>WNFD01004040.1_pt1 | contig 16510 bp, 12 predicted proteins | sample 5400491 | NCBI WGS metagenome assembly WNFD01 (sample SAMN13153343, study PRJNA577476) | soil metagenome | isolation source: 120 cm saprolite under Douglas fir tree site 2 hole 2 replicate 2 | place: USA:California | collected 2015-04-18 | reverse complement strand
AGGAGCGCACCTCCGAAGATTATTTCCTTGCCGGCCGCGATATCGGATGGTTCTTCATCGGCGCATCTTTGTTCGTATCCAATATCTCCACCGAGCACTTCATCGGTCTGTCCGGCACCGGCGCTTCATCCGGACTGGCCGTGGGCCATTTTGAGTGGCTGGCGTGCCTGATCCTGCTGATTCTTGGCTGGGTTTTCGTGCCCTTCTACCTGCGCAGCAATGTTTTCACCATGCCCGAATTTCTGGAGCGGCGCTTCAATCGACAGTCTGCTGTGTATCTCGCGGCGATCTCCATCATCGCCTACATCTTCACCAAAATCTCCGTGCAACTCTATGCCGCCAGCGTGGTCCTCGAACGTGTCGCCGGCTGGTCGCTGTGGAAGACCGCCGTAGTTCTGGTCATCGCTACAGGGATTTACACCGTCGCCGGCGGCTTGGCCGCGGTCATTTATACCGACACCGTTCAAACTCTGATCCTCATCACCGGCGCGGTCGCACTCACGGTTATCGGTTTGGGCCGCGTCGGAGGTCTCGAACATCTTCGCACCATGGTCCCGCCCGACTACTTCCACATGATCAAACCGATCTCCGATCCAAACTTTCCATGGACCGGCATCTTTTTTGGCGCGCCAATTCTCGGCATCTGGTATTGGTGTACCGACCAGGTCATCGTGCAGCGCGTGCTCTCCGCGCGCGACGAGGGCCACGCCAAGGCAGGCACGATTTTTGCCGGCTTCCTGAAAATCCTGCCCGTCTTCATGCTCGTTCTGCCGGGCATCATCGCCTTCGCGCTTTTCCCCGACCAGGTCAAGAAGCCGGACTTCGCCTATCCAACCCTCGTCCTCAACCTCCTCCCGGTCGGTCTCGTTGGCTTGGTGATGGCAGCATTGCTCGCCGCCGTAATGGGAGCCATGAGTTCGGTCTTCAATTCCGCCTCCACGCTTGTCACCCTCGATTTCTACAAGAAGATTCGTCCGCAAGCCTCGGAGAAGCAGCTCGTCAATTTCGGCCGCGTCGCCACCGGCATGATGGTTCTCCTCGGCCTCCTTTGGGTTCCTTTCATCGGGTACATCAGCAGCCAGCTCTACATTTATCTGCAAAGCGTTCAGGCCTACATCAGTCCGCCGATCTCCGCGTGCTTTATTCTCGGAATCCTCTGGCCCCGGCTTAACGGCGCCGGCGCCATCACCTCGCTCCTGACCGGTTTTGTATTGGGCGCGACACGCTTCATTCTTGAGCTCGCCGACCGCGCCGGCGGCAGCCACTTCCAGTCTTCTGCGGTCCGCTGGCTGATCGACATGAACTTCTTGCATTACGCCATCTTCATGTTCGTGGTCTGCTCAGCCGTCCTCATCGCTGTCAGCCTGATGACCCCCGCTCCCGACCGCAAACGTCTCGCCGGTCTGACCTTCGCCACCGTCGACGAAAAAATGGAAGCCGTTGCCGTGGGCACGCCGGTGCGCAAGCCTGCGCATGAAACTCCGACCGAGCGCCGCGTCAACGTCATCTTCAGCCTCTTGCTCCTGGCCACCGTCATTAGCTTGTGGATTTACTTCCGGTAAGGGCTTGGCGGCAAGCAAATCCATGAGCTCAACCTGCATCCAGACTCTGAAGCCGGCTGTCACGCAGCAAGAAGCCCTGCGCACATTTTCCGGCGTTGGGCCTTCCACGCTTTACTGGAGGATGCGCAGCGGCCCGTTGCGGCGAATTGCCGACGTCTACGTCCCGTATTGGCTCTATCGCGTGCAGTACAACTTGGGTCGCGCCGCGCACGCGACCCTCTTCGCCATAGACGCTGTCAACGGTTCCCTGGACCTCTTCACATTTCCGCGCATCCCCCCTGCGGAGGACCTCGTCAGTATCCACACGCGAAATCGCATCGCGCCTTCGCTGCAACACTCCTCCGCCGAGGCCTTGCTCCGTCAAAAAGTGCTGCGCGTCATTTTTCAGCAAGGCTTCTTCAAAGTGCGTGATCTGAACCTAGAAATTGCGCTGCAGCCACTGGAATTGCACGTCCCGTATTGGCTCGGCTTCTACGGCAACGCCGCCGCGCGCTGCCGCGTGCTGAACGCGGTGCGCCGCCGCATGGAAGGCGCCAAAGCTTCCGCGCTGTTCGAGTCGTGGTTGGCGGCTTAAGGACGCCTATTTTTGCTATACACTGGAGTTCCCTTCCGATACGGAGTGTCATCTCGGAACTAATCACAGGGAGAAATTCATGCTTGTTCTCGCAAGACGCTCCGCCTTGGCTTTGCTCGCGTTCGCATTCTGCGCGATGTGGACTTTTGCCCAGGGCTGGCAACATCTCGGCGCAGTGCAGCGAGTGGAAAAACTCAAGGATGGCGTGGAGTTGACCGCCGGCCGCGCCAAAGTGCGCATCACCGGATTTAACAACGCGGTCATCTGCGTGCGCGTCACGCCTCAGGGCAATTTCCCGAAGGATTCCTCCTGGGCTGTGATCGCTGCGCCACAGCCCCCGGCATTCAACATCGAAGAGACCAAGAGCGAGCTAAAGATGACCGCCGGAAGTACCACGGTCATCGTGCAGAAATCGCCGCTGCTCATCCGCTTTGCCGATGCCGCCGGAAATGTACTCCTCGCCGACGAGCCCACGCTCCCGATGGCTTTTGACGGGCCCCGCGTCCACGTCTGGAAAAAAATGCCGGCCGACGAAAACTATTACGGCCTTGGCGACAAAACAGGTCCGATGAATCGCCGCAACCGCGCCTTCACGATGTGGAACAGTGACGTTTTCGGCTGGGGCGAGTCCACCGATCCCATGTACAAAACCATTACTTTCTTCTTGGGCTTGCGCAAAGGCACCGCCTATGGGGTATTCTTCGACAACACTTATCGCAGCACCTTCGACTTCGGCAAGGAATCGCCGGACTATTTTTCGTTCGGCGCCGAAGGTGGCGAGCTCAACTACTATTTTTTCGCCGGGCCTGAACCCAAAAAAGTCGTCCAGGAATACAGCGCGCTGGTCGGCCGCTCGCCCCTGCCGCCGCTCTGGAGCCTCGGCTATCAGCAGAGCCGCTACAGCTACTATCCCGAAGCACGCGTGCGCGAGATTGCCGCCACTCTGCGCGAAAAGAAAATTCCCGCCGACGTCATTTATCTTGACATCGACTACCAGCAGGGCAACGCCCCGTTCACTATCAACCGCGAGTATTTCCCGCACTTCGAACAGATGGTCGCCGACCTGCGCTCACACGGCTTTCGCCTCGTCGTCATCACCGACCTGCACATCAAGAAGGATCCCGGCCACGGCTACTTTCCATACGACTCCGGCATCAAGAACGATGTTTTCGTCAAAAATCCGGATGGCTCCATCTTTGTCGGTATCGTCTGGCCCGGCGAAAGCGTATTCCCCAACTTCACGCTAACCCGCGTGCGCGACTGGTGGGGCACCCTATACAAAGACTTCGTTGGCATGGGCATCGCCGGTTTTTGGAACGATATGAACGAGCCCGCGCTTTTCGAGCGCGCCGATAAAACCATGCCGCTCGACACCCGGCACCGCCTCGATGACGGCACAAGTCTCGATCACCGCGGCATCCACAACGTCTACGGAATGGAAAATGTTCGCGCGACCTACGAAGGTCTGCGCAAATTGCAAGGTGACGAACGCCCGTTCGTGCTCACGCGCGCCGCGTACTCCGGCACGCAGCGCTACGCCGCCACCTGGACCGGCGACAACAGCAGCACCTGGAATCACCTCAACATGAGCACGCCCATGCTGCTCAGCCTCGGACTTTGCGGCTACACGATGGTCGGCGACGACATCGGCGGCTTCGCCGGCTCGCCGCCTGCCGATCTCCTCACCCGCTGGTTCGAGGTGGGCGCGCTAAATCCCATTTACCGCGACCACACCGGAAAAGGCACGGCGGACCAGGAGCCTTGGGTTCACGGCCCTCGGCATGAGGCCATTCGCCGCCGGTACATCGAGTTGCGTTACCACCTGCTTCCCTACATTTACACCGTCATCGAAGAAAGCACGCGCACGGGCCTGCCCTTCATGCGTCCGGTTTTTCTCGATTATCCGCAATCCGAAGATTTCTACGGCAACAACCGTGATTTCCTTTTCGGTAGCGATCTCTTCGTTGCTCCTGCTACCACCGAGATGGTCGACGCTGAAGACGTACAGCTTCCGCCTGGCGACTGGTACGATTATTGGACTTCGCAAAAACTGAACAGCAAAAACAAAATTACGCTGCATCCCACGCTCGATGAAATGCCTCTGTACGTCCGTGCCGGCGCGATTATTCCTACTCAGCCCGTCGTGCAAAGTACCGGCGAAAAGCCGGGCGGGCCTCTCGAATTGCGCGTTTACGTTGGAGATGCCTGCCGCGGCTCGCTCTACGAAGATGACGGCCACACCTTCGCGTACCAAAGGGGCGAACTATTGCGCGTGAACTATTCCTGCCAGGCTTCGCCCGCCTCGATCACCATTACCTCCACGACGGAGACGAGTTCCTTTCAGCCGTGGTGGAACAGCGCGGAAGTGACTGTCTTGGGAGCCAGCGCCCTGCCAAAGGAAGTGCGCATCGGCGATCGCGTTATTCACGAATGGCGCTACGACTCCATCGCACACTCGGTCATTTTCACCGTGCCCGATGCTTCCAAAAACTGGACCGCGCAACTGACGTTTTGAGTTTTATTCCAACGAGAAAATAGAAACCGACTCCGCAGGAGCGCGCACGCGAACCTCCTTGCCAGTCAGCTCCGCATCCGCCTCCCCGAAGAGGCGCGATACCCTCGTCGCATTTTGCGCAGGCGTATCCGCCAAAGTGAACCGGAATTCGCGCGCCTGCGGCGAAGTCTGGAAGATCGCCATCACGCGTTCTTCTTCCGTTTCGCGCATGAAAACGTAAGACGCCTTGTCTGAAAAAAGATGCCACAGTGGCCCGCCGCTTAGCGCCGTATGTTCGCGCCGCAAGCGCAGCAGCGTCTGCACATACGCAAAAATTTCCTTCTGCTCCTGAGTCCGCTCCGCCTCCACAAACGCATTCTTCGCGTCCTCGCGCCAGCCACCAGGGAAATCCCGCCGGTTATCCGGATCGTCGCCGCCCGGCATGCCGATCTCATCGCCATAATAAAGCTGCGGGATCCCGCGCAGTGTGAGCGTCAGCGCAAATGCCAATTTCAATTTCGCCGCCGAGCTTCCCCTCGCGCTCGCAAAGCGCGTGGCGTCGTGATTCCCAAAAAATGTGACCAGCTCCTCCGGCCGCGGATACAGCGCATCGTGCCGCAGCACATCCGCGATGCGCCCCGCTGGTGCGCCGTTCAGCAGCACATCGCGCAGCACGAAATACATTGGATAATCGAAAAGGGTGCTCACCCCCGTATCGATTCCGTCATACCGTTTCTGCCCGCCGGCAAAAAACGAAGTCACGCTCGCATCCGGATGAAACACTTCGCCGATCGTCGTCAGCTGTGGATAAATCCTGCGCAGCCCCGCGTGCCACCGCGCCCAGAATTGCCGCGACACATATGGAAACGTATCCACGCGAAACCCGTCGAGCCCCGACGCTTCCGTCCACCAGATTGCGTTCTGCAGCAAATACTGCGCCGCCACCGGATTTTCCGTGTTCATGTCCGGAAGAAGGTCCACGAACCATCCTTCCGTCATATTGCGCCACAGCCGCGGCGGTGCGTGCGGATCCACTAGCGCCTCGAACAAATCATGGCCGTGATCTTCCGCTTCTCCGTAGAAAGTGGCGCTCACTAGCGCGGAAGAATTCATGTGGTGCTGCACCGGTCCGTGAAACCAGTCCGGCAGAGGAGCCTTCGCAGCCCACGGATGTTTTGGCCCGACGTGATTGGGCACAATGTCGAAAACAATCTTCATCTGGCGCTGATGCGCCGCACCCACCAACTCCTTATACTCGCGCAGATTCCCTAGGTGCGGATCGACCGCATACAGATCCACCGCCCCGTACCCGTGGTAATCCTCCGTAGCGCCGTTCTTAACGATCGGCGTCAGCCACAACGTCGTAACTCCCAAGTCCTTAAAATAATCCAGGTGCTCGCGAATTCCCCGCAAGTCCCCGCCATGATACGCGCGAGCCTTCGCGCGATCGTGCGATCCGGGCGCTTCCGCCGGCTCGTCGTTGGCGGGATCGCCATTCGCAAATCGGTCCGGCATGATTAGATACATCACGTCGGCCGGCGTCAGGCCCTGAAATTTGTGAATCGTCTGCTCGCGCCCCGCGAGCGGCAATTCGAATGAAGTCGTCCCCAGCGGTGTGGTAATCCGGCAAACGGCCGTCCCCGATTTCAGCTCCGCGCCCAATTTCAACCACACGAAAAGATAACTTCCGCCCGCGGTCGCCTGCGTGCGTTCCACCAGCAGACCCGAAAGATTGCAGGTAACCCCGGTCGCTTCCAAATGGCTTCCGCTCAGCAGCACCATAAGCTCCGGCGTCAGCCGCAGCCACCAATTCGGCGGCTCCACCTTCGTCACCGCCGGAGAATTGTCAGGAGAGCTTGTATCTTGCGAAATCTGCGCGGCAAGCGGATTCGCTGCAAAGGAAGACACAATGCTGAATAAACCTAACAGAACGAACAAGCGAAATCGCAGCGCGCGCGGCACGCAGCAAGCATAAGAAAAAATTGCTCCCTTCGCTAGCCCCGGATTTTGCTGGCTGCATCGGTGAACACCAGCACCCCAAACGCTTCCGGCACATGAAAATTTGGCACTGGCGTATTCGTGGGCCGCCACGCCGAATAGAAGCGCGGCTCCGCCGCCCCTTCCACTCGGAAAAAATTCACCCTCCACACCGCTGGCATCTCGAAGCGCTCAACGAGGGTCCTCATCGGCAGCGCCAGAACCGTGCGCCACTGTTTTTTCTGCTCATCGATATTCACGCGCCGGCGCAAGCCGCTTTGCAAGGCGCGTTTTTCTCCTGGAGCAATCTCGAGATCAATCCAAAATCCGTTGGGCGCCACTTCAATCTCTTTGTACGCACGCGCAGCAGAGCAAGGTGGCTGCAGAAAGACTTCGCAGACGTCGCGATCCCAAAGGGCGTCCCGCCGCCCCGAGGGCTCCGCATCGGGAAAAACGGTGATGCTCCTATACCACGCATCGAATCGCAAAAACAAAGACTCCGCATTCCACAGCAGCCGCACCTGCGTTTCCCGCTGCCCATCCGCATTCTTGCCCTGCCAATCGGCGTTAAAGCAAATTGGCGGAGCTATTTCCCAAGCCCGCTCCGGTGGAAATCCTTCCGCGTCCACCGAGCCAGCCATGAGAACCGCAAACGCGATATCCGTTCTGATGTCAGGCATATTCAGCGCTTCTGATGTTCGCACGACTCATCGGCGCCATCCCAGAGCGTGCTCATTCGATTACACCAGGGCGTGCGGCCGCCCTGCTTAGCCGCAACTGTTTGCGCACCTTCGCTGCTGGTCCAGGAAGCAAGATGCAAACGCTGTGCTAGCATCGAATTTGCCCCGTTTTCTCCCGCTTTCGCCGCGGCGAACGGTTCAGGAGGCCACCAATGGTTGAGACGGTTAGTACCGAAGAATTCACAACTGGAGGCGTACGTCGCAAGCCAGAAAGCTTTGAATTCGTAAAATTTCGGATCCACGACGGTGTCGCTCGGCTCACCCTGAACCGCCCAGATCACAATCTCCTGAACGAAGCCATGCTCCGCGAAATTGCCGACGGCATCCTTTTTGCCGGCGAACACGACGACGTCAAGCTCATCGCCATCGATTCCGCGTGCAAAGTTTTCAGCGGCGGCGTGGATATCGGCGAATACACCACGCAGCGCGTCTACCAGATGCTGGAAGCGTTTCACGCCGCCTTCGCCGGAATGCTGGAGGTCAGCAAGCCCGTCCTTTGCGTTGTAAACGGCCCGGCCATCGGAGGCGGCGCCGAGCTAGCCGCCTTCGGCGATCTCGTCATAGCCACGCCGAAAGCCCGCTTCGCGCAGCCCGAAATCACCATCGGCGTGTTCCCGCCCTTGGCCTCCACGATCTTGCCTTTCCTGGTCGGGCCAAAGCGCGCCCTCGAAATCATTTTGACCGGCGAAGCGGTTACTGCCGAGCGCGCGCTCGAACTCGGCTTGGTCACTCGTCTCGTCCCCGAAGCCAAGCTCGATGCCACCGTCAACGAACTCGTCACGCGGATCACCTCGCACTCCGGCCCGGTTCTGGCCATGGCCAAGAAAGCCATTCTCGGGGGTATGGGCCTCTCCCTTCGCGAAGGACTGAAGAAATCGATGAACATCTTTCTCAACGAACTCTACCGCCTCGAAGATTCGCAAGAAGGCCTTCGCGCTCTCGTCGAAAAACGCAAACCCAACTGGAAGAATCGCTGATGCCCATGGTGTAAGCCCCCGACTTTTCAGTCAGGGGAGCGGCGCCTTAAGGCACCGCGAAAAGCGGAACCGGAAAATATTGGGGGCTTTAGCCCAGGAACTCCCTTGTCACGCATTTACGCCTTGATTGACTCCCTCGCAGACCGAGCATACACTCATCTTTCATTTTTGCAGGCAAGGGCAGCGGGGAAGGCCGTGCAAATCGGCCGCGGTCCCGCCACTGTGAGCGGCTGAAGAGCCGCAAGCCAGGTTACCCTCCCGTGCCGCGGGGATTGCGCTTTTCGCGAGAAGAGGCGCCGTCTTTGAGCCCCAGCGCTGCTCGCATGGGGCTTTTTCGTTGGCGCCCCTTTCAGTGGTGGGGACTCGTGTTGCGAATGTTCATTCACTCGACGCTAAGAGCCGTTGCCGCCGCCGCACTCGTCTTGCTGTTTACCGGGGCCGTAATTTGTGCTTGGCAGGAAACCCTGCCACTGGTACAAACGCCTCCCGCATATCGACAGGTCACTGACGAAATTGGTCGCACCGTCCGCGTCCCGCAGTCCATCCACCGCATCGTCTCTCTCGCGCCCAACCTCACCGAAACTATCTACGCCCTCGGCCTGCAGGATCGCCTGGTCGGCGACACTGACTACTGCGATTTCCCGCCGGAGGCGCAGCTAAAAACAAAAGTCGGCGGCGCGGTCAATCCCAGCCTCGAAGCTATCGCGGCTCTGCATCCCGATCTTGTGCTAGTCACTAAAAATCTGAACCGCCTCGAAACCGTCCAGGCGCTCGCGGAAATCGGCATCCCTTCGTACGCCACCGATCCTCATACGGTCGATGCCATCGTCGCCTCGATCGCTCGTCTTGCCGACTTGCTCGGTGCCCCAGAAACTGGTGCCACGCTCGCCGCCGATCTCGAACACCAGGTTGCGGGTCTCCACGACCGCCTTGCTTCGCTGCCTCTTCGTCGCGTTCTCTTCATTGTTTGGACCGAGCCACTCATCTCCATCGGCAACGACACGTTCATCGCCGACGCGCTGCGTCACGCCGGCGCTGTCTCGGTAATCGATTCCTCGCAGAACTGGCCGCAGGTCAACCTCGAGGAAGTCGTCCATCTTCAGCCGGAATTTCTGATTTTTGTGGAATCGCATTTCGGGTCCGCCGCACAAAGTGCCGAAACTCTTGCCGATCTTCCCGGCTGGCGTCTGCTCAATGCTGTGCGCAATCGTCGCTACGCCACGATCAGTGATGCCATCAACCGTCCCGCTCCGCGACTCGTCTCCGCTGTCGAAGACCTCGCTCGGCAACTTCATCCGGAAGCCTTTACCGAAAAACCGCAGAACGACACGGACCAGACAAATCCGCCGGCATCCGGCACGCCGTCGCGCGGCTCATTCGCGGCATCAATCGAAAACGCTGTGACCCAGAAGGAGCAAGCATGCGCCCGCTGACGCTGCGACGCCTCTTCCTGCAGTGCAGCTTGCTGGCTGCCATCCTTTTTGTCGTCGTCGTGGTGGCGCTCAAGCTCGGTGCCGTTCCCGTCTCCCTTTACGGTCTCGGCCGCGATCTGATTAGCGTCTTGCTCCACCAGACCAGCGCCCTCTCCAGCGATTACGGCATGATCGTGATCGACATTCGCCTTCCGCGCATTCTCCTCGCCATTTTCGTTGGCGCCTCTCTCTCCGTCGCCGGTACCAGCTTCCAGGCGCTGCTCCGCAATCCCCTCGCCGATCCTTACATCCTAGGTGTTTCCAGCGGCGCCGCCGTCGGAGCGATTCTGGCGGTAGTTGCCCAGACTCATCTCGCACTCCCTGTTTGGCTAGCTACGTTGACGACACCATTGGGCGCATTTCTCGGCGCGCTCGCGACGATTGCAGCAGTCTATTTCCTCGGCCTCCGGGAAGGGCAGATTGACAGCGGAACATTGCTCCTCGCCGGAGTCATCAGCGCATCCTTTCTCTCCGCCATCATCATCTTCTTGATGAGCACGCTTAGTCGCGACGTCCGCGGCATGGCGTTTTGGCTCATGGGCGATCTTTCAAATTCTCTGCAGCCCAGTTTGCGCTGGGTTCTCGGCGCAGGATTCTTCGTTGCTTCTGTCGCAATCTACACGACGGCGGCGGATCTAAATCTGCTCCTCGCCGGCGAAAAGGAAGCCATGCACCTCGGCGTTGACGTCCACCGCGTCCGCTTGGTCGTGTACATCGCAGCATCCATCTTGACTGGCTTGGCGGTATCCGTAAGTGGCGCCATCGGTTACGTAGGAATTCTCGTTCCTCACGTTATGCGCCTGCTCTTCGGCTCCGATCATCGTATCTTGCTGCCCACCGCCGCTTTCGGCGGAGCCATCGCCGTCGTCGCCGCTGACACGCTGGCCCGTACCGTGGTCGCCCCCTCAGAGCTTCCCGTCGGAGCAATTTTTGCGATTGTCGGCGCGCCCCTTTTCATCTATCTCTTGCGCCGAGGCTCTATATGAGCAGCCCGGCACACTCGTCCCCCGCATGGCCGAACCTAGGCGACGCGCCCCGCGCCGACAGCGAAGTTCGCCTCAGCGTCGAGCAGGTCAGCTACGCCTACTCCGCCAACCCCTCGCAAGCCCCGCTCTTCACCCTGGAAGCCAACAGCTTCCAGGCGCGCCCCGGCGAAATCGTTGCCATCCTCGGCCCCAATGCCAGCGGCAAATCCACTCTCTTGAAGTTAATCGCCGGAGCGCTCGAGCCGCTTTCCGGACGCGTTTTGCTGGATGGTTTTGTCACTCACGCGCTGGCGCCGCGAGCCCGCGCGCAACGTATCGCCATGGTCCAGCAGGAAACTCCGCTCCTCTTTCCGGCACGGGCCTGGGAATTTGTCCTGCAAGGCCGCCACCCTTACGGCCGCACCCTGCGCTTCGAAAATGAAATGGATGTCCTCATCGCCCGCAACGCTCTCGCGCAAGTCAGCGCCGAGCATCTCAGCGATCGCTGGATGAGCGAGATCTCTGGCGGCGAAAAACAGCGCGTTATTCTCGCGCGAGCTTTGTGCCAGCAGCCGCTGCTCTTGTTACTCGATGAGCCCACGCTGCACCTCGACATCGGCGCGCAAGTCGATCTTCTCGCCACGTTACGCCGCTTAGCAGCTGAGAATCGCTACACCGTTGTTGTCGTCACGCATGAGCTCAATCTCGCCGCGGAATATGCCGATCAGGTCGTGCTGTTGCAGAAAGGCAAGAGCCTGCGCGTAGGGTCTCCCGCCAGCGTCTATCAGCGCGATTTGCTGGAAGAGGTTTTTCATACGCCGCTCACCGTCGAGCAAGGCTCGAATGGTCGCCCTCGTGTGAATTTGTTGCCGACGTCGTAGGAGTTTTCTTGTTAACCCCAACGCCGCGTCGGCTGTCGCGGCATTTTAAAAACTACTAGCGGGCTCCGCGCCCCTCACAATCACCGCGAACTTCGTGCTCGGGAAGACGGGCAACCTTCAGGTTGCACTTGTTTCCGTCCTCGTTCCTTAGAGACGCAAGAAACAAGAAAGCCGTCGCCGACGCGCGACTGTACGGCGGAACCACACTGCGCTAGTCACTGCGGCGAAACGCTTGGCTGACCCGGCTAGGGTCACTCTGGAAAAGCCAGGCAGCGTCGCGGGAAGGCCACGCACAGGCCCGGCAACTCGGGCCGCACTCCCCGCCAAGCCAGGAGACCGGCGAAGTTCGCAGCCCGCGCGCTTTATCAAGCCCCGGGCCAACCTTCAAGCTCCCACGCGTGCGGGAGCGGAGGACAAACATGAGCTCAACGCTTCGCCGTACCGCTTTTCTTGTTTTTCTCGCATTCACAATCAGTTTTTCCTTGCAGGCCCAATCCGATTCGCCGGCCGCTCATCTTTCCGGCGCTTTGTTGGATTCCAGCGGCGCGGGTGTTCCTGGAGTCCGCATCACCGCGCAGTTGGAGAACGCGCCCAACGCAACTCTCTTGGCCGCAGCCTCCGCAAACGACGGCTCCTATTCGCTCGCTCTCCCGGCTGGCCGCTACCGCATCCAATTCACCCGTGAGTCCTTCGTGCCTCGCGACTTCATTCTGGATTTTTCTCCCGGCCAATCCCGCGAGTTGGATCTGCACCTGGAACTGGAGCGACTTTCTTCGAGCGTGGTAGTCACTGGGGAAGCAGAACCGGCGTTGGCGCAGGAAACCACCGCCTCCGTCACTGTCATCACCCGCGATGAAATTGATAACCGCCAGGCGGTTCCTCTGACCGATGTTTTGTTGTACGCTCCGGGAGTCGCGGTCGACCGCACCGGCCCGGAAGGCGGGCTCGCGGGAATTTTCCTGAACGGCGGCAACTCCTACCAGACCAAAGTGCTCATCGACGGCACCGCCGTCAATCTCCCCGGCGGCACGTTTGATTTCTCCAACTTCACGCTCGACAACATCGACAAAGTCGAAGTCGTACGCGGCGCCGAAAGCGCCCTCTACGGCACTGACGCCGCCTCCGGCGTCATTCAGGTGTTTACGCATCGCGGCGAAACTCGAGTTCCCGCTTTCAATCTCTTCACTGAAGGCGGCAGTTTTTCGACCGCCCGCGGCGGCGCGCAGCTCAGCGGCCTGCTCGGCTCGTTCGACTATTCCGGCGCGGCCTCTTACTTCACTTCCGAAGGACAAGGCCCCAACGACTCCTTCCGCAATCGCACCATCTCCGGAAACTTCGGCTATGCCTTCAGCGAAACCAATCAGCTCCGCCTCGCGCTTCGCAATAACACCAGCGAAGCGGGCATTCCCGGCCAAACCTTGATCACGCCTCCGAGCCTGCACCAGATCAACGACCTCCACGATTTCAGCGCCAACGCCCGCTGGGAGTTTACCAGCGGCGCGCATTGGCATCATCAAGTCAGCGGTGCGGAGTCCTACCATCACGTGTTCACCGCGAATCCGATCCAGAGTTTTTTCGCCACCGACCCCTTCGCCGGTTGCCCGCAAACCGATCTCGCGGCCGTAGCCACTGCGGAGTTTTGCGATTTCACCTCGCCGGGAGCAAAGAGCGAATACAACCGCGCCAGCATCAACGCGCAGACCAGCTACATACTCCGCAAAATCAGTGCTACGGCCGGATATCAGTACGAAGTCGAGAACGCCTACATCCCTTTCCTGGGCATCGGCCACCTTCGCCGCAACAATCAAGGCGGTTATCTGGATTTTCGCTACCTTCCTATTTCGCGTCTGTCCCTCGATTTCGGCGGGCGCGCCGAGGCCAATGGCAGCTTCGGCACTCGCGTCGTTCCGCGCGTCGGCGCTTCGCTGGCTTTGCGCTACAGCAGCGGATTCTGGGGCGACACGCGTTATCGCTTCTTTTACGGCGAAGGCATCGTCGAGCCCCGCTTCGACCAAAACGCCGGCTTCAGCCCGTGCTTCCCTGGCAATCCCACGCTCAAGCCCGAAGCCAGCAAAACTTGGAACACCGGCATCGAGCAAAAGCTTGCCAGCGATCGGGTGAAAATCTCCGCCGATTATTTTGCCAGTCGCTTCTACGACATCATCAGTTTCACGTCCTGCTTCCCCAATTCCGGTTGCTCCGTCCCTAGGCCTCCGGCGTGCCTAACCCCGTCGGGTGCGCCGGGCACATTCTGGGGCAATTTCTTCAACACCGATCTGGCTCGTGCGCGAGGAACGAACATCGCCGTCGAAGCCCGCCTCGTTCACTGGCTCCTGCTCGCGGGCAACTACTCCTATGACGACACCCGCGTTCTCGTATCACCCAACGCTTCCGACCCCGCGGAAATTCCCGGCAACCATCTGCTCCGCCGGCCTCCGCATTCCGGTTCCCTCACGCTGAGCTCCTCGTTTCGCCAGTTCAATTTCACTATCGCCGGCTACTTCAGCGGCCCACGCACCGACAGCGATTTTCTCTTTCTCGGCCTGACGCGCAATCCCGGCTATGCCCGCTTTGACGTCGCCAGCAGCTACAACTTTGGCCGCGGCGTTTCGCTCTACGCCCGCGCCACCAACCTCTTCGACAAGCGCTACCAGGACGCCATCGGCTACCCCGCGCTCGGCCGCGATGTCCGCGTAGGCCTAAACTACCGCTTCGCCGGCAAGAACTAGCGATGCGCGAGCCCATCCTCTTCTGCTGGTCCGGCGGCAAAGACAGCGCAATGGCGCTGCACACGCTCTTGCGATTGCCGGATGTTCGGATCGTCGCGCTGCTGACCACCGTCACCGAAACGTATGACCGCATCAGCATGCATGGCGTGCGCCGCGAACTCCTCGTGCAGCAAGCCCAATCCATCGGGCTACCACTGCACGAGGTGCGCATCCCGCCGCAATGCGTCAATCCCATCTACGAGGCGCGCATGGAAGAAGCCTTGCGCATCTATTACGCCGAAGGCGTGCGAACGGTCGCGTTCGGCGATATCTTCCTCCAGGATTACGCCGAAGGCGTGCGAACGGTCGCGTTCGGCGATATCTTCCTCCAGGATCTCCGCGCGTACCGCGAGAAAAATCTCGCGCGCATCGGCATGACTGCGCTCTTCCCCATCTGGACGCGCGACACTCGCGAACTTATCCGCAGCTTCCAAGCCGCGCGCTTCCGCGCCGTCGCCGCGTGCATCGATCCCAAAGTTCTCGATCGCAGCTTCGCCGGCCGCGAGCTCGACGCTTCTTTCTTCCGCGATTTGCCCTCGGGAGTCGATCCCTGCGGCGAAAACGGGGAATTCCACACCTTCGTTTTCGACGGACCGATTTTCCACAATCCGATTCCCGTTCGCCCCGGAGAAATCGTCGAGCGCGATTCCTTCATCTATTGCGACTTGCTTCCATCCGAAGGCGTTTTAGGGGCGCAGCGCCGTTGCGCCCCAGCTCGGCAACCAGATAGCAAATAGCAGACGCCGGTCTTGATCCCGGCCAAAGGAGAGACAAAATGAAAATGCAAAAATCCGAAAAAGAATCCATGGTGCTCCGCACCATTCTCATCTTCGCCATGATCGTCCTTGCCTCGGCCTTGCGCCTCGCGCCGCATCCCTGGAACTTCACTCCGGTCGGAGCCATTGCGCTGCTCTCAGGCGCCATGGTGCGCGACCGCCCCGCTGGTGTACGCAAGTTTTCTCCTCAGCGTGATGATCGGCCGCTTCTTGAAGCAGAATCGTAGTTTTCTGCGCATCGGAGGAGCCACGTTCCTCAGCGCTCTGCAGTTTTTCTTGATCACCAACTTCGGCGTGTGGGCTTTTCTGAACAGCTACCCACGCACGGGCGCAGGCCTCGCGGCGTGCTACCTTGCCGGCGTGCCCTTCTTTTGGAACACGCTCGCGGGCGACGCCGTCTACGCCACCCTGCTCTTCGGCGGCTTTTTCCTTGCGGAGCGTCTCGCGCCGCGTATTCGCCAATCCGGGATACCGAACCTTCAGGCCCGTCGCTAGCGAGGGCGCAAGGAGTTTGCTCATGACCAAAACTCTCACCTATACCGAGGCTGACGCCGCGTTTCGTCACGCCGTCTATCAAATTATCGTCGCCCGCGGGCACCTTCCGCACACGAACGCTGCTGCATCCCTTTCTACGCAACTTGGTATCTAAATGTTGACAATGCGGCCGGGGCATGTTTACCGTAACGGAGTGGCTGGCCAACGTCCGGCGTCAATCCCTCGAGGGGAAAAACATGAGGTTACTGCTGGTTGCCCTGCTCGTGCTCGCTGCTGTGCGCGTCGCCGGGGCGCAAGACGATCGCACAATTTCCTCGCAAGCCAACGCAAATGTGGCTGGGGACTTCGCAAACACCTCCGCGTCGTCGTCGCCTAAGCTTTCAGACGCTACCTCGTCGTGGCCGTCAGCAGAGCTGCAGCTTGCAAATGCAACCTCGCTTGCTGAGCCACGCTCCTTTGCAGCCCCGGCCGAAGCTGTGCCGGCTGCTCCCGAGCCGAAATTTGTCTATGGCAGCCGCGATGACTTTCGTTGGCAACTGGCGTTGGGCGTTTCCGTGCTGCGGTTTCGCTCCTCGATATTCTACGCTACGGGCGTGGGCACTAATACGTCCGTCACCTATTTCACAAACGAGTGGTTTGGAGTCGAGGGCAACATCATCACTGCCTTCGCGCCTACGATTTATCTGAACGAGCACGTGAAATACTTCAGTTACGGCGCTGGCCCCAAAATCGCCTGGCGCGCCCGCAAGTGGGAACCCTGGGCGCACACCATCGTCGGAGGAGTGCGCATCCAGCCCCAGACTGCGGATAACAGCAAGAATGGTTTTGG
>WNFD01003167.1_pt1 | contig 16512 bp, 16 predicted proteins | sample 5400491 | NCBI WGS metagenome assembly WNFD01 (sample SAMN13153343, study PRJNA577476) | soil metagenome | isolation source: 120 cm saprolite under Douglas fir tree site 2 hole 2 replicate 2 | place: USA:California | collected 2015-04-18 | reverse complement strand
CGCCGATCCTCCACGGCTTCGTGCGCGACGGGGATGGCCGCGGTGATTTCTGCGATGATGGCGGCAGGATCCTCGCCGCGCGGATTGTCGCTCGTCACCGTGATCGCATCGGCGTGCCGCGATGCGACCGCTCCCATCAGCGGCCGCTTGCCGCGGTCGCGCTCGCCTCCGCAGCCGAATACGGCCACCAGGCGTCCGCCGCTCGCTCGCGCAACGTCCTTCAGCGCGACCAGGGTCTTTTCGAGCGCGTCGGGCGTGTGGGCATAGTCGACCACCACGAGAGGCTTGCCGCCTCCGCCCAGGCGCTGCATGCGTCCCGCGACCGGTTGCAGCTCTGCGAGCGCTGCTGCGGCGCGCTCGAAGGGCACTCCGGAGACGAGCATCGTGGTGAGGACTCCCAGCAGGTTGGACACGTTGAAGCGCCCAAGCAGGGTGCTCTCGATGCGCGCCTCGCCCCAGGAACTCTTGACATCGAATGCGATCCCCTTCGGCGACACTTCGATCGCGTGCGCCTCGGCGTAGCACTCGAGTCGCGCCCGGGCGGCGACTCCCGCGAAACAGCTGTAGCCGGCGCGGTTGAGGGCGCGCCCGGCGAGCATTCGGGCGAGCCGCGCTCCCTGCACGTCGTCCAGATTGAGCACGGCGTGCTTCAGCTCCGGCTCTTCGAACAGGCGCTGCTTCGCGCGCGCATAGTTTTCCATGTCGCCGTGATAGTCGAGGTGGTCGCGAGAGAGATTGGTGAACAGGGCCGCCCCGAAAGCGACGCCGTTGACGCGCCCCTGCTCCAGGCCGATCGAGGTGACTTCCATCGCCACACCCTGCGCCCCCGCGGCCAGCAGTTGGGCAAGCGAACGGTGCAGCGCGACTGCATCCGGCGTGGTGTTGAGTCCGGCATCGAATTTTCCAGGTTCCTTGCTTCCCGGCAGGGCCGGGAAGCCCGTGCCCAGAGTGCCGATCACTGCGGTTCGGGCGCCGCACGCTCCGCACGCCTGGGCAATCCAGTGGCTGCACGAGGTCTTGCCGTTGGTCCCCGTCACGCCCATGGTCCACAGTTTCTCCGAGGGACGTCCGTAGACTTCGTGCGCAAGAAGACCGGCGAGCCCGCGCAGATTCCCGACCCCGATGTTGGGCACGCGCCAAGCGTTGTTCCATTCGAAGCCTTCGCTTTCCCACAGAACGGCGGTGGCGCCGCGCTCGAGCGCGCTCGGAATGAAGTCGCGCCCGTCGTGGCGCGCGCCCGGGTAAGCGAGAAACACTTCCCCCGCGGCCAGTGTCCGGCTGTCCACGGCAAGGCTCGTCATGCGCGTCCCTTGCGCGGCGAGTCGCTGCTGGATGTGTTCGACTTGATCTCGCACACTTAAACGCTTTCCTTCACTTCCTCTCCTTCGGGGGGCAGCTCGATCGGCTGCATCGGCCCGTCGGGCGGGACGTCGAGCACCCGCAACGCCCCCGCCATCACCTGCGCAAATACCGGCGCCGCCACGGTCCCGCCGTAGTACCGACCGGCCGAGGGCTCGTCGATCATCACCGCAATCACGAGACGAGGCTGCGAGGCGGGCGCGAAGCCGACGAACGAGGAAACGTACTTGTCGGCGGCATAGTTGCCGTTTTCCTGCTTGTGGGCGGTGCCCGTCTTTCCGGCGACGCGATAACCCATGATCTGCGCGCGAGGCGCTGTACCACTCCGGTTGACCGCCATCTCGAGCATCGCGCGAACTGCGGCGGCGGTCCTAGCAGCCATTACGCGCCGCGCAGCGGGAGGGATGTCAACGTGGAGCATGGAGAGCGGAACCAGCTCCCCGTCGCGCGCGAACACGCTGTAGGCACGCGCGAGCTGCACGAGCGAGACCGATATGCCATGCCCGTAGGACATCGTCGCCTGCTCGATCGGTCGCCAACTCCGGTACGGCCGGAGCTTTCCGGCAGCCTCTCCGGGAAAACCGAGGCCGGGCACGGTGCCGAAGCCCACGTCCCGGAACATTCCCCACATCGACTCGGCAGAGAGGGCGAGCGCAATCTTCGCGGCGCCGACGTTGGAGGACTTCTGGATGACCTGTGCCACCGTGAGCGAGCGCTCGAAATGGGCGTCGTGGATGGTGGCCGCGCCTATGCTCAGGCTTCCAGGCGCGATCTGGATCACGGAATCCGGCCTCACCCGCCCCCCTTCCAGAGCGAGCGCGACGGTAAAGGGTTTGAGCGTCGAACCGGGTTCGAAAGTATCGGTCAAGGCGCGGTTCCTGAGCTGCGCGCCCGCGAGCTTGTTGCGATTGTTCGGGTTGTATGTCGGAAAATTCGCCAGTGCGAGCAGCTCGCCCGTGTCGACATCGAGCACGACAACGCCGCCCGCTTTCGCCCGGTGCTGAGCGACCGCGGCTTTCAACTGGCTGTAAGCGAGGTTCTGGATGCGAACATCCACAGCAAGGGCGAGGTCGTGCCCGTCCTGCGCGGCCTTGATCGATTCGACGTCCTCGACCGTTTGGCCGAGCCGGTCCTTGATCACCCGGCGGCTGCCGGGCTTGCCGGCGAGCCCGTCCTGAAACGCGAGTTCGACGCCCTCCTGGCCGATGTCATCCGCGTCGGTGAAGCCGAGCACCTGCGCAGTGACTTCGCCGCTCGGGTAGTAGCGCCGGTACTCGCGGTTCTGGAATAGTCCGGGGATGTGTAGGCTCGCAATGCGTTCGGCCACTTCCGGCGGGATCTGCCGTTTGAGGAAAACGAAGTCCCGGCCTGTGTCGGCGAGGCGCTTTTCGATTTCCCTCGGCGACATCTCGAGCAATGCCCCCAGACGCGCAAGCTGCCGTTCGCTTGGATGCACTTCGCCGGGAATCGCCCAGATCGATTTCACTGGAGTGCTGATCGCGAGTGCCTCGCCGTTGCGGTCGAGGATGCGCCCGCGATTTGCCGGAGTTTCGATAACCCGGCTGTAGCGCGACTCGCCTTTTGCCTGCAGAAAATCGTTGTTCAGGCCCTGCAGGTAGACGGCGCGGCCGAGCAGCAGGGCAAAACATGCGATGAAAACGTAGAGCAGGAGTCTCGAGCGCCAGGTAGGCAGAGTGAGCGCGAGAACCGGACTGGCGGCGAAATTCATTTCGCCGTCTCCTGCGATCGTACGATCTGGAGGCGTTTCGCGTCGGGGACACGCATGTGCAGCTGGCGGCTGGCGATGCGTTCGACGCGTGCGTGCACCGCCCACGTGCTTGCTTCGAGCTGCAGCTGACCGTATTCGACACCGAGCTGGCGCGAACGTTCCTGCTCCTGCTCGAGTTCGCCAAAAAGCATGCGCGCACGGTGCTGCGAGGTCACCAAGCCCAGGGCGCACGCGGTCAGCACAACTACGAGGAGCAAGTTCAAACGGGTCATCGCGGGCTCAGGGAAGTTTCTCGGCAACGCGCAGCACCGCGCTCCTCGCGCGGGGATTAGCCTTGATTTCCTGGGCGTCGGGGCTTGCCGGTCGACCGATGATCCGCAGATTCGGAGGCGGCAGCTCCCGGGCCCTTACCGGCAGACGCTCGGGCAGGGCCGGGCGAGCAGCGCCGCGCATGAAGTTCTTCACGATGCGGTCCTCGAGTGAATGGAAGCTGATCACGGCGAGGCGTCCATGGGAATTGAGCGCAGCGAGCGCTTGCGGCAGCGCTAGCGACAATTCCTCAAGCTCCTGATTGACGTGAATCCGTAGAGCCTGAAACGTCCGCGTCGCCGGATCCTGCCCCGGTTCACGCGTCCGGGCGGACGCAGCCACGAGAGCGGCAAGTTGCCCGGTCCGCCGGACAGGCCCTCTTCGCCTAGCAGCAACAATCGCCTTTGCAATCTGTTTAGCAAACCGTTCTTCGCCATAGCCGCTGAGCACCTCCCTGATCTCGGCCTCGTCCGCCTGTTCGAGCCACTCGAACGCGCTTTGCCCCTGCGTCGGGTCCATGCGCATGTCGAGCGGTCCGTCAGACCGGAAGCTGAAGCCGCGCCGCGGGTCGTCGAGCTGAGGCGAGGACATGCCCAGATCGAACAGCACCCCATCGACACCGCCCGCGCGCAGCGCGTCGAGCGTCGCCTGCAATTCGCTGAAGCGCGCATGGACCGGCATAAAGCGCGGGTCGCGTATCTCACGCGCAGCCGCGATCGCTTCCGGATCCCGGTCCATCCCGATCAGCCGGCCTCGGGGCCCCAGCCGCTCCAGAATTAGGCGGCTGTGACCGCCTCTGCCGAAAGTCGCGTCCACGAACGTGCCGTCGTGCCGTAATTCGATCGCGAGCGCATCGACTGCGGGGCGGAGGAGAACGGGAAGGTGCGCATCGGCGCTCACAGCGAGAAGTTTTCGGTGCCAGGTGGAGGGTCAGTGCCCACTTGCGTGAGACCCCGCGCAAGACGCTCGCCCCAGGCTGCAATGTCCCAGATCTCGAAGTGGCTTCCCTGCCCCACCAGCATCACGTCTTTTTTCAATCCAGCGAATTTGCGTAACGCGGGCGACACGAGGATGCGCCCTTGAGCGTCGAGCTCCAGTTCTTCGGCGAAGCCGACCAGCAGCCGTTGCCACCAACGCGCTTGCTCGTTGAAGCTGGAGAGCGCCTGAACTTTGGCGCCGATCGGTTCCCAGGCGACGCGTGGATAAAGAAGCAGACAGCTATCGGGGTGAGCGGTGAGAACCACCGCGCGCCCTCCCGATAACAAGGCGTCCCGGTACCGGGTCGGCACGGCAAGCCTTCCCTTGGCGTCGAGACTCAGCTCTGTCGCCCCTTGAAGCAACGGTCCCCCTTCGAGTGGCGAAATAAAGCGCCACAGTTCCCCACTAAAATCTACTTCCTACCACTCTAGAGGAAACAGAGGAGGCGGTCAAGCCTGAAATTGATGAAATTTTTAGCTACAACAGGGACTTAAGAGGGCTTTTCTAGAAACTGCATGACATAAAATAAGGGCATACAAATTAGAACGTTACCGTGTAAAGTGAATGTAATACATTAAGAAATCAAGGGGTTCCGATGAAAAAGCTGGAAGCCGCCCTGTACAGGCGGACCCACTTCCGCCGGCGATTTCTAGTGCAGGTGCTTTTTTCCGGAAACGCCGCCGGAACGGACCTGAGTCCGGTCCTGCGGCGCGTCGGAGGCGCGGCGGGCGAACATCTGATTGACCAGGGCGGTCACCTCGCCAATCTCGGCGTCGCCGAAATGGCGCGCCAGGAGCGCCGAAAGGTCGTCGATCATGCGTCGTTTCTGCATATCGCGGATCGACTCGGGCGTCGGGCCGACGAACACCCAGCTGTGCTCGTCCTGGCCGTCCTCTTGGTAGTAGCTCACCTCGACCGCCGCCGCCTCCTCGGAGTAAGGCGACAGCGATTCGAATGCCCCCTCGAGCGATTGCTGGAAATTGCGCCCGACATACCCGGTCCAGCAGATGTCGAGCGAGCGCCGACGCCTGTCGAACACGATGCCGGGCTCGTCCTGATGGGCGCTGCGCGCGTCGGCGAGACCATCCACGTCGACATAGTCGAACCAGTGTCTGAGCGCGAGTTCGATGTCCGTCTGGCTGACGCCGCTTTTCAACAACACCGTGCCGTGAACGTGAACTTCAGTATGCATTGCTTGCCCCCGAAACACCGATGCTAGTCCGGGAAAGCCGGGACTTCAACCCTTTCCGGTCATAGTCTGGACGGGGGAATGGGATAATACCGCCTCCGCTATGTCCAAGGACCCGAAATGAGCGCATCGAGCGACACCGCAAACATGGCGCTTTTCTGCGATTTCGAGAACGTCGCGCTCGGCGTGCGCGACGCAAAATATGCCAAGTTCGACATCAACAAGGTCCTCGAGCGCCTGCTCCTGAAGGGGAGCATCGTGCTGAAGAAAGCCTATTGCGATTGGGAACGATACAAGGAGTTCAAATCCGACATGCATGAAGCATCGTTCGAGCTCATCGAAATCCCGCACGTGCGCATGTCGGGAAAGAATTCGGCCGACATCCGCATGGTGGTGGATGCGCTGGACCTTTGCTACACCAAGTCGCACGTCGACACTTTTGTCATCATCAGCGGCGATTCCGATTTCTCGCCGCTCGTCTCGAAACTACGCGAAAACGACAAGACCGTGATCGGGGTGGGAGTGAAGAACTCCAGCTCTGATTTGCTCGTGGCGAACTGCGACGAGTTCATCTTCTACGACGATCTGGTGCGTGAGAAGGCGGCTCGCCACAAGCCGAGGAAAAAACCGCAAGGCAAGCCCCTCGCGGCTGGGGATAGCGCACCGAAGGACAGCGAGGACAAAACCGAAGAGGCCCTGGATCTCGTGATGCAGACCGTCGAGGCCCTGATTGCCGAGCGCGGCGCCGAAGAGAAGATCTGGGGATCGATGGTGAAGCAGGCGCTAAAGCGCCGCAACCCAGGCTTCAACGAGTCCTACTACGGTTTCTCGTCGTTCTCAAAGCTGCTCGACGAAGCCGAGTCGCGCAACATGCTGCAGCTCGAGCGCGACGAAAAATCAGGCGGCTACATCGTCAAGAGCGTCGCTCATTGACGACCGGCGACGCAAAAAAATCGCGTCGCCTGCATGGCGAAAGCACTACACGCGCTCAATGACGAGTGCGATCCCCTGCCCCACGCCGATGCACATGGTGCAAAGCGCGTACCGGCCGCCGATCGCCTGAAGCTGATACATCGCCGTAGTAGCGAGGCGCGCGCCGGATGCGCCTAGCGGATGACCGATGGCGATCGCTCCACCGTTCGGATTGACGTGGGCGGCGTCGTCGGGAAGCCCGAGATCGCGCGTCACGGCGAGCGCTTGCGCGGCAAACGCCTCGTTAAGCTCGATCACGTCCATCTGCGCGAGCTTCAGCCCCGTCTTCTCCAGGACTCTGCGGGTGGCCGGAGCCGGACCCACGCCCATGATGCGCGGCGCGACGCCTGCCGTGGCCATGCCAAGGATGCGCGCTTTCGGAGTCAGTTTGTGCTTTCTTGCGGCGGCATCGGAAGCGAGAATCATCGCGCAGGCGCCGTCGTTCACGCCCGACGCGTTGCCCGGGGTGACCGTGCCTTCGGGCTTCACGACGCCCTTGAGCTTGGCGAGCGCCTCGAGCGTGGTGTCCGGCCGCGGGTGCTCGTCGCGATCCGCGAGCGTCGCCGCTCCTTTCTTTCCCGGAACCGAAACAGGGATGATTTCGCCGCGATAGAACCCCTTAGACTGCGCGGCCGCCCAGCGCTGCTGGCTTCGCAGCGCAAACGCGTCCTGTTCGGCTCGCCCCACCTTAAATTCTTCGGCGACGTTTTCGGCAGTCTCCGGCATCGAATCGATGCCGTACTTCGATTTCATCAACGGGTTGACAAAACGCCAGCCGATGGTTGTGTCCTCGATTTTCGCCGCGCGCGAGAACGCGCTATCGGCCTTCGGCATCACGAACGGTGCTCGCGACATGCTTTCCACGCCGCCGGCGATCATGAACTGGGTTTCCCCGCACTTGATCGCGCGCGCCGCCGTGCCCACGGCATCCAGGCTCGAGCCGCACAACCGGTTCACGGTGGCACCCGGCACTGTCTGGGGCAATCCGGCGAGAAGCAGCGCCATGCGCGCCACGTTGCGGTTGTCTTCCCCCGCCTGGTTGACGCATCCGTAGATCACGTCGTCGAGCGCGGCCCAGTCGACCGATGCGTTGCGCTCCATGAGCGCCTTGATCGGAAGGGTTGCGAGGTCGTCGGTGCGGATCGAAGAGAGCGCGCCACCGTAGCGCCCGAAGGGCGTGCGAACGGCGTCGCAGATGAAGACTTCGGTCATGCCTCGGAATCTATCAGACGAGGCCGGTCACGGGAATCGCCGCCCCATGAATTGCGCGCGCGGCGTCCGAGGCTAGAAACAGGATCACGTCGGCGAGCGCCTCCGGCGCCACCCAGCGTCGCGGATCGGCACCGGGCATGTCGGCGCGGTTCTGCGGCGTGTCGATAACGCTCGGCAGGACGCAGTTGACGTTGATCCCCTTGTCGCGCAATTCCGCCGACATGCTCTCGGTCAATCGGATGACCGCACTCTTCGAGGCGCTGTAGGCGCCCACGTTCGCCTTGCCGCTTAGAGCCGCGACAGCTCCGATGTTGACGATTTTTCCGCGCCCCGCGGCGAGCATTTTCGGCACGACTGCCCGTGCGGTGTTGATCACCGATTTCGCGTTGAGATCGAGCATGAGCTCCCAGACGCTTTCAGGAGTCTCGTGCACCGGGTGCCCCATGCGGAAGCCTCCGGCGATATTGCACAGAACGTCGATCCTTGGGAATCGGACCGCCGCTACCGCCTGCGCCACCGACGCCGCGTCGAGCAGATCGGCGCGCACAAGGAGCTTGTGTTCATCGTCGCGCCCAAAGGCGGACCGCAAGACTTTGTCGTCGAGATCGATCAGGACCAGGGACGCGCCCGCCGACGCGAAGGCCGCGGCGACTGCGCGGCCTAGATTGCCCGCCGCGCCCGTGATCAGACAAGTTTTGCCTTCGAACGTCACGGCGCAGGCGGCGGGCGGGGCCCGCCGGGCTAGGCGACCTTCTTCGAGTCTGCCTGGCCGGACTTCGCCCAGTATTCGGACGAAGCCTTCGCCTCGGCAAGCGCCTTGGCGTCCTCGAACCCCGGCGCCATCGACGCCGAAGTCCCGGCAAGCACCTGGTGGTGGTCGATATTGAGCAACCTCAGCCAGCTCTGCTGCCCCATGGTGAGCGCGATGAAGCAGCCCAGCTCGACCAGCTCGGGCTCGTTGAAATGCCTGTGGAGCCGTTCCCAGAACGCATCATCGGTGTTCAGGTGCCAGGTGATTGCCTCGGCATACGCAAGCGCCGCCTTCTGACGCTCGTCGTAATTGCCGGACTTCTCGAAGTTCAGCAGCTCCTTGACGTGGTCCTCCATGACGGCGCCGCTCGAGGCCGCTTTGATCGAGCGCTGATTGCCGCAGTATTCGCATTGAACGGAGCGCGATACGTAGAGCCGGCACAGCTCCTTGATGGAGTGATCACACACGCCGTTCTTGAAGATGTCGCGCCAGGAGTTGGCAAAAGCCCAGAAGCATTCGGACACATGCGCGCGCACCGCGGAGCTCTCCGGCCTGGGTGTGCCTTCGCGCTGGCAGCGTTCCATCTCCTTGCGCATTTCAGCGTCCATCTTGTCTAGCGGGACGTAGCTGATTCTCTGTTTTGCCATGGCATGTCCTCACCGGCCTCATTCGGCCGGTCCTCAAGTCCGGTGTATCGAAGTCTGCCTCTTCGGAGACGGGGTTGCAAGGTCGACGCGAGCGCGATCCAACGGGCCGCCGCCCATCTGCGCTTACTCGGCTCGCGTAACCGGACAAGGCATCACTGCGGCTTGATGCCCGCCGCCTTGATGACGCGCGCGTACTCGTCGATTTCGCTGCGCACGAAACGGGCGAATTCTTCCGGCGACATGTCCATGGTGTCGTTGCCGAGGTTGCCGAGTCTCTCACGCACGCCCGGATCCGCGAGCGCCTTGCGCGTGTCCACGGAGATCTTTGCTACTACATTCGCCGGCGTGCCGGCGGGAGCCCAGACGCCGAACCACAAGGGCGCATCCGCCCCCGTGACTCCCGCTTCGCCCGTGGTCGGAACTTCCGGCAGCTGGCTGTTGCGCTTCGCCGTACTCACGGCGAGCGCCCGCACCCTGCCGCCCTTGAGGTGCGGTATCGCCGCAGAGATCGGCGCCCAATAGCAATCCACCGACCCGCTCAGCATCGCCTGGATCACCTCGGGCGTGCCCTTGAAGGGGACCTGTGTGACGTTGATCTTCGCTGCGTCGACGAACTTCTCCGTGTTGAGGTGCGTGCCGCTGCCGATCCCGGCATGGCCCCAGTTGATCGCGCCCGGCTTCGCCTTGGCCGCGTTGACCAGATCCATCAAGGACTTGTAGGGCGAGCCCGCGTTTACCACAAGGACGTTCGGTTGAACGGAGAGCGGTGCAATATCGATAAAATCCTTTAGCGTGTCGTACGGCAGCTTCGCGTAGATCGACGGCGTTACCGTGTGCGCGTTGGAATCGACGAGCAGCGTATAACCATCGGGTGCCGCTTTCGCCACCACGTTCGAGCCGATCGAGCCGCCCGCGCCGGCGCGGTTTTCCGCCAACACCGGCTGGCCCCAGATCTCCGAGAGCTTCTGCGACACGATGCGTCCGACGATATCGGTCGAGCTGCCGGGCGTGAAGGAAATGATCACGTGCACCGGCTTGCTCGGGTAGCCCTGCGCCGACGCCTGGGACGCGGCTGCAGCCAGCGCCATTGCAGCTATGCCGATCATGTTTTTCATCTGAAAGTCCTTTGTGAAAGATTATTGCGACAGTCCGTCGCCCACTGCTTTGTCTTCCGGTTTCAGCTCGATTCCCGATGCCCTCGCCTGCTGCAAGAGCAGGGTCGAGAAGTCCTCCTCGGTCATGCCGGCACCCATCATCGATTGGACCAGATCGCGGGTCATCGAGGCGAGCGGCATCGGCACTTCGAACCTCCGGCCGGCCTCGAGCCCCAGGTCCATGTCCTTGCGCAGCAGATACGGCGTAAACGTGACGTGGAAGTCGAGATTGACGAAGGCCGGAGCCTTGTAGCGGGTGAAGGTCGAGCCCATCACGCTCTTGTTCAGGAAATCGAGGAAGGCGTGGCGCGGCACGCCCGCCTTCTGCGCGAGCACCGTGATCTCAGCCATGCACTGCGTCACCACGCCCAGCATCACGTTGTGACAGATTTTGACGATGCGCGAGAGCTCGCCTTCACCGACGTAGGACGAACCCTGCCCCATCATGTCCAGGTAAGGCGCCGCTGCGTCGTATGCGGCTTTGGGCCCCGAGACCACGAAAGTGAGCTTGCCCGCCTTGATCACCTTGGCATTGCCCGAGACCGGCGCGGACAGCAGCTCGACACCTTTCGCATCGAGAATCTTGCGCAGCTCCGCAGAACCTTCGAGCGAAATCGAGGAGCATTCGACCACCATCCTAGGCTTGGCGCTCCCGGACAACAACCCCTTCGGTCCCGCGATCACTTCCTTGACGTCGTCGTAAGTCGAAACCATGCAGAACACGATGTCGCAGCCGGCGAGCTCGGAAAGCGAATCGACGACCTTCGCGCCGTCCTTCGCGAGCGGCTCGGCTTTCGCGCGGGTGCGGTTCCATACGGTGAGGTCGCAGCCGGCCTTGGCCAGGCGCCGAGCCATCTCGAAGCCCATCCTGCCGGTACCGATCCAGCCGAGCTTCGCGGCTCTTGCGGCAGTCATTTCTGCTCTCCTCGGGAGTTCATTTCGGCGCGGTCTCGATCACTGCGAGCACCGTGCCCACCGGCACCGTCGTGCCCGGCTCGACCAGGATCGCCTTGAGCACGCCGCTCGCAATCGCGGGAATCTCGGTGGTCACCTTGTCGGTCTCGACCTCGAAGAGCGGCTCGTCGGCGCGCACCGCGTCGCCCACCTTCTTGTACCAGTTGGCCACAGTGCCTTCGGTCACCGTTTCGCCCAGCTGAGGCATGATCACGTCCATTTTCTTGCGCCTCCGTTCAGTTCACGCCGCGCGGCGCGAATCCAGGCCGCGCCGGACTTCGGCGACGATGCGCGCGACCGTCGGCACGACCGCGTCCTCGAGCTGGTCGGCGGCGGGCAGCGGCACGTGCGGCGTGGTGATCCGGACGATCGGTCCCTTGAGCGCGCCGAAAATTTCCTCCTGGATGACCGAGGCGATTTCCGCGCCCCAGCCGCACAGCCGCGGATTCTCCTCGACGGTGAACACGCGCCCGGTCCGCGCCGAGTGCGCGAGCAGCGTTTGGGCGTCGAGCGGCACGAGCGAGCGCACATCGATCACGGTCGCGGAAATTCCGTGCTCCGCGGCAAGCGCCTCCGCCGCCTTGAGCGCCCTTGGAACCATGGCGGCGAGCGCGATGAGGGTCGCATCGGGGCCCGTGCGCAGCACCTTGGCTTTTCCGAGCGGCTCGACGTGCTCGCCCTCGGGCACCTCGCCCTTGTTGGCGAGCAGGCTCTTGTGCTCGAAGAACACGACCGGATCGGGATCGCGTATTGCGGCGGCGAGCAGCCCCTTCGCGTCGGCCGGCGTGGAAGGCGCCACGACTTTCAGTCCCGGCACCGCCATCGCCCAGTTCTCCACGCTCTGGGCATGCTGCGCGCCGAAGCGCGAGCCCGCTCCGTTCGCCGTGCGGATCACGAGCGGAATCGTGATCTGCCCGTCGCTCATGTAGCGCGTCTTGGCGATCTCGTTCGCGACATAATCCCAGCAGCAGGCGAGAAAGTCCGAGAACATGATCTCGGCGACGGGCCTGAGGCCCGTCATCGCCGCGCCCATCGCCGCGCCGAGGATGGCGAGCTCCGAAATCGGCGTGTCCTTTACCCGCCGCGGCCCGAATTCCTCCAACAGTCCGACCGTGGTCTTGAACACGCCGCCGGCGGCGGCGGTGTCCTCGCCGAAGAGCACGACGCGCTCGTCGCGCCTCATTTCCTGCGCGATCCCGGCGGCGACCGCGTCCCGGTAGCTCAGTTGCGCCATGCGTTGCCTCCGTCGGCCCATACGTCGGTCATCGCCGTCTCGAGCGCAGGCGTGGGCGAGGCCTTCGCGGCTTCGGTCGCCCGATCGAGCTTCGCCATTGCCTCGGACTCGATTTGCGCGAGCTTCGCCTCCGGGATGCCCATGATCAGCAGCCGGGCGCGATAGAGCGTCACCGGATCGCGCTTGAGCCACTCCTCGAGTTCCTCTTTCGGGCGGTATTTCGCCGGGTCGGCGCGCGAGTGCCCGCTGTGGCGGTAGGTGAGGCATTCGATGAGGGAAGGCCCGCCGCCCGAGCGTGCCTTGGCGACGGCGTCGCGCGCGGCGCTGTATACGACGTCGGCGTCGTTGCCGTCGATCACCTGGCGCTCCAGGCCGTAGCTTGCGGCGCGGTCGGCGGCGGGGTGCTTGACCGCCGTGACGCTCGAGATCGGCGTGTACTCCATGTACATGTTGTTTTCACAGACGAAGATGACCGGCAGCTTCCACACCGCCGCGAGATTGAGCGCCTCGTGGAAAGCGCCGATATTGGTGGCGCCGTCGCCGAAGAACGCGACTGCGACCTGTTTCGTTCCGCGGTATTGCGCCGACCAGGCGGCGCCTGCTGCGATCGGCAGGTGCGCGCCGACGATGGCGTACGAGCCCATCACGCCGTGCTCCACGCTCGTCAGGTGCATCGAGCCGCCCTTGCCTTTCATGAGGCCGCACTGCCGGCCCATCAGTTCGCCCAGCACCGAGAGCATCGGGACGCCGCGCGCGAGCGTGTGGTGATGGCCGCGATAGGTGCAGAAGCTGTAGTCATCCTTGTTCATCGCCGCGGCGAATCCGGCCGCGACCGCCTCCTGGCCGAGCGCGAGGTGGCTCGTGCCCTTCACCAGGTTCTGCAGGAACAGGTCGTAGGCGCGCTTTTCGCAATAGCGGATTTCGACTTGCAGCTGGTACAGCCTCAGCCGCGTCGCTTCGGGTATCGCCTCGCCTCGTTGCGCGGGATGGGCTTGCCGGGTTACGCTCATATTCGGAATTAGCTCCTCAGCTTCGATACGGGTTTGCGATCGGCAGCTCTTCAGCGGGATAGAGGGAGATGATCTTCGCGCCCTCGGGCGTGAGGATCACCTCCTCCTCGATGCGCGCGGCCGAGATACCGTCGGTCGCGGGGCAGTAGGTCTCCACGGCGAACACCATGCCCGCTTTCAGCTCGATCGGCTCCTTGAACGAAGAGAGCCGCGAGATCAGCGGGCGCTCGTGCAGGCCGAGCCCCAGCCCGTGGCAGAAGTTCAGGCCGAACGCTTCCATCTCGCTCGCAAACCCGATTTCCTTCGCCTCCGGGAAAGCGCGGGCGATCTTGTCGCTCGACATTCCGGGCTTCAAGAGCTCGATCGCCTTGTCTATCCACTCGCGCGCTTTTCTGTACGCGGTGCGCTGCGGCGCAGTCGCGCGCCCGACGTTGAACGTGCGGTAATAGCAGGTGCGGTAGCCCATGAACGACTGGATGACATCGAAGAAGGCCTGGTCGCCCGGACGGATGAGCCGGTCGGTGAAGTTGTGCGGATGCGGCGAGCAGCGCTCGCCCGAAATCGAGTTGATCGCCTCGACGCAGTCCGAGCCCATCTCGTAGAGCCTTGCGGTCGCGAGCGCCACGATCTGCGACTCTTTCACTCCGGGCTTGAGCGCCTCGGCGATGTCCTGGTAGACGCCGTCCACCATCGCGGAGGCCATGTTGAGGAGCGTCAGCTCGTCGATGTTCTTCACCTCGCGCGCCTGGAGCATCACCTGTTGTCCATCGCGGACTTCGATCCCGAGTTTCTGCAATTCGAAGAGCATCGGCGGCTCGACCACGTCCAGGCCGAGCGGCATGTCGCCCACGCCTTCGGCGTCGAGGATCGCCTTGATCTCCTTCGCCGCGTCGCGGAACAGCGTGACGTCGCTACCGACCGCCCCGCGCAGCCCAAGCAGGCCGGCTTTGCAGTGATCGACGTGCAGCCACGGCGCGTAGAGCCGGTGGTGCTTGGCCGCGCTGCCGAAATCCCAGATGTACGGGTCGCCCGTGCCGGTAAGCAGCGAGTAGCGCGTCAGCTTGTCGCGCGCCCATTCGCCGATCACGGTGCTGGTGGTGTAGCGGATGTTGTGCTGGTCGAACGAAAGCAGTGCGCCGAGGCCCGAAGCCGCGAGCGCGGCGCGCACGCGCGCGAGGCGGTAGTCGTGCAGCCGCCTGAAGTTGACGCGCTCCTCGAAATCGACCTGCGTGTGACCCGGCGCGTGCAGTGGCCGCTTCCAGTCGTGGTGCGGATCGATGTCGTCCGGCCGGATGATTTTCGGCTCCGCGGTTTTTTTCGGCTTGGCCATCGACTTTTTCCCAGGACGACTTTTTGCAGAACGCGAAGTATGCCACGCGGCCGCGAAGGGGTCCGCTCTAATTGGCTTTTATACCCGCCGTCTTGATCAGTTTGGCGTTCGACTCGAACTCCTGCTTGATCATCGCCTCGAAATCGGGCAGCGACATCGTCAGAGGGTCCACACCCAGCTTGAGAAAACGATCGCGCACGTCGGGCGAGTTCACCGCCGCGTTGAATTCCTTGTTCAGGCGCAAGACGATGTCGCGCGGCGTTTTTGCCGCGATCAGGGCGCCTATCCAGAAGTTGTAGTCGGAGTTCGGATAGCCGGCCTCGACGGTGGTGGGCACGTCGGGAAAGAGGGCGCTCCTCTTGGGCGAACCCATTGCGAGAGCGCGCAGCTTGCCCTCCTTGACTTGCGGTCCCACCTGGAACGGAAGGGCGAAGTAGAAATCGGCCCGTCCGGTGAGCACTTCGGTGAGCGCGTCCGGCGCGCCTTTCATGGGCACCTGAAGCACTTCGATTCCCGCGGAGATGCGGAAGCGCTCAAGGTTCATGTGCGTGGAGCTGCCGATTCCGGCGGTCGTGGCGACGAGCGCCCCGGGTTTCGCTTTGGCCGCGGCGACCAGGTCCGCGACGTTCTTGTAGTCCTTGGCCGTCGAGACGACCAGCACCGTCGGAACCGTGCCTATGGTCGCCACCGGCGCAAGATCCTTCGGGTCGAGCGGTCCGGGGGAAAGGAGCGGCGCCACCGTGAACGCGGAGGTGTAGATACTGATCACGTGTCCGTCCGGATCGGCCTTGGCGACATAAGCAGCGCCGATCAGCCCGCCCACGCCGAGTTTGTTCTCGACGATCACCGCCTGGCCGAGGCTCGCCTGCAGTTTTTCGGCGACGATGCGCGCAGTCGTATCCGAGGCGCTGCCCGGCGTAACGCCGGACACGAGGTGTAGGGTCTTGCTGGGAAAAGCCTGAGCGGCGGCGATGCCCGAGACGAGCATTGCCGCCGCGAGCAAGGTCCACCGGTTGCGTTTTGACATGGTCGTTCTCTCCTCTGTTCGGCCGTCAGATCCTGGGCAGCCCGAGCTGGCCGGCAAGCCAGTCGGCTGTCCGGCTTCGATAGCGATAAGGGCGATTGTTGGCATTGTGCCCGCCGTCCTCGACGATGAGCAACTCTACCGGACCGGAGACGCTCTTCGCCAGCCGCTCCGCGTGCGAAGCCGGCACGAGCCGGTCCTCGCGCCCGGTCACTATGAAGATCGGACAGGCGATTTTCGCAGCAGCCTCGTTCATCGACAAGGTCGCGGCGTGGCGCAGCGCTTCAGCCTCGGTCGCGCAGTGGCTGCGCACGCGGAACGCCTCGCGCGTCAGCACCGGCAGCGCGCCCCAGATTTCCTTCCACTCGAACGGCCCGGAGAGCGCGATGCAGGCGCGGATGCGCCTCTCGTAGGCGGTCGCGCGCGGCGCGTAGTAGCCGCCGAGGCTCACGCCCCACATGGCGATCTTCGCCGCGTCGAGATCGGCGCGCTTTTCGATCCAGTCGCACACTGCGCGCGCTGCGCGCTCGTAGTCGCCGCAGATCGGGATCTCGTACTCCGCCTCGCCCTGCCCGGGCCCGTCGATCGCCAGGATCGCGATGCCGCGGGCGAGGAAAGGCTCCGCGTAGGCGTGCAGCTCTTCCTTGGTGGAATCCAGGC
>WNFD01003166.1_pt1 | contig 16514 bp, 11 predicted proteins | sample 5400491 | NCBI WGS metagenome assembly WNFD01 (sample SAMN13153343, study PRJNA577476) | soil metagenome | isolation source: 120 cm saprolite under Douglas fir tree site 2 hole 2 replicate 2 | place: USA:California | collected 2015-04-18 | reverse complement strand
GTTGAAAAACTCATTGTCCGTAAATCCGCAGAAATTGCATCGCGTTAGGACGCCCTACAAGCGACTTTCTCGACTCGGGTAGACATTTTCTATCCCCCAATTTGCGTCTGATTTCCAGCATTTCGAGTTTTTCAACAGCGTAGGGCCCGCGAAATCTCATGAAAATCGCTCAGAGTTTGACAATAATCCAGAACGGTTGGGAGTGGCGAGATCGAGTCATCAGTGGAGACGCTGAGGCCGAACGCCCGTCTGATCCGGAGCGTGCGTGTTAGAGCGAATAAATGGGCGTTGATTCTCCCGTTGTGGGAGCGTCGATAGCCCGAGACCCTGCTTAATGTTCGGATTAACCTTCTATGCCTCTCTTCTGCGTCGTCACTTGTGTTAGCGGCTGACGCAACTGGTTCTTTCTGGTTTGCTGACCCCACAGTGCGTATTCCTGTGGGCGCTCAAGATGATGCTACTGAGATCATCTTGAAGGGCTTCAACCGCTCAGAAGACAGCTCCACTGGTGACAGTTGCAGATTTGCCGCATCCACCAGTAGCAACGTGGTCAGGAATGGCTAACTTGCTGAGGTTAATGGGGTTAGGCGTAAGCCCTTTTCTACCCGAGAAATAGCAAAAATCGCGAAAATAGAACGCTGGCTTCCCCAACCTGGCTGTCGCGGGTTCGATCCCCGTCTCCCGCGCCATGTTTCCTCCACTCACGGATTCCCTGAACCTCAGGTTTGTCCAGTCCAGCTGGTCCAAGTTCTCAATCCCCCCCAAACACCTTGAATCTCACCGCTTCTGGGTGTATACCCACCAACGGACTCTGCCAGACACAGTGGCGGCTGATATTGAATTTTGATAAATCTGTAGCCAAGCTCACCGAACTTCAGTCGCCGCGAGCCCGACAGAGAAACTAGAATTAGAACTGGAACGTTTGAAGCTATGGAGGGTAGGAATATGAGTTCTGGCATTATGACGCCGTCCGGAATTAAAGCTCCCCGGGAATACATGGAAGAAGTAATGATCGGTGTGAAAGCGAAAAATCCCGCGGAGCCGGAATTCCATCAGGCGGTTCAGGAAGTGTTCGAATCGCTGAGGTTGGTGCTGGCGAAGCATCCGGAATACCAATCGGCCCGTTTGCTGGAGCGGATTGTGGAACCGGAGCGTGTGATTATGTTCCGCGTGCCTTGGTTTGATGATCAGGGAAATATCCAGGTGAATCGCGGTTTTCGCATCGAGATGAACAGCGCAATTGGTCCGTACAAGGGCGGGCTGCGCTTCCATGCTTCCGTGAATCTGGGCATCTTGAAGTTCCTGGCATTCGAACAGGTATTCAAGAACTCGCTTACCACGCTGCCCATGGGCGGTGGAAAAGGCGGGTCGGATTTTGATCCCAAGGGGAAGAGTGACAACGAAGTGATGCGTTTCTGCCAGAGCTTCATGACCGAACTCCAGCGTCACATTGGTCCCGACACTGACGTTCCGGCTGGTGACATCGGAGTGGGTGGCCGCGAGATCGGTTTTATGTTTGGCCAATATAAGCGCCTCCGCAATGAGTTCACTGGAGTCCTGACGGGAAAAGGCTTGAGCTGGGGCGGTTCTCTCATTCGTCCGGAAGCCACCGGCTACGGCTGTGTATATTTCGCCGCAGAGATGCTCAAGAGCAGACAGGACTCGCTGGAGGGCAAAATCTGCTTGGTTTCGGGCAGCGGTAACGTGTCTCAGTACACCATCGAAAAATTGCTGGACTTGGGAGCGAAGCCGGTCACCGTGTCGGATTCAAACGGCGTCATCTACGACCCGGACGGCATCGACCGGGAAAAACTGGCTTGGGTCATGGAGTTGAAGAATGTACGGCGCGGGCGCATCCGTGATTACGCGGACAAGTTCAAGAAGGCAGTCTTCATGCCCACGGACATCAAACTGGACCACAATCCGCTGTGGAACATCAAGAGCGATTGCGCGTTTCCGAGCGCTACGCAGAATGAGATCACCACAAAAGATGCGGCCAACCTTATTAACAATGGCTGCAAGCTGGTGGCTGAGGGAGCGAATATGCCAAGCACGCTCGAAGCGACCAAGATGTTCTTGGAGGCCAAGGTCCTGTACGGACCAGCCAAGGCAGCTAACGCCGGAGGCGTGGCTACGTCAGGCCTCGAAATGGCGCAGAACAGTGCCCGGCTGAGTTGGACTCGCGAGGAAGTGGATGACCGTCTCCACAAGATCATGATCGCCATTCACAAGACCTGCTACGAAACGGCGGCGGAATACGGTACGCCGGGCAATCTGGTCAACGGGGCCAACATTGGCGGCTTCCTAAAGGTGGCGAACGCGATGTTGGATCAGGGACTCGTCTAGGCCTGGGTTCGGGAGTTTGATAAGCGATATGAGCTACGGGGTGGGCGAACTCCATCCCGTATCGTTTTTTGCAATCTCGGAAATTAAGGCCGGAGATTAATACATGAGTTTGCCGCGGACGGCCGAGCGGATTCTCGACGCTGAAGAACGCTTTGAGGGCTTCGAAAACCTGATGCCCTTCAAAGTGCATAACATCCTTCTGGTGTCGAGCCTATACGACTCTTTCATTCTGCGGGAAGATGGACGGCTCAACGAGTTGTTGATCGACGAATCGCTCGAACTGAGTCCGCAGCAGATTCCTGGAATTACGCATGTTTCCAGTTGCGCTGAAGCGCTAGCCCTGGCGCGATCGCAACCGCAGTTCAATTTGATTGTCACCAATCTCGCGGTCGGTAATATGAACGCCGCCCAGTTGGCTGCCGAGGTCAGAATCGCGGGTTTGGATGTCCCTGTAGTAGTGCTGGCCTACGATTACCGGGAAGTAAAAAATTTCATCGCACGCAATCCAATCACTCATATCGAACGGATTTTCTTGTGGCAGGGAAATGCCCGCATCCTGATCGCGATCGTCAAGTACATCGAAGACAAGCGCAATGTCTTGCATGACACGCGAGCCATGGGTGTGCCGGTCCTGCTGGTTGTGGAAGACAATATCCGCTATTACTCCGCGTTTCTGCCGGTGATTTACACCGAACTCATCAAGCAATCGCGACGGGTGATCCAGGAGGGCGTCAACATTGCCCACAAGCTGGTGCGAATGCAAGCCCGCCCCAAGATTCTGCTCAGCTCGAATTATGAAGACGCTTCGGAGCTGGTCCAGGAATACCGCGATTACCTGTTCGGCGTTGTCTCCGACGTAGAGTTCCCATGGGATGGCAGACTCAGTCCCGAGGCGGGTTTTGAACTGGCGCGCACCGTGAAGAGCCTGGTACCGGACGTGCCTGTGGTTTTACAAACCAGCCGCACTGAATTCCGACCGCGAGCGCATGCTGAGGGATACTCCTTTCTGCGCAAGCGTTCGCCAACGCTGCTTCGCGATTTGCGGCGGATCCTAACTGAGCAACTGGGCTTCGGCGACTTTGTGTTTCGCATGCCAGACCAAACCGAAGTGGGGCGGGCGAGCGACCTGAATACGCTTGAAGAACAGTTGCAGAGCGTCCCGGGGGAGAGTATCGCCTTCCACGCACAGCGCAACCACTTCTCCCACTGGCTTATGGCGCGGACCGAGTTTGCGCTGGCTGCCAAGCTGCGCCCTCGCAAGGTCAGCGACTTCCGAACCATCGAGCACTTACGGCAGAATTTGATTGAATCCATCAATGAGTACCGGCGAGAGCAGAGTGACGTATTGATCGGGGACTTCAAGGTCGATACCTTCAAGCCTTCGGAATCAGGCTTCCTGAGAATCGGCTCCGGGTCGCTCGGCGGCAAGGCGCGCGGCTTGGCATTCGTGCGCCATCTCTTGCGGACGCGCCGCATCACGCGCCGTTTTCCGGGAGTTCGCGTTGCAGTACCGCCGGCAGTGGTTTTGGCTACAGACGTGTTCGATCAATTTCTCAGCGAAAACAACCTCCAGGATTTCGCCTTGCATGGTGATGATGAATGTGAGCTTCAGCAGCGGTTTCTGTCCGCCGCGTTGCCGGGGTCGCTCGAGGCAGACCTGAAGGCATTTCTTGCCGAGGTGCACTATCCGCTGGCGGTGCGTTCTTCGAGCCTGCTGGAGGACTCACAATATCAACCCTTCACCGGCGTGTACGAGACCTTTATGTTGGGCAACTGGCAACAGGATGATGGTCTGCGCTTAGAGCAACTCAGCGAGGCCATTAAGCGCATCTACGCTTCGACATTCAGCACGCATGCCAAGGCCTATGTACGAGCCACGCCATTTCGCCTGGAGGAAGAGAAAATGGCAGTCATCCTGCAGCAGGTTGTGGGGTCGATGCATGGGCAGCGGTTTTACCCGGACTTCTCGGGAGTCGTGCGCTCCCACAATTTCTATCCCGTGCCACCAATGACTTTCGCAGATGGCATTGCGGCGGTTGCATTGGGGCTGGGGCGGACGGTGGTGGACGGAGGAAAGTGCTTGATGTTTTGTCCACGCTATCCGAAAAATCTCGTGCAATTCTCGTCGGTGGAGGACATTCTAGCCAACTCCCAGTCGGAGTTTTGGGCGCTGGCAGTCCATGGCGGCCAGCACGGCGGATCCAGCGAGCTGCGCGAAGTGCGATTCGGGCTCGAGATGGCCGAAGAGGATGGCACGTTGCAATCCGTCGGCTCAACGTATTCGGCCGATAACCACGCTGTCTATGACGGCCTCAGCCGCACGGGAACGCGCATTGTGAGCTTTGCGCCCATGCTCAAGCACGGGGTGTTTCCGCTGGCTGCGATTCTGGAGCTTCTGGTGAAGTCCGGTGAGGACGCTTTAGGTCATCCCGTAGAGATTGAATTTGCCGTTCGCCTGCCGCGTACGGGACAAGAAGCAGCGGAATTTGGATTTCTGCAAATCCGGCCACTCACGCTCTCGCACGACCGCGAAGAATTAGCGATCGAGAACGTCGACCCCGAGATGCTGATTTGCCGGAGCACGAAGGTCCTGGGCAATGGAAGAGTTGGGAACCTGCACGACCTCATAGTTGTGGACTCCCACCGCTTTGAGCGCGGTCGCAGTCAGGAGGTGGCCAAAGCAGTGGCACATTTCAACGGTAGGCTGAACCAACAGAACCGTCCTTATTTGTTGATTGGAGTAGGGAGGTGGGGATCGAACGACCCGTGGCTGGGAATTCCGGTGGAGTGGGACGAAATCTCGGGAGCTCGAGTGATTGTGGAAGCGGGATTCCGCGACTTTCGTGTCACTCCTTCGCAGGGGAGTCATTTTTTCCAAAACCTGACGGCGTTTCGCATCGGCTACTTCACGGCGAACCCAGATGCAGGGGAAGGTTCGGTGGATTGGAAGTGGCTGACGGCGCAACCTGCGGTTGAAGAACAGGGCTGCGTTCGGCACCTGCAATTCACAGAACCTGTACTGGTAATCATGAACAGCAGAAGCAGTCAGGGAATGATCTTCAAGCCGCAGAGACTGTCTTCCTGATTGGGGTCTAGGACCCAGGGCATTGCCCAATCATAAACGCTAACGTAAGGTGTTCCGGCAAGCGCTCTACCCCTCGCGCAGTGCTTTGAGCGGGTCGATTTTGGCGGCCGTGCGCGCGGGTACGTAGCAGGCAAGCATGGCCAGCGCTGTCAGCAGCAAGGGCGCGCCGACGAGCAAGCGCGGATCGTTCGTACCGATCTTAAAAGCATCGGCAAACTCGCTGGTCACCGCCGAAAGTATCTTTGCCATCGCGACCGCGCCGAGAAATCCAAGAACCGTTCCAACGGTGATCAGAGCCGTGCCTTCGCGCAGCAGCAGCCGCAGCACCTGCCCTTTACGTGCGCCCAGCGCCATTCGAATTCCGATTTCTCTGCGCCGTTGCGCGACCGCATAGCCGGTGACTCCGGCGAGCCCAATTGCGGACAGGATCAGGCCGAACACGCCAATTCCGCCGTAGGTGCGCAGAGCGGACCACATGACGTACCGGCTGAACTGCAGGTACTGGCTGAGCGTTTGCACATCGAAGAGACTCAGATTCGGATCGACGGAAGCGAACTCGCTCCGAATGCGACTCAGCGTGTCAGTTCCCGCATCGGAACGCACAATGATGGTGATGCCACCGGCTGGAGGCCGCGCGAAAATGCGCCGCGTGAGCGGTACGTAAACAATGGGTTGGCTGATCCCGCTTCCATCTTTCAGATCGGGGACCACGCCCACCACTTCATAGGATTGCTTGTCATCCCGAACATGCTTCCCGATCGCGTTGCCGTTTCCGAAAAATCCGCGGGCCGCACGCTCGTTCAGTACAGCGGGCAAAGTCTTCGATCCGTCTGCCTGGCTTGGTTGATCCAGTTCCGCAAACTCTCGGCCGGCCAGCATCGGCTGGTTCAACACGGAAAAATAGCCTGCACCCACAGGTTCCTCGACCGCCGATGCCTGAACCCGCGAGGACTCCTCCGCAGTGAGTTGGATTTTCCCATCATCATCAACAGTCGAAAAGGGCGGCTGCGCCGCCAGGGCGAAGCTGCGCACCGTGCCCGATGCTCTAAGCCGTTCGGGTAGTTTCTCAAACAGAGCGTGCGCTTTTTCAGGCGTGTAGCCGTCACGCACCGGGTCGATGGACAGAAGAACCATCGTCTTCGGATCGAACTTGGTTTCTATATTGTTCGCTCTGGTAAGCCCAATCACCAGGAAGCCCGTAATCAGCAGCAGCATGAGCGATCCCGTAACCTGGGCTACCACCGCCAGGTTGCGCAGGCCATAACGCCGGTAACCAGGCAACGGAAGCGAAGTGCCCTCTTTGAGCGCGGGGGCCACATCGGTTCGAGTGGCTTGCAGGGCCGGAGCCAGGCTGAATCCGATGCCGCACACGATGGCAACGGCGAACGCGAAGACGGCGGCGCGCCAATCCAGTGCAAGGTCGGGTGCGAGCGGCGCCGCCGCGGGCTGCGGTAATTGCGAGTTCAACACCGAGAGGCCATACGCGAGCACGAAGCCCGCGACCCCGCCCACCAGCGAGAGCAAAATGCCTTCACTAATCATCTGCCGGATGAGCCGAAAACGGCTGGCGCCGACTCCCAGGCGAATCGCCAACTCCTTGCGGCGATTGGCGCCCCGCGCCAGCAGCATGGTTGCCAGATTCATGCACGCAATGGTCATCACCAGCCCCATCAATACGACAAAGAATCCAGCTATTACCGGCCTCAAATTCCGAGGAATCGGCGCCCTGGTGCCTGCAGGAAGTAAGACCACCCGTTTGGCTTTGTTGGTCTGCCGTGGCGCTGAAGGATCCTGTTCGTCCAGACGGCGCGTGATCCCCTCGAGACCGGCTTCTGCGGAATCGATCGTCACGCCCGGCGCCAGGCACAGCATCGCAAGGAATTCCTTGGCATTGCGTTGATGCAGCACATCGTTTGCCAGCTCCGGAGCGAGCGCGGCCGGCACCGTGATAGGGACGAACAGCTCGGACGGATTCATGGAAAGAGCGCCATCGAAATTCCTGGGTGTGATTCCCACGATGGTCGCGGTCTGCCCGTTCAGGCGAAGCGTCTGCCCCACCGCGTCGGGCGAGGAATGGAGGCGACTGCGCCAGAACCGATCGCTGATCACAATAACGGGCGCGTCGCCAGGCTTGTCAACCTGGGGGCTGAGCACTCGGCCACGCTGGGGTTCGACGCCGAGCACGGAAAAATAATCGGGGGACACGAGTTGTCCGAAGACGCGCTCCGGTTTCGCGTTTATTTGGCCCGGTAGGCTCACGTTGAACGGGACGCCGTTCTGCAAGGCGGCCACTCCGGTCAACATGCCCTTCTGATCGCGATATTGCTCGATGTAGTAATACGACACAGGCTTCTCGGGCATTACCAACCGTTTGGCATTCGCCGCTGCCGGCAGCTCCCGAGTTAGCAATGCCCATTTTGAGCCGTACACGTTGGTCGTCAGCCCAATTCCGAGTCCCATGGAAACGATGCCGACCAGCGCGAATCCTGGAGACTTGATCAGCGCCCGCGTCGCATACCGCATATCCTGGCGCATCTCGCTCAGGTATTCGATGGGCAAGCGAATCGCGATGTCCGCGATGATGCGGATCAGGCCGGCGGCTCCATGCCTTTTGGCGATCTCTCGCACGACTTCCTCTCCGAGTTGCATGACCTCATGGCCATAAGCCAATTTAAATTCGTGGGGAAAGGCCTGCGCCAACCGCCGGTAGATCCGCAACGTGAAATTCATTCCGTTACCATCCTTCGCTTTACCTGAATTGCGCGAACCAATTCCTGCAGACGCTCGCACTCCGCGTCGAGCACCCGCCTGCCGAGCGGCGTCAGCCGGTAGTAGCGCCGTCGTGCGTCGTCCAGTTCCGGCTCGGGCCGTTCGTCAGATTCCTCGATGAGTTCCGCCTCGATCAGCCGCTTGATCGATCCATACAGCGTTGCTGGCCACAACCGCACTTTCCCGGTAGTGCGCCGCAGCACTTCCTGCATGATTCCGTAGCCGTGCTGCTCTCCACCTGCAAGCGAGAGCATGATGTGAAACCACTGTGTCTTGAGTGGAATAAAGGTATGAGGCTCGACCTTAGTCATGGACACTATATATATTACGTAATATATATATGGTCAAGCGGGGTGCCGCAATTAGCTCACTTCGATCCCGTCTTCCGCAAAAGTCCGCGCGATGAATGAGAGAGTGAGAGCGAAGTAATATAACAGACTATGTTATTAAATAATATAACAAATTATGTTATATTATTTAAGCGTCCTTTTGCAGAGAAACAAGGATCCCTATGGATGGGAATAGTGTGAAAGAGGCGCGCTTGAAGAAGAACTGGACCCAAAAGCAAGCCGCTCTTGCGCTTGATGTCACCCAGGCCTATTTGTCGATGATGGAGAAAGGGCATCGTCCTGTGTCGGACCGATTTGCACGTCGAGCTCTCCAAGTGCTGAATCTGCCGCCTACTACGCTGCCGTTGCGATCTGAGGAAGTGGGATTGCCAGTTTCTTCGCAGAAGCTAGATTTCAGCGCGGAGCTGGGCGCGCTGGGTTATCCGGGGTTCTCCTATCTTCGCGTGAGAAGGCCGCGAAACCCTGCCGAATTGCTACTCGAGGCGCTGAACGAGCCAAACCTTGACTCCCGAGTTGCTGAGGGCTTGCCGTGGGTGGCACTGGCCTACGTTGATATGGACTGGGACTGGCTGGTCCGCAACGCTAAATTGCGCGACCGGCAAAACCGATTAGGATTTGCCCTCTCTTTGGCGAGCGAAGTATCGGAAGGCAAGAGAGAGGGCGAGCGGACGAGAAAGCTTCGGTCGTGTTTGGAGGTTTTAGAGAGTGCCCGACTTGCGCGCGAAGATACCTTCTGTCACGACTCAATGACCCAAGCTGAGAGAGCATGGCTGCGAGAACATCGCTCGCCATCCGCGGCACACTGGAATCTCCTGACCGACATGAAGGGAGAACATCTTGCCTATGCATACGAATAAGAGCATTCCGGAACCGTGGCTCTTTTTTCTGCGCGAACTGGATTCGGCAGTGCATGAGGAAGTTCGTCTGGATTGCATGGGAGGGTTCGTCACCAGCATGGTGTACAGCTTTTCGCGGCCAACCGCAGATCTGGGCGTATTGGAGATTGCGCCAGGGGAAGCAGGCAGACCCATTCTGGAACTGGGGATGAAGGGCGGTCCGCTTCACAAGAAGTACAAGATCTATCTTGACCACGTTGGCGTCGTTCATGTGCCAGAGAACTACAAAGATCGGCTCACCGAAATATTTCCCAAGGCATTCAAGCATCTTCGCCTCTTTGCCCTTGACCCGTATGACCTTGCTTTGTCAAAGCTGGAACGCAACATCCAACGTGACCGAGACGATGTGAAATACTTGGCGCGAGCTGTCCCACTGGATCTGGACGTCCTGAAAGAGCGATACCAGAAGGAACTACGATGGCAGATGGGTAATCCCGAGCATGAAGACCTCACTCTTCGGCTGTGGATTGAGGTCATTGAAGAGGAACGAGGGCGTGGAAGGTGACGCTTGTCGGATGAATGGTTACCTTCCGCCCCCAGCCGTGCGCCTCATCCGGCGACAGACCGGTATAGTCGTGCCATCGTTGATTGAGGAATTCGACGGAACCATCTGGAAGACTGCACCACGTCGTCGTGGGGATGGCATCGATCATCACTTGGAACGGATTGTCGGAGCTCCTCACTTTGTTGAACGCCGTCGCCAACGAACCGTGCCCCTACAAATCAGGGAGTGTCTGGTATCCACACGACGAGGATGGGAGCATCATAGAACCCCCTCCCCGAAGCCCCGGCGCGCCTGCCGTGCAGAGATTAAAGAGAAACTAGCTGGAACTGCGCGTGGTAAGTTACGGCTTAGATCAAGTTGCGCAGGAGGGTGGGAGTTCTTTTGATTGTTGTGGTGATGGGTGTGGCGGGCGCAGGCAAGACAACGATCGGGAAATTACTAGCCGAGCAACTGGGATGGATGTTCGTGGACGCGGACGATTTTCACTCCGCCGCGAACATTGAAAAAATCAGCCAGGGAACCGCGCTCGATGAGTCGGACCGTGAGCCGTGGCTAGAGGCCATCCGTACGGCCGAGCTGCGGTGGACGTCCGAACGGCAAGATGTGGTATTGGCGTGTTCGGCGCTACGGCGCGCTTATCGCGAGAAGCTGGATATCGGACCCGAAGTGAGGTTGGTTTACCTGAACGCAAGCAGGGAATTGATTTCTCAGCGACTGCTTTCGCGGCGAGGCCATTTCGCCAACCCGCTTCTCATGGCTAGTCAATTCGATACACTCGAAGAGCCAGACGACGCTATTACCGTCCGAGCGGAAAAGTTACCGGAAGATATAGCTGCGGAAATCCGTACGCGACTCGGCCTGACGTAGGATGGCGCGCTGTTCAAGGGAAGCAACACGGGTCGCCGGGGGGTGGGGCGTCGTGGTTTGCGATGCTACGCACCAGCCCTATTACCCGTTTTCTTAGGTCTCCCTGCGTACCGAAGGTTCGGAAAATGAGGGTGTTAGACGTAAAACTCTCGCCCCCTCGTAGGGATTGTTTACAATAGAAGACTTCGTCCCAGGCTTGCGACGTAACCCTTGTTTGAGCCTAACTAATTTGGAACCTTCGACTCACAATTGCAACGCAATCCGAGGCCTGCCGCGCACTCCTTCCGGTGTTCCCGAAGTCGGCGCGCCAGTCTACTGGCGGGTGGAAGGCAGCCTGTTGGATTTGACTGTTGTGCGGCCAGTGGCGTTCTTCACTTGGAATGCACAAACCTTTCTGGAGCGGTCTGTACGGCGGAGCCTGATCTTCCTGATGGCAGCGTTGAGACCGTTTCTCTATGCGGCGGACCGCAAGTTTGCCACACGAGTGGTGCATAGCGTGCTGCGCGGGATCACTCGCGACCGGCTCGATCTGTTGGGCGAGGAATACTTCCTGTACAAGCTGAAGCCGCACTTGAAGCCTGACGGCGTGCGGCGGTTGCGCGAGCTCCAGTGCTCGGGTGCGGACGTAGTTTTGGTGAGCCAAGGCTTGGATCACGTGATGCGTCCGCTGGCCGCCCACTTGGGCGTGAGCTGGCTGGTAGCGAATCGGCTGGAGTTTCGTCATGGTGTGGCCACGGGTCGGCTGCTGGAGCCGGTAACCCGCCCGCGCGGGTTGTTCGCCAGGATCACGGGGAGTGGTCCCGACGGACAACGCGACGCCGAATCAATCGCTCGAGAGTTGGACCTTGAGGTTCGGAAAGTGCGGTCCGCGGTGGTGCCTGCCGAACGTAGTGTTCCCGTGCTAGAGCGTCCGATTGTTTACTTTGATGGGCAACGACGGCTGGAGCGATTTTCGGTGCGCCGGGCATTGGCAGGCAAGCACGTCATGCTGATAGGAGTGACCGGGTTCATCGGCAAAGTTTGGTTGGCGAATACTCTGCTCGATCTCCCCGAGATCGGCCGGATTTATCTGCTCATCCGGCGGCAAAAGTCGAATCCGGCGGAGCGGCGCTTTGAAAAGATGGTGGAAGAATCTCCGGTATTCGATCCCTTGTTCGAACGGTATGGAGGGGGGCTGCCGGAATTCCTTCGTGGAAAGGTTGAGGTCATCGAGGGCGATGTCACCCAACCGGGCCTGGGCTTGGAGAGGGATGCCGCGCGGAGTCTGCAGAAGAGTTTACACATCATCATTAATAGTTCGGGCTTGACCGACTTCAATCCTGATCTGCGTGATGCGCTGGCTACCAACACCGATGCGGCGGTGAATATCGTGGAATTTGTGCGCGGTGCGGAACGCGCCGGATTGTTGCATCTTTCCACCTGCTATGTTGCCGGAGAACAGGACGGACGCGTGCCCGAACGGCTGATGAAGAACTACAACCCACGGCACTTGCCCGACTTCGATGCCGAGCGTGAGTGGCGGAGCCTGCATGACCTGGTGAAGCAGGCGGAGGCGAAGGCCGAGAGCTCGCAAGTGACGGCAGAATTGAAAACGCAGGCGCAAGAGAAGGAGCATGCGGCCAAAGATCTGCGTGGTGCGGCACTGGAAAACCAGATTCGCAAAAACCGAATTCGTTGGCTGAAGACATACCTTACCGAAGCTGGGACGAAAAGAGCTCGGGAGTTGGGCTGGCCCAACACCTATACCCTGACCAAGAGCTTGGCGGAATCATTGATTGCGAAGCATGGCGCGGGACTACCTATCGCGGTTGTTCGTCCAGCCATTGTCGAAACCTCAGTGGCGAAGCCTTTTGCGGGATGGAATGAAGGGATTAACACTTCCGCTTCGCTTTCTTATTTGTTAGGAACCTACTTTCGTCAATTGCCCTCGAACCAGCGCAAGCGGCTGGACATTATTCCGGTGGACGATGTTTGCAAGGGAATGACGCTCATTGCGGCAGCTATTATCGAGGGGCGACACGACCGCTTATATCAATTGGCCACCTCCGTAACAAATCCCTGCGACATGGGGCGCTCGATTGAGCTGACTTCTCTGGCCCACCGCAAGCACTACCGCGCCCAGGAAGGGTTGGAATCCTGGTTGAGGCTGCGGTTTGATGCGATACCGGTTTCGAAGACAAGGTACGAACGCATGTCGGCGCCGGCGCAGAAAGCGATCGTGAAGTCGATCCAGCGAATCATGGCTCCATTGCCATGGAAAAAGACGCCACTGGTGAAAACGGAGCGTAACCTGGAACGATTGGAAAAACTCATTCAGCTCTTCGAGCCGTTCATACTCTTGAACGAACATGACTTCACCGCAGAGAACATCGCGAAGCTGTCGCATGCCCTGGTTGCGGAGGAGCAGGCAGAATTCGGCTATCACACCCGCTCGCTCGATTGGTGGGAATATTGGATCAACGTTCATATTCCCGCACTCCGGCGCTGGACGTATCCGCTGATCGAGGGACGGCCGCTGGAAGCCCGCTCGCCGCGCAGCTTTAGCCTGGCGCCGGCGAATGGTGAAACGGCGAAGACGGGGACTAACGGAGCAACGTGGCGATATTCCTGACCGGGTCGACCGGCTACATCGGAGCCCATGTGGCCGCCAATCTGCTGGAGGATCACGGCGCTGCCCTGAACCTTCTGGTGCGGGCGGGTGACCTGCGCCAGGCCGAGCTGCGTCTGTGGCAGGCGTTGCAGCTTCACCTCGACTTTCCGCTCTTTTATGAATATGTGCAAACACGAGTACGAATTTTTCGCGGAGACCTGACATCCCCGCGGTTCGGACTCGGTCCCGACGATTATGACCGGCTGATTCACACCACCGACTCCGTGATTCATTGCGCGGCCTCGTTGAACCGGAAATCAGAGAAAAGCTGTTTGAACGTGAACTTGCGGGGCACGCTGGAAGTATTGCAACTAGCTCGCGCGGTCGAGCACTATCACGGATTGCGTCGCTTCAGTCAAGTCAGCACGGTAGCCGTGGCTGGAAAGCGCACGAATGAAGTTGTCACCGAGGACAGATCGATCGACTGGGACCGGTCGGATTACGATCCCTATGCGCGGACAAAGAAGTTCTCGGAGCACATGATGCGAGAACTTCTCCCTGACACCCCCAAGACCATTTTCCGGCCAAGCATTGTGCTGGGGGACAGCCGCTATCCGGAGACGACGCAATTCGAGATGGTGCAGGCATTTGCTTTCCTGGCTGGGCTGCCGGTTCTTCCGTTTCGTCCCGCGGACAAGATCGACATCGTGAATGTAGATTTTGTGGCGGAAGCAATTGCAACGTTGCATCAGAAGGACCAGCCGCAGTACGACACTTATCACTTATCCTCAGGAAGACAATCGCAGACCTTCGGGGAATTGACGACCGCGCTGGCGGCTGCGCAGAACAGACGGGGGCCGATCTACATGCCGCTGCTGGAGCGCCCGTTCGCGGGGACGGTGAACTGGTTAGCCGATCGTAAGGGGGCTGTAGGTCATGGCGCGTCGCTCATGAAAGTATTCATGCCCTATCTGACCTGGAACACGATCTTTGATAACACGCGAGTAGTGTCGGAACTGAGACGGAAGCCAGTGCCGTTTTCTCAATACAGCTATCCGCTGCTGAAGTTCAGCCGGGAAAATAACTTCAGCTATATCTATAAACCCTGGCCTGCCACTGCAGGGGGATCTGCGGCATGATGGATTTCATCCTTGAGGCTTGGGTCAGCGGAGCCATCGAGCGCGCCAAAGCCAGTTGGGTGTTGGGAGCCGGGAAGCCATGGCAGCCCGGCGAGAAGCTGAAGCTGCTTTTTGCCGGCTACAACGGTACCCGCAACACGGGCTCCGACGTGCGCCCCGAGGAAACTCTGCGCCAGCTCCGGCACATCCTGGGGGCTGACAACGTCGAGTTCAGTGCGATGTCGCAGAACTTTGATCTGACGCGCGGCTATTTCGCTGGCGCAGAGCAGGTTCATCTCCCGGATGTGTTTCCCCCATTCTTGTCCCGTGAAGTCCCCAAGCACCACGGTGTGGTTGTGGTCGAAGGCTCGGCTTTCAAGAGCAAGTTCGCCAATGCGCTAACCACAATGATCATTGGCTCATTAGGGATGGCAGCGGCTCAGAACAAGCTTGCCGTAGGCTACGGGTCGGAGGCGGGACAGATGGATCCGCTCGTCGCCAGAATGTGTGCACGCTATTGCAAGAGTTCTCTCATCATCACGCGCAATGAAGAATCGCGCACTGTCCTCCGGGGGCTCGGAGTGCCAACAGAACTCGGAACCGACACGGCGTGGACCTTCGAGCCGCTTCCGCCTGAGTACGGGCGCAAGGCTTTGACCGACGCGGGATGGGACGGCAAGCTGCCGGTTTTGATTGTCTGCCCCATTAATCCGTTCTGGTGGCCGGTGAAGCCGTCGTTGGTGAAATATGCTGCTTGCGCTGCCACCGGCGCTTACCGGGACAGTCATTACCGCACGGTTTACTTCCATAAGTCTGGTCACGATGTGGACGCTGCCTTCCAACGCTATCTGACTGCGATCGCGAGAGCGGTTGAAGGGTTCCGGCAGCGGCGCCGAGTATTCACAATTCTCGTTGCCACCGAGGCTCTGGATGCGCGCGCCTGCCGAGGCATTTCCGAAAAACTGGGCGGTGGACTGCCGGTGTTCACCTCCGAGGAGCATGACATGTACCAGATGGTGAGTATCCTGCGCGCCGGGCACATGATGGTTTCGTCTCGCTATCACGGCATCGTCACGTCGATGCCGGCACTGGTGCCGTCGGCGGGAATCACGATGGATGAACGAATCCGCAATCTCATGCGCGAACGCGGACACCAGGATCTGTTGATGAACGTGGATGATCCCGACCTGGAGCCCAAGCTGCTGGCGGCGCTGGATAAACTCACGACAGAGGGCGAGCGCATCGCGGATGGGATTGCGCGTACCGTGGTGAAGAATTTGAAGGTAATGGCGCGGATGGGTGTGTATTTCGAAGAAGAAGTGCAGCGGAGATATCCGGAGTTCCCGACACGCAAGGGAGAATGGAGTTGGGAAGATTATTTGCCACCCATGAATTCCTTGCTTCAGCAGTTGGTGGCCGCGCACAGCTGATCTTGCCGCTCACCGCGTAGCAAAATAGCCATGGCTTTCTTAGCAGAAATATTTTCGCAGTTAAGAGCGGCTGGAGACATGCGAGTGCTGGCCGAGAGCCACGACGGCACGGTTGGCGGTGTCAGCGGAACTGAGTTACTGGAGTTAGTGCGGAAGGCAAGAGCTTTTCTTGCCGCAAGGGGCTTGAAGAAAGGCGACCGTTGCGGGTTGCTGGCGCCAAACAATGTCCAGTGGGTGGCTCTCGACTTGGCGTTGATGGCCGAAGGACTGATTGTAGTGCCGCTATATGCGCGCCAGGCGCCGGCGGAGCTGGTGGCGATGATGAAAGATTGCGCGCCGTCATTGCTATGCTGCGGTGACGTGGCGCTCAGGGATGGCATCATTCATGCCTGGCCGGAAGCTCCATCGCAAGTGTTGTTTGAGGAAATATTTGCCGGAGTAGACGGTGTAGCCATTGATCAGACCGAGGTCCGAGACTCGGACGCGGTCACGATCATTTATACGTCGGGGACTTCCGGCGAAGCCAAGGGCGTGGTACTGACGGCGGCGAATGTGGGG
>WNFD01003954.1_pt1 | contig 16530 bp, 21 predicted proteins | sample 5400491 | NCBI WGS metagenome assembly WNFD01 (sample SAMN13153343, study PRJNA577476) | soil metagenome | isolation source: 120 cm saprolite under Douglas fir tree site 2 hole 2 replicate 2 | place: USA:California | collected 2015-04-18 | reverse complement strand
TGATCCTGGAGCTTAATCATCGGCCGCATCGCATTGGTCAGGACCAGCACCTGAAAGGCGCGGCGCAGCGCATCTTCCAGCATTGCCGGAAATTCCGGGTTCATGAACGGCTCGCCGCCGGTGAAGCCGATCTCCTCGGTGCCGCGGCCGTCGCGTTCGATCTCGTCGAGATAAGCCGCGACCTCGGCCGCGGAGAGGTAGGCGAGGCGGTCGTTTTTGGGCGAGGACTCGATGTAGCAGTTGCGGCACGTGAGATTGCACAGCGTGCCGGTATTGAACCACAGGGTCCGCAGGCGCTTCAGCGAGACCCACGCTCGCTCCTCGCCTTTCGCGGTGACGAGCGGGTCGCGGAATTTAGCCGGATTCAACGGCGGTTCGGCGCCGCTGGCACGCGCCGGCTCGCTGGCTGTCAACTCGTCCTCCTGAGCGGGCTCATCTGTTCCGCTGTTCGCGCTGCCGGCGCGCGAGGTTACGAGTCTCACGAGCGAATACGTGATGGCGGTTCGCGCGGACATTTACGATGTGCCTAGCGTGCGGAACGATGCGACTATGTTGGGGTGGACGGCCCCCGACGGCATCGATAGTGCCAGCTGTGATTATGCAATCCAGCAAGGGAGCCGTCCGATGACCATTATCAGAATTGGCCTGGATACCGCCAAGCATGTCTTTCAGGTGCACGGCGTCGACGAGAACGAGCAGCCGGTTCTCCGCCGCCGGCTGGGGCGCCGCGAGGTCGAGAAATTCTTCGCCACGCTGCCGGCGACCCGGATCGGGCTGGAGGCGTGCGGGGCCTCGCATCACTGGGCGCGGGTGTTGCGCGGGTTGGGGCACGCGGTGGTGCTGCTGCCGCCGCAATACATCAAGCCCTATGTCAAGCGCGGCAAGAACGACGCGATCGATGCGGCGGCGATCTGCGAAGCGATGAGCCGGCCGGGGATGCGCTTTGTGACGATCAAGAGCGCCGAGCGGCAAGCCGGGCTGATGCTGCTCAAGACCCGCGATCTCTTGGTCAAGCAGCGCACGATGGTGATCAACGCGATGCGCGGCCATGCCGCGGAGTTTGGCCTGGTGGCGGCGAAAGGCCCGGTAAAAGTGGCCGAGCTGCTGCAGCAGGCGCAGGCCGAAGCGGCGGGGGTGCCGGGGCTGGCAGTTGAGATGCTCGACGTGCTGGCGGGCCAGCTCGATGCGCTCGACGTCAAGATCAAGGGGCTGGAGGCGCAGCTGGTGGCCTGGCACAAGCAAGACCCGGTCAGCCAATGCCTGGCAACCCAGCCCGGCATCGGGCCGATCGGCGCGGTCAGCTTCACCCTCAAGCTCACCGATCCGACCGGCTTCCGCTCGAGCCGGCACTTTGCCGCATGGCTTGGTCTGACCCCGAAAGAGCACGCGACCGGCGGGCGCCGCCGGCCCGGCCGGATCAGCCGCCAGGGCGACCAGACCCTGCGCAAATTGCTCGTGCTCGGCGCCACCGCGCGGATCCGTTTTGCCAAGGCCGGGCGCGCCTCGCCTTGGCTGCTCAGTTTGCTGGCGCGCAAGCCGAAGAAGCTCGCGGCGGTCGCGCTGGCCAACAAGATGGCCCGCATCCTGTGGGCCATGATGGTGAGCGGCGAGATCTACCGGCATCCCAAGGAGGCCTGAAGCTTGTTCACCACCACGCCGCGCAACCCATCTGGGCCAGCGGTCGATCCGACCGCACACACAGGCCGGACACATGACCGCAATCGACCAGACCCGTCAAAACTGCAAAACTCCTTGCGAAGCGGGGGCCGTCCACACATGGGTTCCGGGCTCGCAGCCTTCGGCCGCGCCCCGGAATGACAGGGATTTTTTGTGCAAAGCCCCCAATGGGGGAGAGGGAGTTATTTCTTATGGGGGAGAAGGGGAAAGCGTGAATGAGGGAGACGGAGTTGTCCTTTGGACCGGAGAGGGAGTTGCATCTCGCCTGGCCGATCGATCTCGGCTTGACGATCGCGAGCCATGGCTGGGTTCGCCTGGAGCCATGGCGCTGGCAGAGCGAGACCGGGACGCTGCTGCACGCCGAGCGGATCGGCGGCCGGGTCGGCACGATCGGGGTGCGGCAGCGGGACCCGCGGATTCTCGCGATTGCGTGGAATGGGTTCCCCGACGACGCGACCGCAGAGATCCTGCGCCGGGTCGGGTACTGGGTCTCGGCCGAGTGGGACCCGGGGCCCGCGGTCGCGGCGCTGCGACCGGCGCTGGCGGCTGAAGCGGCGATCGTGGAGCGCGGGGGTGGACGCCTGCTGCGCGGCTCGACCTTCTACGAGGATTTCATCAAGACGGTGCTGACCGTCAACACCGGCTGGTCGGGGACCTGCCGGATGAGCGCGGCGCTCGTCGCCGAGCCCGGCGGCGGCGCCTTTCCGACCCCGGATGCCATGCTCGACTACGGCGAGGCGCGGCTGCGCGAGCGCGCCAAATTGGGCTTCCGCGCCCCCACCGTGGTTGCCGCCACCCGGCGCATGCTCGACGACGGCGCGATCGACCATGACGGGCACGGCCGGCCGGACCAGCTCGACCACGACTATCTCGTGAGCTTCAAGGGGATCGGCCCCTATGCGGCGGCGCATTGCCGGATGCTGCTGCATGATTTCAGCCGCATCCCGATCGACTCGGTCGTCATCGCCCATCTGCGCGAGCGGCACGACACGACGCCGGCGGATTTCATCGCCGCCCGTGCCGAATGCGGCGCCTATCTGGGGCTGGGGTATCGGCTGCTGCGGCTACGCGAGAAATTCGCCGTCCCCGAGATCGACCTCAACCCACCGTCCCCGACCGCCACGGGCTATTAATGGGCGCCGCGGCCGACGGCCTCCAACACCCCGTCGAGCATCTGCTGGACCGAGAACGAGGCGAGCACGAGACCCATGATCTGGGTAACGACCATAATCCCGGCCGCGCCGAGATAGCGCTGGATCCGCCCGGCCAGCAACAGGGCGAGCAGCACCCCGACCAGCACGACAACCATCAACCCGGCGGTGATGCTCTGTTCGGCTAGGGAAAAGCGGTTGTTGTCGGTCAAGAGAACGACGGCGAGCAACGCGCCGGGGCTGGCGATGCTGGGCATCGCCACCGGAAACACGGCGATCTCGACCGGGGTCCGGCTGGGCTCGGCCGTGCCGCCCTGATGATGGCCGCTGAAGATCATCTGCACGGCAAAGATGAAGAGGACCGCCGCCCCGGCAATGCGGAAGGCCGGGATCCCGATATGCATCGCCTCCAGGGCATACTGGCCGCCATAGAGGAAGAGCGTCAGCACAAAGAGAGCCACCGCCACGGCGGTAAACGCAACTTTGCGCCGGTCGCGCGGGACGAGGCCTCCGGTAGCATGCAGGAAGATCGGGATCGAGCCGATCGGGTCGACGACGACGATCAGCGTGATCAGATTCTCGGCGAGCGGGCTGAGCATGTCAGAAGCTGGTGCACGGATCGGGGTGAATCAAGCGGGTTTGCCCGACCAGGGGTGGTAAAACACGGCGACCGGGAAATCGGCAAGCACGGGGGGCCACCAATGGCATTATCACCCTTCGCGGCGATCCTTGACGCCGCACGCACCAGGCACGGCGCGGCGGCGTTGGACGCCCGGCTACCGACGCCGAAGACGCCGGAGCAGCTCAGGGCCACGCCCGACGATCGGTACTTGTCGCAGATGTCGCTGCGGATCTTTCGCGCCGGGCTCAGACACAGCGTGGTCGATGCGAAATGGCCGGCCTTCGAGGCGGTGTTCCACAAGTTCGACCCGCGCGGCGTGCGTGCGATGCCCGACGAGGCGATCGAAGGCCTCATGGGCGATGCGCGGCTGATCCGCCATTGGGGGAAGCTCAAGGCGGTGCGCGACAACGCCGCGGCGACGCTCGATGTGGCGGCCGAGCACGGCAGCTTTGGCGCCTGGCTCGCCGGCTGGCCGGGCGAGGATGTCGTCGGGCTGTGGGAGGCGCTGGCCAAGGAGTTCCGCCAGATGGGCGGCAATTCCGGCCCGAGCTTTCTGCGCATGGTCGGCAAGGACACCTTTGTCCTCACCAATTCGGTGGTCGCCGCGCTGAAGCAGTGGGGCGGCATCGCCGCGCCGCCGAAAAACCGCCAGGATCGCGCCCAGGTGCAGGTCGCCTTCAGCGCCTGGGCCGGCGAAACCGGCCGGCCCTTGTGCCAGCTGAGCCTGATCCTGGCGATGTCGGTCGAGGATTAGACTCTATTGCGCCGAGATTGCTTCGTCGCTGCGCTCCTCGCAATGACAATTCATGCTGTCATTGCGAGCGAAGCGAAGCAATCTCGCCGAAACGTGGTCTAGTAGGTCGAGATTTCGATCGAATGCTGGTCCGGGTCGTCGATGTAGAGTGACTGGATCGTGCCGATCGCGCCGGCGCGCGGCCCCTGCATCCTGACCGGCACCCCGCAGCTTTCGAGATGCGCCGCGACCTCGGCGATCGGAGTCTCGGTGATGAAGCAGATATGCGCCGGCATCCGCTTCTCGGCGCTCATCGCTGTCGCGCCGGCGAGATCGAGATGGATCTTCTGCTGGCCGAACAAGAGCGCGGCGCGCCCCTCGCCCATGCTTTCGGTCCGCATGCCGAGCACCCGCTCGTAAAACTCGATGCTGCGGCCGATATCGGCAACCGTGATGTTGAGATGGTCGATGCGCTCGATCTTCATGGCTGGCCTCGCGGGATGAGTGACACGACCAGAGTGCCACGCTTACCCTTGCCGGACCAGCAGAGAACTCAAGCGATCGGTATGCGCCGTGTCGCCAATTCCGCCTCATTGACCATCCCGTCCTCGGCATGGACGAGGACCCAGGCGCTGCGCTGCGCCGGCTTGTCGTCGGCCGTCCACCCGACCTGGAACGCCTCGATGTCGCGGATCTTCATCCCCGGCCTCCGCCTCCCTCTCTGCCCCCAAATTTCCCCGTGGCCGGGCTTGACCCGGCCACCCATGTCTTCGCTGGCAGAAGCCGAACCGGTCTCAAGACGTGGACGGCCGGGTCAAGCCCGGCCGAGGGGAATTTCTGCGACTAAAAACTAGCAGCGGTCCACCTCCGAAATGACGGCTTAAGAGGTCAATAATTCGAAATCTCGACGAGGTTCTGGTCGGGGTCGCGGATATAGACCGACTGGATCGTGCCGATCGCGCCGGCGCGCGGTCCCGGCCCGGCGACGATCGGCACCGCGCAGCGCCCCAGATGGGTGATGACTTCGGCGAGCGGCAGCTCGGTGACGAAGCACAAATCGCCGGAGCCCGGGGTCGGCTTGTCGGCGACCAGCCCCGGGATGTTGTCGGCGGGATGCAGGTTGATCTTCTGCTGGCCGAAGCGCAGTGCCGTCCGCCCCTCGCCGAACGTGACGACCTCCATCCCGAGCACCCCGACATAAAAGGCGCAGGTGCGTTCGATATCGGCGACGGTGAGCACGAGATGATCGAGACGCGCGATGTTCATGGCCGGCCTCGCAGGTTGTGCGGAGGCCGAGCTTGCCATGACCGTGCGCCCGGCGCCACGCCGGAGGACGGCTCGGCTAGAACATGCTGGCGATGTATTGCATTCCGCCGGCGATAAACGTCAGCACCGCCACACCAATCAGCAGGAGGAACAGAAACATGCGCGCCGCATAGGACAACGGGAGCAGCAGCGCTCCGATCAAGACAGCGAATACCGAGATCACGATTTGGGTTGTGGTCATGCGCAACAAGCAAGGTGAGGGAACACGAAGACGGTGATCGAGCATTCATTGTTGAACGGTCGACGGTCCTGCTCTTATTCGAGGCGACTGAGCGGCCATTTCAACCGCCCGCGACGAGCGGCTCAGGCGCTGAGGCATCGGCCTTAGCGGCGGTCTTGGTCCGGGCGGCGGCGCGCATCTGCAGCAACACCGCAATCAGCCCGCTCCAGCCGGTCTGGTGCGCGGCGCCCAGACCGCGACCGCTGTCGCCGTGGAAATATTCATAAAACAGCAGATGGTCGCGGAACCCGGGCCCGCCAAAGCGCTTGTCGCCGCCGAACACTGGCCGGGCTCCATCAGCGCCGCGCAGAAAGATGCGGCACAGCCGATCGATGATCTCATCGGCGACTTCAGCAAGGCTGCGCATGCGTCCCGAACCCACCGGGCACTCCACTCGAAACTCATCGCCATAATAGCTGTGAAACCGGTATAGCGACTCGATAATCAGATAATTGAGCGGCATCCATATCGGCCCGCGCCAGTTCGAATTGCCGCCGAAGACCCGTGAATCCGAATCGCCCGGCACGTAATCGAGGCTGAACTGCCGGCCGCCATAGTCGACCTCGTAGGGGTATCGCTCATGGTGCTTTGACAGCGAGCGGATGCCGAATTGGGACAGGAACTCGTTTTCGTCGAGCATACGATTCAAGAGGCACTTCATCCGGTGGCCGCGCAGCAGCGACAGGAGATGCCGCTCCTCTTCGCTCTCGTCTAGCCAGTGAGACACCAGCCGCGCCAGCTCCGGTCGGTGCTCGAAGACCCAGTGCAGCCGCTTGGAGAATTCGGGCAGCTGCGCCAGGACATGACCGTCGAGCACCTCGACGGCGCAGAGCGGGATCAGCCCGACGATCGAGCGCACCCGCAACGGTAAGGATCCGCCGTCCGGGAGCTGCAGCACGTCGTGGTAGAACTCGTCGACCTCGTCCCACAGACCGAACCGCGAATCGCCGATGCGGGTCATCGCCTCGGCGATCAACAGAAAATGCTCGAAGAACTTTGTCGCGACGTCTTCGTAAACATGGTCGGCCGTCGCCAACTCGAGCGCGATCCGCATCAGATTGAGCGTATACATTGCCATCCAGGCGGTGGCATCGGCCTGATTGATGTAGCCGCCGGTCGGCAGCGGCTGGCTGCGATCGAAGATGCGGATATTGTCGAGGCCGAGAAACCCGCCCTGAAAGATGTTGCGGCCCTCGGCATCCTTGCGGTTGACCCACCAGGTGAAATTCAGCATCAGCTTGTGGAAGACGCGCCCGAGAAAAGCCCGGTCGCCTACGCCGCCGCCGGCCTCGCGGTCGATCTCGTAAACCCGCCAGGCGGCCCAGGCATGCACCGGCGGGTTGACGTCGCTGAATTCCCATTCGAAGGCCGGCAATTGCGCGTTCGGGTGCATATACCATTCGCGCGTCAGGAGGATGAGCTGGTCCTTGGCGAAGTCGGGATCGATATGGGCCAGCACGACGCAATGAAAGGCGAGGTCCCAGGCGGCATACCAGGGGTATTCCCACTTGTCTGGCATCGATATGACATCGGAGTTGGACAGGTGCCGCCAATCGCCGTTGCGCCGGGTGAGGCGCGACCCGGGCGGTGCCGGCATGTTCGGGTCGCCGCGCAGCCAGTCGCGGACATCGAAGTAATAATATTGCTTCGACCACAGCATGCCGCCAAAGGCCTGGCGTTGGACGAGCCGCGCCTCGGCATCGTCGATCCCATCTTGCAGCGCGCCGTAGAATTCGTCGGCCTCGGCGCGCCGCCGCTGCATCACCGCCGCGAAATCGCTGAACCCGCCGCCATCGCCGCTCAGCCGCACCCGCACCCGGACATGCCCGCCGGCCGGCACGTCGAACCGGTAATGCGCGCCTGCCTTGGTGCCAAGGCGGCCGGGGTTGACCGCCGCCGGGTCGCCCGCGACGACAAAATCGTTGATCGCATCCTTGGGGAACCCCGATCGGGCGAACCCCCACAGCCGATGCGCGTTGCTTTCGTTGTCGCAGAAGATGAGCGCCGGCGCGCCGTCGCAGACCAGCCGCAGCGGCGGTAGATTGGGGTGCGCGACGTCGATCGCGTTGTCCCCGTCAGCCGCGAGAAGCGGTTTCGCGGCGCCGGGGTTCCACGTCCAGATGTTGCGCGCCCAGAGCTGTGGAATGAGGCGCAACGGCGCCGCATCGGGACCCCGGTTATGCACCGTCAGCTGCATCAGGATGTCGTCGGTGCCGCCTTTGGCGTACTCGATCTCCACGTCGAAATAACGCTCGTCCGCGAAGATCCCGGTATCGACCAGCTCGAACTCTGGATCGCGCGCCGACCGGCGCCCGTTTTCCTCGACGAGCGCAAGGTAAGGGAACGCGCCCTGCGGATATTTATAAAGCATCCGCATGTAGGAATGGGTCGGCGTACCGTCGAGATAGTAATATAACTCCTTGACGTCTTCGCCGTGATTGCCCTCGGCATTGGTCAGCCCGAACAGCCGCTCCTTGAGGATCGGATCGCGCTCGTTCCACAACGCGACGCCCAGGCACAAATAGAGATGCTCGTCGCCAAACCCGCCGATGCCGTCCTCGCCCCAGCGATAGGCCCGGCTGCGCGCATGATCGTGCGGGAAATAGGCCCACGCGTCACCATCGGCGCTGTAATCCTCGCGCACCGTCCCCCATTGGCGATCGCTGACATAGGGCCCCCAGCGCCGCCACGGCGCGCCCTGCCGGGCTTCCTCGAGCCGGCGGCCTTCTTCCGTCTGCGCGATGTTAGGAGGGCCTTCCCCGCGGCGTCGAACCATTTGCTCCCGCCAGAGTTGCCGCCGCGGCGGCAATTCCCGTTGTCTGGCAAATTCTTGGCACCAAATCTGCGCTACGGGTGATGGGGTGGTCAAGGGCGGGGCGCGAGGGCCCTTTTCTCCCGCCGCCTCCCGGAGGCATTCGAGGTATAAGCACCCATGAAACGGATGACCGCCACTGAGGCACGTCGGCATTTCTCGAAACTGCTCGCAGCGGTAGTTGCAGGCGAACGGATCGTCGTCACGAGACGCGGCCGACCGGTCGCGATCGTCTCGCCGCATCCCGTCGAGCTGACGGCCGTAGAGCGCGAAGCGGCCATCGCGAACCTGACCGCGACGATGAATGAGCCTCTCATTCTCAAGGGGAAATTCCGCACCGTCTCGCGCGACGAAATGCACGAGCGTTAATGGAGGCCTACCGCTTCCCGGAATCTTACGACATCGCCTTTGCGGTCGACGATACGGCGCGTGAGGTCGATTTCTCTCCCAGGCCGCGGTCCTGTCGATGATCCTCAGCACTTCAAATTTGTCGTCCGCCCACTCAGCCGGCGACGGCGGATAGCCGCTCGACGGCTTCCGGCTCCTCTTCGATCTGCAGCGCGTCGTTGAACTTGTTGAAGAAGCCGCAGAGCGTGATGCGCAGGGTCAATTCGACGATCTGCGCCTCGCTGAAATGCTCGCGCAGCCGGGCGAAGAGGGCGTCAAGGATGCGGCTCGGTTGCTCCCAGGCGGCGATCGCGTATTGGACGACGAGCTTGTCAGATTCGTCGAGCTCCGGGTGGCCCTGATAATCCAGGAGGCGGTCGGCCCCCGCGGACGACACGCCCTCGACCGCGAGAAACGGCTTGTGGTGCGCGACGCAGTAATCGCAGGCATTGAGCTGCGACACCGTGACGATCGCCAGTTCGAGGGCGCGTTTCGGCAGGGTCTTGGCCGCGCGCAGCTCGATGAGCAGCGGCATCAAGTGGCGCAGCGCGGCGGGCACATGCGCGAAAACCGCGACCTGGTTCTTGAACGGGCCATAGCTTCCGGCGAATTCGCGATAGATCTCGGCGAGGTCGGCGGAAAGCTCCGCCGGTTCGATATTGCGCACGCGCGCCATTTGTTGGCCTCCCGGCTATCGCGGCGCGAGCAGAAGCTGCGCCTCGGGATGGGTCATCGCCGGGTTGAGCGCGTCGAACCGGTGGGTTGCGCGCAGCTGCTCGGCGAGCTGCCGCACCAGGCCCATCGCCATCAGCGGGATCGCCGTGGCGGTACTGGCGCGCTTGACGCCGAGTGCTTCCAGCTCGGCGACGCTCGGCGACCCGGCGCGGACGTTGATGTTGACCGGGGCGTCGAGCGCCTTGGCCAGGCGGCCCATCGTCGCCGGATCGCGCAGGCTGATCGGATAGACACAATCGGCGCCGGCGGCGAGATAGGCCCGGCCACGCGCCACCGCTTCATCGAACCGGCTCGCCTCGTCGCCGATATTCTTGATGTAGAGGTCGGTGCGGGCGTTGATCACGATCGGCACCCCGGCGGCGCGGGCGGCCTCGCGCGCCGCGCGGATCCGCGCCGTCGCGTCGGCGAGGCTGCGGATCGGCGGCGTTCCCTCGCGCAAGCCGTCTTCAAGGTTCACGCCGACCGCGCCGGCGGCGATGATGTCGCCGATCGAGCGGCCGACCGCCTCGGGTGCGTCGCCATAGCCGCTTTCGATATCGGCGGTGACCGGCGCGGCAACCGCCCGGGCGATGCGCGCGGTGGCGGCGACCACCTCGTCCCACGGGGCGGCTTCGCCGTCGGCATAGCCGAGCGCCCAGGCAACCCCGCCGCTGGTCGTGGCGATCGCGTGAAAACCGGCCGCGACGATGATCCGGGCGCTGATCGCATCCCACGCATTGGGCAAGAGCAGGAGGGGAGGCCCGCTATGCATCGCGCGAAACAGCTCGGCCTTGTTGGCCTGTTCGGACTGGTTCATGGCGTACCCCTTTGCATTGCCGTGCCGCCGGCAACCCTCGGGCGCAAAGCGCCGACCGTCAAGCCTGGACCGGCGGCGGCAATGCCGATATCGGTGATGCATGATCGGGATCGCGCGTGCCACGGCCGCCGGGTTGTTCGCTATCGGCATCGTTGTCGTCGCGGTCTCGGCCCGGGCCGACGAAGGCACCGTCGCGCGGCTGACGAGCGCGCTCGCCGCCGGCGAAGCGCATGACGGCAGGACCAGCCCCTATTTGCTGCCGGTCATCGAAGAGCTCGCGCAAGCGCAGCTGCGCGATGGCGCGCTCGGCGAGGCAGCGGCGCTGCGCCGACGCGCGCTCGACATCGCGGTCGCCGCATTCGGCTGCGATTCGGCGAGCGCCGCCGAGGCGATGGCCGCGCTCGCTCTCACCGACATCGATCGCCGCCGCTATCTCGATGCCGAGCCGCTGCTGATCATCGCCGAGGGCGTGCTGGCCGCCCGGGTCGCCGCCGATCATCCGGCGATGGCGACGATCCTCGCCGGGCTCGCGCGCGTTGCGCTGGCGCGCGGCGAGACCAAGCCGGCCGAGGCGTGGGCCAACCGCGCGCTCGCGATCGCGCGGCGCAACCCGCATGGCCGCTCGGCCGAGCCACTGCGCACGCTCGGTGCCGTCTTCGTCGCCGAACAGCGCTTCGAGGAGGCCGAAGCGGTGCTCGCCGAGGCGCTGGCGCAAGACCGCAAGCAACACGGCGCCGACGGGGCCGACACCGCGCGCAGCCTGGCGCAACTCGCCAATTTCTATCTGCGCCAAGGAAAGCCCGGCGACGCGCTGCCGCTGATCCAAGAGGCCGCCGCGATCGATCGGAGCCGGCTCGGTCCGACCCATCCCTTCATCGCCGACGATCTGCACGATCTCGGCCTCGCCTACGATGCGCTGCGTCGCGCTGACGAGGCGCACCGCGCATTCATCGCCGCGCTCGACATCCTCGAACGCGGCTCCGGACGGGAGACGCCGCGGGTCGCCTATGTCGAGATCGAACTGAGCCGCCTCTACCGCCAAGCCGGCAAAGACGCCGCGGCCGAGGCTGCGTTCAAGGACGCCCGCCGCATCCTCAACAAGGAAGAGGCCGAGGAGCACAGCCGCGAACGCAATGTTTGAGGTGCGGCTAACCTCTTTTCCCTATCTGCACGAGATTGCTTCGCTGCGCTCGCAATGACAGGTATTGAAGTGTCATTGCGAGGAGCGCAGCGACGAAGCAATCTCGATCGGAATACGGTTGAAGCGCGCCGGGCTCAGCGTCGCCGGATCGAGGCCCGCTGCCGCGATGTCGGCGGGCAGCCGGCCCGCGGTGATCAGCATGGCGGCGCTGCGCGCCAGCCCCTCGGCGGTCTGGATGCCAAAGCCGCCCTGCCCGGCCAGCCAGAAAAAGCCGGAGGCCAGCGGGTCGAAGCCGACCACCGGGCTCTTGTCAGCGACGAAGCTGCGCAACCCGGCCCATTTGCGCTCGACATGCGTGACCCGGATCGTCGTCCGCTCGATCAGCCGATCGACCGCGATCGCGATGTCAATTTCGTCGGGCTGCACGTCCGACGCCGCGACCGGCGTCTCGTCCGCGGGCGACACTAGGAGCTTGCCGGATTCAGGCTTGAAATAGCCGGTTTCCGCGGCGTCGATGGTCAGCGGCCAGGCGCGGATGGCGACGTCGGGCGGCGGCGCGACGATCAGCGCGGTGCGCCGCTTCGGCACGAGGCCGACCGGCGGCAGCCCGGCGAGCGCGGCGACCGCATCGGCCCACGCGCCGGCGGCGTTGACGACGACCGGCGCGGTGAATTCGCCTGCCGTCGTCGCCGCGGTCCACGCACTGCCGGCAAGTCCGAGGCGCACGACCCGCGCCGCGGTCAGGAGACGCCCGCCGCGCCGGCGCAACAAGCGCAGATAGGCCGCGTGCAGCCCATGCACATCGATGTCCATCGCGCCGGGCTCATGGATCGCGGCGACGATCTTGTCCGGCCGCAGCACCGGAACCAGCGCGAGCGTCTCGCCGGCATCAAGCCGGCGGATCGTCGGATCGAGCGGCGACAGCTCGGCCCATGCCGCGTCGAGCAGCCCCTCTTGCCCCGGCATCGCGTAGATCAGGACGCCGCGCGGGCTGAGGATCGGATGCGCGGCGAGCCCGCCGGCGCGCTCCTCGTAAAAGCCGCGGCCGGTACGGGTCAGGATGCGGACGGCAAGGTTGCCGTAGGTCTCGCTGAACAGCGCCGCCGAGCGCCCGGTGCTGTGATAGCCGGGCTGGTCCTCGCCTTCGAGAAGGATCACCCGCGCCGTTTCGGCGAGGTGCGCGGCCGCCGAGGCGCCAGCCATCCCGGCGCCGATGACAATGATGTCGGCGGTTTCGGCCGCCACCGCTCAGTAGAGCCGGGTGCGGTAGCTCTCTGCGGTGTAGCGCTCGGCGGCCTCGACCGACCCTTCGCCGATCTGCTCGGTGATGATGCGCCCGAGCGAGGGGAAATCCGCCTGCGCGACGTGCTTGTCGGGGTTCCACAGATCGGAGCGGATCAACGCCTTGCCGCAGTGGAAATAAACCTCGTCGGCGGTGATGAGGATGCCGCTGCGCGGCACCTTGCCGTTGACCGCGCAGGGTTCGAGCAATGCGGGGTCCGAGGTGATGCGGGCGCGGCCGTTCACCCGCAACGTCTCGCGCAGGCCGGGCACGAAGAAGATCAGCCCGACCCCGGGAGAGGCCAACAGATTGCCGATCGTGTCGACCCGGTTGTTCCCGAGCCGGTCTGGAATAAGGAGCGTCTCGTCGTCGATCACCTGGACAAAGCCGGGCGCGTCGCCCTTGGGCGAAGCATCGACGCGGCCCGACGGATCGGCCGAGGCGATCACCAGGAACGGCGACAGCGCGATGAAGGCGCGCGAGTACTTTTCCAGCCGCGCCAGCTGTTTTTTGACCGAGCGCTCGGCCGGCTCGCCGTAGATCGACCGGATCTCCGCGATGTCCTCGATGATCTCCACCCTCGCCTCCTGTCGCAAACCGCGCCTACTATGCATCAACGCGGTTGCAAGCTCCAGGCGGAGAAACGCGCGATGGGTGTTGTCGTCGCCCACGAGGAACGGAAGGAAGGCGGGCATATCGCGCGCCTGACGATCGACAATGCGGCAAAGCTCAACACCCTCAACCGCGCGCTGATGGTCGAGATTGTCGAGGCGATCGAGCGGCTCGAAGCCGATGCGGCGCTGCGCCTGGTGATCCTTCGCGGCGCCGGCGAGCGCGCGTTTGTCGGCGGCGCCGATATCAGAGAGCTGGCGGGCCTCGACCAGGATAGCGCGCGCGATTTCATCACGCTGGTGCACCGGTGCTGCGACGGGTTTCGCCGCCTCGCCGTCCCGGTCATCGCCCGGATCGACGGCTATGCACTCGGCGCCGGGCTCGAACTCGCCGCTGCCTGCGATCTGCGTGTCGCCAGCGAGCACGCGATGTTCGGCATGCCCGAGGTCAGGGTCGGCATCCCCTCGGTGGTGGAAGCGGCGCTGTTGCCGCTGTTGATCGGCCACGGCCGCGCCCGCCGTTTGCTATTGACCGGCGAGACGATCGGCGCGGCGGAGGCGCTCGCCTGGGGCCTCGTCGATGCGGTCGTGCCGTCCGGGCAGCTCGACGCTGCGGTCGAGCGCTTTGCGGCGGCGATCTTGGCCGGCGGGCCACAGGCGATCCGGCGGCAAAAGGCGCTGATCCTCGAATGGGAGGATCTGTCGACCAGCGCCGCGGTGGCGCGCGGCATCGATGCCCTCGCTGAGGCGTACGCCACCGACGAGCCGCGGCAGATGGCCGAGGCGAGGCTCGCCGAGATGCGCGCTCGCCGGCCAGGATCGCACTGATGCCCGGCAAAGGCCCACGTTCGCGGCCAGGCCTCGCCGACATGGCCGGCGCTGTCCCGCATTTTTACGGGCATCGCCAACGCTTGCGGCAACGCCTGATCGCCGGCGGACCGGACAATCTGCCCGATTACGAATTGCTGGAGGTGATCCTCTTCGCCGGCAACCCGCGCGGCGACGTCAAGCCGCTGGCCAAGGATCTGATCGACCGGTTCGGCAGCTTTGCCGAAGTGTTGAGCGCGGAGTCCGATGATCTGCTGTCCGTGCCCGGGCTGGGCGAAGCCGGTGTCGCGGCGCTCAAAGCGGTGCGCGAGGCGGCCTTGCGGCTGATGAAGGCGGAGCTGCGCGCCCGCCCGGTGCTCGGCTCGTGGGACCGGTTGATCGACTATTGCACCGCCCATATCGCCTATGGCCAGGTCGAGGAGTTCCACCTGTTGTTCCTCGACCGCAAGAACATGCTGATCGCGCATGAGCGGCAGCAGCGCGGCACCATCGACCACACCCCGGTCTACCCCCGCGAAGTCGTGAAGCGTGCCCTGGAGCTGAGCGCCTCGGCGCTCATCCTCGTGCACAACCACCCCTCGGGCGACCCGACCCCGTCCAAGGCCGACATCGCGGTTACCCGCGACATCATCACGGCGGCGAAGCCGCTCGGGGTCACCGTGCACGACCACGTCATCATCGGCCGCGGCCGCCACACCAGCTTGCGGGATATGGGGTTGCTGTAAGAGAGGCCGCTATTCGCCCTTCCGCTTCAAGCGCTCGATCGGTTTGAGCGGCTCCGACTTCGGCCAATCCAGCGGCGCCGGCGGTGGATTGAGATGTCGTTCGATCCGGCCGACCCGTATTTCCAACTCGCGCAGCCGCCGACCAAATTCGAGGGTAAGCGGCCCGGCCGCCATGGCCCGCTCCTTCCAGCCGGGGCCGTGCAGCATGTCGAGCACCCTCTCCATATATCTTTCCCCGGGAGGGACGCTGTCGATCTTTTCCCGCACCCGCCGGTAAATCGCCTCGTGCTCGGTTTCCGGCTTGCCCGCCATAACCTGGCCCTCTGCGGTACGGTGCCCGTCAGCCCACTGCCGGGTCGAGGTGGAGATGCTCCTCGATGCTCCGAACGCGTTCGTCGAGGCGGGTCAGCGACACGCCATGCCCAACCACCGCCTCATGATACTGATACAAGGTCAATCGCAGCTCGCGCAGCCCGGCAACAACATCATCGATCTTCCGGCTGTGCTCGTTGAGTACCTCGGCAACCTGATCAAATCGTCGGTCATGCGCGGCGATTTGCTCTGCCACCGCAGTAAGCAGCTGATAGATCGCAGCGAGATCGATGCCGTTTCCGCTTTGCATTGCGACAAAAAGGTTACACCCAGGCCGCAGCCGCGAACAGCGCAAACTCATGCCACCCCAGCTTTGCGCGCCAGTCGGGCCATGAAGCGGTCGTGGTCGATGACCATGCGTTCATGGAAGCCGTCGCCGATCGGTTCGGCCTCGTCGTGGCAGCCCACCTTGAAGCGCAGGCGGCGGCCGTCGATCTCGACCAGCTCGATTTCGGCCGTCACCTGCATGCCGATCGGCGTCGCCGCGCTGTGGGTCATCTCGACGCGAGTCCCGACGGTGCGCTGCTGCGGCGCGAGGTAGGGGGCGAGCGCGGCGACGCAGGTCCATTCGACAAAGGCGATCATCTGGGCGGTGGCGAAGACCGGCGGCATTTCCGCCGTCGCGCCGAGGAGATGCCCGGAGGCCGGAACGGCGAGCTGTTCGGTGACCCGGATCGTCGCGCGGTGGCGCAGCCCGGGCTTCAGGTCGTCGAGCGTCATCATCCCTTGTATTGCAGGATGGTCAGCCCGTCATTGACGTCGGTCAGGTACATCAGCCCGTCGGGCGCGACATAGACGTCGTTCGACTGGATGATGCGCGGGCGGTTCGGCCGCGGATCGACCATTTGCTCGGGCGCCGGCGGGACGAAATGCGCGACCTCGCGCGGTTGGAACGGGTCGGCGATGTCGAACACCCGGACCCCGGCATTCTGGTAGGTCGCGAAGATCAGCGTTGAGCTTTGGAAGGAGCCGGGCCGGTTCTCGTGCAGGTTGTGCGGGCCGAATTTGGCGCCCTTTGCGCAGTAATCCTCCTCGGCCGGGGTCGGGAAGGCGGCGATCTGCACCGGGTTGGTCGGCTCGCGCACATCGAACACCCAGCAGCGCTGGATGCC
>WNFD01003155.1_pt1 | contig 16531 bp, 15 predicted proteins | sample 5400491 | NCBI WGS metagenome assembly WNFD01 (sample SAMN13153343, study PRJNA577476) | soil metagenome | isolation source: 120 cm saprolite under Douglas fir tree site 2 hole 2 replicate 2 | place: USA:California | collected 2015-04-18 | reverse complement strand
GTAATATCGAACCCGGCGGGGTCGATATAGTTTTCCATGTACCATTTCTTCAGGTTCATCTGAATCGTCGAGTGCCGGAGTTCGTCGACCATCTGCATGGTAAACCCGGTGCGCAGCTCCTCGCCCGGCGCAAGCCGACCGACCATCGCCATCGAACGGGCTGCCGAGATTTCCGGGAACGGGATGATCGCCAAAAACAGCTTCATCCACTCGACCCAACGCGGCTCTACATTGCGGAACATGTCGCCGCGCAACGCCGCGTCCAGTGCGCCGTAAACGCGATTGTCCTTCTCTTCCTGCATCGGAAAATACGACCGCAGGACCTGTCTCATCGGGTCGCGCGGCGTCTTCGAGATCTTGTAGTCGGTGGGGAAGGTCATCGCCTCCTGGACGTAGCTTGGAGTCCAGCCGAGATCGGCGACGCGGCTCGCCGCTTCGGCAATGGTGATACCCTTCTGAGACGTGATCTTGTTAAGCGTCAGACTTTCAGACATTTACTTCTCCTTTTGAACGTTGCGTCAGCTTCTGCATTCAGGTCCTAGTCGTCCGATCGAAAGAGCGGCGATGTGTCCGCTCTCGCGATCCTGTCTTTGAAAATTCACGTCTGCCTATGAACTTTAAGTCCGCAAAATTGACTTTGACTCCCGAAATCCATTTTTCAGTTCAGCGAGGTTTGGCAGCACCTGCCGCCTCGCCATGTCCATTGCCGCGATTGATCAGCGGCCGGCCCTCGGCGATGAATTTCGCCGTCAATACCAGCGTGCCGATCGCAAACTCCTTGCCGTGCCGCGCGATGATCGCTTCCGCCATTTCAGCGACCTGAACGAAGAAGGCGTCCTTCGACTTGTCTTCCTCGCTCGGTTCAGCTTGTGCCGGCACGGCCTGCACAGGCCCGGGCGCCACCGCCGACACCTTGTTCACGTCGATCTTGCTCGTGTCGATCTTGCTCATCACGCATGTCCCGAACGTTTGCGCTCATCGTCCGATGGGCTTCTGTCAAATTCCAGCAAGGCCGAATTGAGCCACTCGCGCTCAGCGACGAGGCGCGCATGCTCGTCCTGCAGAGCGGTCAGGCGTTTCGACGCCTGCGCGAGCTCGTCTTGCGCCGCGCCTCCACCGCCGTCGCGCGCGATATCGCGCTTTGCGCACTCCAGCTCGATCTCGGCGCCGCCTCGAGCACTCTCGTTTCTCAGCTGCATTTCGTTGTTGCGAATGATGCCTTCGATCAGCTTGTGCCGGGCAATCATCCGGTCCCGGGCGCGCTCCAGTTCAGCCGCTTCCTCGGCGGTGATTTGTGGCCCGGGTCCGCTGGGATTTGTCACCGGCGCTACTCTCGTTCGATGGTCCGGACTGAAGTTGAACATCTGGCGGCACATGTCCTACGGGATCAGAACCGCGCGCCCATGGATTCGCCCATGGTGCAGGTCATGCAGCGCGTCGTTGGCTTCGCTGAGCCTGTATTCCTTGGTGTGGAGTTTCACGAGGCCGCGGTCCGCGAGCGCCATCAGCTCGACCAGCTCGGCGTAGGTGCCGACGAGATTGCCGACGATGGTCTTTTCCGTCGTGATCATGTCGATGGTCGGCAGGTCGATCTTGCCGCCGTAACCCACGATGTAATAGGAGCCACCATTCGCGGTCATTGCCAGGCCCTTGGCGACGGCATCGCCCTCGCCTACGAAATCGATGACGGCCTCTGCTCCGCGGCCGCCGGTCAACGCCAGCACGGCGTCGACTTCGCCGGCGTCGGCTTTCACGAAATGGTGCGCACCGCATGTCTTGGCGAGCTCGAGCGATTTCTCGGAGCGATCGACGACAATGATCTCCGCCGCGCACAGCGCCGCAAGAACCTGGATCCCGATATGACCGAGCCCACCTGCGCCGATCACGACCACGTACTCACCCGGCAGCAGGTGACGCGACGCCTTCTTGGCGGCGCGATAGGCGGTCAACCCGGCGTCGGTATAGGGGGCGACGTCTTTCGGCGCGAGCGACTTGGGCAACTTGATGAGAGAACGCTGGCCGGTCAGCAGGTATTGCGCATAGCCGCCGTTGGCGTTGATTCCGGGAAACGAACTGTCGAGCGCGTGCATGTCGTCGCCACGCCGGCAGGCCAGACAGTGGCCGCTCGTCACCAGCGGATGACAAATGACGCTGTCGCCAACCTTGACACCTTCGACGCCGGGCCCAACGGCTTCCACCCAGCCGGCATTTTCATGCCCCATGACGTAGGGAAGCTTGACGTCGACCTTGCTCCGCCAGATGCCTTCGACGATGTGAAGATCAGTGCGACAGACGCCGGCGCCGCCGATGCGGACGACGACGTCCATGGGGCGTGAAATCTTCGGGTCCGTCACATTCTCGTATTTCACAAACTCCTTCGCCGTCAGCTTTTCATCGAACGCATGCAGAACTGCGGCTTTCATCGACGTCTCCCCGGAGCAAAATTTTTCTTTCGAAGTCGCTGTGCGAATTCGCGGTTTACTGAGAAGTGAGCAAGAGCTGTGCCACAGCATTAACATGCTGATGTCTTTGAGTTTCTCATCGGCTCGCGACGGGTCCTTCGGTCCGCGGCGGAGCAATCATGATTGCAAAACTGTTCCGAGACGGAACAGTTTCGGCGGGCATCGAGAGCCTTCCGAACCGCGGGAGCAAATTTGGATTTTTTCTCGATTGGATTATGATGAGCAAGACAGCCGGCAACCAACAACAACATCTGAACCGGCTTTGATCACGAGGAAATCGCCGAGCCACCGTTCAGGGAGGACGTGCGATGCTGCCTGCCAACCGGCGCGTCGAAAATGCGTGGATGAGGCTCGAACAACAAGGCGCCCCGCCGGCCGAGCTTTTGTCGGCCGATATCTACGACAGCTGGATGCGCTGCATTTCGCACGGCCTCGACACGTTACGCCCACCTTCGCCCGAATTCGTCAGCCCGGCCGTCTTGCACCAGGAACAGCGGCGCTGCTCGCTCGTGCGCGGCCTCGCGCTTGCCGAGATGCACATGCTGCATCAGCAGATCGCCGGCTCCAATTTTATGATCGCGTTTGCGACCGCTGAGGGACTGCTGCTCGATATCATATCCGACTCCAGCTTCGACGATGCATCGAACGCAGCCTGCATTCGCGCAGGCGCCGTCTGGACAGAAAAGACCTGCGGCACCAACGGGCTCGGCACCGCCGCCTACCTCAAAAGGCCGATTGTCGTGCACGGGCGCGAGCATTTTTTTGCGCGCTACAACAATCTGACCTGCGTGGCGGCGCCGATCTTCGCCCCCGACGGCGAATTGGCCGGGATACTCGACGCTTCGTCGGACTGTATGTCCCGCCAGGCTCACACCCAGGCGCTGGTCGCGATGGCTGCGACCCAGATCGAGAACGGCCTGTTCCGCGAACAACATCGCGGCAACATCCTGGTCGCCTTCCACAATCGCGGCGAATATCTGCACACGCTCAGCGCGGGCCTGCTGGCAGTCGACAATGGCGGCAAGATCCTCGCCGCAAACCGCGCCGCGCGCGTCTTGTTGCATGGGTTGCCGGCCTCGGCGGGCCGCTTGTTCAGCGACGTCTTCCGCGCGACGTTCAGCGCATTTATCGATGAGGGGCGACGCAAGGAGCGGCAGCGGCTCGAGGATGATGTCGGAAGCCAGTTCGTTGCGACGATCGAAAACTCCCGTCAGTTCCCGATGATGCAGAGGGTTTCCGCGCCGCCGGCGCCGACGCCAAAGGCGATCGCGTCGTCTTTTATCTCCAACGACCCGACGACCGCCGCGATCGTGCGCCGGGTCGAGATCGCGGCAGCGCGCAAGATGCCCATCCTCATTCGCGGCGAGACCGGCACCGGCAAGGAGCAGATGGCACGTCACGCCCACGCGGCCAGCCGGCGCACGGGATCGTTCGTCGCGGTCAATTGCGCAGCACTTCCCGACAGCCTGATCGAAGCCGAACTGTTCGGCTATTCGGAGGGTGCTTTCACCGGAGCAAGAAAGGGCGGCTCGTCGGGACTGTTCCGGGAGGCGGACGGCGGCACCCTTTTTCTGGACGAGATCGGCGACATGCCGGTGACGCTGCAGGCGGTTCTGCTGCGCTTCCTGGACGATTGGACTGTCCGGCCGGTGGGCGGCAGCAAGCGCGAGGTCGACGTTCTCCTGGTCTCCGCCACGAACGCCAATCTCGACGATTCGATCGCCAAGGGCCGGTTCAGATCCGATCTCTTGTTTCGCCTGAACACGCTGGAGGTGATACTGTTGCCGTTACGCGCGCGTACCGATTTCGCCGAGATCGCGCGCCACCTGATGCAGAAGATCGACCCGGCCGTCGAATTATCCCAAGGAGCAATCGACCGGCTGGCTGAATTGAATTGGGACGGCAATATCCGCGAGCTGCGAAACGTTCTCGCAAGGCTGTCGCTGAGCGGATCCGGACATGTGATCGACAAAGCCGTCGTCGAAGCGATTTGCGGCGAGAAGTCGGGACAGAAGACGCCGGCTGACGACGGAAGCAATCAGGATTTGCACGACATACAGCGGGCGCATGTGCTGAGCACATATGCGGAAACCGGCAACAACATCAGCAAGACCGCACGGCGGCTGGGTGTTTCACGCAACACGGTCTACCGGGCCCTTCGCGGCCGGCGGACCTGATGTCTTGCAGCCAGGCTGCAGGAGTGTCGGGTCAGCCGTCTTGTGCGGAAGGGCGCTGCGCCGAAGCACATGATTCACCACTGCATCCAACAGGAAGGCCGCCATGTTCGAACCGGAGAACAGTCTTGAAGCCCTGATGCAGGCCGCAGGGAAGGATCCCGGCGTCGTCCCCACATTTTACCGTGCCCTGCTTGAAACCGAGATCTATGTCCTGACCCCTGAAGTGCCGATGCAGCCGGGCGGGCCTCGCTCACTCAAGTTCCAGGAGAAAATCGACGTCGCCACTGTGGAGTTTCAGGGCATGACATGGCTTCCCGCCTTCACTTCGAAGAAGCGGATATCGGACTACGTGAAGGAGCCCGAAACCTGTCTCGGCGCGGCGGCCCGCGATCTGTTTCAGATGCTTCCCAACGCGAATTTCTGGCTCAACCCGCTGTCGGAATGCCAGAAGCCGCTGCCCGCCACCGAAATCGCGCTTTTGATGAATGGCAAGATTTTCGAAACACTGAAAAAGAGGCCGGTGCCGAACTAAGGATCGCGCCTCCGCGGAGCTCTGCGCCAGTTGACGGATCCGATATCGCATGTGCGCTTGTCGGACGGGTCGAAAGGTTTAGGCGGCCCGCACTCCGGCCGAACATACTGTCATCGGGCGCGCATTTCGCGCGGCCCGCTGGCTATTGTGCCCTACAGGTTAGCGACGACTTGTGGCGCGGCACCTCGGCAATTGTGAAATGCCCCACAGACAGGAGCCGTTCAGTCTGCTTATACTCGATCTATCGCCGGTCGATGCGGAAGCATCCGGAATTTTCAAGAGGATCGTCATGCGCGGTTTCAATCGTACAGCCATGGTCTGCGGCTCCCTTATTTGTCAGTCCACCTTGAGCGGGTGAACCAAAGAGGTTTCGCGTGCGCTGAAGACCGCGTGCATGGATTTTCTGGGGCCCCGCCGGCGACGGACGGGGCTTTTCCATTTCTATTTCTGCCCAATGCCGCCCGGCGGGTGCCCCTGTGACGAAGGACTCAGGGGTCATGTGGGAGTATTTTTGGCCCGATGTGGCATTTGATGTTGTCAAGGGACTGATAGCCGGAAGCGCGTCTCTCGCGCTTCAGGTCGTCGCCCCAAGGACGCTTCGCGCCTTGAAACGGCTTCGGGCGCGGTGGTCCGCTCGGAAAGCCGCCAGAAAAGCAGTCCGCAACACGTCAGTGAATGATGAGCGGTCAGGCTGACGCAGATTCCGAAACTGCCTCCGGTGTTCCCGCCAGGCACGGACCTTACTCCGCTGTACCGGGACGGCGGAACCGTAAGAGCGTTCAATCCAGGGTTCAGCGGCTGGGGTCCGCAGACCGACGATGTGTCATTCATCCAGGCCGCGATGGACGCGATGAACGACATGCTCAAACAAGCTCTTCTCGCGGCCGCGGGCGGTCTGCCGGAAGACTTTCCGTGGGAGCAGGCCTCAGTTCGCGCATCGGTGACGGAGCGGCAGTCTCCAGACCTGTTCGACCAATACCGGCGATTCCTGTTCGGCTATTCGAACGGCGCGATGTTTGGTCATCACCTGGTGAGCCAGATGCCCGACTACTGGGCCGCGCTCTGGGCGATGTCGGGGACGTGCGGCGGCAAGCCCTATGTCAACGTGAGCACCGACAGCGATCGCGTGGTCAATCTGCCGGAGGACGGCCTCTATGCGGTGTCCCTTTTTGCGCATCATGGCGACGGGGATAAAACCGTGCCTCCGGGCGACTGGGGCGAGGCCGACTTTGCCTATCAGTCTCCGCAACCCACAGACCCCGGCTATGAGATGATGGTGGATGCCGGGTTTCCTTCGTCATTGGACTACCTGCCTGGCTTTCTTCCGCTGACACAGGCCAGCAAGGGCTATCGAACCTACAACAACATTGACGGCCAGTCGCCGTTCCGTGTCCGCACCGGCCTGGATAGCACGGACCAGGCAAAGTCGAAGTCCTGGCCCGACGCGGAAAACTGGGACGATTTCAATCCCACCATCGTCATCTATCGCGACCCCGGGATGAAGCACACGAATTTTACGACAAGCAACCGCTATTTCTTCGAGAAGGATGTATGGCGTTTGTTCGAGCGCCACCCGCGGGTTCTCCGCTAGCTCCTATGTCGAAGGCGGCGGTATCCGCCGGGTAAACCTGAACCGCCGTCCCACCACGGCTCGTGGCCGATATCGTTGAACATCATTTTCGCCCCGCCGGAGCGACCCTTGGAAAATGCGAGGACCACGTCAGTCGCTCCGGTTAGAATTCCGAGACGAAAGGCAGAAGCACACAAACTTTCGTATAGCCTCTTCATACTTTTTCATATCTGCTGCTTACTTCTGTACAATTGAGCCATTGTCACCGGCCACCTTAGTCTCTGCGCCAAATCGCGGAAATGCTGAAACGTGTGATGCCGCGTCAGTCCTTACATCCAAGCGAAATTGAACCCTGCCCTTTACCTTGGCATCTAACGCAGAGGTCGGAGCCTCAATGTCAGACAACGACAAGCTTGCGCTGTTTATCGATGGTGCCAATCTTTACACAACAGCCAAGACACTGGGTTTCGACATCGATTTCAGGCGTCTGCTCGAGGAATTTCGGAGCCGCGCCGATCTGCTGCGAGCGTTCTACTACACCGCGATCATCGAAGATCAGGAATACTCGTCGGTCCGCCCGTTGATCGATTGGCTTGGCTACAACGGCTATACCGTCGTCACAAAAGCGACCAAAGAGTTCGTGGACGCCAACGGCCGCCGAAAACTAAAGGGCAACATGGATATCGAACTTGCGGTCGATGCCATGGAACTCGCCGACCATATCGACCAGATGGTGCTGTTCTCCGGCGACGGTGATTTTCGTCCAATGGTCGAAGCGGTGCAGCGCCGCGGGGTCCGTGTCACCGTGATCTCGACCATCTCGAGTCAGCCGTCGATGATCGCCGACGAGTTGCGACGTCAGGCTGACGTCTTCGTCGACCTTGTGGAATTCCGTACCAAGCTTGCCCGCGAACCGTCTGAGCGCCTCGTTCCGCGCGAACCACGGCCCGAAGCGACACTTTTAGCTGCCTTGACTGCACCGCAACAGCATGGACGCGCTCGTTGAGCGGCGCGGGAGGGTTTGGGCCAGGCATGATGGCGGCGAGCGTTCAACCTTCGTCAAAGCCTGCTTTAGCAATCCGTGCGCTCACCATCTGACCCGCGGCTATCGCCGCGCTGTCGTTCGAGCGCGGTGTCGACGCATTTGATCAGGTGTGGTACAGCGAACGGCTTGGCCAGGAAGCAAATAGCTCCAGCTTCCAGTGCTCGGGCGCGGACGCCTTCATTGGGAAAGGCCGTGATGAAAATGAAGGGCGCATCGTAACCACTGGCTCGCATGCTCGCCAGCAGGTCCAAACCGCTCATGACGGACATCTGTATATCCGCAATCACACACGATGTTTCCTTCAAATGAGGCGACTGCAAGAACTCCTCGGCCGATGCAAATGTATGGACAGTATACCCGCGTGATCTCAAAAGATTGTTCGTGGCAGCACGGACAGAGGTGTCGTCGTCAATGACGGAAATAACGGAAAGCGCTGACAAGACGACCTCTCCTGACGCGGGAAGCGTTTCGCCGAAGCGCAGCCGCCCAGTCCAAGGTGAACCTACGGCTTCAGATTGTAAAATCATACTTAGGTTTGTACGCAAGAGGGCTTGCCTCGACCAATTCCGAGCGTCTCGGCCATTCTGATCAAATCGGCCAACGACCGCGCACCCATTTTCTTCATGACGTGCCCCCGATAGATCTTGACCGTGATCTCGGCAAGTCCAAGCTCGGCTGCGATCTGTTTGTTCATCAGGCCGGAGGCGACCAGGGACAAAACCTCCCGCTCGCGGGAGCTCAAGCTTTCGAACAGGGACTGCAAGGTCGCAATGGTCTTGTTGGCTTCCCGCCTCTTCCGATCCCGCTCGATCGCCCCCACCACGGCATCAAGCAAGTCCTGGTCGCGAAAGGGCTTGGTGAGAAAATCGACCGCTCCGCCTTTCATGGCTCTCACAGTCATCGGGATATCACCATGGCCGGTGATAAAGATGACCGGAATATGGATGTTCGCCTTGGCTAGTTCGGTTTGAAGATCCAGGCCGCTCAATCCCGGTAGCCTGATGTCAAGGACCAGGCAGCTCGCCACATCGGGAAGCTTGGATTGCAACATTTCTGGCGCCGAGCCGAACGCCACAACTTCCAATCCCACCGATCGAAAGAGATTGGTGAGCGCCCGACGTATCGATAGGTCGTCGTCGACAATGAAGACGATCGGCCCCTTGACCGACTCTGCGACATTCGGTCGCTCATGCGGGGATTTCGAGCGCTCGGTCACGACACAGCCTCTCAATGCGATGGTATCACAAATTGAAACGTCGCTCCGGGCCCCTGGCTGTAGGCAACTGCCAGCCGCCCGTCGTGAGCCTCCACGATCGAACGGCAGATCGACAATCCCATCCCGAGGCCGCTGGATTTGGTGGTGAAGAAGGGATCGAACATGCGCTCCGTATCGTCGGCGGAGATGCCGACGCCGCTATCCGTCACGGTCAGGAACACTCGGCCCGTTTCGTCCTGGCCCGACCGAATCACCAATTCGCGCGGCCGATCCTTGACCGGTTGCATCGCCTCTATGCTGTTCATCACGAGGTTGATGATCACCTGCTGCAGTTGAATTCGGTCGCCCAGGATTACCGGCAGAGCGGGTGCCAACTCCATTCGTACCGACACTTCATGGCTCAGGAGTTCACGCTGCACGAGCGTAACGACCTCACTTGCGACGTCATTGATCTCGATCGGCGCCCTCTCGATGTCCGTTTTCTTCGCAAGCGCGCGGACGCGTCGGATCACCTCACCCGCCCGAATTCCATCATCGATGATCCATTCCACCGATTGGCGCGCGGCCGCAAGATCGGGAGTTTCGCGATCGAGCCAGCCCAGACATGCCTCGGCGTTTGCGACAATGGCTGCGAGCGGCTGGTTTACTTCGTGGGAGATGGATGCTGTCAGTTCGCCAAGGGTCGTCACCCGCGTCACATGTGCCAGTTCCGCCTGTGCTTTCCGCAAGGCCTGTTCGGCCTGATCTGCACGGATCGTCGCCGTAATATCGGTGCTGACGCCGCGATAGCCGAGAAAGTTGCCGCCTGCATCAAAAAATGGCTTGCCGCTGGTTCGAACGTAGATCTGAGACCCTGTCCGGTTGAAGGTGCGATACACCAAATCGCGGAATGGAAGATGCGCATCGAGCGTAGCCTGATGCTGCCGCCATTTTTCGGGTTCCGCTTCGACATCGGTTGCAACTTGCCAGCGAGGCAGGCCAATCAGGGCTGAGGCTGCGACGGCGGCAGCGCTTGTGTGCTCCGATAGGTGAGTGACCCCGTGATCCGGGCCCGTCTCCCACAACCAGTCGGAGGCTGTTTCAGCATAGTCGCGAAAACGCTGCTCGCTCTCGCGGAGGGCGACCTCGGTCCGCTTACGGTCCTCTATATCGGTCGCCGATCCATACCATTGGATGATCTTGCCCCCTTCATCTCGCAATGGCTGGGTGCGGAACAAGAACCAGCGATATTGACCGTCGAAGCGGCGGAGCCGTGCTTCAGCTTCGCATGGCTTGCCGGATGACCATGTCGTACGCCACGTGCCCAAGAGACCGGCAACGTCGTCAGGATGAACAGCACTGGTCCAACCCCATTGCAGCGCCTCATTCAATGAGAGGCCAGTGTAATCGAGGTATGGCGGATTAAAGAACTCGGCCGGCCCATCGGGTTGATTGCGCCACACCAGAGCCGGGATCGTGTTGATCACGAGTCGAAGGCGATCTTCAGATTTCTTGATTTCGTCAAAAGCCTTCTCCAGTGTTTCCCTTGCAGTGAACTGCTCGGTCACATCCATATGTGTACCGATGATTTCGCTGACCTCACCATCGCCGCCGATCACGGGATGCGCAACGGAATGCACGCGCCTCGTCGAGCCGTCCGGAAGAGCTATTCGAAAATCAAACTCGAAATGCGTTCCCTTCTCCTGAACAGCCTGACGCACCACGTCGCCAAGCCTCTGCAAGTCTTCCGGAGGAATACGCGCTTGGATGGCTTGTGCTGACGCAGCGTCTTCCTTCGGATCGAATCCGAACAGGCGGAAGACTTCGGCCGACCGGTACACGAAATCTCGGCGGCGCACGTCCCAGGACCAACTGCCAGTATGACTCAAGCGCTGGGCTTCGGCCAAATAAGCCTCGCTGCGACGTAGCTTCTGCTCCGCCTCCTTTGCAGCCGTAACGTCCGTTATCGCCCCGACGAACTCAATGCTGCCGGATGCATCCCTCCTGGCGCGAGCCAGGGCATGAACATGCTTCACTGAGTCGTCGGACATCAGCAACCGGTATTCATGTTCGAAGTCCTTTCCGTCGCTTGACGCCTGATCAAGGGTCTCTTGCACTTTGGCGCGATCTTCGGGATGGATACGCTGGAGAACGAATTGCAGGGTCGGCTTCGTCCCCTGATCACGTTCGAAGATTCGAAAAGTCTCCCTTGACCATACAATCTCGCCAGTGGCGACGCTCCAGCCGAAACTGCCCGTTCGGCTCAATTCCTGTGCCTGGGCCAAATAGGCTTCGCTCTGCCGCAACGCCTGTTCAGCCTGCATGCGCTCGGTGACATCTTCGCAGGCGATCAGGATGACGAGCTGGTCGTCAGCCCGGCGCAGGGCCTTGGCGTTCTCGCGCACCCAAAGCATCGAGCCATTCTTTCTGATCTTTCGAATCTCCCAGGTGTGCGACCGGCCGACAGTTTCCACACAGAGCGCAACGCACCGGCGGACGAGCTCATGATCTTCCTCCAGAAATACCTTCAGCACGGATTTGCCAACCATCTCCGCGACCGAATAGCCGAGTTGCGCAGCGCCGAAAGTGTTCACATTCAGGACCGTGCCGGCCGCATCGACCATGAAATACATGACCGGGTTGTGCTCGAAGACTTCCTGCCATTCCCTTTCGCTATCGCGCAAATCAGCTTCGCTGCGCAGGAGCTCCGCTTCCGCCTCAAACGCCGCCTCCTTCTCCCTTCGGGCCCTTCCGATCAGACGCGTCACAATCAACGAGGTCAGAAAGAAGGCGACCAGCGCCACGAAGTGATGCGGCGGATCGATCCGGAAATGAAGGATTGGCGGAACAAAGAAGTAGGCCAAGCCGACAACAGCCACGATGGAAAGCAGGGCTGACGCGATAAAGCTGCCCATCAGCGAGAACAGCAGGATCACGACCAAATAGGTGAAGGCGGTCGCAGCGAGGTCGACCTGAAACCAGAAAAAAGCCAACGTCACGACTGCCAGCGCAGCGCTGCCGAGAAAAAACTGCGCGGCTATGTCCCCGAAGTTCGTGGTCTGGTCACGCATCATCCGCAGACCGCCCCGGCTCTCTGGCGGACCAGATTAGCGCATTTTGCGCAAAAAGCGGCAATTCGTTCCGGCCTCGACTAGGCCTTTGGACACGGTTCCGAGACCGGCGCGGCGGAAAGGGCGGCCTCGCCGACTGCGCAAGTCGGCACGATGCGGTGCGGAAAGCTGCGATTACAAACGTTCGTATAGTTTTTCAAACCCTTTCGATATCGGACTCTTACCTCCGTACAATTGAGCCAACCCTATCAATTGCTCTAGCCTCGCTGCCAATCGGAGAGCCAATTGCAGAAGGCAGGATGCCTCGGTGCCCCGGCCAGGAGATCGAGTCCGATCGCGACCGCGTCCACAGCCGGCATCGGGATGTGACTGCCCCACTACCGCAGTAGCGATGAAGAAGCCCGCGGCCCTAGGAGGCGCCCATGAGAGTCAAACTCTGCGGCCGGTGTCCTTATACGCCGTACGACCTTGCGGATCACTACGATCCCCTCGCCGCACTTCACGCCTGCGCGAAATGCGACAACGAGCAAGGCGTGCCTAACGCGCACGACCTGCGCGAGACCCAGAGGAGACGGAAATGCTCGACAAGCCTCAGCAAGTCAGGCCTGGCGCAGCCAAGCGTTGCACCATTTGCGCCGGAAAGTTTGGCCTCATCCGCTACTATTCGTGGCGAACTGCCCTCTGTTCAAGGAAGTGCGTTGATCACTTCAAGTCCCGCCGGGAAGGCGACAGCAGATGGCTATGGCGATTTCGCGCAGCCTGACGGCGGCCGTGGAGATAATCATCTGGAAGCTCCCTGCCGCCCGGTATGTCGGAACAAGGAATCGGCATATTGAGCATCCCATGCAAGCTCCCGTTACGGACCTTGGTCTGTTGCCTGTTGGCAATGCGGACGCTGGCGCAACAAGCTTCGGCGCAGGAAGCTGGACAAGGCCAGGCCGAGCGGCACCATCCGCCGCAAGATCAACTGCTGCATGAGAGATTCTATTCGACCTGGCGCATGCCAGATAATCCCGCCCTTAGCTGTTGCAATGATGCGGACTGCTACCCCACTGACGTTAAATTTGACAACGGCAGAATCTACGCAAGGCGCAGAGAGGACGGGAAGTACATCCTTATTCCACCGGAAAAGCTCGAACGGAAGCGGGACAATCCCGATGGCCGAAACCATCTCTGCGCGCCTCCGCCTGATGGCTCCAACGTGGATCGCGTATTCTGTTTCGCAATGGGAGGCGCCACGTGAGATTTGTGCCTCCGTGCTTCTCGAAAATCGGGCGAGGGCATCGTGAATAGCTCAACGCATAAGGAAGGGCGGCTGCGCCGGACGGTCATGAAGTCCATATTTGTGAACCATAGGGCGCCTCTCGGCTCTTTGCATTGTTTCGCGTGTTCCCGTTCGCTAGGCCCGGGCTATTTGCGGGATCTATCCACACAGCAGCCGTACTGCGACCACGACTGTTACGCGCGACACCAGACGGCGAGCTTGTTCATGCCGAGCTTGTTCATGCCGAGCTTGTTCATGCCATGGCTCGCCTTGCCGCGCGCCGATCCTTGGCCCGCGTATCGCCATTCGGCTCCCATCGAACTGATCACTTCGTTTGTCGCCGCCTCGTGGTGGTGTTCGATCTCGCTGATCGAGACGGGATTGCGATTGGGTGAGCTTATGGCCACCGAAGAAGCCGTAGCAGCTCGCGCTCGTCCCGGCGACTAAGCGGCAAGCGCTACCGTCTAGAGCGCGGATTCGCATGATGTCACCAGCCTGAGCCTGGGCGAACTCGTCTTTTCAGCCGTGATACGCAAACAGCTCGATCGGGTCGTTGAAGCCGCGCACCGGATATTCGCCGACGCGTTCGAGATCGAAATCGCTTTTGACGAAATCGGCGAACGCGCGGGACAGCAGCACCGGTCTCCCCAATTGCTTGGTGAGGGTTTCGAGACGCGAAGCCATGTTGACCGCGGGACCGATGACGGTGAAGTCGAGCCGGGTGCGCGACCCGATATTGCCGTACATGACGTCTCCGACGTGGACGCCGATGCCGTAATTGAGCGGCGCACGACCGGTTTCGCTGTTCCTTTCGTTCAGGGCAACCATGGCCTGACGGGCATCAGTCACGGCATGCAGCAGATTTGCGCAGGCTTGAGGCTGGCTGAGCGGAAAAATGGCGAGCAGGCCGTCGCCGATGAATTTCAGTATCTCCCCGCCATGTCGCGCAATCGGCTCCGACATCGCGTCGAAATAGCCGTTCAGAAGATCGATGACGTCATCGCGCGGCCAGTTGTCGGAAATCCCTGTGAAATCACGCAGATCGCAGATCATGATGGCGGCGCGTACCGTCGTCCCGCTTCCGCGCCTGGTGGCGCCGGCCAGAATGAGCTCGCCGGCATGGGACCCGACATAGGTTTCGAGCAACGTTCGCGCCAGCCGGTTCTTGACACGGATTTCGCTGACCAGCGCGAGAGGCGGCAACAGTTTCAACAGGCCGGCGATATGCGCGTCGTCGAAACCTCCGGGGCGGTCGGTCGCAAAGGTCACGAGATGCCGCTTGCCGAGCGTATGGTACAGCGGCCACGCCACATAGTCGGTCAGGCCTTTCGCCCGCATCTCGTCATAGACGGCGTGCTTGCGGCCCAGCGCGGGATCGCGTTCCAGATTCTCGCGCACCTCGGTGGCACCCTCATAGATTTCGTTGGCGGGACTACCGATGTATTCGGATCGCTCCCTGACATCGTAGTCGACCCTCGCAATCTCGGCCGCGCGCATCCCATCAGCCCACATCATCCGGGCGCCGAGCCATTGCGGATGGTGGATCAGGATATGAAGCGTCGCCCGCTTGACGGGAATGCCTGCTCGCTGGAGCCGGATACACAGCTCGGCGAAAATATTGTCAATGAAGCGCTCATTGCGCGTGTCGTTTGTCAGCCAGTGCACGACGTCGCTGTCAGACTGCGCGGTGACGGGATCGATGTCTGGCGGCAGTTTCATATCTTGCTCCTGCGCAGTGACCTGGATCGACGGTACAGGATATGTCGTGTTCCCGCTCGGCAACGTCAACGGGGTCGGCTGCAATCTCCTTGCGCAATCTATGTGCGCGCGGGTTGTCAGTGGGTTGTCGCGTGTCCGGCGCGGGAGGACGCAAGCCAAAATTCGAAACGTCCATAATCCTGATCGCATAGCCGTGACCCCGTATTCGAAAATAAGTGACGTGTTCCGGAATAACGGGCCTCCAACGCACGTCTGCTTGTCGGACAACCCGCATAGCGGGTCAGCTACTGGAGAGAGAAATGACCAAATTGAAACTTCTGCACGCTTTCACAATCCTGTCATTGCTCATCGCAACTCACGCGCAGGCGCATGGGATCGAGGGCCGCGAGGCCGCAGCCCAGCGCTGGAGCGCCGCGTGCATGACCGGCCATGGCCCAAGCGTTTGCGGTGAATCCATGCGGGTCCATGGCGCCCGTAACAGCCCTGCCGGAAAAACGACCGCGCTGTCGCATGGGGTCGATGCGCCGCACTGGAACGGCGGCGGCAAAACGCACGATGATTGGCCGGCCAACATGATCCAGGGATAACCCGATCAAACCAGACGCGCGCGACGAGCAGCCAGATCGGAGCGCGTGATACCGTCCGCTCCGAGGCCCGCACCTCGCCGTCCTATTCGAATGTCAAAGAGCTGGATCGGCATGGCTGCGTGTCCTCGCGGCGCGATGCGTCCGAGTGATGCGTCATCCGTTTGTCCTCTCGAAACGAGAGGGCGCAGGGAAGGCCGGGCACCGGCTGGCACCCATGGTCCGCGTGCAACAAAAAAGCACGCGGCAGAACCACAGGTTCAGCCGAAGATACCCGGCCTTCCCTGCGCAATGGTTTTAACGGCTTCCTTCGCGCTCTCCCCGGTGACCATAGCTTGGTTGCCACCGTCGCCCGTGAGACGCGTCAGCGTCTTCACGACCTTAGCGCCTGCATTGGAGCGCCAGGACCACACGACTTCGCCGTCCGCGCGCGCGCCAGTCGTCTGCCGCCGCGCTCGCGTCCACCGCATCCCGCCTCCACGTTCGTGACGACGCGTACGCCCCTCTTCGACGAGGCGGGATGGCGCAATGAAGCCACTGATTTGGGGGTAACGGGAAGCGGAATATTTTTTCGCGCAGGTCTGGACAGGTTTTCGCGCACGAAGGTTTTTTGCCCGTCGGGCAAATCACCGCGGCGTGGCATTCAATCATTCAGCAGCTTGCAAAGCGTCTTCTATCGCTTATCGCTGCTATGCGACGGCGCAATACGCGGAGCCTGTCATCGGGCGCGCCTATGAAATCGACCATCATGATCTGGGCTTCAAACGATTGAACGGGTCGCGAAATCGCCGAATGGATCGAAGGTCACGACTTGGCTTCGCGCGCCGCCCTCTACGACGGAAGTGCGTAGTGCGTAGGGCGGATTAGCGAAGCGTAATCCGCCATCTTTGTATCGGTGGCGCAATACGCTTC
>WNFD01003310.1_pt1 | contig 16536 bp, 16 predicted proteins | sample 5400491 | NCBI WGS metagenome assembly WNFD01 (sample SAMN13153343, study PRJNA577476) | soil metagenome | isolation source: 120 cm saprolite under Douglas fir tree site 2 hole 2 replicate 2 | place: USA:California | collected 2015-04-18 | reverse complement strand
TGGCGGTCCAACGATCCACAAAGGTCGAGCTGGTCATCAACCTCAAAACCGCCAAAGCGCTCGGCCTTACCATCCCGCTTCCGTTGCTTGGCCGCGCCGACGAGGTGATCGAGTGAGCTTTTGGACAATGACCGGTATAGGCACTCAGCGGCCTTGCGCTGTTCACCGGTTTAGGTCGGCTCTGAGGGAAAAAGCGGACACGATCACGGGGGCCGTCCACCGCCGCTGATGACCCAAATCGGTCATTCGATGACCTCGTCGGCAAGTACGAGCAGCTTCGCTACCCGACTCATCTCTATTCGGGTCCCTCGACACCGCATCACGGCCGCATTACGCTCGCTTAAAACGGAAACAAAATGATCCTGATAAGGTGCTTGCCCTCTACGCTCCTGATGCGGTCCTCTGGGGAACGCTCTCCCCAACCGTGCGAGCGGATCGAGCGGCGCTGCGCGATTATTTCGTGACGGCGTTCAAGGTGCTGCCCAATCTTAAAGTGGCATTCGGTGAGCAATTGATCCGTGTGTATGGCACCACCGCCGTCAATACGGGTTACTACACCTTTTCGTTTGTAAAAGACGGAGAACCCAAAACACTTCCGGCGCGCTACAGCTTCACGCTCGTGAAGGATGGGGAGAACTGGATGATTGTGGACCATCACTCGTCGGCAATGCCACCTCCCCCTCGGTAGAAGAGGCTGTCCTGAGCGCAAACTCGATCGCATCGGCACGAAGACAAACGAACCGCAGCGATTGCAATATCTCGCCACCTTGGGTGCTAACTGCATAAGCATGCAAAGAACGACCCTGTACCGTGCAACGGCGGAAAGTAAGCGCGTTAGCATATTCTCCGGAGGTCGCGCAGGCTCGATGCATACCGTCGGAACCACCAGCGGAATATCGGGATTTGGCACTTCCGCGACATGCGCTGATTGCGAATTCAGGTCAGCTTACGAGGCAAGAGCGGTCGCTCGGTCGATGCCGCCGAAGGGCCGAGTCTGACCCAAATGAGACTCCGGTGGTCAGGACCATTTCGCAGCGAACCGGCTGATCATGATGCGGTCGCGCGGGCCACCTTCAACGCCGCGGTCCACCACAGCAGGTCGTCGATCATGGTCTTGGCGGCTGCCTCAAGCTCCGTTAGTCCCGCGTCCACGTCGCCGCCCTGGAAGTGCGCCCAAAGCGTCGCGACAGGAATATAGACGGACGAGCGGACCGGAGCGAGCTGAAGCTCTATCGCCGTCAAGCGGAGCTGCTGGACGCCGCGAGCGCCCATGGCACTGCCATAACTCACAAAGGCGGCCGCCTTGCGGTTCCACTCCGGATAAACCCAGTCGAGCGCGTTCTTGAGCACCGCAGAGGGACCGTAGTTGTATTCTGGCGTGACGAAGATGAAGCCGTCCGACCGGGCGATTTCGGCAGTCCATTTCTTGACCACTTCATTCTCGTAAGCCGGGCGACCCGGCATGGCGGGCGGCACGGGCTGGTCGAAGAAGGGCATTGGAAAGTCCCTGAGATCGAGCAGCCGCGCGCCGACGCCGCCGCGATTCTTGAGTTGCTGAAAAATCCACTGCGCCGGTTTTTCGGAAAAGCGACCCTGGCGGGTGCTCCCCACGATCACCGAAATGACGGTCATGTTTCGCTCCTTACTGGCGGTTGAAAATTCAGTCGCGTGTCGAGCGGGAGTCCCCGCGGACACCACTCCGACGCCGTCGCAGAGCTTCCTGACGGGCACAAAAACTTGACCTAGGACTAGGCTAGTTATCGCTCCTAGGTCCGCGCAAGAAGGCACAAACTTGTTACCGAAGCACACAAAGGTGGCTGTCGAGCTTCGCCGACAGCGTGATGGGATGGAACCACGCGATGTCTGGGCTTGGCACGACTCGGACCTGCCGAAATGTCCGCTATCCGGTCGCTGTCGGGTGGTAAGCGGACTTGAGCAAGCCCGCAATTAACAAGCTCGTTTTATGAGTACGCGCCCCAATTAACCGGACTGCGCATTGCGTGCTGCCCTGCGCCCGGGACACGACGCCGAGTCACCGCCATCTGCGGTGCAGCCACAGCCATTGCTCGGGATGTTCGCGCACCCAGCCCTCGACCACCGCCGTGATCGCCTGCATGGTGGCCTGGACGTCGATCTTGTCGCCGGCGTCGCGCGGCGCCTCGATCGCTTCGCTGATCTCGGCGCGGAAGCGTCCGCCGGGGAGGCGGATGGCGCGCACGCCGTGAATCGGGCAATCGAAATGCCGGGCAAGGCGCGCGATCAGCGGATTGGCTTTGCAGCGCCGGCCGAAGAACATCACGTCCACGCCCTGGCCGAAATGCTGGTCGACCAGCATGCCGACGTGCACGCCCTTCTCCAGCGCGCGCGCCACCCTGATGGGCGCTGCGCGATCGCTCGGGATCAGCTCACCCATGCTGACCGACCGCAGCGGGATGATCGCTTCCGCGACCGCGCCGAGGTTCGGCCGCCGGTACACCACCGCGGCGGGCATGTCGTAGGCGCTGGCTGCAAGCGGCGGGAGCTCCCAATTGGCGAGATGCGCGGCGAATACCAGGGCCGGCTTGCCGTCGTCGCGAAGCCGCAAGAACAGCTCCACCGATCTCGGGGTGAACTCGATGCGGCCGGCATTGGGCCGGTCGGAATCGTAATCCCACAATCGGTCGAGATGCGCGAATTCCGCGCCGACGCGTCCGAGATTGTCCCACACGCCGGCCAGGATCGCCTCGATCTCGGCGGCGGATTTTTCCGGAAACGCCGCGACGAGATTGGCGCGCCCGGTGCGGTGCTCGGGCAGCCAGGGGCCCAGCATGCGCATGAGCTTGCCGGTAAAGTTCGCCATCCGGTCCGGATTGGTCCGGCGCAGGAGCTTGAGCACCGCCGCGGCGGCAAAGCCGATGAGCGCGTCGACGGCTCGCCCGAGATACCGGGCGTAACGTTGCAACCGACGGCGGAAGGCGCTCCTCATAAGCTGCGCGCCTAGAAATGCACGACGATCTTGCCGAATACCTGCCGGCTTGCCAGCCGTTCGAGGCCCGCCGCGAAATCGGCAAGCTCGACCTCGGTGTCGATCACCGGGGTCAGCCCGGCAGCCATTTTGGCGAGGCTGTCGCGGATGTTGCCCATGGTGGCGCCGAACGAACCGAAGATCCGGTATTGCTGCTGGAACAGCTGCATCAGGTTGAGCGTCGTGCTCGGGCCGGAGGTCGCGCCGCACGTCACCAAGCGTCCGCCGCGCTTCAACGCCAGGAGTGAGCCGTTGAAGGTATCCGCCCCGACATGCTCGAATACCACGTCGACGCCTTTCTTGCCCGTGAGCTTGCGCACCGCATGTTCGAACCGGTCGCTGCGATAATTGACGACGTGGTCGGCGCCGAGCTCTTTTGCCCTGGCGGCCTTGGCGTCGTCGCCGACCGTGGTGATCACCGTGCAGCCGATCGCCTTCGCCATTTTGATGGCCGCGGTGCCGATTCCCGAGCCGCCGGCATGAACCAGGATGGTCTCGCCCGGCCGAAGCTTGGCATTGTCGAACAGCATGTGCTCGACCGTCGCAAACGCGATCGGTGCGCAAGCGGCATCGCGAAACGCGACGCCTTCCGGTACCCGGATCACGAGCCGGACGGGGAAGTTGAGGAGGTCGCGAGCAAAGCCGTCGACATGAAAACCGAGAATGCCCTTGACGTTTTCGCAAAGATTGTCCCGGCCCTCGCGGCAAGCCCGGCATTCTCCGCAGGTGAGCGCGCCATACATGACGACGCGGTCGCCGGCGCGAAGATCGGTTACGCCGGGTCCCACCGCCGCGATCTCGCCCGCGGCTTCCGCGCCGACCACCAGCGGCAGCTTGCGTTTGGCGAACGCCATGCCGCGCCAGCCCCACACGTCGATGTGATTGAGCGCCACCGCGCGGATCCGGATCTGCACTTCGCCGACGGCCGGCGCAGGCGGCGGGGGCGCCTCCCGCAGCTCGAGCTTGCGGTCGGCAACGAGGGTCAGCGCTCGCATCGGTGCGAGTCGCCGCAAGCCGTAAACCGCGGACTCGCTAGAGCGTCGTCCCCGCGAAAGCGGGGACCCATGACCACGGGACCGAGCGGAATCGCGAGATCGGTGGTCATGGGTCCCGGATACCCGCTTCGCAGGTTCCGGGACGACGATCGCCGAGATCGACCCGTCACGACGGTTCGCGCCCCATCACCAGTGACACGTTCTGGCCGCCGAATCCGAAGGAATTGGACAGCGCATGACGCACGCCGGCATCACGTGCGAGGTTCGGCACCACGTCGAGCGGGATGGCGGGGTCCGGGATCTTATAATTGATCGTCGGCGGAATGCGCTGATGCTCGAGCGTGAGCAGGGTGAAGATCGCCTCCACCGCCCCGGCCGCCGACAGCGTGTGCCCGATCATCGACTTGTTCGACGAGATCGGCACTTGCTTGGCTCGCTCGCCGAGCACGGCCGACACTCCGATATATTCCATCTTGTCGTTTTCCGGCGTGCCGGTGCCATGGGCGTTGATGTAATCGATGTCGTCGGGGTCGAGCCCGGCGTCCGCGATCGCGTTGTGAATGCTGCCGATGATCGGCTTGCCGTCCGGGCTCGAACGGGTGCGATGGAAAGCGTCGGCCATTTCGCCGCAACCTTCGATGACGCCGAGGATCCTGGCGCCGCGGGCCTTGGCCGCGTCGTAGCTCTCGAGCACCAGCGCGCCGGCGCCTTCGGCCATCACGAAACCGTCGCGGTTCTTGGCAAACGGCTTCGCCGCTTCCTCGGGAGGCTCGTTGTGGGTCGAGAGCGCGGAGAGCAGCGAGAAGCGCACCACGGATTCCGGATTGATGGAGCCGTCGGTGGCGACGCATAGCGCCGCATCGGCCTCGCCGCGGCGGATCGCCTCGAATCCTAGCTGAATCGCGCTCGCGCCGGAGGCACAGGCGGTGGACAGCGTGATCGGGGAGCCTTGGGTGCCGAACCTTGCGGCAAGGTGCTCCGCCACCGAGCCGAACAGGAGGCGCTCGTGATAGCTGCGAAACCCGCCGCTCGAAGCCAAGCGCAACAATTCGTCGTAATCGACTGCGTCATCGGCTCTCGCCGCCGTGACGAGCGCCCTGCGCTGCAGCCATTCGATCTCGACCGGCGGCGCCGCAAGGAATAAAGGTCCGGGAAAATGTTTGGCGCCGCCGATCTCCGCTTGGCCGATGGCCTCCTCGATGACGATCTCGGCGAGGCGCTCCGCCAGCGCCGGGGCACAGAACGGCTCGGCCGGCACGAAATCGACGGTGCCGGCAACCTTGGTCCTCAATCCGTCGGTCGAGAAGCGCGTGATCGCCCGAATGCCGGACTGGCCCGCGGTGAGGCGCCGCCAGTTCTCGGTCTTGCCGGCTCCGAGCGAGGTGACGACGCCCATTCCCGTCACCACCACGATGGGCCGGCCCGCCTTATCCCGCGTGGGTTGCATATGCTGGATCCTTTTGCTCAATGGGCGGCCTCGACCAGGGCCATGCCCTCTCCCCGCCAGTGCCCGACGCCGGTCACGACCGCCTGGGCCAGGGGGCCCTCCATCGCCCGCTCGACCGGCGATTCGTTACACGGCGGGAACAATATGCCATGGCGCACCGCAAGGGCCGCAAGGGCAATGTTCATCGGGAACTGCCCTTCCATGCCGTGCCCGATACGGCTGCCGGTCGCGCGAACGGCCGCTTCCGGGTGCTCGGCCAGGAAGCTCTGCTCCTCGGCGGTCGGCGGCTCGACCCCGGTTGCCCCGGACAGAACAGCGTAACGGCCGGCCTGGAGCCGGCGCTCGACCGGTTCCCACATGCGGCGCAGCGCATCCGTTACCGCGCCCGCATCCCGGCCGGTGCGGCCGGAAAGCACGAGCGAAAGCCGGGCAAACGGCTCCGCGCCGCGCGCCTCGGCATGTTGGCGTTGTTCCAGGACCAGAAAAGCGCCGAGCGAGGCGGGCGCAAATCCCGGGTTCGACCGGCGCGACCAGACCGGCTGATACAGGTTCTTGAGGACGAAGCCGCCGAATTCGTAGAGCAGCAACAGATCCTTGCGCTCCGCATTGTGCGCGCCGCCCACCAGCGCGAGCTTGCTTTGGCCGGCGGCAATGCGCGAGAGCGCGATGCGGACCGCATCGATTCCCGCCGCCTCCTCGCCCATGAAGGTACGCGAGGAGCCGGTGACCCCGTGAACGATGGAAATGTTGCCGGCGAGCAAGTTCGAGAGCTGCGCGAGGAACAGGGTAGGGCGCAGATCGCTCATCAGCCGTTCATTGATGAAGGCATCGGGGTCGGCCGCTTTGCGCAGCCCGGTCATGATGGTGGCGTCCACCTCGAGATCGCGTTCGCCGCCGCCGCCGGCGACGATCATGTCGGTGCTGCCAAGCAGTGCGGCATTGCCCTTCAGCTTGCCGCTGTCGAGCGCCAAACCCGCCGCATAGGTTCCGATCCGCTGCCAGGCTTCCATTTGGCGCTGGTCGCCTTTTTTCGGAATTTGTTTGTCGAATTCGATGGGCGCCAGCGGATGGATCACGTAGGGCGCGAACCGGCTCGTGTCGGCGCTCGGATGCGGGTGCAGCAATCCCTGCCAATGCGCATCCGGGCCTTCGCCGAGACAGGAGACGATGCCGATCCCGGTGATCCAGGCCTCAGCCGGCATGGCTGAGCGCCTCTAGCGGGAATCCGATGCGCGCGGCCGCCGCCTCCAGGTCGGCCCGGACCTCAGGATTGGGAAACGGCAGGATACGGAACGTGAGCTCGGCATCGCACACGGCCTTGCCGTCGGCGTTGATTTGGCAGCTCGCCACCGCGAACCCGGAACCCTCGTGGATGATCCGGCCGTCGACCGACAGCCGCTCGCCGGGCGATACGAAGCGTCTGAGCTTCGCTGCCCGCACCCCTGCGAGGAACGGCATGCGCTCGAACCGGTTGTGCGCCAGGATGATCCACCCCGCCGTCTGCGCCATGGTCTCGATGAGCAGCACCCCCGGGAGCAGCGGATGACCGGGAAAATGGCCCTCGAACACCGTGCTCGCCGTCGGGACTACGGATTCCACGCGGATTGAGCCGTCGTCGAGCGACATTTCGACGACGCGGTCGACCATCTGGAAATACTCGAGCCTCATTCGGCGCTCATGCGCCCTTAGCGGCAATGAGGTCGTCGATGCGGGCGCACAGATTCTTGAGGACGAAATATTGTTCGGTCGACGCCTTGCCGTCGTTGACTTCCTGCGTCCATTGCTCCAGCGGCAGCTTGATGCCGAACGCCTTGTCGACGGCAAAGGCGATGTCGAGAAAATCCAGGCTGTCGATTTCGAGATCGTCGATGGCGTGGCTTTCCGGCTTGATCTTCTCCCGCGGAATGTCGCAGGTTTCGGCAATGATATCCGCAACCGTATTGAATGTATCGGACATTTGCGACGCTCTTGATGTTCACCGGCCTGGAATGACGCCCCGGGACCGAGCGGCGCGAAGCAAGGCCCCATGCCCCCCAACCGGCGTGTGCCCCTATAGCGAAGGATGCCGCTGAGTTCAACGACGCCGGCTGCGCGCGCCGCATCTTCCGGGGTGTTGTGCGAAGGCTGGCCGCGGCGCCACGCTCGCTTGCGCTACGGGCCTCGTTCATCACCTACAAGACGCTCGGCCTCGAGTTCGACCGGTCCCTTGCTGCGCCAGCCCTCGCGGGAGACCCAGTCGACCGCGCCCGGCGCGAGCCGCTTGAGCCACCATAGCAAGCGTGCTGCCGGGGTCACGATTACGAGTCCGCGGTTCTTGCGCATGGCTGCGATGGTTTTTGCGGCGACCTTGTCCGGGCTGGTGACGATCCACGCCGGGGGCGAGGTGGGAGGTCTGCCGGAGCGGCCATTCACTATCGGTTCGCCGGTCACTACCCGTTCCATCATCGGGGTCGAGACGAAGCCGGGACACACGGCGGTGACCCCGAACCTACGCCCGCCGTATTCGGTTCGCAGCGCCTCGGTGAAGCCGATCAGCCCATATTTGCTGGTCTGGTAGGCCGCGATGTTGCGCGAGCTCACCAGGCCGAAAATGCTGCAGATGTTCACCAGATGCGCATCTTGCGAGCTCAGAAGCGCAGGCAACAGCTCGCGGGCCAGCTGAATGGGCGCGGCGAGATTGACCGACATCACTCGATTCCACTGCTCGTCGGTCATGCGGTGCGTCGGACCATAAAACAGCACACCGGCATTGTTGATCAGGATGTTGAGATGGTCCCAGCGCGAGAGCAGAGCGCGTACGGCGGCACTGATCTGGACCGGTTCCCGAAGATCGCAAACCGCGGTAACCACTTCGACGCCGCGGCTCGCGACCTCGCGGGCCGTGAGCTCGAGACCGGCTTCGTCGATATCGACCAGGTAGAGGTCGGCACCTTGATCGGCGAGCGCATTGGCGATCGCGCGTCCGATGCCGGACGCGGCTCCGGTGATAAGCGCCTTTTTTCCACGGATGATCTTCATGGGAGCTTGCAAAGCTCGCGGCTGCGGTCGCCTGCCGATAACGAACTTGAGTTTCGGTGTAAAGAAATCCGTTCCTGCCGGTCCGGCCGCGGGCGGCGACCCCCGGCGGACGGGAAACTGCACCCTGCGCTTGTCACTGCATGAACACCGTCGTGGCTTCGCCGCCTGCTTACCGACATGGTTCGACGGGACGGGGCGATCGAGGGTCGGCTCGACCAATCGTTGCCCCGTGACGGTTCGGTCTTTTGAACCCGCTTGAGCTTAATGCGAATTTTCGCCGGCCTAGGCCGGGCTTCCAGGCCCGATCCGTGCGCCCCCGCGGCAATAGGTCAATCTTGCTGCCAAATTGACGCCGCATTCGTCCGCCAATGGCCCCGCTATCGCCAGCAAAACGTGCGATCGGGGACAGCAAAAAGAGCGATTTGCGACCAGAAAAAGCCAATTTTCCAAGTAATTCCTCTGACCGTCCACCGTAAACCCAAGTCCAACAAAAGGGAACGAGAATGACGAAGACTGGCTTCATCAACCTAACTGCAGCGGCTATTCTTTCGGTCGGCTTGACCGGAGCCGCACATGCTGCGCACGCCGGGGAAAATCAGGTCGGCCTCGCCTCGGTCTACTCCGGCGGCCGGACGGCCAATGGGGAAACCGCCGCTCCCTCGCACATGACCGCCGCGCATCGATCGCTCCCATTCGGAACGATGGTCCGCGTGACGAACCGCAGCACCGGACGCTCGGTCGTGGTTCGGATCAACGATCGGGGCCCCTTTGTGCAGGGCCGGGTCATCGACGTAACCCCTGCCGCGGCCCATCAGCTGGGATTTTCCGGGGTGACGCCGGTCGCGCTTTCAGTCTTGCGCTAGGCTGCCGATCGCCGACGCCGGCAAGGCGCGTCTCGGACGATAGGCATATCGTTTTCGAGCGGGGGCGGTTCGCCGCCCCCGCTTGTTATTGGATGCCCGGCCGGCGGCTTTCGGCGGGCCCGGTCCAGCGCCGGGAAATCCGCAACTCGGCAGGCGCGGGAATTCCCTTCAACCGCCGCGGTGCGGCGGTAGGTCGAGGGGAATACAGCCGGCTCGTCCCGAAAGGACGCAATCCTGGATGCGTTTCATTTCGGCGATCTCGTTGGCGAGCCACACGCCGGCGACGGCGAGCACGATGCAGAATGCCAAGGCGAGCCCATTGACGACCATTCGGTGGCGATAGTCCTCCTCCTCCCGGGCGCGCTGATATTTTTGCAAATCCGCGACGGCGGTCGTGTCGAATTCCGCCGGAGATTCGTCGCCGGACGCGCGGTTCTGCAATGGCCCCGAGGAACGCCGCCGAAACGTGACTACGCGGCCCGTTTCCGATGGCTGCCTCTGCTCTGAGCGCATCGCCGCCTCGATCATGCGCGTTGCTTGGCCCGGCTCTGCCGGCCGATTGCGGCGAGATTATCACCACAGCGGCGAACCGCCACTCCGGGGTGCGGCCATGGGGAGCCGTTTCCGGCAAGAGCTGCGGTTCCGACGCTCGATCCACAGGCGTGGCCTGCCACCAGGCCCGGAGCGGATGGCGAAGCCGCATCGGCTCGGGCATGATGGCTCGGGGGACCAGCCCGCCGGGCAATGTTCGCGGCAATCGGGGAGCGGGCTCCGGACGGTCCCCACGGCGCGGAAGAATGCGGATTGCAGGCGTCGCACCCGTTGCGCTCCGGCGCGCGTGCTCATCCGCCGCGCTGGCCATCGATCAGGCGACCTACCGGCAAGTGGTGGGCGTGCCGCGTCGACTTCCGCGCTGGAAGGCGTGCGGAAGGAAGCCTCGGCCGGCCAGCGCACGACGATCGACGTGCTCAACGCCCAGAGGGATCTTATGGACGCACGGACACGCCTGATCCAGGCCCAGCGCGACCGTGTCGTCGCCTCCTACACCCTGCTGGCGGCGATCGGCCGGCTCGATCACAACCGGCTCGAGCTGTCGACGCCGGACTACGAGCCGCAGACCCATTATTTCCAGGTGCGCGACGCCTGGCACGGGTTGCGCACGCCCGCCGGACAGTGAGGTCGATCCGCCCGGCACCGGGCGGGTCGCAAACAGATTGCCTGCAGCCTATATGGGCCGGACCGCGGCCGGCGCATCGGCGCCGGTTCGCGCCGTTATTCGCTCCGCGGCCGGCAGCAGCCGGGCAGAGTTGAGAATGAAAGCCATCTCGGAGGCAACGTGGATGAAGGCCGCGAGGAGCGGATTGAGGAAGCCGAAACCCGCAAGCACCATCCCGACCGTGTCCACCGCGATCGTCCCGGTGAAGTTCTGCCAGATGATGCGGCGCGTACGCCGCGCGATGGCGACCGTATCGACGAAACGCGCCAGATCGTTGCCGAGCAGGACGATATCCGCGCTCTCGCGCGCGACATCGGTGCCCGAGCCCATGGCGACGCCCACATTGGCCTCGGTCAGCGCCGGGGCGTCGTTGATGCCGTCGCCGAGCATCGCGACCACGCAGCCCCGACCCACGAGGTCCTTGATCCGGGCGAGCTTGTCCTCGGGCAGGAGGTCGGCATGGACTTCGGCAATGCCGAGCCTGCCGCCGACTGCATCCGCCACCGACTTCGTGTCGCCGGTCAACAGAATGGTGCGCATGCGCATCCGCGCCAGGGCCTCGACGGCCGGCTTGGCCTCCGGCCGCACGCTATCCGCGACGACGATTGCGCCCAGCAGCCGGCCGTTGCGAGCGACCAAGATCTCGGACGCGGCTTCTTCCCGGGAGCCCAAAGTCCGCGGCACCGCGACCCCGCGCTCGATCAGCAGCGCGCGATTGCCGACGAGGATCGTCGTGCCGTCTACCAGCGCGGAGATGCCGCGGCCCGGCGTATAATCGAAGCGTTCAGGCTCGCGGATCTTGCGGCCCTGGGCGCGGGCGTAGGCAACGATCGCCCGGCCGAGCGGATGCTCGGATCGCAGCTCTGCCGAGGCGGCGGCGTCGAGCACGGCTTCCGTGGTTGCGGCTTCGGCCGCGACGACCTGTTGCACCTCCGGCCGTCCGTAGGTCAGCGTGCCCGTCTTGTCGAGCACGATGGTATCCACGCGGCCCAAGATCTCCAGATAGAGCCCGCCTTTGATGATGGCGCCGAGGCGCGCCGCGCGACCGATGGCGCCCAGGATCGCCAAGGGCGTTCCCGCCGCGATGCCGCAGGCCCCGGCCACGATCACGACGGAAATGGTCGAGCGCATGTCGCGCGTGAGCAGATACGTGAGCGCGGCGGCGCCGAGCGCAAAATACACGAGATAGCCCGCCATGCGGTCGGCCAGCCGCTGCACCGGCGCGCGCGACTTCTCGGCGCGCTCCACCGCTTCGATGATTTTCCCGAAGCTGGTGTCGCGGCCGAGCCGTTCGGCGCGGATCTCGATCGCTCCGGACTGGTTGATCGAGCCCGCATAGACCGCGGAACCCGCGGTTTTTTCCACCGGCATCGATTCGCCGGTGATGCGCGACTGATCGAGGAACGAATGGCCGTTGAGCACGGTGCCGTCGACCGGCACGCGCGCGCCGGGGTTCACGAGCACGGCGTCGCCGACCCTGAGCTCGGCGGAGTCCACATCGCGCACCCCGCCCGAGCGACGGACCGAAACCGAGCGCGGCAGAAAATCCAGGAGATCACGGATTGCGTGCCGTCCACGCGAGACCGTCATGCCCTCCAGCACTTCAGCAACGAGCACGAACAGCGCGATGACGAGCGCGGTGAAAAACTCGCCGATGGCCGCCGCCGCCACGATGGCGATGGTCATCGACAGGTCCATCGTCATGCGCCGGGCGATGAGGTTCTCCAGCGCCTCCTTGAAGATCGGCCAGCCGCCGACCAGCAGGCCGATGACGCCGATCAAGCTCACGCTCGGGATCGGCTCCCAGACCCGGAACCACACGGCCGTCGCGGCCAAAGCGACGAGCCCGATGCGTGCTGCCTCGAGCCACTCGAAGGCATGCGCATGGTCATGCTCGTCGTCGGGTTCCTGCTCTCCGGCCGCCGCAGCCGCGCTGCGCAAATGCGCCTCGCCCGCCAGGCTGTGGGGATTTCTATGCTCGTCCCGGACTGCCATCGTTACTCTCCAGCCGGTTATTTCAGGTAGGCGTGAACGACCTCGATCAGCTCCTGGGCGCGCTCGGCGCGTTCGGAGTTGCGCTCGCGCGCCGGATCGACGACGTGCAGGCGGATATGGTCCTCCATCACTTCCGCCATCAGGCCGTTGATGGCGCCGCGCACCGCCGCAACCAGGTGCAGGACATCGGCGCAGCCCAGCTCCTGCTCGAGGGCGCGCTCGACAGCCTCCACCTGGCCGCGGATACGGCGCACCCGGTTCAGGAGCTTGGTCTTCTCGCGGATCGTATGGCTCATGCCATACAATACCCCCCCTACCTATCGGAGGGAAGGGCAAAATGGGCTGTGGGCCCGCCCGCCATGGGCCGCGCTAGGGCAATTCGCGCAGGGACGGCCGGGCGGCGATTAAGCGTTTCGCAATTTGCCGCGTTCATCCTCCTCGAGGACAAGGAGGACGGTGCGACGGACCATTCCCATTATAGCAAAGTGTTCGGGCTCCATTGGCTGCGGCGCTGGGGCTGATGTTGGCCCGGAGAGCACTGGCGCAATCCGCCGCTCCGAACCTGTGGCTGGCCTCTTATAAGTTGGCGCTAGCCCCTTCGGCGTCGTCGGATCGGGCGAGCCTCCGGAACGGCCCGTCGCGGGGGAAGTCGGCGATTGAAGCGATGGATGCGGGATCTCGCCTGAGTGACAGCAACACTGCGGAGCGCTAGGCTGGACTGGCTTTAGCGGCAAACGATGGGAGAAGGCCATGTCGGGGGAAAGTCTTCTGGTCATTCTGATTGTCGGCCTTATCGCAGGCTGGCTGGCCGGGCAGATCGTGCGGGGTACGGGCTTCGGTCTCGTGGCCGACATCTGCATTGGAATCATTGGCGCCTTCATCGGCGCTTGGCTGCTGCCGAAATTGGGTATTCATCTCGGACGGGGCATCGTCGCCGCGATCATCTCCGCCACGATCGGCGCGGTGGTGCTTCTGCTGATCCTTTGGCTGATCAATCGGCGCGGCGGCAGCCGGTGGCGATGGCGATGAAGCGGCTTCCGGCACTCGCGTCCGTCGGGATATAGCACCGGTTTCCAGGCTGCAGTTCCAGCGATCGGTCCGGCTGTCTGCCCGGGGCCGTGACCGCACGAGCCATTCGGGTTCGCGCAAGGATGGCGAAATCAAGTCACGGAGCTAAACGCTCGATGAATTGCGCCATCAGATCGCATTCAGATACCGCCGGCCATGATGGCGTCATCATCGGCCGGCAGTCGTCACGCCGGCTGAACTGGACTCCGGCGGAATCATCTGCTGGTGTCCGCCCGACCCTCGGAGGGGAACATGTTCGGATTCCAAATCCGCGGCGGCGTCGCGCGCCTGCTGGCTGCCGCGGCCATCGCGCTGTTCGGATTGAGCGGGCTTTTCGCCGACGCATCGCTGCGGCCGGTCCAGGCCCAGGAGATGATGGGCGAATTCCGCGAAACGCTCGGCGCTTACGGCCGCTGGATCGAGCATCCGCGCTGGGGCGCGGTGTGGGTCCCGGCGGACATACCGGTCGATTGGCGGCCCTACCGCTCCGGTCACTGGGTCTACACCGATGAGTGGGGCTGGTACTGGGTCGCCGACGAGGAATGGGGCTGGATTGCCTATCACTACGGGCGCTGGATGTTCGATCGCGATCTCGGGCTCGGCTGGGTCTGGGTGCCCGGCACGGAATGGAGTCCGGCCTGGGTCACCTGGCGCCGAGGCGAGGAAACCATCGGCTGGGCGCCGATGCCGCCCGAGGAGATCTATGTTTCGGTGCAGGACGAGCCGGATTTTTGGCTGTTCGTTCGGGCTCCGGACATCATCGCGCCCGCGCTGGTGGTGGTCATCCTGCCGGCCCCGCAGGCGATCCTTTATGTGCGTCAGACCGTGATCATCAATCAGACGGTGATCATTCGCGAGAACAACCGGGTGATCTGCGCCAACCCCGGCGTGCCGCCCTCGTTCGTGGCCGCCAAGGTCGGACGCCCCATTCAGACCGTCTCGGTTGAGCCGCATGTCGTGAACGGGACCGTCGGGGTCACGGGGGCTGTCGTCGGCGGGCCTGGCAGGGGAGCGCCCGTGCACGAGGTCATCAAGCCGCAGCCCAAGCTCATCCAGCCGGCGGCCAACATCCCGCCGCCCACGCCCTTCCGGCCCGGCGAGCGGCCGAATCTCGGACCGGACGCCCCCAATGCGCTCAAGCGCGCCAATCTGACGCCGAGCGGCCCTGCGGGGCCCGGCGGCCCCGGCGTCCAGGGCGGCCAGCCAGGGCCGGGCAAGCCCTCGCCGCCGATCTCCTCGCGGACGCCAGGCACGGGACCGGGCAACCTCAACCCGCCGAGCCGGAACCTGCAAACCGGACCCAAGCCCAATCGGCCGACCGGTCCGGCGAACCTCGGTGGGCCGGGATCAACGCCCAAGCCGAAGACGGCGACCCAGACGCCGAGCGGCAACCAGCCGCCCGGCGCCAATCAGCCGCCGCCCAGGGTGCGGCCACAAACCGGGCCGGCCAATGTCGGTCCACAGGGCCCTTCGTCCAAACCGCTGGCGACGCGCGCTCCCCCCAACCAGCCGCCGCCCAATCTGCAGCGAAATCAGCCGCCGCCCCATCCGCAGTCGAACGCGGTGGTCAATCAGGGGCCGCCGCCCAAACCCGCGGGACCGCGCCCGCCATCGCCGCCGCCGCAAAGTACGGTCGTCCATCAACCACCGCCCCCGCCCCAGCGCTCGGCATCCCCGCCGCCACCGCCGCCGCAGCGATCGGTGTCCCCGCCGCCACCGCCGCAGCAGCGATCGGCATCTCCAGCACCGCCGCCGCCGCCGCGATCGGCAACTCCGCCGCCGCAACAGCACCAGCAGAAGTGCCAGACCATCAACGGGCAGCAGGTCTGTAAATAAGCAGGCCGAGAGCCTGCCGCTTGTCGTCCCGGCCGGGGCCGCGCAGCGGCCGCGAGCCGGGATCCATGACCGCCGAGTTTGCAATGTTGCGCGATCTCTGGCCATGGGTCCCCGCTTTCGCGGGGACGACGATTCAATTGTTTGTGGCGGCTCAGAATTCCGCATGCAGGCGGGTAGCGAAAACCGAAACCGGACCGCGGTCGGCGTTGTGTGCGGGGTCGACGAAGAACTGATAGTCGAAGGTCAGGATCAGCCATTTCTGCAGTTTGACCGCGTAATAGGCCTCTAGGACTTTCTCCGGCCGATAATTGAGCCGCCCGTCGCCGATCAAAATTCCCAGCCCGCCTGCGGCAAGAAAGTCCCGGTGCTCGGGCGAGAGCGCGCTGATAGCGGCCGCAACGCCGACTTTGTCGTCGGGCCTGCCCCAGCTCGTGCCCTTAAGTACGGCGCCGAACGAGGCGCTTGCGTCGATGTCGGTGAACGACATGATCTCCGTCTTGCCGTCGTTCCAGCTCAATCGCGAGAACACGCCGAGATCGTCGGAGATCGCCTGCTCGGCATTGACGACGAAGCCGTATTTGAATCGCGGTGCTCGCGTCCTGGCGATCTCCAAATCGAAAGCGGGGGTATCGAGCGTCTCGCGGTAGCTGCCCATATTCGCGTGGTTGATCCAGCCGATCAGCCGCAGCTTGCCAGGCTGCTGGAACAGCTGATAGCGCGTTTCGAGCTCGAGCATGTAGCCGCCGCGCTCGGGAATGTGCATATCGAGCTGATTGACGTTGGACACCCGCGGCTCGAGAAAATAGCCGCCGCGCAAGGCCCAATTCTTCTGATTCAGCTCGACGACGGCCCCCCACGTGTAGCCGATCTGGTCGCCCGGGTAGTCGAAAGCGCCGGCTTCCCAGATCGCCTGGTTGAGAAACGTCGTCCGCGGATCGTGCGCATAGGCATTGTCGTCGAAAATGTCGGGGACCGCGAGCTTGCCGACCGTGACCGTGATCCGCGAGATGTCGCGCTTGCCCGCAATCTGGTTCGGACCGTCCTCGACCGTCTCCTGCTCGCCGCCGAGCCCGAACGTCTGCCGGAAGAACAGC
>WNFD01003152.1_pt1 | contig 16536 bp, 17 predicted proteins | sample 5400491 | NCBI WGS metagenome assembly WNFD01 (sample SAMN13153343, study PRJNA577476) | soil metagenome | isolation source: 120 cm saprolite under Douglas fir tree site 2 hole 2 replicate 2 | place: USA:California | collected 2015-04-18 | reverse complement strand
GCGGCACCGACATATTGCCGCGGCGGGACCACATCGAAAACGAACAGCGTCTGCCCGGGGGCGTACACCTTCATGATCGCGTCGGGGTCTTTCGCCTTGAACGCGGCGACAAAGCGCTCTTCGAGGGCTCTGATGTCGGCCCGGTCGTCGGCCTGGGCCGGGAAGCCGAATGCCATGATCGAGAGGGCGAAGAAGATTGCACAAGCGGTAGCGCCGGCCTTCAGCTGCTCCACGGTCTGCCTCCCGTGAAATGTACGCGATAGGGTCGAGCATACTAACGCAGCGATAGCGCATCCGTGCATGGCAAAACCTTTCCATGTATCGAGTCGAGCAGGCGGGCGCCTACAGAATTGCCAAAATCATCTCGTACTGTGTGGGTTGCATCAGACGGCGGAGAGCGGGTGCCCCACCAGCACAAAAGGAGAACTTTTCGCAGCAGACTCGCTGCAGGAGCAGCGGGCGGACCGCCTCGGCCTCTACGGTGCCGGCGCCAGTGCCACTGCGGCTTCCGCCGTCAGCAGCAGGAAGGTGAACGTCTCCTGCAGGTAGAGGCGCACGGTCGTGTCGGTATGGCTCGCATAGCCGATCGACAAATCCTGTCCGACATAGAGGTCGAAATCGCCGCCGCGCGTGGTCACGACAAAGGCCCCGGCGATCGCCGGGGCCCAGAAGATCTCGCCGTCGATGAGCCGCCTGACATGCTCCAGCACCGGGTCGCCGTAATCCCTCGCTTCGGCGAGGGCAGTGTAGGCGTCCGCACTCAGCAGCACCGAGTAGGGGCCGTCGACGCCGACGAGCCGCAATTGGTTCAATGCCTGAGCGATCGCGTCCGGATAGTTCCGCACGTCGGCCGGCAGGGTCATCAAAGGATTGCTGGTCCCCTGTCGAATGCCTTCGATACCGCCCGCGGCGTAGCCCTCGAAGATGGCGCCGTCCTCGGCAAACGCGATCCGCCGCGCGGCGTCCTTTGCCGGCTGCCAGTCCGAATCTTTGGCGCCGCGCCCCACGTCGTCGATCATTCGACGCTCGAGTTCGAATGGAACGCGGAGCTCGACCAGGGCCTTCACCTCGCGCTGTCGCGCGAGGATCCCATCGCCCGGAGCGGCGATATCTTGCAAGTGCCCGGTGCCTACGGCCGCGAGGGCGACGCCACCCGGCCCCTGCAGATCGACCACGCGGCGCCCGGCGAGGTAACGTTTGAGCGTACGCGAGGCCTCTTCCTCGATCTGCGTCCATGCCGCATCGGAGATCGGGGCCAGCTCGCGATGAAGGTTATTCATGCCGGGGATCTCCTTTGAGCGAGCCGATGCCGAGGGAGCTGTCGGACAGCGGCGGAAGGGGTTGCGAGGGCTCGACCGCGAGCGGAGCTGCGGGCGCGGGCTCCGCTGCCGGGGGTGCTGCGGGCGTCACCTCGTCGAGAAAATTCGTCGACGGCACAAAGAACAGGTTGCCGGTGACGGCCCTGCTGAAGTCGAGAATCCGGTCGTAATTGCCCGGCGGCCGGCCGACAAACATGTTTTCGAGCATCTGCTCGATGGTTCGCGGCGATCGACTGTAGCCGATGAAATAAGTGCCGAATTCGCCTTGCCCGACCTGCCCGAACGGCATGTTGTCGCGGACGATCTTGATCTCGTTGCCGTTCTCCTCGATCACGGTCAGCGCACTGTGCGCCCAGCTCGGCTTGACCCCCTCGTCGAGCTCGATGTCGGAGAGCTTGGTGCGGCCGATGATGTGTTCCTGCGCCTCGGTGGGCAGCGCGTTCCACCCGTTCATATCGTGGAGGTACTTCTGGACGACGACATAGCTGCCGCCGGCGAAGGCCGGATCCTCGTCGCCGATCACCGTGGCGTCGACCGCCGCCCGGCCCGTAGGGTTCTCCGTCCCGTCGACAAATCCGAGCAGGTCACGGCTGTCGAAGTAGCGAAAGCCGTGCACTTCGTCGACGGGTGTAACGACGTTCCCTAGCCGCGCCATGATCCGCGACGCCAATTCGAAGCACAAATCCATCCGTTCCGCCCGGATATGGAACAATAGGTCGCCCGGGGTGGCGACGGCGTGGCGCGCTCCCACTCGGATCTCGCGAAACGGATGCAATTCGGCCGGACGCGGTGCTCCGAAGAGCCGGTCCCAGGCCTCCGACCCGAACGCCATGACGCAGGAAAGGTTCTCGGCAGGCTCGCGAAACCCGACTGCACGCAAGAGCGCAGCGAGATCGCCGCACAGCGACCGGACCGTCGCGCGGCTGTCGGCGCCGGGGTTGATCGTCACGACCAGAAAGATCGCTGCGGGCGTCAGCAGCGCGGCCACCGGCTGTGGGATCGGGCTTGAACTCTCCGCTGCGGGCGTCGTCATCGGATCGGAACTCCATCCGGTGGTGCCCCGGCGAGGTGTGCGAGATACCACGCTCGCCCCTCCTGCGACAACCCGAGAGAGGTTTGCAATCGGGAGGGGATGGTGCTTGCGATGAACGGCGGGTTGTGACAACCAGGACATCGACCATCCTCACGACAACGGAGTGCACCCGCGATGCCGCGCTATGATTTCGACATGTTCACCATCGGAGCAGGCTCGGGCGGCGTCGCCTGCTCGCGCCGCGCCGGCGCCTACGGCGCACGTGTGGCAATCTGCGAGGAGTTGCGGGTGGGCGGCACCTGCGTGCTGCGCGGCTGCGTGCCGAAGAAGCTCCTGGTCTACGGCGCGCAATTCGCCGACGCCTTTGCCGACGCGGAGGGGTTCGGCTGGACCGTGCCGCCGGCCGATTTCGACTGGCCCAAGCTGATCGCCGCCAAGGACAAGGAGATCGGGCGGCTATCGCAGATCTACATCAACATGCTCAACAACGCGCATGTCGAGATCATCGAGGCGCGCGGCGTGGTCGTCGACCCGCACACGGTCGAGGTCGACGGCCGCCGCTACACCGCCGAGAACATCCTCGTCGCGGTCGGCGGCTGGCCCGAGACGCCGCAGATCCCCGGCATCGAGCACGTGATCTCGTCGAACGAGGCGCTCGACCTGCCTTCCCTGCCGAAGCGGATCGTCATCGTCGGCGGCGGCTATGTCGCAGTCGAGTTCGCCGGCATCTTCAACGGGCTCGGCAGCCAAGTCGTCGAGATCATTCGGCGCGAAGACGTGCTGCGGGGGTTCGACGAGGACATCCGCGTCTACCTTGGCGAGGAGCTGCGCAGGCGCGGCATCGACATCCGCGGCGGGACGCAGGTCGAGCGCGTCGACAAGAGCGCCGATGGCTATACCGTGACGACCACGGCAGGCGACAGGATCGACACCGATCTCGTCATGTATGCGACCGGCCGAGCGCCGAATACCCAAAGGCTCGGGCTCGCCGAAATCGGGGTCGAACTCACGGCGAATGGCGCGATCGTGGTCGACGAATGGCAGCGCTCGCCGAAGGTGCCGAACATCTATGCCATCGGCGACGTCACCGACCGGATCAACCTGACCCCGGTGGCGATCGCCGAGGGTCGCGCCATCGCCGAGACGCTCTACAACAGCAATCCGACCAGGATGGACCATGCCGACGTGCCCTCGGCCGTCTTCAGCAACCCGCCGGTGGGCGTCGTCGGGCTGACCGAGGACGAGGCGCGGCGGCAATACGGCGAGGTCGATGTCTATCAGGCGCGCTTTCGCCCGATGAAATACACGCTGTCGGGGCGGGAGGAGCGCACCTTTCTCAAGCTCGTGATCGACGCCAAAAGCCAGCGGGTCGTCGGCTGCCACATGCTCGGCCAGGACGCGCCCGAGATCATCCAGGGACTGGCGATCGCGGTCAAATGCGGCGCGACCAAGCAGCAGTTTGACCAGACCGTCGGCATCCACCCGAGCGCCGCCGAGGAATTCGTCACCCTGCGCGACAAATACATCCGCCCGCCGGAGAAGCTAGCGGCGGAGTAAGGGCTGGTTCGCAAGAACGATACCCTTGCGATCCCGCTATTGAGCACGCACATCTTCGGATGATTTGGGTTATGGCACATGCCTGACACATCAGATGCGTTGCATTACGATTGCCTTTAGCCGCGCTGATCGACGCAATCGAGCTTACAGAGGCGGCGAGCAAGTGGGTTAAATTCCATTCCACACAGGAAAGAGCGCGTGCGGCTTTGGAAAGCCGTCGTGCCGAACTCAATAGCCTTTATGAGCGAGCGGTTGCGCCGGATGCGGGGTGGCAGGAGATTACCGAAGTGGCCGCAATGATTGGCGCGCTGCGGCAGAAAAGCTTTACCCTCAGATTGACGCGCTTCAGCGAAAACTCGCCGCTCCGGGGAACGAAATGCCCCTGGAGGTCCGACGAGTGCGCCAGGAAAGCATCAAAGTTGCCGAGGGTTGGCTGGAGCTTTATTCCGATTATCGGGAAAAGCTGCTGAGATTGGCAGCGGAGCGGCGGCCTGCCGACGTGATTCTGCGGGCCAAGCCGGTCCAAGGTGAAGTCGACCATGAGGCGCTGAGTCGCGAGTTCATCGCACGGTTTCCAAAGTTGAGAGCGGCCCTTGCCAAATGAGCCGCGGTGGCTGCTGATCGAGGTGGTTATCGAACACAATCGGCTTGAAGTGGAGGAAACGGGCGAACGGCACTTCCTCCGCGACCGGGGATTGCTCGAAGGCGCGTCGGCACGCCCGCAGAACGCGTTCGCCTACGGTGAAGAGAACGTCGTGGTCCTTGCGGTTAGGCTGCTTGCCGGTGTTGCATTCGCCCATGTTTTCCGAACCGGGGAACAAGCGCACCGACTTCGAGGCGATGTGGCACTTTCTTCGTCTCAATGGGTATGATCTCGCGATCGAAGACTCTGCTTTGTGGGAAATGCCCATCATCGACCTGATCGAACGGCGGTCTACAGAAGAAGAGTTCGCGTTGGCGCTCCGCCCTTTTGTCGTCGAGCGATAAGCAAGCCCCTTGCGTTGCTCGCGTTGTGTGGCTAGCGTGCGCGCCATGGGACAAGCCCGAGCCCTTTGCAGCGCGCCCCCCCGCGCGCGATTTTGGTACCGCCGGTATATGACGGCGGCCTAGGATCGCGTTTGCGTATTCCCCGAAGCCGCCCTACCGAGGCGGCTTTCGTGTTTCAGGGTCCTCCCGATCCGAATGTCGCCGATGGTGGAGCGGCCTCCACCCCGGAGGTGTCGAGTGATGAACGAGAACTGGTCCCCCGATAGCTGGCGTGGCCTGCCGATCCGGCAGGTGCCAGGCTATGCCGACGAGGCCGCATTGCAGCGGGTCGAGGAAACCCTGCACCGTTTTCCGCCGCTGGTGTTCGCCGGCGAGGCGAGGCGGCTGCAGGAGCGGCTCGCCGCGGTTGCCGCGGGCAAGGCGTTCCTCCTGCAAGGGGGCGATTGCGCCGAGAGCTTTGCCGAGTTTCACCCCAACAACATCCGCGACATGTTCAAGGTGCTGCTGCAGATGGCGGTGGTGCTGACCTTCGGCGGCGGAGTGCCGGTGGTCAAGTTAGGCCGGCTAGCGGGGCAATTCGCCAAGCCGCGCTCGTCCGAGGTCGAAAAGCAGGGCAACGTGACGCTGCCCTCGTATCGGGGCGACATCATCAACGGGCTGGAGTTCGATGCCGCAGCGCGCGAGCCTGATCCGCAGCGCATGGTCCAGGCCTACAGCCAGTCCGCCGCCACCCTGAATCTGTTGCGCGCCTTCGCCCAGGGCGGCTATGCCGATCTCCACCGCGTTCACGCCTGGAACCAGGATTTTGTCGCCGACTCGCCGCAAGGCGCGCGCTACCGTGAGCTCGCCGACCGGCTGACCGAGACATTGGATTTCATGGCGGCCTGCGGGCTCAACTCGGAAACGGCGCCGCAGATCCGCGAAACCGAGTTCTACACCTCCCACGAGGCGCTGTTCCTCTCCTATGAGGAGGCGTTGACCCGGATCGATTCGACGACCGGCGACTGGTACGACTGCTCGGCGCATCTCGTCTGGCTCGGCGACCGCACCCGTCAGGTCGACGGCGCCCATGCCGAGTTTCTGCGCGGGATCAAGAACCCGATCGGCATGAAGTGCGGACCGACCCTCGAGCCCGACGACTTGCTGCGCCTGCTGGACAGGCTCAACCCCGGAAACGAGCCGGGGCGGCTCACCCTGATCACCCGCATGGGTGCCGACAAGGTCGAGGCGCGGCTGCCGTACCTGATTCGCGCCGTCCGGCGGGAAGGGCGCGAAGTGGTGTGGTGCATCGACCCGATGCACGGCAACACGATTACCTCCTCCAACGGCTTCAAGACGCGCAGGTTCGACCGGATCCTCGACGAGGTGCACAACGCCTTTGCGATCCACGCCGCCGAGGGGAGCTATGCCGGCGGGGTCCATTTCGAGCTGACCGGGCAAAACGTCACCGAATGCATCGGCGGCGCCCAGGCGATCAGCGAGGCCTCGCTTGGTGATCGCTATCTGACGCATTGCGACCCGAGGCTCAATGCAACCCAGGCACTCGAACTCGCCTTCGAGATTGCCGAGGCGTTGAAGGGCCGCCGTCAGGGCAATGGCAGCAACGGCACAACCCGCCTCGCAGCGGTCTTGTGAGCTGACGGTGGCGGCGTACCAGTCGCCGGCACTCGCGGCGCAGACCGACAGCTATTTCCTGAAGACCAAGGCTATCGTCGGACATTTCGGCGACCGTCCGGCGACCTATGCGGTGTTCATGCGCCGGCCGGTGATCTGCACACCGCGTCTCGCTATCGATTTTCTTGAGAGCGTGGCGGCAGAGCGCGGCACACGTTTAGACATCGAGTTGCACCACCCCGAGGGGGACTTGGTCGGGGCCGGGGACCCGATTCTCTACGTCACCGGCTCGCTCTTCCACTTGGTCGATCTCGAGACCGTGCTGCTGCAAAAGCTCGGCCCCCCCTGCGTTGCTGCGTACAACGCCTACGCGATGTGCGTCGAGTTGCCAAAGGTCGCCTTCCTAGCGATGGATGCGCGCCACTGCGCCGGATCCGACATGGCGGAGATGATGGCCTATGCCGCCGCGGTCGGCTCGGCGCATGCCCGGCGCGAGGCAGGGGCGATCGGTTTCGTCGGCTGCGCGGCTGACGCGACGGCCAAATTTTTTGGGCAGGAGAGCGGGCTCGGCACGATGCCGCATGCGCTGATCGGCTATGCCGGCTCGACGGTGCGGGCCGCCGAGATGTTCCGCGAGGTCTTTCCGGACGAGCCGATGACCGTGCTGATCGATTATTTCGGACATGAGATCACCGATGCGCTCGCGGTCGCCCGACGCTTTGCCGAGCTCGCCGCCGCGGGCCGGCTCTCGGTGCGGATGGATACCCCGGGCGGGCGCTATTGCGAAGGGCTCGACCCGGCCCGCTCCTACGAGGTGATCGAGCTGCACGCGCCGCAATCGATCCGCGGCTATCGCACTGAGGAGGAGCTGCGCTATTTGGTCGGTACGGGTGTTTCGGCGGCGGCGATCTGGCTGATGCGCCGGACATTCGACGAGGCCGGGTTCCCCGCGGTCAAGATCGTCGCGAGTTCGGGTTTCGGCCCGGCGAAGTGCCGGATGATGGCAGCCGCCAACGCGCCGATCGATGTGATCGGCACCGGCTCATACCTGCCCGAGCTGTGGAACGAAACGTACGCCACCGCGGACATCATCGCCTATGACGGCGTGCCGATGGTCAAGGCCGGCCGCGAGTTTCTGCTCAGAAAGCGTGCTGATGGTGAGCGGGCAGGAGATGCGCGCGGAGACCGCTGACGACAACCAGTGAGATGCGAGCGCGATCAACCGGCCTGGAATTATGCAGCGGACACACCAGGCGCTTGTTTCCCCGTGCAGACTAGGCCGTAAACTCATAAACGGACGCCGGTGATGGAACCGCGACTTCAGCTTTCAAGCGGTCGCGATCGACCCAGTCCATCAGGTTACCGCCGACATTCGGCGCCAGTTCGACGAGCGATTAAAACAGCCACCGCAGGGGTTCGAGGCCGAGCAGCAGGCGGCCCGCCATCTCGTAAGTTCGCGCGGTGGCGACCACGTGCTGGTTCGCTGTAAGGATGTCGCGCAAGCAGCGATCTAGCGGTCCCTTCTGGTAGACCGCGCCGCCGCCCGCCGCTTTGTAGATGAGCTGCACCACGTCCACGCAAACTCCGACGGAATGCGGATAAAGGGTGGTGAATAGCGCAAGTTGCCTCTCGGTTGGTTGTTGGCCGTCGAGCAGGCTCGCCCACAGATCACCGACGACGTCGAACACATGGGCGCGCGCCGAGGTAAGGAGAGTCTCTGCTCGCCCGACGGCGTCCTGAACGTAGACATCGTCGCGAAGCACCTTGGGTGCTTCGACACGCTCACCTAGCGTGTAGCGCCGCGCCGGCTTTCCGGCGGTCTCGATCAGTGCGTCGATCGCATGGCGGGCGATTCCGAGTGCCGTGCCAGGTCCCTTCGCGATGAACATGAACGGGAATGCGTAAAGCGGCCCGGACCGTTTGATCAGCTGTGGCTCCTGGAAGCTGAAGGTGTGCTCCTCCGGGACAAATACGTCGCGGACGACGAGGTCGTTGCTGCCGGTGCCGCACAGCCCGGTCGTGTACCACGTGTCCAGGATCTCGCACTGCGATAATCGCAGGAAACATTGCCGTGTTTCGGGGACCCCATTGCCATCGACGCGCGGCACGCCGTCCACGAAAATCGTGCAGCCCAGCCAGGCCCATTCGCAGTGATGGCAGCCGCTAACGAACGGAAAGCGTCCATCCACGCGGTAGCCGCCGGGTACTCGCCGCGCCTTTCCGGTCGTTGTCGCGGCAGCACCGGTGGCGACGAGCACGTCGGGATACATCGCGCGGGCGACATCCTGATCGAGGAACGCGGTGATATAGCCGCTGTCGCAGCCGATCATAGCGCACCATCCGACCGAGCCATCGGCCATGGCGAGCGCCTCGATAACGCGGATCTGCGTCAGCGGGTCCAGTTCCGGACCACCCCAAGCACGCGGCATCACCATGCCGAAGACGCCGGCTTCTCTCATCGCCGCGGCAATCGACTGTGGAATTCGGCGGCCCGTTTCGATCTCGTCGCTTGCCGCCCGGATTTGCTCCGCGAGCCCGATAGCGGCATGCAGAACCGGCGAGTCTTCCTTCCCTGCTTGGCCTGCAAAGTACGTCATCGACCAAATCTCCCATTACTTGAAGCCATTGCTGGTCCGCCCCACGCCTTTTTTGTAGCTTTGATGAAACGCCCATTATGCATCATCGCGACGCCGCCGCACTGGTCACGATGGCATTACGTCGCGATCACCCCTCTACGAGCGTGTCGAGTCTGTTCTGGCTGGCGATATCGCTGACGGCAGCTTATCCTCAGAGACCCAATTGCCGCCGGAAGAGGGCTTGATCGAGCGGTTCAAAGTCAGCCGCACGACCGTGCGAAAGGCGATCCAGAATTTGATCGAGCGCGGCCTCGTCAAGGTCAGGAGGGGCGAGGGCACTTTCGTCACTCAGCCGAAGATCACCAGAAGCTGACCGAGCTGACCGGTTTCGACGAGGACATGCAGGCTTGGGGCGAAACCCGACCGCCCGCCTACTCGACAAACGCATCGTGGCAGCCGACGAAGCCGTCGCGGACCACCTTGCATTGGTGCGCGGGACATTGGTGGTCAGGCTTCGGCGTGTTCGCTTGGCCGACGGTGTGACCATGTCTTTCGACGAGACATACTTGCCTCGCGGGAAGAAGGTTGGGGGCAACGACCTTGAGGCCGAGCCGGTCTCCATCCAGACGATGCGTAGGGTGATTGCCTTCCCGCGGTATTGACAATATAGCAATAATATGATACTTTGCTGTACAAATTCCGCGCGACGCCGAGGATCTCGGCACCGTGCGCGCGTTCTTGACCAATTGGAGGCGTGACATGATGCACACTGGATTGCCGATGGTTGACGTCCGCCGGTTTGGACCAGTTTGCGGACCGGTGGAGAACTTCAAGTTGGGCCCGCGCCTGAATTCCAGCTGAATTTTCAGGTGGGGAGAGGGCGGCTCTCGCGTGAGCGCGAAACGAATACGCTGTCGGTGACCTGCCGGGAGCATTCGCAGCATCGGGATTGGTCACGGTGCCGGGCGCACCGAGCAGGCTGAAAAACGACAGGGTAGGTGCGTTTGCTAGATCACTCCGAATTGGCCTTGGCAGCTGATACCCGCGCCTCCGAGCCCCCGTCTTTGCCGGCTCGTTTTCTCGAGCCGGCAGGGTTCGCTTGGGGCAGCTTTGCCGCTGCGGATGGGGCGCGGTTGCGCTGGGGTCACTTGCCGGCCCGGCAGCCGCGCGCGGAATGCGTGATGGTCGGCGGGTTTTCCGAATTCATCGAAAAATACTTCGAGACGATCGGCGACCTCGCCGCCCGTGGCCTTTCAGTCTGGTGTCTTGATTGGCGTGGACAAGGGGGCTCCGAGCGACCGAGGCGCCTACCGAGCCGCCCACGTCCCCGGCATTTTAACCGCGATGCGGGCGAACTCGCGCTGTTCACCCGGGCATTGCCGGCGGCCGCCCAGCCGCGGCTCCTGATCGGCCATTCAATGGGCGGTGCGATCGCCCTCCTCTGCCTGCGCCGTTACCCCGGTCTCTTCGACGCGGCGATCCTTTCGGCGCCGATGCTCGCGATCCGCACCGGCGGGATGCCGGCCGCCCTCGTGCGCTGGGTCACCGGCATCGCTCGAATTTCCGGCCTCGGCATGTGCTTCGTCCCGGGAGCCGGAGCTTGGCACCCCGATCGCATCCCGTCGCCCGAGCGCAGCCGCATCTCAAACGACCCGGAACGTTGCCGCCTGCAATACGCCTGGTTTCTGGCACGCGCCGGGCTGCGGGTCGACGAGCCGACCTGGGGCTGGCTCGACGCGGCGCTCCGCCTCGCCAGGCGAATCGGCAGGAAGGAGTTCCTTTGCGGAATCGACACTCCGATCCTGCTGGGAAGCGCGGGACTGGAGACTTTCGTACCGACCGAGTCACATCGCCGTGCCTCCAAGCTGCTACCCGACTGCACCCTGGTCGAGTTCCCGGATTCGAAGCATGAACCTTTCCTCGAGCGCGATCTGATCCGCAACAGTTGGCTCGAGGCGATTGATCGGTTCATCGCCGAACGCGTCGACCGGACCAGCCCCGACTGTCGGCGGTTCTGACCGATCAGATGCTCGAATTTCCTTATCTTTCACCTCGCCGACAGGCCTCGCCCACCGGGATTGCACTCCGGTCCCTCGCAATGACGCTTGCGCGCATTGTGGTCCTTGGTTAGCCGGTCGACGAGGTGTCGTTTTCTTGCCCGAATCGTATTTCATATTTGACAAATTATTGGAAATATACTACTTTGGCATCTATCCGTTTGATGAGGAATTCACGACCGCAAGGGCGCGTGTTCCACAACAGCGGTCTGGTGAACGGAAATTCGCTGTTCCGTCTCCCGCGAGGCGGCCGTCTCTCCAGGGTTTCCGCGGCGCACGAACCAACGCTCGCTGATAATTTCCTGCAAAAACAGCAAAAACAGCAAAACAGCGAGAGCGGGCGGCGGCCCACTCGCCCCCCACGCCACTTGCCGACAGGGCAGACCTTGGCTTATGCAGGTGAGGATGATCGGAAGGCTCAACCATGTGGCCATTGTCGTCCCCGATCTCGCGGCGGCGAGCGAGCTCTATAGGCGCGCGCTCGGCGCCTGCGTCTCGGCGCCGCTCGTCCTGCCGGCGCATGGCGTCACGGTGGTCTTCGTCGAGCTGGCGAACACGCGGATCGAGCTGCTCGAGCCGCTCGATGCCAATTCGCCAGTGCGCAGTTTTCTCGAACGCCATCCCGAGGGCGGCATGCACCACCTCTGCTACGAGGTCGACGACATCATCGCCGCACGCGATCGGCTGCGCGCAAAGGGTGCGCGGGTGCTCGGGGACGGCGAGCCAAAGCTCGGCGCGCACGACAAGCCCGTGCTGTTTCTGCACCCCAAGGATTTCTGCGGGACCCTGATCGAGCTCGAAGAGGCGTGAGCCGACGGCGATGCGAATATGGGCTGGGTCACGGGGCTCGTCGTCTATTTCCTCGTCTGGTGGGTGACCCTCTTTGCGGTATTGCCGCTGTGGGTGACCCCCGCCGATCCCGGCGACCCGGGTCACGCAGCCGGTGCGCCGGCGCGGCCGTGGCTGCTGCTCAAGGTGGCGGTCACGACTGCAGTATCGGCGGTCATCTGGTTGGTGATTTATGCCCTGGTGAGGTCTCCATGGCTCAGTTTCCGGGAGCCCTGAGGTGAGTGCCGCCTACTGCCGGGCGGCGCCCGGGGATCCCATTCACGGACTTTACCACGATACCGAATACGGCTTTCCGACCGAGGAGGAGAGCGTGCTGTTCGAGCGCCTGATGCTCGAAATCAACCAGGCTGGCCTGTCCTGGGCGACGATCCTCAAGAAGCGTACGGCGTTTCGCACTGCCTATGCCGATTTCTCGGTCGACCGGGTCGCCGCCTTCGGTCCGGCCGAGATCGACCGCCTGCTCGCCGATCCGGGCATCATCCGCAACCGGCTCAAGATCGAAGCCGCCACCGAGAACGCACGACGGGTTCAGGCGCTGCGGCAGTCACACGGGTCGTTCGCGCTGTGGCTCGAGGCGCACCACCCGCGCTCGCCCGAGGCATGGACCCAGCTCTTCCGGCGGACCTTTCGTTTCACCGGCGGGCAGATCGTCGGCGAATTCCTGATGAGCATCGGTTATCTGCCGGGGGCGCACGAGCCGGACTGCCCGGTCCTCCCCCGGATCCTCGAACGCTCCCCGCCTTGGGAGCGGGTGCCGCAAGTTTGACCACCGCCGCCGTCCTTTGATATAGAGGCCTCCGGGTCGAAGATGGGGTGGTTTCGATGTCCCTGCGGCAGAAATACCTTAAGATCTTGTCCGGGATCGTACCCGCCGGGGCGGCCGGCGTGGCACTCCTGCTCGGCTCGACGGCACCGAGCGCCGCCGAGCATCCGGCGAGCTTCCAGCCTTCAGCAGCAAATAAGGCCGATGTCGCAGAACGGCTCGCCGCCATCCGCGAAGCAGTCTCCGATGTGGCCGAGGCGGAGGGTGGGGCGGCGAAGCCCAATGACGGCGATCTCCGCCTTGCCTGGGGCAACTGGTGGCATAACTGGGGCTATAATCCGTGGGGTGGTTTCGGTTGGCCAAACTGGAACAATTGGCGCAATTGGAACAACTGGAACAACTGGTGGCGCAATTGGTAGCTCCGCTGATCGGGGTCGCACGGCGAGCCGCCTCGTGCCCCGGATAGAGCTGCTGGTCGTCCAGCCTACCCCGTTCTGCAACATCGATTGCCGTTATTGTTATCTCCCGGATCGTAACTCGAAGGCGGTCGTCGCCCGGGAAACCCTGTTCAATCTCTTCTCCCAGGTCTTTGCCTCGGGCTGGGTCGGCGAATGCCTGTCGGTCGTTTGGCATGCCGGCGAGCCGATGGTCCTGCCGATCGAGTTCTACCGGGACGCGTTCCGCCTGATCGACCGACTGAAGTCTACCGAACTCCCGGTGGCGCACTCATTTCAGACCAACGGGACCTTGATCGACGAGGCGTGGTGCAAATTCTTCGCGGAAGAGCGGGTCAATATCGGCGTCAGCGTCGACGGCCCCCGGCAGTTTCATGACAGCAACCGGCTGACCCGCTCGGGGCGAGGAACGTTCGACAGGACGATCGCGGGCATCCGGCTGTTGCGCCGGCACAGGGTTCCGTTCCACGTAATCTCGGTGCTGTCGACGGCCAGCATGGCCGCACCTCGCGAGATGTTCGACTTCTACACCGCGGAGGGGATCGAGCGGGTGTGCTTCAATGTCGAGGAATCCGAGGGCGAGCATGTCTCACGATCCTTCGCCGACACCGGGGTCGAGGCCGCCTATTATCGGTTCCTGAGCGAGTTCTGGCGGCTGGCCGCCGCGGGTCCGCGCAGGGTCACCTTCATTCGCGAAATCGAGCAGACCATACAACAGGTCATCCGCCCTGCGGAGGCGACGTTCAGCAACCAACTGGTCGAGCCTTTCGCGGTCACCAGCATGGATTGGGCCGGCAACATTTCGACGTTTTCGCCCGAGCTGCTCGGACTGAAGAACCCGGCCTATGAAGATTTTCTCTTGGGGAACATCAATCGCGACAGGCTCGTCGATCTGCCGCAGCAGCCCAATTTTGCGAGGATGCTTGGCGATATCAGGGCGGGTGTGGAGATGTGCCGCGAGCGTTGCGAGTATTTCAGCGTGTGCGGCGGCGGCGAGCCGGTCAACAAGCTCGCCGAGAACGGAAGCTTCGCCAGCACCGAGACGACCTATTGCCGTCTGACCAAGATGCGAGCGACCGATCTCGTGCTCGACGCGCTCGAGCGGGCGCTCCTGAGCGAGGTCTGTCAGGAGGGCGCCTCACACGCCGATATTTGCGAATGATTCCAGTCGATTCGGAGGTCAGGATGAGCCACACATTCCGCCGGTTGGCCGCGTTCGCCGTCGCCGCCGCGCTGCAGGGAAGCCTGGTCGGGCTCGCTCTCGCGCAGGGCAACCCGCCGCCGTCGGGCGCCGGCGGCCCGCCGCCGCAATACATGAACCCTGTGTCGATGCCATCGGCGGTCCCGGGGGCCGGTCCCCAATCCGCTGCGGCCTCCGAGCTGCCGGTACTCTACGTCACCAGCGTCGAGGTGTTGCGGACCAGCACCGATCCCAAGCTCGACATCGTGCGGGTGACCGGGTTGACGAGCTCCCAGGGCTGGACCACGCCGCAACTGGTCCCGACATTCTCCGGTAAGCCCTTCGACGACGTTCTCGATCTGCAATTCATCGCGACCGCGCCGGTGCAATCGCAGGCCGCTGAAGGTTTTCTTCCGATCGGCGCCGTCTTCACGCTCGAAGTGGCGCACCCGTTCAAGGGTGTGCGCGTCCGGGCCTCGGAGAATACGATCGAGGTCAAGCCGATCCCCGGCGTGAAGCAGGCCAGTGTCACCGCCGACAGTTGCAAGGACTGCATCGGCAAGAAGTTCGCCGAGCGCGGCCAAGCCGCCGCCGGGCAACCCGGTACCGTGCGTCAGGAGGATCTCCCTAAGATACTGCGCTGGATCATTCCGACTCGGGGCATCCGGGGCATCACCCACAACCCGAACCGCCTCAACCTGATCCTCGGTGACGAAAACGTGATCGTCCAGGCCTATTGGGAATAGGAATAGGCGAAGATAAAGAATCACCCAGGGCGGCGATGCGGCGGGCGTCCGGATACCGGGTGTGCCGTGCCTTGCAGGGCTGCGCTTGCTTTGCGTCGATCCTGTTTCTGATCCTTGGTATCGAGGCGTCCCACAGCAACGCCGCCGCCCAAGCGAGCCGACCGCCCGCGGCTCAATGGTCGGCGTCGATCGGGGCGCGCGAGATCGGCGAAGCTACTGCACTCGACCGCGTCGCGTTTGCTGTCGATGGCGTCGAATCAGATCACGGCCGCGATCCAAAGATGTGGGGTCCCGAGATCGACGGGCCGCAGGGGCCGATGCAGGTATCCGCGGCTGCAGCAGCGGATGCCGGCGGCGGCGACCGCTTTGACGAGCAACAGAACCGCATGCTCGGCCGCGCCTATCTCGCCCAGCTGTACCGGCGCTACCGCAGTTGGCCCGACGCGGTCGCAGCCTACAATTGGGGGCCAGGTCACATGGATTCCTGGATCAGCGGTGGACGCCCACTCGACAAGTTGCCGCCGGAGGTCGAGCGTTACCGGGTCCGCGTCCTTGTCAGCTCGTCTCTGGGTGCCCCAAGGCTCAGGCTCGTCCATCAGCAGCCGAGGCGGCTAGCGGGCGATCCCCATAACGGTCGCGCTGCCGTCGAGCGGCTCTACGCCGAGATCATGCGCGCCAGCGACCCCGGCATCCGCTGAGCGGCCGCGCGCCCTCTCACCTCGCGAACCGCGCCGCCGCTTCGGCGTATCGGGCCTGCCGCTGAAGCATCCATCAGGGTTCGGGTTGTTTTGGCCGAATCGCTAGGCTATTACCGCTTCATGCCGGGTTAGCACAGTGGTAGTGCAGCGGTTTTGTAATGCGTTGCCGTCCATCCCAGGCCGTGATCTTCCATTCCTTCCCGTTCGGAAAATCAACCACTTCCCTGCCGTCGAGCGGGCCGTTCATCCCGTCGAGTCCCACCGCATAGTCTGGGGTCGGGTGGGAATTGGGTGGGAACCTTGCCGCTCTCACCGCCGACCGCCCGAGCCAGCTTTGGGTCGCCGACATCACGTATATCCGCGACGGCGGCGCATCGCCGTCGTCGCCATCGCCCATCGCCCATCGCCCATCGCGGTCGCCGAGGCGGATTGGCTGGAATCGGCAACCCAGCAGCCGCAACGATCAGAAGAGGCGGCATCCGACGCTATGAGAGAACTCATGCCAGCCGCAACAGCGACATCATCTAGCTCCTCGACTGCGGCGCTTCGCGCCCAGACGGTCGAGCCAAAGATTTTTACTCCTGGCCGTGTCGGTACCTACGCTCCTGACTCGGAACCGAGGGTTCGAATCCTTCTTCCTCCGGAACATAGAGCCTTCCAGATTGACATCCGGGCGCTCTACCCGGAAGCGCCCAATCTGCC
>WNFD01004732.1_pt1 | contig 16537 bp, 17 predicted proteins | sample 5400491 | NCBI WGS metagenome assembly WNFD01 (sample SAMN13153343, study PRJNA577476) | soil metagenome | isolation source: 120 cm saprolite under Douglas fir tree site 2 hole 2 replicate 2 | place: USA:California | collected 2015-04-18 | reverse complement strand
CCCTCAATCCGCCGCACCCAGCACGCCGTATCCACGGTTTTCCCGTCCGCCGGCATTACAATCGGATTTCGAAAAGTTGCCAGCCGCGTTTCGCCCTCCGGAAATTCGCTGACGCGTCCAAGCGGAACCCACTTTAAGTAAGCATTCGCGCGCCCGCTAGTGACCGACGAAAGAACGAAGCGCAGGATCGGCACCGCCAGCGCCGCCGCCACCAGGCCGTTGAACAATATTCCCAGTTTCATGAACAGTCCGCGGCGAGTGAGCATGTTTTCATTCGGCATCATCTGGCTCCTGCAGCTGGAGTGTTTTGAGCGGCGGGAGACGATTGCCCGGGATTCTGCACCCGCTTCGACGCCAGCCACGCCACGACATCGGTGACTTCCTGCTCCGACATCGGCTTGCCCGCCACGTTGCCGCGCCAGTCGGGCGCGTTCAATTCCGGTCGGCCCGTTATCACAACCGTGCGCAATGCCTGATCGCTCACCAGCGCAAGAAACGCTTTATCGGTTATGGCGCTACCTTTTTGTCCGCCGTGGCCTTCCGCGCCATGGCAGGATTCGCAGTAAGTTTTGTAAGCGAGCTCGCCACGCGCAGTGTCGCCCGGCGATTTCGCCGCGTAGGAAGGCGCCTCGACACCATCCAGAATTCCGGCTCGGCTCCAGCGCGCCCGGATTTGCGTCGTGATCACGTCAATCTGTTTGTCAGTCAACATTCCTCCGGCGCTTTGCGCAAACGCCGGCATCGAGGTGCCTCGCGCGCCGCCGGCAATCACCTTGCGCATCGCCACTTCATCCGCAATCGCCAGATAGACGGGGTCGGCAAGCGCAATGGCCGCTCCGCCTCGCCCGTTCGTGCCGTGGCAGCCGGCGCAGTTCTCCGCGTACAAAATCGTAAAATCCAAGATCTCGTCCGGTGCCAGGGTCTCCGATTCCTTCCCCGGCCGGCCGTGCGACAAATCGCAGCCGCAGAGCAACAACGCTCCCAGAGCCAGGCAGATGTACGAATGCACAATTACTCTCACGGACGCTTCTCTCCGCTTTCCTTCTGTCGCATCATTCCCGGTGCTTCGATCCCGGCGCGCACGGCGAACGGCAAATTTTCGCGCGTGGGCACCCGCGACTGACGCATCACCACCAGTCCGGCAACAACTCCGAAACCTATCTGCGAAGCCATGAACCAGAACCAGTTGATGTGGCTCTCAAGCACTGGATTCAACAAGCCGAGAATCGAGTAAAGCAGTCCCGACCAAAGCACGGGAGCGATCAGCCCTCCCAGGAGAATCGGCCGGCGCGGAAACATGGGAAGCATAGCGCCATAAAGCAATCCAACGAGCGTGGACACGAGGCCGTGCAGAATCAAGGCGACCACGAAAGGGCCGGCGTGAAACGCATTCAATTGCGCGGGTTCGAGATTCGAAGATTGCGTGTAAATTCCGGCGGCAAGAAGATTGATCGGATACCAGATGCTCCCTGTCTTCAGCAGGCCGTATATGCAGGCGAGCACGGCCATCGCAACGCTGCCTGCCCAGCCGCCTTTCACTCCGGCGGAGATCGGGTAAGTTTCGAGGGGCAGCCACGCACGCACGATCTCCTCGGCAACGTGAAGCCGTTCGACACGCTGGCGCTCTGTGGTGATTGAGAAATCCTCCGGCACAATTTCCACCACTTCCTCGTGCTCGTGCGGCAACACTTCGCGGAACCAGCCAACGCAGCCCGCGAGCGAGAGCACCGCGCCCAGCACACTCAAGGATACATCCGTCAGAAGCCCTGCAAAAAGCAGCGTAAACCCGAACGCCAGAACGATCGGCCATGCCGTCGGCGCCGGCAATTCGATCTCAGCGGGGTTCCGTGCTCCTTGCCCCAGTTTGTCCGCAGTTAGCGGCGTTGACATCGCGCCTCCTCAGCGCCCTAATATGTAGACCACACTGAACACCACAACCCAAACCGCATCCACAAAATGCCAGTACATTGAAAGCACTTCCACACGCGCGGATTGTTCCGAGCCAACACGCCCGGTCAGGCCAAAGAGAAAGACGATACTCAACAGGATCAAGCCCACGGTGACGTGAAACGCGTGCAATCCGACAAGCGAATAATACGTTGTTCCAAACAGGTTCGTGGAAATGGCCAGGCCGTGCTCGTAGATCAGCCGGTGCCATTCCTGCCCTGTGCCATAGAGAAATAAACCGCCAAGAAAAATCGTGAGGAACCAAAAACCCAAAAATCCGCGGCGGCCGCGGCGCACCAAAAACTTTCCCGCGAAGTGGATGGTGAAGCTGCTCGAAAGCAGGCAAATTGTATAGAAGATCGGCGTCTGCAGCACTTCGCGCGGCGTCGGCCCGGTTAAGCTCTTTCCCGCATAGTAAAGGTACGCCACCACGAAAATAGTGAAGATGGCCGATTCCGCAATGATCAGGCAGGCCATTCCGACCTTGCTGCGGTACGGGAGCTTCCAAGCCTCCGGCGTTTGCGCAAAGGGTGTGATGGTTGCGCTCATCGATTCCTCAGGTTATTCATAGCGGCTGTCCGGATCTTCGGGATGTTTACGATCCCACAGCGGGCGCCGGCTCTCGACCGTTGGAATCACCGCAAAGTTGTATGCCGGCGGCGGCGAACTTACCGACCACTCGAGCGTCCATGCATCCCAGGGATCGTTCCCCGCTTTAGGCCCCTTGAAATAGGAAACAATGAGGTTCGCGAGAAACAACAACGTGGCGACTCCCTGGATGAACGCGCCAATCGAAATGATCAAGTTCCAGGAATCCCAGCCTCGGCCGGGCTCGAAGGTGTAGATGCGCCGCGGCATCCCCAGCAAGCCGGGAATGTGCATCAAGTCAAACGTCAGGTGAAATCCGATCACGAACAGCCAGAAATGCAGCTTGCCGAGACTCTCGTAAGGCCGGCGGCGAGGAACTGGAACAGGAACGCGACGCAAAAGAGCATTGGCGTCTTGAACTGAATCTTCCCGCCCCACATGGTGCCGAGCCAGTTGAAAATCTTGATGCCAGTCGGAACCGCGATTGCCATGGTCGTCAGCACAAAAAAAGTATTCGCGGCGGAGTCCATGCCGATGGTGAACATATGATGGGCCCACACGCTCATGCTGATGAAACCGATGCAGACGGTCGCCGCAACCATCACCGGGTAGCCGAAAATCGGCTTCCGCGAGAATGTAGGAATAATCTCCGACGCAAACGCAAACGCGGGAATCACCAGGATGTATACTTCCGGATGCCCGAAGATCCAGAAAAAATGCATCCAGAGAGTCGCGGAACCTCCCGCCTGGGTGTCGAAGAAATGCCCGCCCAGGTAACGATCCACGATCAGCATGATCTGCGCCGCCGAAAGCGGGCTGATTGAAATCAGGACCAGCCCGGACATGACCAAAGTCATCCACCCCATCAGCGGCATACGGCCCAGCGTCATCCCCGGGCACCGCATCGAGAGGATCGTCGCAATGATGTTGGTCGCCGTCCCGATGCTGCCGAAACCCGACACAAGCACCGCGATGGTCCAGTAGTCCGCGCTGTGGCCAGGGGAAAACGCGCGCGAAGTCAACGGAGCGTAGGCCCACCATCCCACGTCGGGCGCGTTTCCCGCGCCATACAATCCGCTGCCTCCAAGGAAACTAAAATAGAGAAGAAATCCCCCGAACGCCGTCAGCCAAAAACTGAACGCATTCAGCCGCGGAAACGCCATGTCCCGTGCACCGATCATCAACGGCACCAAATAATTGGCAAACCCGAACATGAAGGGCATGATCACGAAGAAAATCATGGTCGTGCCGTGCATCGTAAACATGCGGTTGAAAACTTGCGGGGATACAAAGCCGTTGTGCGGGTGCATCAACTGAACGCGGATCACGATCGCTTCGAGTCCGCCGATTAAGAGAAATAATAGCGCGAAGAGAATGTAAAGAATCCCCAGCCGCTTGTGATCAACCGTGGTGATCCAATCGTGCAGCGCCTGCACCCACGGCCGCCCCTCGATTTCCGCGCCTCGAATCGCCAGTGCATCCGATGACATGCCTGCTCTCCCAAAAAAGTTTCGCTACCGCAGCGTCTCCAGGTAGCGCACCAGCGCGTCCTGATCAGCGTCACTCAATTTCATCGCCGGCATCAGCGAACCGGGTTTGAACATCTCCGGATCCTGGATCCACATGCCAAGGTTCTCCGGGGTATTTTCGGCGGCGCCGGATGCGATGGTTCTCCGGCTCATCAAATGCGTGAGGTCGGGACCAAAACGGCCCTTCGCCGCCGTGCCGGCCACCGCATGGCAATTGATGCAAGCGGTTGCCTCAAACACCCTGCGGCCGGCGCTCACGGTTTCATCGTTTTTCGCGGGCTGCTTTTGCGCGTTGGCCCACGCCGCAAAATCATCGTGGCTGTCCACGGATACCTGCAGCAGCATCTTCGCGTGCTGCGTGCCGCAATATTGCGCGCACTGGCCAAGGAAAACACCCGTCCGGTGCGGGTCCATCCACATCGTGTTAACGCGGTTCGGAATCAAATCCGTCTTTCCCGCCAACTGCGGCACCCAGAAACTGTGATCCGTGTCGGCGGAAAGCAATTTCAGATAAGTCGGCGTGGGATTGGCCGGGTCGCTTACGGGAATGTGCAGTTCGTTGGCCGTGACAATGCCAAGCGCGGGATAGCGAAACTCCCACCAGAACTGGTGACCGATGGCGATCACCTCCACCGCATTTGCCGGTTGCGGCGCATCCTGGATGGCGTGAATCACCCGAGTAGTGGCGAGGAACAACACCACTACGATCAGGATCGGAATGACGGTCCATGCCAGCTCAATCTGCGTGCTGCCATAAACCTGAGGCGGCTCGTGGGGAGAGTCCGACGCCCGGGCGCGAAATTTCACCACCACATAAACCAGCAGAACGAATACAACCAGGAAGATCATCCCGGTGATACTGAGAACGAATCGCGAAAGATAAAAGATCCAATCCGCTGGAGTGGAGTGCGGCTCAAATATATTCGGAACGGGGTTCTCACCCGGCGCGCCGGCGCTGCACAATCCGGCGGCAAGCAACAGCCCAAAAACGAGAAGAAGGATTCCCACGGCGCGCCGCGCCACACCCTCTTGCTTCATTCCGCGCAAATTCACTCGCATCCCTTTTTGGTCTCCCCTGATCAGCACTGCAAAGCGCAGCTCTCCCGGGAGATCACGCGTTCCCGTTGCGTGGGCGACTTGATCACCAAGATGTCAGGCTCGCATTCCGGTTCTCGGATGAGATGCTCAGCGGGTCTGATTGGCTAATGAAATTATTCGTTGGTTCCAGGGAAGGGCGGTATCGCCTGTTTTCCAATGCGACCGCTCAGGGGTAATGCAAACGCCTGCCCAGTTCGATCTGACTGAAAATACGGCTCGAAAAGGGGAATTGGAGTGACAAAATCTTGGGAATTGTCAGAATTCTGGAGGTTGAACGAGGGGCTTACCGGAAGGCGTGTTTCTTTATGTCGAGTTGTTTGATTTTGATGCAATCTAGGGGATTGTCGTCGTCGCAGGTGATGAAAAGCCGCTCTCCTGTCCGGACGAATCTACAGCCGTCACCGCATACGTGTAAGTCTCCCCAGTCACGACCGCAGCATCTGCATAGCTAAATCCACTCACCGGCGTCGTCACAAGCTTGCTATAGGCTGCGGTCGTTCCGTTCGCCCGGTAGACATAATATCCCGTGACATTCGGAGAAGTACTCGCTTGCCAGCTCAACGCTACGGAATATCTGTTACTGGAACCCTGGTTACCGGAAACTCCAGTTCCCGATACCTGAACGGTTGTGGGAGACCCCGCGGCATTGCTCATGATCGCGAGACTGCCAATCACCGTCTCGGCCTTCTTTGGCGAAAACGAAACACTCAGCGTCGCCGTCTGCCCCGGCGCAATCGTTGATCCGTTCACGCCGCCACCCGTCTGGATGTCTGCGGCGGAAACACCAATACTTGATACCTTCAAGCTGGAGTTCCCACTATTTTTCAAAGTCACCGCCAGGGTTTCCGTGTTCCCGACGGTTTCGTTTCCGAATACCAGGGTCGCGGGCGTTACCGTCAAGACTGGCGTTGCGGCCACGCCACTTCCGCTCATGGTAAGCGTTACTGTCCTATTTGATGCAGTACTGGTGATCGAGGCGCTCCCCGCCACATAACCGGTTGTCGTGGGCGTGAAAACCAACGTGCCAGCTACTGTTTGGCCTGGGGCCAACACCCGCGGCATCGTTAAGCCTCGGAGCGCGAATATTGGGCTGCTCACCGCCGATGAAGAGACGGTGATGCTCGTGTTCCCACTGTTTTTCAGCTGTACTGCTTGGGAATTACTCGTCCCCACAGGGACATTTCCGAAGCTGGCACTGCTGGGTGTCACCGTGAGGAGTCCCCCCGTAGTCTGCACGCCCGTCCCGGTCATCCCGTAGTACACGATTCCATTTGTCGCATCGCTCACGAACTCGACATATCCATTGAATTGTCCGGGGGATTTAGGGGCAAAAGTAATCGTAACGGCGAAACGCTTTCCGGGCGCGAGAATGTAGGGGAGTAGGAGTGGTGTTGCAGTGAACGCACTCCCCGACAGGAACTCTTTGCTAATCGTCACGTTACCGGTGCCGGTGTTTGCGATTATCAACGATATACTCGCCGAACTGCCGACGCTAAGACTTTGGAATCTCGCCATCGTAGGGCTAATAACCAGTGTTCCTTTAGGGAGTGCGGCGTTCGCAGTTCCAGGGCCTGCCCCTCCGACTAATAAGGTCGCGCCTACAAAAACTGCCCAAATTGCTCCCCGACAAGCTAGAAGGGCCCGCTCCAGCAAAGATGATTCGGATCCGTAGTTCTGCATACAAACCGCAGCATAGGATTCGATCACTCTGATTTTCTACTGAACGGAAGGATGAAACTCGTTCAGCCTCAGGCGCGTGGTTTCGGCCTTCACTAATGCCAGGGAATCACCTGTACTCTCGAACAGGTAAACTCTTGTCTTAAAATACCAGCGAGTACATACCAACTGAAGACAGCGGATCTCAGCGAAATCTCTAGAAATCATTCATTCCCTTGAATTTCTCCCATGTCAAATCCGACGCAACTACATACTGTCGCCAGTTGGAAATCAACCCGTGTGAGATTTTGATGATGATCACGCCATGAATTGGGATCCGGCGCTGGATGGTGTATTCAACTGCTCCGATCTGCTTTACGGGATCGAAAATCAGATGATGCCATTCGATGCGTGTTGGTAATTCTCGGTTCGGCCCTCCGATGAAGGCCCGAACGAGACTTTCTCTGCCCACAAGTCCGGGAGTTGGGGGTGTCGAGAAGATGGCAGCAGCCGAAAAGCAAGCGGTCAACCGCTCTTGGCTCCCCTCCAGCCAGGCGGTCCGGATGGTTTGCAGGAGAAGTTCGAACTGCGCAGAAGACATCTGTTCGAGTGGCCTGCAAATTGCTGGTGATGCGGGATCAGGGGGCCGTCTGTCTTTAGTATTGGACTGCTGATTGGTTGGGTTAGTTGGCGACGCTCCGAATATCAAGCCGGCCGACAGTATGGCAACGATTCGCAGTGTCATGGAATGGGACCTCCTCCGGGACGAGGTTGTGGGAATCTATACCAGTTTCGAGGCAATGCGCGCGAGCAAGGAGTTCGTTCAGAGCTCTTTGTCCCAGCGGAACAAGATTCTCGGAGTGCGGTAGTTATAATAGCCACCATTCACTGCTTTATAACGCTTTTTGACACTGAATTACTGTTATTGACTTTACCAGTCAGCAGTTTCATACTCTCGGCCCTCGGATGTTCTCGGTGTAGCGGAAAACCAAGTAAACCCTAGTTTGACTGTCTCTCCAATTAGAAGCTGTGCCATGCGAAAGCCTGAGCATGTGACGACCGGGGCGGAGGTTGGATTTGTTCTCCTCGATTCAACCCTGCATCCCGTGTTGCTCAACCGCTCCGCGGCGGAGATTCTTAGTTATCCGTTGAGACCAGGCGCGCAGAAAGGCCAGCACTCACCTTTGGCGGAACGTGTTCGCATCATGCTGGTCGCTTCGCAGCCGGCCGGAGGGTCTCCAATTGTGTCCGAGTTCCGCTCCGGAAAACGGCTCTATCATTGCCGCACATTTCGACTTGATGTGCAGACCAAAGAGTATTCACAGCCTTCTCTGGCCATCCTCTTCGAACGCGGATCGTCTGCCTCGCTATCTCTGCCACAGGTCGCGCAGAAATATCATCTAACAACCCGAGAGCGGCAAGTTCTGGAATTCTTACTCCAAGGTCTGACAAGCAAGGAGATCGCTGATCGCATGAGCATCAGCACGAATACCGTGAAGGCCTTCCTCCGGCTCATCATGATAAAGATGGGCGTCTCTACCCGCTCGGGTATTCTCGGAAAAGCTATTACCTCGAATTCGGACATCGTGTATCCGATCCACCAATCGGAGAACCCGCCTCAAGACTAATCCCTTCGTGGAATTGACGGACTTCCGAAGCTACGCAATCATTTGCCACTTTAGGGAGCATTTGTGCTTGGAGATGGAAAAATCGTACACACCAGAGAATCTCCGCGCTTTCCCCACGCCATCGAGTTGCGTGTCGGTTTGCTCACGCGCGTTGATGTTCTGGAGGAACCGAAACTCCTGCTCGATGGTGTAACCGAGAATGTCGGGAGGGGTGGTATCTGCGTATTGATTGACGAGACGCTGCCAGAAAACTCTGTTGTACGCTGCGTGCTCTCGCTCCCCGACATCTCCATGAACATCCCCACTCTTATGCAAGTCCGTTGGGCGCAGCGAATTGCGGGAAAGAGCAAATACAGGGCGGGATTGCAATTTCTGATTTGAGATCACAGGGAAGCCCAGTCTTCCACACTTTGCGGTCGAAACTAACCCAAATGCATTAGCGCACAATCCTTACATCGGTCGGCTACAGCCATCTGGGGACTTGTAAGCCCTAATCAAAAGAGTACAAGCATTCACACACTGGCCCTAGAGCAACCAACGCGGCTCATTAAGACTGCTCGACGATGGATTGGTTTCCTGCTTATTTGCCAACCTCTTATTCGCGCGGTTGCTGTGTCCCGCCAATGCAGGGGCCAAGGAGGAAAAGCGATGCATGTCAGCAAAATTCACTTTCCAATCCGCGGATCCGCGAGCACGTTAGTTCTGTACAGCGCTCTCGCATTCGCTCTGGTTCTCGCATTTTCAGTAGCAGCCTCGGCTCAGGACACCTACCAGGTCACCTACTTTGCCAATAACACCGGAACTGCTGCGACTGTGCCCGATGCGTTTGTTCGCATTCTTAACCCAGGCGTGGCGACGGGCACTCTTTGTGCAAGCATTTACGTCTGGCGGAGTGACCAGGAGCTGTCGGAATGCTGCAGCTGCCCCATCACACCGAACGGGCTGTTAACGTTTACTGTAAGGTCAGCCACAGCAAACCCCGGAGACGGAAACCCAGGTAGCCCCGTGACCGGTTCCATCGACATAATCTCGGACTCCGCGTGCGATGCGACGAACCCGACCCCGACGCCCGATCTGCGCGCTTGGGCCACGCACCTCACCTTTAACACTGTCACTGCGGGCTACGATGTAACGGAAACCCCATTTCTGGACACTCCGTTGAGCGCTGGTGAGCTAGCCGAAGCCTCCAGCAGATGTGGATTCATCCGGGTGAACGGCAGCAACAGGGGCCGTTGCGACTATGCCCCTATCGCTGACATTTGCGCTGGCACCGGTGGCCCTATCTGAGGGAAGAAGCACGACAGAAACCAATTGGCAAGCGCCCGCTCCGGTTAATCACCGCAATCGGGTGCAAGTTCCCGGGAGTATGGTTGTGAGAGTTTTAAACCTAGCCTCGGAACCAGGACACTCAGCGTTGGATACTTCGTTTCTATTCGCCACGAATGGTGACTGAGGGATTTGACTTGAGCTTTCCTGGTGGGACCGCGGCTGGGAATTGCGCCAGCCAATGGAGCGTAGCGCAGGAGGAGCTTTTCCCATGACAGAACCCAAGCGATACTTGTTGTTGGTTCTCGCATTTGTTGCGGGACTATCGATCATCGGTTGCGGTGGGGGATCTAGTAGCCCACCCCCGGTTCCGGCGGACTTCACAATGGCTGTCACGCCGGCTTCGGTGTCCGTAACGCAAGGAAGCGCGAGCTCACCCGCTTTGATCGCGGTGTCACCACTGCACAACTTTAATGGCAGTGTGAGCGTCTCGATCAGCGGTCTCCCTTCCGGTGTCACCACTTCACCCGCAATGCCCTTCGTAGTTGCTGCGGGTGCATCACAATCGGTGACATTCTCAGCGGCGACTTCGGCGACGCTGGGGCCCGTGAATCTGACTTTTTCAGGCACGAGCGGATCGCTGAGTCATTCGGCAGGAGCCACTATGTCAGTGAGCCCCGCCGCAGACTTCGGCATCAACATCGAACCCGGACAGCTCTCTGTTATTCAGGGGGCCACGAGCACACCAGCCGCAATCTCGGTCACGCCATTGAATTCCTTCAGTGGAACGGTGTCCGTTGATATCAAAGGCTTGCCCGCTGGGGTAGCCACATCGCAAGCGTTGCCCTTACAAGTTAGCGCTGGTTCGAAGCAGCAAATTACTTTCACCGCCGCAAGCTCCGTCGCTCCTGGCACGACGAGTGTTGTTTTCAAAGGTAGCAGCGGATCCCTCTCGCACGCCGCAAGCGCCGCCTTGCAAATTCAAGCGGCATCCATCCCGGACTTTCGACTGGGGTTGGACAACAATGCCGTGGCCCTGAAGCCCGGTACCAGCCAAGCGGTTAAGCTCAGCGTAGCCGCCATCAACCAGTTTGGGGGCAGCGTCTCAGTCGCGATCAGCGGCTTGCCGAAGGGTGTCACGGTGTCGCCCGTTTCACCATTTAGTATTGCTGCCAACGGAAGTACAGCGGTGACTTTCAGCGCGGCGAAGAGCGCCGGAGCTGGGAGCTCTGTTGTAACTCTGACTGCCAGCGACGGGGCACTCTCCCATGCGCAAACGGCGGCGGTTCAAGTCCTGGCTGCAACGGCGGCTCCGACGTTCTCCGTGGCATACTTCGACTCTTCGATTGTTCCGATCGCAGTACCCAGCCCGGTTCAAAACGTCCGCATCCTCAACCCCGGTACGCAAAGCACGCCGTCGGTTTTCGGCGACCTCTGCGCAAACATCTACGTCTTCGACAAGGGACAAGAACTGAAAGAGTGCTGCAGTTGCCTGGTTACCGCCAACGGCCGCATCCTGCTTACTGTCGAAGGAAACCTTACAAGCAATCCAGGAAACGGTGTGCCCTTCAACAGTGGAAGCTTTGTCGTGGTTCCGAGCGTCTTCTCATCGTCGACGCTATGTGATGCAACCAGCGTTTCGCCAGTTGACGCACTTGTGGTCTGGTCAACGCACGTTTCCAACAAGGGAGCCGGTTTCGGCGTAGTCGAGACATTGGCTTCTTCCGCACCACTTAGTGGTCCCGAACTCACAGAATTGCAGTCCTTTTGTGGGTTTATAGTGGCGAACCAAAGCGGGGCCGGGATATGTACCTGCCCTGGCGGCGAGGGTGTAGGTATACCCGATTAGAAAAGACAAGAACCCTCACACAGAGTGCGCACCTATGCGTGCTCACTTTAGCCCCCAGCCCGGGCGCTGAATTACCCCTCAGCGCCCGGCGCTTTCTCGAAAGGAGAATGCCATGCGCGCAATGCGACTGGCCGTAGCGGTTCCACTCTTACTTTCGTTGGAAATGCCGATTTCATTAAAAGGTCAAGAACTTCAACAGCAGTCTCCCCCAGAAGTGTTGGCCATTATTGACGGGAAGCAACTCTCCCGAGCCGAACTCGAAAGTAAACAGGCGGCGAAGCTTCTGCCAGCGCGCGACCAGTATTATAAGGCTCAGCGCGAGGCCCTTGATCAGCTGATTGACGAGTCTCTCTTGGAGATGCAAGCGCAGCGCGAGAGCCTGACCGTTCATCAATTGCTGGAAAAGCATGTGATCTCAAAGGTCAAGGATCCTACAGATGATCAACTTGAGGTGTACTACGAGGGCGTTCAAACGGATCAGCCATTCCCGGCAGTGCGCGACAAAATCCTCGATACAATCCGCCAACGGCGCACTGCCAATGCTCGCAAGGCGTACCTCAGTTCGCTGCGAAATCAGGCCAATCTTGAAGTCCTGCTGGCTTCGCCCAGCGTCGATGTGGCGCTCGGAGATGGTCCCACTCGTGGCACCCCCAACGCTCCCGTTCTCCTGATCGAGTTCGCAGATTACGAATGCCCGTACTGCCAGAAAATCAGTGCCGACCTCAAGAAGCTCGAAGGAGAGTACTCGGGGAAGGTCCTCTTCGCGTTCAAGGATTACCCTCTGCCCATGCACAAACATGCGCAGAAAGCCTCAGAGGCGGCGCGTTGCGCCGGTCTGCAGGACAAGTTTTGGGATTACCATGATTTGCTTTTCGATAAGGTGAGTGTACTAGAAATCAACCAGTTGAAGGACTATGCCCGCACACTCAAACTCGATATTGCCAAGTTCGATCAGTGTCTGGATTCCGGCGAGACCGCGGCAGCCGTCAAAAAGGATCAGGAGCAAGGGCAGAAACTGGGATTAACCGGCACGCCGAGCTTTTTCGTTAACGGCCATTTTTTCAGTGGCGCTGCGACCTATACCATGCTCCGCGAGATCGTGAACCAACAGTTAGCGTTCCTCGCAGCGTCGCAGAAAAAGCCGGCTGGCGGGCGGTAGCGCCCGAGGAAAAGAACCGCCCTCTGCGACAAGTGACGCGCCGAATGTTACGGATGAGCGTTGTGCCAATTGAGTTCCGGCTTTCCTGCGGGCGGGCCGCTCCCGGTGGAGCCTGAGTGCGTAGTGACTCGGTCGGTCGTTGGTTCGGGGGTCCCAGGAAAACAAAGTTTACTGCTGGGCTATTCGATCAGCGTGGAGCGATGTTTGTGAAGATGAATCGCACTAACGTTGGTACGCAACGCCTGAATCGTTCCGACGCAAGCCGATTTTGTCATCGCTACTTTTTCTGCGCAAAGATTTCCGGCGGCGTTTACTTTAGCCTTGATGCGGGTAAGGACCGCCGTTTTCCAGCAGATGAGGCAGTAGGGGTCCTGGCGATGCATTGTATGGTCCGCGGACTGTCACCAAGAGACTACGCCGTGTTCGTTCCTCTCGAAGAGCACGAGTTGAAGGGCCTTTACGAAAAGACGGCCAAGCTGCTCCAGGCCGGAGGATCCCTTTACAGTAAGATCAGGCTCACACCCCGTGAGGAAAAGGTGCTAAATGGTCTCACGAGTAATCTTACGAACAAGCAGATCGCTGTTGCCTTGAATCTTACCGAGCGCACTGTCAAGTTGCATGTGTCTTCGCTGCTCACGAAATTTGGTGTTCGCAATCGCCTCGATCTTGCGTTTGAGGCCTGGCGCTACATGCCCACAGATTCTCTCGCATCCGCTCCGGGTGCCTCACAAGTGGCCCCACCATGTGAGAAAACCGGTACTCGGCAGGGCAAAGGGTCGCACCCTGGTAGTTCGCCACCAGCGGCAAACCGCCAGATTTTAGCCTGAGGGAGATTCAGTTTGGACTGAAGAGGGTCTCACACATGAAAGGAATCCGAGTTTTTCTCCGGGGACTTATTGCGTTCCTCGCCATGATATGGCTGCCGTGGGTTGCAGGAGCGACCGAGGCGCGCCTCGTGGCGGATGCATCCGTCAGCACCGTCAATCCAGGGACAAACTTTGGCAGTCTCTCAAACCTCTACGTCGGGCCATCCGACACCGGCAACCATCCGATCAACATTACCCTGTTACAGTTCGATCTCACAGCTGTGCCGTCCGCGCCAGTGGCGCATGCCGAGCTGCGATTCTATGTAAATCGAGCAATCTTGTTTGGGCATGTTGATGTAGCAACCGTAACTTCATCGTGGGCGGAATCCGCAGTTACATTCAACTCGCTTCCGAGTGTCGGTGCCGTGATTGCGACGGTTCCAGTTTCGCAACGTTTTGCATACATCAGTGTGGACGTGACCCAACAAGTTGCGAATTGGCTGAGTGGCAAATCCTCGAACAACGGCTTCGCATTGTTGCCGTCGGCCAGCGATCCTACGACTTCGCTCATACTCGACAGCAAAGAAAATGATGAGGGTGGACACTCGGCGGTGTTGGATATTTCGTTAGTAGGGCCGGCAGGCGCAACTGGACCACCCGGGCCTATTGGACCGCAGGGCGTGCCTGGGCCGCAAGGCCTTCTGGGCCCGCAGGGCGCCACCGGGCCAGCAGGAGCACAAGGGCCTGCAGGGCCGACAGGGGCAACCGGGGCGAACGGTCCACAGGGTGCGACCGGACCAGCAGGACCGCAAGGACCAACCGGGCCGACAGGACCTGCAGGTCCACAGGGCCCGCCACCTGCGATTACCTTTGCGACCTCATACAATCTTTCCGCTCTTGTCTCACCTGGGACTCAATTTGGCGCGGTTTCTTCGGGCTTTAGCTCCTCTTCTGAAACTGGCGCAGTGGCAGCGGTGGTCCCGCATGCCTGCACAATGAACAAGCTGATTGCTTTCGCTGATGCAGCCCCAGGCGCCGGCATCACGGTGACATTTACGCTGCGGCATGGCAGCAAAGTAGATGCCGTCGGAGGAACCAGCCTGTCCGACACGCCACTTGGTTGCTCAATCGTAGGCTCGCTGGCCCAGACTTGCTCCGACTCAGCACATTCGGTTTCACTCACTGTAGGCGACCTTATTGACATTGGCATCGTTCTGACGGGTCCGGGCTCATTGCCAGCCACGATCCACACCAGCGTCTCCTTGTCGTGTCAGTAGGGCCGCGCGGTTTCGAGGCAACGACTCCCGTGAGTTTGCTGATGCGGAAAATCAGGAACAGATGGCGCAGCGCTGGCATTCAGGCAGCTGCTCAGGCAGTTGTGTTGCTAAGCCTGGGTGGCGCACTCCACGCCCAAGGCCCAATCCTCTCCGTTTCTCCCGGCAATACAATTCACACGATAGCGGGAAATGGCGCCACGTTCTTCTCCGGCGATAATGGACCAGCCACAAGTGCGGCCCTGGCGAAACCTGCAAATGTCGCAGCGGACGCCGCGGGCAACATTTATATCGCCGACGCCAACAATCACCGGGTTCGTCTGGTTGACACCAGCGGGAAAATAACCACGTTTGCGGGAAATGGTATTCAGGGATTTCTGGGAGACGGTGGCCCCGCAACTTCTGCCAGCCTGAATACACCGACGTCCGTGGCCGTTCACAATGGCACCGTCTATATCGCGGACAGCGAGAATAACGCCATCCGGGCGGTCTCGGGCGGCAATATCACCACAATTGCAGGGAGCGGCCTCGGCGCGGAAGGCTATTCGGGCGATGGCGGCCCTGCGATAGCGGCTCTCCTGAATTGTCCTCGCGGTGTCACCGTCGGTGCCAACGGAAACTTGTATATTGCCGATACGAAAAATCACGTCGTTCGCCAGGTTGTTGGTGGAACCATCACCACCCTGGCGGGCAATGGCCAGCAGGGATTTCAAGGCGACAATGGTCCGGCAACTGCCGCCAGTCTCGACACCCCCTCATCGATCGCTGTCGATCTTTCTGGCAACGTTTTTATTGCGGACACTCATAACCAGAGAATTCGCCAGGTGGCCGGAGGCAAGATATCGACATTTGCGGGGAACGGGGCTCTGGGCTTCTTGGGCGAAGGGACTCGCGCCGTCAACGCCGCGCTCGATCATCCGCTGGGAGTCGCGGCAGATGGGACCGGAAACGTCTACATCGCCGACTCGAACAACCAACGCATCCGAAAGGTTGACGCCTCTGGGACGATCACAACGGTGGTGGCCAACGGTCAAGAGGCATTTCTTGGAGATAGCGGGCCGCCACTCTTAGCCTCTCTGGACACACCATCCGCTGCCCTTCCCTTTAACGGACGTCTTCTGGTCACAGACAAGGACAACCAGCGAATTCGGCTGGTCGATCCCACGAGTGTCCCCGTTGCGGATCAGATCGTAGGCACAATGAGTGGCCCCGGGACCGTGACGCTGGGCAACATCGGCGCAGGGACGTTGACGCTTAATTCGGTGACTTTGTCCTCTGGGGATTTCACGCTGGCGGGGGGTGGTTCGTGCGGGAGCAGCTTTCCAGTGGGTCTGGCCGGCGGATCAAACTGCACTCTGCACATTGTTTTTTCTCCAACGATCGTCGGACCGCGCAGCAGCACCTTGCAGATCACCGACAACGCACCAGGGAGCCCACAATCAATCACTGTCGTTGGCAACGGCATCCAGGACAACACGACGCTGGCGCTGGGCTCGTCGCAACCTACATCGACTTACGGCGGATCGATCACACTCTCCGCCACAATCACGCCTGGGGCCGCAACCACGGCTCCGTCTCCCACAGGCACGGTCAGCTTCGCGGACGGTGCCAATGTGCTCGGTAGTTCACGGCTCAATGCAGGTGCGGCTTCGTTTTCCACCTCCGCATTGTCCGCCGGCAGTCACACAATTACCGCGACTTTTAGCGGCGATTCCAACTATTCGGGCAACTCAGGAA
>WNFD01003860.1_pt1 | contig 16538 bp, 19 predicted proteins | sample 5400491 | NCBI WGS metagenome assembly WNFD01 (sample SAMN13153343, study PRJNA577476) | soil metagenome | isolation source: 120 cm saprolite under Douglas fir tree site 2 hole 2 replicate 2 | place: USA:California | collected 2015-04-18 | reverse complement strand
AATGTTAGTGTTGTCAACAATGTTCACGGAACCGTCGATGCGGAAAATCCCGGCGGGAACGTCCAAATCGCCGGCGTTTATAGCACTCTGAAATGCTGCCGCTGAGTTAGCTGCACCAGTGGGATCGGCGCCGTAATCAACAGGATTCTGTGCATTCGCAAGCGGCGGGGGCGTTGGGCCGGGATCTGGAGTAGGAGTCGGGCTCAGAGTAGCGGTTGGAGTGGGTGTCGGTGTGTACGCGAACGCACCAGCGCCGCCTACTGCCCCTGACATTACCAGCACCGACAGGAAGATCCTGATCGTGTTCATATATCCCCCCAAAATGTTTAGTAGCTACTCGGCACAGGGCACACCTACACCTGAGAACACATGCTGTTGCCTGGTTCCGCTTATCGCACCTGTGTAGTGCTGCCTGATGGCCGCAGAGAGAACCGGCGCTTTATCTCTCAGTTGTTCTGGTCCCCGGTTAAAACGCCAGCGCCAACTGAAGCTGCCGATGCGTCAGAATCATGTGTTCCTCCAGCGCAGTTTGTACACCCCCTTCCTGTAGCTGGAATTCTGGAATCGAAGCAGCAGATATCGCAAGCGATCAGACGGACTATCTTTTTCATCAGACCTTGTCAATTGTACCCCCTATCTGTCAATTCTGTCAATTCTGAACCCCTGCCTGACACGTCTACACTACGTTCGATACGTGTGTTGTTCGCATTGGACCCATGCATTAAGTGAGGAACAAGCTGATCCTAGTGTTTCAACAGCCTGCTAATCCGCCAAACTTTTGGGGCGGTTCGTTTCAGCTCCTGTGCAGCTTCACAGCCCCCTTCCCCCGCTGTAGTTCTCCTCCGCAAGAGACTGTCGATTTTGTGCGCTTTCTCTGTCTGTTATTTCGACCAAGTGAGGCGCAAGCCGAAGCGAACGCGCGGAGGGTTCGCCGCGAAGCGATGTGCCTGGAAAGGCGTGAAGTGTGAAAAAAAGAGAGCCCCTTCGGCTTCGCTCAGGGCTTCGGCTCACCCGCGTTGATCCCTCGGCTTCGCTCGCGAGAAAAATGCGAGCTCCGCTCGGGTGACAGCGGGGAGAGCGCCTGGATGACAAAATCGACCATCTCGCAAGCCGGAGAGAACTATAGGAAGAGAGCCAGGGCTCACGCAGGGTGTTGATGCAATCGTAGACCTAAAGCCATTCGTAGCCGTTTCTGAACACCTGCTATTGAGTAGCTACGCTGTTGAGGCGGGATCGGGCCTTCGCGTGCGCTCAGCGTCTTGGCCGCGACAGCAGTCGAGCAATTGCATAGCTGCATGCCGTGCTGAGCAGCGCACCGGCAGTGACTAAGGGCCGCGGAGCGGTCCACGCCGTGAAAGTGCCGGAGGCCATACTGATAGCGTAAAACCCCATCGCGGCGATGACAACAAAGAACAGGAGCATGCGACGGATGAGCCGGGCTCCGGTGAGCCGCTTGTCACGATGAGTGAAGAGTTGGTTCAGAAAAAAGACCGCGGCGGACCGTATGCATACGAGCCGACCCACCGGGCGCCGACATACAGGACGAGGCCGAGCGCGCTGATCAGTCCAGCCATCACAAAGCTCACCGGCACTCTACTGCCCATGAGCTTGTCGGCCAGAAGTATGACAAATTCCCACGCAACTAACGTATCCAATTTACTTGCGCCGTGTTGCCGCGCACGGAAGTGATAGGGCAACTCCTTGATACGGAGTGGCTGCGGCGAGGAAGCGACTAGATCGAGCAGGATTTTGAAACCCTGGCCCGAGAGCCGGCGCATCGAACGCTCAAAGACGTCGCGGCGAACCATAAAAAAGCCGCTCATCGGATCGGCGATGGCAACTCGACAAATCGCCTGGCTGAGACGGGTGGCAAATCCGCTGATATTGGCGCGGCTCGATTCCCAGTCGCCAACGCCACCGCCGGGGACATAGCGGCTGCCAACGGCCACATCGCACGCCCCACTCTTGAGCGCTTTCAGCATCTGCGGCAACAAGCGCTCGTCGTGCTGCATATCAGCATCCATCACCGCGATATAAATGGACGAAGACGCGAGGACCCCCTCAATACAGGCGGTCGAGAGCCCGCGCCGGGCGAGCCGCTGCAGGCAACGGACGCGCGGGTCGCGCCGCGCAAGCGCACGCACCGTGTCGGCCGTTCCATCAGTTGAATCGTCGTCAACGAATATGACTTCCCAGGCAACGCCTGGAAGGGCCGCTTCTATTTTCTCGAGCAGCGGCATGATGTTTTCACGCTCGTTCAGCGTTGGGACGACGATTGTCAGTTCCGCGGTCGAGCCGTGAGTGATTGCAACCCGCGGAACGCGCTGGTCGGCAATTGACGAAGCGATGGAAGACCCGGCAGCCATACTCTATAAGTTGTTCTCGACGATGGTCTCGGGGCGCTGCCCGGTGTTTGCCGCCATCGGACGGCAGCGAACTTGGCCCGCATCCGCGATGCCGCCGACCTTACCAGCAGCACTATGTGAAGAGAATCTCGGGTGAGCCATTTCGGTTGACTAGCGCGCAACGAATTAACCCCCGCGACTACTGCTATGGTGAAGTCTGACGCGCTACTCCTAACGTCCCGGTGAAAACTGGCATCTAGTTTGCCTAATGCTCTGTATGGTTCAGCGAGATGTTTCAGGCAACCGAGGTTAACGTTTGCGCGATGACTCCCAGGAAGAGTTGGGCCGAAAGCTGGCCTGTCGTCTTTTGCGTTATCTGTCTGATTTCGTTTCCGGTATTTTTCGATATTTATAGAAAGGTCGCTTTCAATACTGCCCCGAGGGACGACTACGCGCCTTTTCTGCTCTTGTTCATTTCCCATCAGGGGCGATGGCCGGGCTCTCCGTTCGGTTATCGTATATTGTCGGTTATTCCGGCCATTCCGCTGTATTGGTTACTGCCGTTTTACAAGTTCAGCCTGCTGCCGAAGACCGACCTCGCGTATCTGAAAGCGACCGAGGCTCTCTCCGCCGTATCCTTCTTGGCGACCGCCGGGGCAGCCACGGTCGCCTTCAAAATGGTACGGAGCAAGCTGGGCCGCAGCATTGGCGAAGCTTCACTCGCCGCAATGCTCACGGTGATATTGGCGAATTTCGACGGAATAGAGGGTGTGGACCCGGTCGGCGTGTTTCTCGTATACGTGCTGTTTTATTGTTTCGAACGCCGCGAGATTTTTTGTCCCTTGTTTGTTCTCGCACCCTTCACTAACGAAAAGATTATTTTCTTTTTTCTCTTTCTGGTCGCCGGGCGATTGATATTTGTCAACGGCTTTTACCGATCTCATTTATGGCAGATTGGAGCGGTAGCCGGTGGACTCGCTATTTACATCTTGACTATAAAAATAATTGGCTTGCCGGGGAACGAAGGCCAGACTGAGTTTAGCCGCCGGCTGCCGCTGCTGCTCCTGGTAAGTAAAGCATCGGTATCATCCTTGAAGGGTCTTGTACGAAATATTGTGCCGGTGCTGGTTATCGGTGCGCCGTGTCTCTGGTTTACCCTGCGCAAAGCACACGCGAATGGGCTGATGACCGCGTCCGATCTGATGGTTCCACTGGGTATGCTTTTTATGGGTCTCTCATTTACCGAGGACACTCAGTTTCAGGTGGCACGAATCGTAGCCTACGCAATGCCGCTGACGGTAATAGCGATGCACACGCTGATTCGTGAGTCGGACGAAAGGGGCTCCTCCGAGTATAGTATTCAGGTCAGCCGCACTTAGGTGGAGCCAGAATTAGTGTATCAGAGGAACGTTTGCGGAACCTGAACAGCTAGCATTATGCGACCCACGCGCGGTAGCGTTGCAGAAGGGGCATGAAGCGTTTGTCGGGGGCGGTAATGGAGAATAAAGAGCTTCCTCAGCCAATCAGGTGTTCCATTGGGATTATGGCGCACAACGAGGGTGCTAATATCGGCCAGCTACTTCAGGCCATCGTGTCGCAGCGGACCAGCGCGGCCGCCCTCGTTGAAATTATCGTGATCGCCAGCGGCTGCACCGACGACACGGAGGCTATAGTGAAGAGCTGGTCCACCCGCGACAACCGTGTCCGCTTGGTGGTGCAGCCGCAACGGGAGGGTAAGGCCTCCGCAGTGAACTGTTTTCTCGCCGAGGCACGAGAAAACATCCTGGTCGTGTCCAGTGCAGATCTGTTGCCGGCCGAAGACACTGTCGAGCAATTGGTTATCCCCTTCGCCGATCCGGAGGTAGCCATGACCAGTTGCCGCCCGGTGCCGGTCAACGATCCGAGCTGCTTCATGGGCTTCGCCGCTCATCTGCTATGGAATTTGCATCATTTCATCAACCTCGTCGATTTCAAGGCGGGCGAGCTGATCGCTTTCCGGAAGGTCTTCGTGCGGATTCCATATAGCACGGCGGTGGATGAAGCTGCGATCGAGTCGGTGATTCGCGGCCAGGGTTACACAGTCCAGTATGCCGAGCGGGCAATCACCTACAACAAAGGTCCGGAAACAGTCGGGGACTTTCTGCGTCAGCGCCGCCGTATCTACTCCGGCCACCTGATCCTTCGTGATACTGTAGGATATCGAGTCGCGACGCTGAGTAATATGAGAATGCTTCGGCTGGCGCTCAGCCATCTCGACTGGCGTCCTCGCGCGTTTCTCTGGACGTGGGTGGTCGCTGCACTCGAAGTCTACGGGCGCTTTCTTGGCAAGCGTGACTACAAGCAACGACGCAACCATACGGTCTGGGAGATAGCGAAATCGACCAAACAGCTTGACGCGCCCTATCCTTCCAACGAGCGAGGGCGCGAATACGCGGGAGCCAAATGAAATCAACGTTTCGCATGCTGTCGCGCATTCCACTGTTCAAGCTGTATCGCTTGACCGGCTGGCCCCAGATGCTGCCGATGAACCTGACGCTATCGCCCTCGCCTAAGTGCAACTCGCGCTGCCTCACCTGCAACATCTGGATGAAGCGCGAGGACGAGCTGACCCTGGACGAATGGGACAAGGTACTCGCCTCACTCGGCCGGGCACCTTACTGGTTCACGATCAGTGGCGGGGAACCGCTGATGTATCCCCACATAGTTGAGCTTGCCCAGCTTGCTTACAAACATTGCCGGCCAGCGGTCATCAATATTCCAACCAATGCGATTCTCTCGTCGATTCCGGATCGGGTTCAACGGATCGCCGAATCATGCCCCGAAAGTCAGCTTATAATTAACCTATCGCTCGACGGCGTGGGCAAGAAGCATGACGTTATACGCGGCATTCAGGGCAACTTCGAAAAATTTGAGCAACGGCTGAAACAACTTCTCGCTCTGCGTCAGCGGCTGCGCAACCTGACGGTCGGCATACACTCCGTCATCTCGACCTTCAGCCTGGATCACATCGACGAGATAATCGAGTACGCCGACCGCTCCGGGGCGGATCAATTTATCACAGAGATTGCTGAACCCCGCGTCGAACTCGACACCGTTGGGCTGCCCATCACGCCAAGCCCCTCGGATTACGCAGCAACGGTCGATCGCATTATCGCGTACATCGAAGGAAAGCGCTTCCGTGGCATAGCCAGGTTCACCGAAGCCCTGCGCGTCGAGTACTACAAACTCGTTAAGCGGATTCTGGATGAGAAGGATCAAGTGATCGACTGCTATGCAGGCTGGGTTAGCGCTCAGATCTACTCTGACGGAACGGTGTGGCCATGCTGCGTGCGAGCCGACAACCTAGGCAGCCTCCGCGAATATGGCTATGATTTCGGTCGAATCTGGTTCGGCGCAAAAATCAAGGAGGTACGCCGCAGCATCGCTGCTAAGGAATGTCATTGCACTCTCGCCAACGCGTCGTACACCAATTTGCTGCATCATGTTCCGACACTCGCGCGTCTAGGCGCCAACTTGATGGGGTCAAAGGCCAAAGAACCTGCAGTCGGTAACGGCAGAAGTGAGGACAGGATCGCGGAGACCGCGCCTTCTGCGTTTGACCGCAAGACTCCGCCGACCGTCCACGCCGATCGTCCGCAGGAGGCTCCGGTATTCGATTGGCTCAACAAATTCTTTCATAAGACAGAAAAGGATCCCAACTACACGCAGAAGGCGCTTGCCAGCTACGCCTTGGGAATCAAGGCTAAAGGCGCCCTAGCCGGGGTGATCGCTCAGCCCGGGCCTGACTGCTGCGACGCGGCCCGTTGCCTGGCGCCAGGCAAGGTTTACTCGCCTCGCGAGGCTCCCCATCTCCCGCTTCCCAATTGCACACGCGGCCTGCACTGCGATTGTGTGTACCGGCCAGCTATGAGTTATGAGCAAATTGATGAGAGATGAACCCGGCGGGCACGCCCATTTGGATTTCGCGGGGAATTGTGGTCGGGCCGCCACGAAAGAAAGCGCGAAACGGTTGATTACGATCGTGGGCGCGGACGGGTTTGTGGGTGGCGGCCTAGCGAAAGCTCTCCAAGTCGACAGCGCCTATCAAATGGAGAGAGTCGTTTACGGTCCTGCCGCAGACGGCGACATTCATATCAGCCGCGCGGAAGCGCTGCTCAGGCGAGCCGACATCATCATTAATTGCGGGGGCTTTCGAGTCCGACCAGGCTGCGACTTTCGGGATTACCAACGCTCCCACGAGGGTTCAACTTCGGTCTTGGTGCCGTGGATAAGAAAGGAGGCGCTTCTCATTCATATTTCGAGCGCGTCGGTGCTGGGCAAGGGCGAGGATCTCGGGAACCACGGCCGGCCCAACCCAATGACGTTTCCCTCTCCCGGATACGCGCTCGCGAAACTCGAAGAAGACCAGTATCTCGAGAAAGCATCCAAGGAGCGCGGATTCCGAGTGATCTTCCTGCGCCCGGCCGTGCTCTACTCTCCGCAAGGGGCTGGGATGGTGGCCACGATTATCGGGTTGGCCAAACGGGGAATAAGCCTGCGCCTCTATCCGCGAAACGCACGCCAACACCTGGCCCATGTCGATCTGCTCGCGAATGTTGTTCGCCGCGTAATCCAGCATAATCGTCTGCCCAACCTGAGCTGTCTCGTTGTCGCCGATCCATATACGGTTACCAATCGACAGCTGGAAGCTATGATTCGCCAAGTTCAACAGAAGAGAGGCCTCCCCCTGCCGCTTCCCATTCACTGGATGAGTGCGCTTCTACGACGTTCCTTCCATTCGAAGACCCCAATGCTCGACCTCAAGACCATGGGGGAGATCCTGGGCGTGATGGCCTCCGACACGGTATACGATCCCTCCGAAACTTATCGATTGCTTGACATCGATCCGTTGCAATACTCAATCGATGAGACCCTGCGGCCGTTGATTGCTGAGGCCTTGAAAGGATGAAACAGGTCTTGGTCGTCGGCGGGAGTGGCGGCCTAGGAAGTGCTCTCGTCGGACAACTCCTGGACCGGCAATTCGCAGTGGTTGCGGCCGGCAGAACCAGATCAGCCGATGCGAGGGTTCGGCATTCCTACGTAGTAGACGCGAGCCGGGTCGACTGGCATTCGCTCTATACCGCGGTAGAAAAGGAGAGTGGAATCCCCATCGACGGAATCATCTTCGTGGCAGGTACCGCGGGATTCGGAAGGACAACCCTGTTTCCTCCGGAGCGGGCACGGGCTATCTTCGAACTTAACTTCTGGGCATGCACCACCGCCGCCACTCTGATTGCAGAGCATTGGTCGGAATCTCAACGGGCGGGAACTTTCGTCGCCGTACTCTCCGTAGCCGCGCGGCGAGCGGTTCCCTTCGAGGCATACTATTCAGCGAGCAAGGCGGCCGCCGCCAGATTCCTCGAGTGTCTCGATCTGGAGTACGCGCCCAAGCGCATTCGGTTTTTGTCTGCGCTACCCGGCGTGCTTAATACGCCGTTTCGCGAACAAGCAGAATGGTACGGCATCAAGCCAACCGCCGCCCGAGCCACGGATATTCGGACGGCCGCTCGGGCGATCGAGAATCTGCTGGAGGGTAGCCGCACGGCGCGAGTAATAGGCTGGCGTGAACGCGCCATAGACCTTGCTGATCGGGTCGCGCCGGGATTGTATGACCGAGCTATCCTGCGACGACGCGTCGCACGAGCCCTGAATGACTGATATTTGCGGAGACGTCTATTGAACGTATCCCTTGTCACTGGGGCGACTGGCTTCGTCGGAAACCATCTGGTCGCGGCGCTGCGCGCCCGCGGATGCGCAGTTCGAGTGTTGGCTCTGCCAACCGAAGATACATCGATGCTGGAGCAGGCGCATGTCGCTATCTACCGGGGCGACGTGCGCCGGGCAGAGACCCTGGTCGAACCAATGCGCGGAGCCGATACTGTATTTCATCTTGCTGGAATACACGGGCCATGGCGACCGAAGCAGGAATACTACTCCGTCAATGTAAAAGGGACGGAGAACGTCTGCCGAGCTGCACTAGCAGCCGGCACGCGCCGCCTGATTCACGTCAGCACTTGGGCTGTCTATGGCACGGGCTTGGGCCGATCGTTGGACGAGAACCTGCCGCTGAAACCGCTGTCCGACCATTACACTGTAACCAAGGCAGAGGCTGATAAACTCGTACAGCGCTTTATTGCCGAGGAACAATTGCCAGCCGTAATCATCCGGCCAGGCATCATGTTCGGACCCGGAGATAAGGTTAATTTCGCGCGGATGGCTGACCGGCTAATGGCGGGCCGCGCCATTATCGTTGGATCGGGGCACAATGCCCTGGTGTTTGTGTATGTCACGGATGTGATAGAAGGCCTGTTGCTGGCGGCAACTAAGGACCAGGCTGTTCGCCAGGCCTACAATTTGTCCAACGAAGACGCGCTTTCTCAGGAACAATTCTGGCAGGCTGTCGCGGCGGAAATTGGAACCGCGCCGCCTCGCCTGCATCTGCCCTACCGCGCCCTCTATGCGCTCGCCTATCTCTCCGAATTGCTCGTCAATCCTGATGCTCCTCGACGTCAACCGCTAATAACGCGGCTCGGACTCGAGTTATTCGGGACCGACAATCGGGTGTCGATTGACAAGGCGCGTCGCGAGCTTGGCTTTACGCCGCGCGTGAGCCTGCGAGAAGGAGTTCACCTTGCCGCAAGCTGGTACCTGCAGCAGAAAGAGGAGTCTACGATAGCTTTACAGCGCGGCTCGTCGGGCCGAGTGCAACCGGTGTAATTCGCGCTTTTGCGAAACTTCATACAACCTGGCGCTCGCTTTGAGAGATGTCAACTCGAGATGAAACGATTCATGTTAACGCAAGCGAGCTGATGTCATTGATTCTGCCCGAGAGAGACAATGGTCGCGTTCGTGTCTTCATCACCGGCGCGACTGGATTCGTAGGCAGCGCTATTGTTCGTGCGCTGGCGCGTGAGGGCGCCGAAATTCATGCTCTGGTCCGGCCGACTGCTGATTGCAGTGCTCTGGATTGCTTGCCGATCATCTGGCACGAAGGAGACGTCAACACGCCGCTCCGCCTGAATGGTGTCGTCGCCAATATGACTTACGTCATTCATGCGGCGGGTCGTCTCGGTGAAGCGGGCCTGCCGGAACAAATATACGAACGAACCAACGTCGATGGAACACGAAATGTTCTCGCCGCGGCTATGGGCGGAAAAGACATGCCGCGCGTATTGCATGTGAGCAGCCCAGGAGTTTTGGGCCCTATCGGAGGAGATCCGGCGACAGAAGACGCGCCGCTCGCACCCAGCAACTCGTACGAGCGTAGCAAGGCCGCCGCCGAAGGAGTGGCCCATGAGTTCATCAGTCGAGGATTGCCAGTAATTATCGCCCGTCCCGAGTTCATCTATGGACCAGGCGACCGGCATGTTCTTGGGCTATTCAGAGCGGTGCTCCGCGGGCATTTCTTTTATATCGACGGCGGCCGTCATTTCTGCCATCCAACCTTCGTCGGCGATGCTGTTGATGGGATGTTGTTGTGTCTGAGCCGGGGCCAAACGGGTCACACCTACCACATCACCGGCCCGCGTCCGGTTACCTTCCGGGAGCTCGCCGAAACGATAGCTTCAGCACTGGGCGTGCCGCCGCCTAGATTCAACGTCCCCCGGTTGCTAGCGCTAGCCGGGGCAGGTGGGCTTGAAGCTTGGGGGAAGCTAGTCGGTGGAAAACCGCAGTTGAGCCGAACAGCCGTCGCCTTTTTTTCCGAAGACCGGCGCTTTTCATGGCAGAAGGCACATAGCGACCTTGGTTACTCGCCTCAACACGATATAGCCAGCGGGATTTCGCTGACCTCGCAATGGTATCGTAAACGTGGATGGCTTTAGATCTCTCGGGGCAGAGAAGAAGTTTGGAGAGGTAATGCTTCCTGATCGCTCAATAAAATCGCTATATCCTTTGGCACTCGCCGAAGGCGAGGGCATTGGCACAGCTTACGAATACTACGCTAAACGTCGGGTGCTGGCTCGGTGGTTAATTAGATTCGACCGCCCGCGAAGTATGTTGATTGCCGGCCTACCAGAAAAATACGGCTCCAGCCTCGATTTCTTCCTGGTTGCGCAGGACCTATCGGCAGCCAAAGTGGTTGTGGTCGATGATCGCCCGCAGGCTCTCGACAAGATGCGGCAAAGCCTAACTAAGGCCCAGAGCGCTGGCGCACTGAGGAGCGTCCATCCTGAATACATTCGGGTTGCCGAAATGGCCGGGCTCAAGGAGTTAAGCGGCGAGTTCGATTTGTGTCTCGGCTCCGAGGTGCTGCAGCGCGTGAGAAATGATAGTCGTCATGATTACGTCGAGAGACTCTGCGGACTTGCCTCGGCTATAGGCTTATTCGCGCCCAACGGCGGGAACGCCAATCACACAATCTTGAGCGGGTTATCTGGGATAGCTCTCAGCGAGCTAGAAGCTCTGGCGGAACCGACCGGATCGCTCGTCGAGGCTGGATATGTGGATATGCCGCCCTTCCCCCCGGGATTGACCCGTTCCGCCGAGCAACGTAAACGAGCGGCCGCTGGGCGTCTTGAGGGGCTTACGATGGCGGCACTGCGCTATTACGCTTGCTTGGAATCCTGCTTTCCATCTACTTGGCGGCGCAGTCACTCTCATATTGTCTATGGATTCATCGAAACAAAGACTTTGTGAGCAAGGTTGGGTCCCCGCTCCGCGTGTGCTCATTGCCGCGGCGACGAGCTGCCTATTTTGCGCCGGCACTCCGTATCCGTTTTCTGCTGCTTTGGGAGCAACCAGCGACGGCCCTCTGAGCGTCCGACGTTGGTCCCCCGCCCTAACGTGCGCGGCATGGATATTCGGGGGGTACAAAGGGGTGACCCTGGCTGGCGAGAAGATATGCAGTGAACCCTTCGAGCTGCATGGGCGGCGCCGGAGATCAATCCGGTTGTCGAGTGTTGCTCCTCGGGCCGTGAGCGGTCTCTCTTAGCCGCGCTGCAATGCGCCTCGACCGAAGTGAGCTGAGCTGAAATAGGTTTAAGACATCGACGCATGGTTACACTATTCGCTTCGAGCGATGTGCGGTGGTGACGAAGTTGTTCACAACCACGTTACTAAAGCGTGTGATGCACAACTGCAGGCTGTGTTCGTCAGGCATTTTTCGTCCGGTATCTTTGGTCGCTGAGAGGAGACAACGAAGGTGAGCGACTGCTACGATTTAGATCCTACTGACCGACAGTGGCCAGCCGAGTCAGAACCATGGAGCCGATTGCGGCCGCTCCATTGGGTCTGGCGGCTGATAACGGATCAGATAGAGGTCACGAGTGTTGATCTCCCGGTACGCCGGCTGCCTTCAGAGTTCTATGGATTGGTGGCGTGCCAGGCCAGCGATTTCCACGTTGATAGCGAAGCGGATCTGCACCGCCTCCAACAAGCGGTGAGAATAATAAACGGCCAGAGCCCGGATCTGGTCTTTCTGACTGGGGACTACTTCTCGGATTGCAAATCGATGTGGCGCTATATCGGCGAGTTCCGTCAAGCCTTGGGCGAGCTAAAACCGCCTCTCGGTGTATTTGCGATTGCCGGTAACCACGACCATTCGTTATCGTTCTGGACAATCGCACAAGCGCTCAGAAATTCGGGCGCATGTGTCCTCGCAAACGAGAATCATTCGCTCGAACTGAAAGGCAGCCGACTCTTCATCGTTGGCGTAGATGACCTTTGGTCGGACCGCGCCCGCCCCTCCTGTGCATTTCGGGGCGTTCAACCGGACGACTGTACGATCCTGCTCGTGCACAACCCTGATGCCGCGCCCTACGTGCGTCACTTGAAACCCGGGGTGATGCTTTCGGGACATACGCACGGCGGACTTATACGGATTCCTGTTTACGGCTCCCCCGTGAGGTCCTTTCTACGAATCGGTAGACAATTTTACTCCGGACTAAACCGTTACAAAGATTTCTACATTTATACGAACCGTGGACTTGGTGCGTTTCCGCTTAGTTTGCGCATAAATTGCCGGCCCGAGGTATCGCTTTTCAAGTTGACGGGCTGGCCGAGGGATATGCAGATAGAGAAGTCACGAGCAGCTAGAGTAGAAGCAACGGGACTGCGCATCCGGTCTAGCCCCCTGCTAACGTGAGTCACTTATTCCTTTAAGATTTGGCGAAATGATACCCGTTGCAGATATAGGACGATGTCAGTTCGATGCAGTTTGAGCTTCGCCGACGCCAGCGTAAGCACAGCGACGAGCGCGCGCCATCGAGGAACCTCCGCTTCATTTGCTCGTACCAGTAAGCCGTTGCTAGTTCGCCGAGCCCGGCTAGATCGAAACTGGGCACAGGAGACACGCAGATAAACTCGCCCGGTGAAGTCGAGCATGTCGGTTTTTGCCTGGTACAAGCGCATCGACTCGCAGATGGTGACTGGCGATGTCGAGCTGCAAAAGTCGACACGCGGCGCTTCGCCAGGGCGGCGCTCGCCGCCGCGCTGTTCTTCTTTTTCTTTGCACATATGGCTCGGGGAACTCGACGAAGCTTCTTACGCCGAAAAGACGAGATGATCGGCCATTAATGTCGTCGTTCCTCAGCTCAACTTCGGCGCAGTATATCGAGAGGCGGCTAACCGCATGATCGGTGAAATTGTTAGGCATCGACGAGTTCGGCGGGCGTCTTGCCCATGCCGCCGTGGCATTGATCGGATTGGCAATTTATCTGTTTGTGTCGCGCACCTTCAATTATCGGCGGGCGATACTCTCCGGCGCGATGCTGGCGGCCAGCACGCTTTACGTGGTAATGGCGCGGTGTTGACGACCGATATGTTGCTGACGGCGACGATGACCATCGCGCTGTTTGCATTATTTCTATAATAAAGCGATGGCGGTTAGCGCTAGATGCTCTGCTATATCGCGATCGTGCTCGCGCTTTTGACCAAGGGCCCGGTAGGCACGGCGATTCCGCTGTCGGCCGGTGCGATCGAGGAGCGCTGAGTCAACTAAGAGCAATCTCCGGGGAACAAAGTGATAGCTTCAAATTCCAAAAGACTGGCGGTAATCCGTCCAGATGCCATGGTTTGGACGAATGAGGCGGCAAGGGTCGCCACGCCCGGCGTTGTGCGGTCGAAGCAACTACGGGCCTGGTATGCCTTCGCGATTAAGCTGGCGGCGGGAATTTCGCTGCTCGCTTTCCTGCTATGGCATTACGACCTGCGCTCGACGTTTCGCCTAATCTGGCGCGAGCGCCCGATCCTGTTTGCGACTACCGTCGCTCTGTTCGTCGCCAGCCAGTTGATGTCCGCATTGCGATGGCAGCTTTTGGCAAGACTCAATGGTATCCCAGGCCGTTATCGGGAATACCTTGCGTATTTCTTCATCGGGATGTTCACAAACGTATTCGTGCCGGGCGTGATCGGCGGCGACGCGCTGCGCGCGCTTTATCTCGGCCGCCGTCACAAGCGGATCGCCGGGGCTGTCGCGTCGGTGATGGCCGATCGCGGCGTGGGACTGCTCACTCTTTTCTGGTTCGCTGCAGTGGCGGCGCTTTGCATAACGAGGGTGCGGCTGCCGGCTTCCGAGCTTCGTGTGACACTTGCAGCAGGAGCGATGTCGCTGCTCGCTTACCTCGCCGCCCCGCTTCTTGCGATGGGGGCCTCGCGAATAGGCGGCCGATTCAGCCGGCTCGTCGCACCTCTCATCCCATACCTGCGCCGGCCAATTTCTCTGGCGCCCGCGATAGTGCTTTCGGCTTTCCTGCAATTCTCTCTCGCCGTGTGCCAATATCTGCTTGGGCTCGGATTGAGGCTCGAGATCCCGCTGACGACGTTCTTACTGATAGTTCCGATAACTAACGTGATTGCCAGCCTCCCAATTACTATCAATGGACTAGGCTTGCGTGAAGCAACCTACCTGGTGCTTTTGGGTATGGCGGGGGTGAGCAAGGATCAAGCGGTCGCATTGAGCATTCTCTTTTTTGCCGCGACCCTCGCCGGCGGACTTACGGGAATGGTCCCTTTCATTGTAACCCCAATGCCAGTAGATCAGCCGGTCCCGGCTTGACGCTACTCGGCCAGAAGGCAGCCACGCCGCTCGGCCGATCATCCGTCCATTTTAGCCAGAAAGTACAAGCGCCGACGCATACGTGCGCTCTGTGGAACGGGTTTTTAGGTTCTCTAGTGTGGGTAGTGGTCGAATAGTTCCGCCTTTCGGCTTCTCCCTCACAGATCCGAGCGTGCCCGGCTTTCCCGCAATCGGCTCCTTCCGGAGTTCATCAAGTCAGCAAGAAACCATAGGTCGGGGATAAGTGATGTGAGGAGGTGGGGAGGGGAAGCGTTCGAGCAACCGCACGCGGCGCTCCCAGAGAGATGGCTTCAGCGATTGAGCGCGCGATACCAAAGGCGACGCGTCTTCTGATAGAAGGTGTTAGCCGATGGAGATTGCTCGGCAGACCAAAATACTCAAAGTGTCTGCGCCAAACGCTGCACAGCCGTTGATGCTGCAACGCATAATAATGGACAGATGAGCCTCTCGGTGACCGACGGACCCAATCTGGATCGTTAAGATCGGCGTCTGCGTTCGCCGCCAGCCTCCACCTGCAGTTCTTTAAGCTTCCCCGTGAGCCGCTTGGGAATGTATACCCCCTAGCTGGCTCCGGCCGGTAGCGCTCCGAGTGATCTGCGCGTGGAGTCGCTGTAAGGTCCGCGCTAGGTCCAGGTCTCGCGTCCATAACCTTCCAACTTTCGAGGCTAACCCCCACCCACACGACCCGGTCTATGCTTCAGACCCCCGGGTTACCGCGACGCCTGCAAGACTCGGTTCCGACCTGCCCGCTAAAGCTGGTCGTTCGGGACTTACAGCCGTGTGGCTTCGTCATTTTCATCCCAGCGCACTCCGTCAATTGCTGAAAAATCTGCCGAGCACTATTATCAGGAGTTTGATTTTAATATGTAAGAACCAGGACTTAAACTGACAGTCGTCGTGAGGTCCCTCGGGTCTTGAGGGAAGGAGACGAGGACCTTACCATCACTATCAAACTAAGTCTTGGCTTTTACAACCGAACCCCTGGACCGGATCCCCAAAGCTGAAAGGTCCCGTTGCCATCGCCTCGCCGGCGCTAATCCTCGAGCGCTGTTTGGCCCTCAGCCTCTTCGCCCGTAACTTGGGCCGGGAGCTCTGCAGACGTGGCTGGCGTCTTCGCGCGAACAGCTACTGAGGTGCCATTCCGCCATTCCGCCCGTCGACCACGAAGCGTTCTCGAACCAGAACGCGACACCGCAGTCGATGCACTTGAAGCTCATCTCGAACGGCACGTCACTGACCGAGGTCAAGACAACGCCGTCCTTGAGATCATGGCCGCTGCCACGGAGTGCGTGAAAATCGCTCGATGCGAACAGCCGCTGTCGCGCTTCGGTGAATTCGAAACCCCACTTGCGAGTGTCCATTCGCTCTCCCCCGAGCTTTTGCAGTACCTGTCGGCTCCGCGGGCGCTCTTATTCTGCGGGGATTGGCTAGGCCGAGAATCTTCCGCTTCGGTCAAACCTGTGGTCGCCCAAGGCCCGGCTGACAACCAAGCGCCCATAGCGCAGCATCGCGCGCCTTCCACGAACTGGACTTACGGACATCTATAGCGCAGGCGCTGACCGGCAACGGATAAGTTTGTCGGAAAACGATGACGGATACGAACTAGTGTTACCAAGTTGCTAGATTGAAGTGTTACTGCTGCTTGCTCGCGCTTCCCAGAGTGATGGCTTCTGCCCGTCGCCCTCTCATTGGGCCTGCCGCTCCTATCAAGTCCAGCTCCCCCGCCCACGTTCACTCTAAGCCAATCCGCGCGGTTTCCAAACGCCTTTTTGCCATTTCCCGCGATACCGCGAACGCTACCTACGCCTGCATTCCGCGCACCCCATAGGTCGATGGCCGTCACGATCGTCCTACTTCGGACCCCCGCGCGCGTGGTAGCTTCGTGACCCCGACCCAGATGCATTTCCCCCGCCGGCCTCGTCCACATACCCGCCACCGTCCTCGGGCGGCTCGAACCTCGTGCCGCTGTAGGGCGCGTTCAATCCGGCTGATGGGCGGTCAATGTCTAGGTATCCGCCGCAGTCATATGGTAAGAACTTAGTGCGTGGTAAGGCTTCATGCGGGGCGCGTGCATCCAGGTGGATCGCGGCGATATCTTCATTTTTTACTCGGCGACTGCGCACCCGAGCTCAACCGCC
>WNFD01003151.1_pt1 | contig 16541 bp, 15 predicted proteins | sample 5400491 | NCBI WGS metagenome assembly WNFD01 (sample SAMN13153343, study PRJNA577476) | soil metagenome | isolation source: 120 cm saprolite under Douglas fir tree site 2 hole 2 replicate 2 | place: USA:California | collected 2015-04-18 | reverse complement strand
CATCGTTGGCCTCGGCCAGAATGCCGAAGTGTTCGGCTGGAAAGTTGGCGACCGTGTCGCGGGGTCCTCGCATGCCGGTTGCGGCTACTGCCGTCAGTGCCAGCTCGGGCGCTATCAACTCTGCGACAACTACGGCCGGACGGACGTGCACAGCCAGTACGGGCACAACAAGCCCGGCGCGTACGCCGGCTACGTCGTCCAGTCGATCAAGAGTCTCACCCACATCCCGGACATCTTGAGCTATGACCTGGCAGCGATGTGTGACAGCACCTCGATCGCTATGCACACCGTCAACCGCGCCCAGATCAGGCCGGGCACGAACGCCGCTGTCTTCGGCGCGGGAGTGATGGGGCTACTGGTCGCGGAGTGCGCTCGCGTTGTCGGCGCCGCTCGCGTGATCGTGGTAGGCCGCGGCGAGCGGCTCAAGCGGGCTGCGGCTCTCGGGTTCGAGACTGTCGACTCCACCGTGCAGGACCCGGTTGCCGAAGTCCGGGCTAGGACGGCCGGGCTGGGCGTCGAGGTCGCGCTGGAATGCGCGGGCGCAGCCGAGACAATTCGCTGGGCCGTCGACGTGCTGCGTAAGGGCGGCCGCTGCTCGGTCATCGGCATTCCGCTTGAAGCCGTTGAGTTGCCGATCCAGCGCATGGTGCTAGACGAGCTGGACTTCGTAGGTGTCCGCGCCAATGCCGGCGAGATGGCCGACGTTGTGCCCCTCATCGCAGACGGGCGCATCCGGGCGGGCGAACTTATAACCCACCGGTTTAGCCTGAAAGAGTTCGCCACGGCCCACCACACGTTCACATCCAGGCAAGGCGCAGCACTCAAGGTGATCATTCACCCTGATCACGACTAACCGCACTTGTGGACGTCAGTTCCAGACCAGTTCGGCAGTCCTCTTCACTACGCCACAGGCCAGCAGGTGCCTGTCTGCTACCGGGAAACAGGAGACAGCCGAGCCACCCTGATCGCGGTGGCGACCTCCGACGCCTCCTTCCTCCAGACGCCGGACTGACCCGGTGCCTCGCGCGGGAGCGGAGCCGACGGGGCTGGCATCAGCACGGCGGCGACCTATATCTGGGCACCGCGTCTTTCCGGGTGCCCTCGAAACGCCAGGGCGTCTATCAGGGGCACGACCCCACCAATTCATCGCCAGGCGCTCTGAACTGGCTTGGACGCCCGCTTTCCTCGCGGGCAAGTCCTGACCGCCTCGCTGCGGCGTTGAGGGCGAAGGCCGCGGTCGGGCCGCTGGCTGGTCAGGAACGCGCGTCCGAACAGGAGATTCGGTCGGACCGAGACCTGCCCGGGTTGCCGTTTCCTCGCTGGACGGTGCGGCGCCGTCAGGCCGTGCCGTTTCTCAGGTCACGGCGCGGTAGTGGAGGTGGACCACGCCGTTACCGAAACGGCGTTCGTCCAGCAGTTCCAGCTGCAGGCGGACATCGCTGGGCAGCGCCTTCTTGCCGTTTCCCACCACGACCGGCGAGATGATCAGGTGAGCTTCGTCGACCAGGCCCGCCTTCATCGCCTCGGCGGCCAAGTTGGGTCCGCCCACGGTGAGATCGCGTCTGGCTCGCATTTTCATCTGCTGGACGGCTTCCGGGTCGAAGCTCCGCTCGATCCGCGTCCTGGCAGTGGATACGGCCTCCAGCGACCTGGAGTAGACGACCTTGTCGGCCGCCTGCCATATCTGGGCGAAGTCGAGCATCAGCGGCGACTGGCCGACCCGGTTGTGCGCGCTCTCCCAGCCGGCCATCTCCTCGTAAAGCCGGCGCCCGTAAAGGTAAGTGCCGACGGGCCGCTCGAAATCGTTGACGAAGCTGAACACCTCATCGTCTGGCATAGCCCAGTCATAGTTGCCTTTGCCGTCGGCCACATAACCATCCAGCGACATGATCGCCATATAGATGAGCTTGGCCATGGTGAACCTCCCTTTTATGCGCTGCCGAAGTCATGTGCCGCTAACTGGAGCCGCTGGCACTTGGCCGGCTGGGTTGCCCAGCCGCACCGATGCCCAATGTCACCGGGCGGCCTGCACCGCCGACGCGGGCCACATAGGCATCACATCGGTTACCGCAGCAAGCGGAATCCGCGTCAGTTCCTCGCCGCTCCACGGATCGGTGTCCCTCAGATCATCGCCCGACCTGAGTCAGGGACTATAGAGGATTTCAGCCGTCAGGCCGGTATTCAGGAACCAGGCGGTGGCCATCCAGGCGGAGGAGGTTCCGGGAATCGCTGCCATCTCCGCGTTCGCGCCGTCTCCTGGAGCGGCACCGAACAGCCACCGATGTCCGGTCCAGATGCTGGTGGCGCCGACCCTGAGGCCGTAGCGCCCGTACGGGACTACCGGATCGGCCGCGCTCAAGGCATTTGGCGGTCTTGGCACCGAGATCCAGTTTCCCCCGTTCCAGTGCGCTGGCCGTGGATGCCAGATCCAGGTATTGACGACCCACACGTTGGCGGGCGAGACGGCAACTACCTCAGCGGTGGCGCCTTGCCCCAGTCGCGGCAGACGGGCACGCACCCATGAGCGGCCGGTCCAGCGGTAGGCGGCCACCGGACCGCTCCCTGCCGACCGCGACAGGTAGCCGGCCACCCACATGTTCGTGTCCGACGAGCCGCTCAAGCTCATAAGAGTGAAATGGGGCGGCAGCGCGATCTCAGTCCAGGTTGAGCGATGCCAGTGGTAGAGCTGGCATATGGCAGCCTGGCATGAGGGTTCCGCTAGCCAGGCGTCATTTGCGTCCAGGATCACTGCGCCAGATCCCGCGCCAGCAGGCAACGTGATTTGGTGCCATCGCGAGCCATCCCAGCGCTCGGCGAGAAAGCTACCAGCGTAATCGCCCAACACCCAGACATTGGTGGCGGACGAGGCCCGGACAGTCAGCGGGATGAAGCCCACGGCGGGCAGGCCCGCGGGCGCCAGCGATGCCCGTTCCAATGCAGGATGTAACCGTTGGCGTGCGAGTTGATGCCGACGGCCCATGCGTCGTCCTTGCTGATGGCCGTTACGCTTTTCAGGCCATCGCCCGGGCTTTGCCATATTAGCCGCCAAGCCGGGAATCTGCTGGCCGGCGCGTCGCCGCTCGCCAGCGCGGAGCCGGGCACTAGCGCAGTCAGGCCAATGGCAGCACAGGTCGCCAGGATCGTAAGCGACTGTCGCATCCGATGCCTCCGTCAGTCCTGACGCTCATCATTTGTCCCATCAATGTAACCAGAATCGTCACAAGTAGCATCAGTGGCGCAGCAGTATGCAATCTTCTCGCCATACGTCAGCCTGATTGAACCAGGCCCGCCCCGCAGTTCGCTCCCAAAATCGGACATCATGGGGGATGACCCAGTGGGTCACGCGTAGCGAGATGCGTCTGAACTGGCAGAACCTGGCCGGGGTGGCCCGATCTTACCGACGGCCTCTTCGCCCCGAAGCCAACTGGCGGCGAGACCGACCAACGCTGGGAGGGGCTTGGTCTGCGAGGCGCGACCTCTAGACGTCTGCCGGTGTCCATAGTTGGTGCTTACATTGGTTACTCACTTGGTTACGCGTCCAAGCATGCCTATCAGATCCGGGCCGACCTCCATGAGGGACTATCGGCCGCGCCTCAGCGGCTGTTTAGGTTGAGTCCGCCATCCCACAGCGCGGCGCGGTTTCGGGGATTGGGTTAGCTCTTCGGCTCCGGATCGTCTTCATCGTCGTCAGGCGCTTACGGACCCAACGGCGTCGCAGTGCCCAGCTCGTCGCGGGGAGCACTGCGAGTTGGGCGTTCGGCAGGAGTTCGAACATCTCCACCACGTCGGGCAGCGGTGAGAAGCCGCGGTCGCCAAAGACCAGCAGGGTCGGCACCTGCAGTGATCGCAGCTCGTCGGTCTACCCCGGGAACTCGTGCACCATTGTCGACGTCTTGGCCGCCAACTCCTCGAAGTGCGCGGGGTCGGGAGCGACCGCCTCGTGGGCGTCGCGCATCGCCTGGAAGTGGGCCGGCGGCGGCATGCGGTCCTCGTCGAGTGGCGCGCTCTCCCGGCCCGGCGGGCGGTGGCCGTCCGCCGAGGCGACGATCAGCTTGCCGACCCGGGTGGGCGCGCCGAGCGCGACCGCGCAGGCGACAAGACCGCCGAGGCTGAAGCCGAAGAGATCGGCCTCGGCGATCCCCCAGCTGGTCGAGTAGCGCGACAGTCGCCGCCGCCGCGAGACCGCGTCCCATTCTTGGGGGTGCAAGCCGCAGTCACCGTCCGACAGCCCGTGAGCGGGCATATCGAACGCGACGAGCGAGCGCCGCTGCCCAGCGAGCCATCGATCAGCGGGGCCCAAGATGAGTTGTCGTCCTCCCATCGGTGAACGAGCAGCACCGCTCGACACACCGCCTGCCCCGCCGGAACCGACGATGACGCATAGCCGAGCTCACCATCGACTAGGGCGATGCGTTCATCGTCAGGCCGAGTTCGCCCCGCCGAGACGTAGCCGCACCGGTGAGAACCGGCGTCTGGCATCATCAGTACTGACATGGCTGCGAACGAACCGACCGCCAAGAACCTCGCCGACCTCTACGAGCTCGCCCCGCTGGACTGGGGCGACGTGCGCCGCGCCCTCGAGACCAACCTCACCCAGGAACCCGGCACCGGTGGGCCCGGCCACCACACCTTCTGGCTGTCGACCATCGATGCCGACGGCCGCCCGCACATGACAGCCGTCGGCGCTTTCTGGTTCGGCGACCGGTACTACTTCACCGGCGGACCGCGGTCTCGCAAGATCCGCAACCTCGAGCGCGACCCGCGCTGCGCGTTCGGCGTCGCCATCCACGGCTACGACGTCGCGCTCGAGGGCCGGGCCGTCCGGGTCACCGACGACGCCCTGCTGCACCGGCTCGCCCAGGTGTTCGCGGAGGGCGGCTGGGCGCCGACGGTCGCCAACGGCGCGTTCACCCACGACTACAGTGCCCCGAGCGCCGGCCCGCCGCCCTGGTATGTCTACGGGTTCACCCCCGAGGACGCCTACGCCGTGATGACCAAGGAGCCCGGCGGCGCCACTCGCTGGACCTTCTGAATCCCATCCCGTCACGTTCGCAGGACCGCAGAGTGCAGACCCCGTCCCATTCAAGTCCGACCGGCTGACGTTCCTGGATCGCCCAGCCCAGCAGGTGATCCGGAACTGCTTCTCCAAGCTCTCATCGATAGCACCTGCCACCGCAGGAAATAGTTATCGGTACACCCCATTATGGCCGAGCGAAAACCGTCCGGGTTGGGGGAAAAACGCCAGCCCGTGCGGGCTTGAGCCGACGTTGATCACGTGCAGGACTTTTCCGGTTCGGGTGCTGATCACTGAGACCGAGGCGTTGAACCGGTTGGACACCCACACTTGATTCCCGCCGGGGGTCACCTGGATCATGTCCGGGCTGCCGCCCACGTGCCAGGTGGCGATCACCTTGCGGGTCGCGAAGCTGATCACGGACATCGTTCCGGCGAGGCGGTTACTCACGTAGAGGTTCTTGGTGTCACGGCTCACCGCCAGGCCGTGCGCGCCTTCTCCGGTGGCGAGGAACCCGATCCGCCGCAACGTTCTGGCGTCCAGGATGGTGACGCCGCCGAGCCCCTGGTTCGCTACGTAGAAGACCTTGCCGTCGGGTGCCAGCTTCACGTCTATCGGCAGGCCACCGACGTAGCAGCGGCCAGTCACCCGCATCGAGGTGGTGCTCACCCGGATCACCCAGCCGCTGAACTCCGCGGACACGACCAGGGACCGTCCATCGGCGGAGAAGTCCATATGATCGGGGCCTACGGCGGGGATGACGGCGCTCTTCAGGAAGCGCCACGTTCGGGCGTTATAAAAGTCCAGGCGCTGGTACGCCTCCGCCACCACGATGGCTTTCTGCCCGTCCGGAGTGAAGTACAGGTTGTAGGGATCGGTGACTGGAATGACCTTCCCGGTGGGCCGCCAGGTACGAGGATCGATGACGGTCAGCGTGTTCGAATCGGTGTTGTTGACATAGAGCCAGCGCAGGTTCCAGGACGGCGTGATGTGCTGAGGGTACTGCCCGACCGGGTAGTGCGCGATGACCCTGTACGTGCGGGGGTCGATCACGTCGACAGACGCGGACTCGCTGTTCGGCACGTAGACACGCTCCGGCACTCCGGCTACCGCGCGGCTCATGTCACCAGGGAGCGTGTGGCCGTACACGTTAGAGCTCCCCGTCCTCGCGGCCGCCGCGGGCGAGGCCGTGTGCGACCGGGTCGCCACCGGCGCCCTTGGATCAGCCGGTGAGCTAGCCGCCCCAACAGTGCAGCCGCTCACTACGACGATGACGGCAGATGCAAGCAGTGCGCTGATCAAGACCGTGGGTCGCGTGCGAAGTCGCGCTGGCGGGCTCACGCGCGCTCTCTACCCGTCGGGTACGGTCCCGAACACGACCATCGGTCCTCTGCCGGAATTACGCATCATCATGTGAGTTCCTTGACCCGATCATGAGACCGACGTGCGCTTCGCAGCGGACTGTTCGTTCGAGTCGTCTTCTAGGCCGCGCGAAACCGCGAGGCGAGGGCTAGTATGCTAAGATGCGAATATGCGCACCACGGTGGACATGCCAGCCGAGCTCATGCAGGCGGCTAAGGTGAGGGCGGCGGAGGGCGGCGAAACCCTCAAGGACCTGGTGACCCGCGCCGTCGCCCAGGAACTCCGCATCCCCGCCCGGCCCGCCCGCTCACGACGAGTCTCCTTCCCGCTGGTCGGCCGCGATGCCACCCCCAGCGTGAACGTGACGAACGCTGACATCGAGGCTGCGCTCGAAGCCGAGGACATCGACAGGTACGCCGGGCGGTGATCCTCCTCGACGTCGGCGTCTGGCTCGCGGCGGCGTGGGTCGGCATGTGCACCATCGCGCCGCGGCCGATTGGCTTAACCAGCAAGAAGATGACCTCGCGCTGTGCCGGGTAACGCAGATGAGCCTGCTGCGGCTGCTGTCCAATCCGGGCGTGATGGGCCAGGACGTGGTTTCGCATGGTGACGCGTGGCGGGGGATCGACCGACTCCGCGCCGACGAGCGCGTCCTGTGGTCCGAGGAGCCCGCTCAGCTTGAGGCCGCATGGCGGGCTATCTCCGCCAGGGACGAGAACAGCCATAAGCTCTGGACCGATGACTACCTCGCCGCGTTCGCCCAGGTGGCCGGCGCGACTCTGGCCACTCTCGACCGCAAGCTGCACTACCGCTACCCCTCCGTCCGGATCGTCACACTAACCTGACGAGACCGCCGGACGGGTTGCGCGGTTCCGGGGCTCCTGGCGCGCGCATGGACAGGTCGGCCACGAGCACGGATGGAACGCTCACGCGCTTCCTAAGCCACCGCCGCCGGGTCGAGTCACACCTGCAGGATTCGCGAGATCAAGCCACGCGCTCGGCGCGAGGGCCGACAAGCGCAAAGACGCTCGTTTCCTGAGACCGGACACTGCTGGGGCGCTCGTTTGAATTTGTGTCAAGGCGACGGTCACAACTGCGACAACACGGCAGCATTTGCCTTGACAGTGCAGGACCAAGACTACATTCTGATCATACTCTGTATGCAGAGAGAGGCCGGTCATGCTCGTAGGCATCAGTCGTCGGGATCTCCTCAAGCGCGCAAGCTTGCTCGCTATGGCCGTCCCTGGCCTGGCGACCGTGCTCGATGCCTGCGCGTCAGCGGTTCCCACCGCGAAAGCCAAGATCCTGCGAGTCGGCTGGACCATCGAGCCGGACACGATGAACCCGCTCACGACGTACAGCACCGAAGCGGTGGAGGTGCTGCAGCTGATCTACGACCAGCTCATGCATTACGACCTCGACCTCAAGCCCCAGCCCGGCCTCGCCACTTCGTGGACCTACAGCCCGGATGGCAAATCCGTCACCTACACGCTCCGGCCGGCCACCTGGCATGACGGCAAGCCGTTCACCTCCGCCGATGCCAAGTTCACCTTCGACCTGATTAAGTCGACCAAGACCAGCGCCTACTACCAGTGGGTGACAAGCATGGTCTCGACCGAAGCACCTAACGCGACAACCCTGGTGCTGCACTTCTCGCAGCCGCAGGCATTCAATCCTGGTCTCGCGGTGCCGATCATCCCGCAGCACATCTGGACCGGCATGGACGCAACCAAAATCCAGAAATTCGTCAACTCGCACCCGGTCGGAACGGGCCCGTACAAGTTCGTGAACTGGATCAAGGGCACCTCGATCGAGGTCGAGCGCAACGAATCCTGGTGGGGCACTAAGCCCGCGGCGGCGAAAGTGTCCTGGACCTTGTTCCAGAACGAAGACGTGATGGCACAAAGCCTGAAGACGGGCTCGGTGGACATCTGTCCGGAGATTCCGCCGACGATCTGGCGAGGCCTGTCCAGCGCGCCGAATCTCAAGACAGTCTCGCTGCCCTCGTTCTCATTCCACCACATCGGCATCAACGTGTCGGACAACCCGAAGTCGGGCGGCAACCCCCTGCTCAAGGACCGTAACGTCCGGCTCGCACTCAGTTACGCGGTAGACCGGCAGCAGCTCGTCAACGTCGCGCTGGCCGGCCTCGGCACCCCTGGCAGCACGCTGCTTCCGGCCGGCTTCGGTGAATGGCACCTTGACATTCCGGACAGCCAGCAGTTCAACGCCAACCCGGCGAAGGCGGAGGCGCTGCTCACGGCCGCCGGCTACATCGACCGCAACGGCAGCGGTGTCCGGACATCGAAGGGAGGCAAGCCCCTCAGCTTCCGGCTCATCGCGATCCAGTCCACCTCGGTCGACGTAGCCGCCGCGCAGTTGTTCCGCAATGCGTGCGCCAAGGTCGGCATCCAGCTGAAACTCACACTGCTGGACGCCAACTCGCTCGGCAACACCGTATATAACGCGCAGGCGCCGAACTGGGACATCTTCGTCTGGGGCTGGGACGCCGGCGTCTATGACCCCGACTACATGCTCGGCATCCCGCTGTGCAATCAGATTGGCGCGAACAACGACGTCTACTACTGCAACCGGCACTATGACCAGCTCTATAACGAGCAGTCGGTCACCATTGACCACGCGGCCCGGCTCGCGCTGGTGCATCAGGCACAGCAGTACTACTACGACGACGCCGCATACATCGTCATGTGGTACCAGGACAAGCTGCAGGGCTACCGGACCGATACCTGGCAGGGCTGGCAGCCGGTGAACGGCGGCATGGTGCTCAACTTCACGCGGGACAACTACCTGAAGGTCCGGCCCGCCTAGGCGGCGCCAGGCACGCATGGCGCGGTTCCGCTATCTCGGCCGTAAGGTTGCCTGGCTCGCAATCACCTTGTACGGGGTCGTGACGTTCAACTTCGTGCTGTTTCACGTGCTACCCGGCAACCCGGTCCGGCTGCTGGCCAGGTCCGGCCACCTCACCCCGCAAGCGGTGGCCGCGATCACCAAGGTGTACGGGCTGAACCATCCGCTCATCGTGCAGTACGCCATCTACCTGGGCGATCTGCTCCGCGGTCAGCTTGGTTTGTCGTACACCTACCGGGAGCCGGTCGGCACGCTGCTTGGCCAGTACCTGGGCAACACCGTTCTACTGCTCGCCGGTGCGACGCTGCTGACCATCGTCCTGGGCGTACTGTTTGGCGTGATCGCGGCCAACCGGCGAGGCGGCAGGTACGACTCGCTCACCGTCACCACGTCGGTCATCGGCTGGTCACTGCCGACCTTCTGGACCGGCCTGATCCTCGTCTTCCTCCTGGGCGTATGGCTGCACGCGTTCCCGATCTTCGGATCGCAGACGCCGAACGCCGTCTACACCTCACCCTGGCTGCGGTACGAGGACATCGCCGCGCACCTGTTCCTGCCCACGCTCACCCTGGTCATCGTGAACATCGCCCAGTTCGTCCTGGTGGCACGGGCGTCTGTGATCGAAGTTCTCGCCGAGGACTTCATGCTCACCGCGCGGGCGAAAGGCCTGGCCCGGCGCCGGATCTTGTGGCGGCACGCGGTCCGTAACGCCATGCTGCCGATCGTCACGTCGTCTGCCCTGCTCGTCGGCCTTGTGGTCAGCGGCGCTATCGAGGTCGAAACCGTGTTCTCCTGGCCGGGCATGGGCCTGCTGGTCTACAACTCCGTGCTGAATCGCGACTATCCGGTGATCGAGGGCGCCTTCCTGGTGTTCGCGATCGTTGTGCTGCTGGTGAATTTCGCCAGCGATCTGCTCTATCAGGTGCTTGACCCGAGAGTCCGGGAGGCGTGATGGTGCGCCCGATCATCACGAGCGGCCACGTGCCCGGTCCGGATGACGGCCTCGTCCCGGCTGTGGCCGCCGAGCCGGGCCAGCGCGGGCAGCTCCGCAACGTCTGGGGGTACGTCTGGCACGACCGGCTCGGCCGCGTCGGCGTGGTCGCCTTCGTGCTGGTCGTCATCATCGCGGTTGCCGGGCCTTTGCTCTTCCCGTTCAATCAGGCCGCCGTCAGCAGCACCTCGGCCGGGCTGCTGCTACCGCCGTCCGGGCAGTACTGGCTGGGCACCGATGAGCTCGGCCGGGACGTGTTCCGCGAGTTCCTCGCCGCCGCGCACGTATCACTGATCGTCGGCCTGGCCGCGACTGCGATCTCGATGATCCTCGGTGCCGCGATCGGCATCGTGGCCGGTTACTACGGCCGATGGATCGACAACACGCTGATGCGGCTGACTGACTTCTTCCTGGTGCTGCCGCAGATCCCGCTGGTGATCGCGCTCGCGGCCTTCTTCGGCCAGAGCCTGGGCATCATCATCCTGGTGATCGGGATGACCGGCTGGCCGACCACCGCACGGATCGTCCGGTCGCAGACACTGTCCTTGCGCGAGCGGCAGTTCATCACCCGGGTCCGCTCGCTCGGGACCCCGGACTCGCGCATCCTGCGCGTGCACATCCTGCCCAACGTGATGCCGCTGATCTTTGCCAATACCGTCCTGGTCATCGGCGGCGCGATCCTGGCCGAGGCGACACTCTCCTTCCTTGGCCTCGGCGATCCCGTTCAGGTCTCCTGGGGGACCATGCTGCACTTCGCCTTCGACTCCGGCGCGATCGGCCGCGGTGCCTGGTGGTACTTCGTCCCGCCGGGCATCGGGATCGTGATCGTCGTACTCGCCTTCACGCTCACCGGCCACGCGATCGACCAGGCGCTCAACCCGAGGCTGCGGGGATCGCGATGAGCGGTCCGCGCGGCCAGGCGGCCCTGCTGGAAATCGTCGGGCTACGAGTCGAGTACGCCACCCCGTCCGGCCCGGTCACGGCAGTGGACGGCGCCAGCTTGTCAGTAGCGGCGGGCGAGGTGGTGGGGCTGGCCGGCGAGTCCGGCTGCGGCAAGACCACCCTCGCGCTGGCAGTCCCGCGGCTGCTCGCCGCGGAGGCGACGGTGACAGGATCGATCACATTCGACGGGCAGAGCCTGCTCGGCATGACCGAGGACCAGCTCCGTGCTATCCGCTGGCGCAGGATTGCCGTGATCTTCCAGGGCGCGATGAACTCGCTGAACCCGGTGCACACCATCGGCGCCCAGATAATCGAGCCGATCCTGGCCCATGAGCCGGGCACCGCGAAGAAACAGGCCGCTGAGCGCGCCGCGGAGCTACTGGACTCGGTCGGCATCGACCCGGCCCGCGCGGTGGCATTCCCGCACGAGCTGTCCGGCGGGATGCGCCAGCGGGTGCTGATCGCGATGGCGCTGGCTTGCCGGCCACAGCTAATCGTCGCCGACGAGCCGATCACGGCGCTCGACGTGATGACCCAGGCGCAGATCCTGGACCTGATGCGCAGCCTGACCGACCGGCTGGAATTGTCGATGATCCTGATCTCGCATGACCTGTCGGTGATCGCTGAGGTGTGTGACTCGGTGAACGTCATGTACGCCGGCAAGATCGTCGAATCGGGCCCGACCGCCAGCATCTTCGCTCCCGCGGCGACGGGCTCGGGTCCCGCGCATCCGTATACCGCCCGGCTCCGGCATGCCTTCCCCGACATTCGCCGGGAACGGACCTTCGTGGAGGCCATCCCCGGGCAGCCGCCCGACCTGCACCAGCCGCCGACCGGCTGCCGTTTCGCTGACCGGTGCGATCTCGTGATCGACGAATGCCGGACAAGAGAGCCAGAGCTGGCGATCGTCCGCCCCGGTCATCGCGCCGCCTGCCACCGTAGCGACCTCGTCCTCGGGGGGGTTACGTGAACACCCCACAGCATCCCAGCGGTACGGCGGCACCCGTGCCGAAGCCGCGCGATCCCGAGCCGCTTCCGGCCAGCGGGGCCGGGCCAGCTGCGGTGCCAGACGGGCCGTTGCTGGAGGTGACGGACCTGGCGGTGACCTACCGCAGCCGCCGGGGGCGCCGGTCGCGGCGCCTGGTCCGGGCGGTGGACGGGGTTAGCTTCGCGCTCGGGCGGGGGGAGATCCTGGCGCTCGTGGGCGAGTCCGGGTGCGGCAAGACATCGATCGTCCGGGCAATCGCCCGGCTCGAGGAAGCCCGTGCCGGACAGATCCTGTTCCATGGCCGGAACATAGCGCACGCCCGGCGACGGGCACTACGCCAGCTGCGCCGCGAGATCCAGGTTGTGTTCCAGGACCCGTTCGAGTCGCTGGATCCGCGGCTCACTGCGTTCGACACTGTCGAGGAGTCACTCCTCGTTCACCGGCTCGGCGGTGACACGAGACAGCGGCGCGAGCAGGTGCTGGACGCAATGCGGCAGGTCGGCCTGCACCCGGCGGCGGAGATCGCACGGCGCTACCCGCACCAGCTGTCTGGCGGCCAGCGGCAGCGGCTGGTGATCGCCGGCGCGATGGTGCTCAGGCCGGAGCTGCTGATCGCCGACGAGCCTGTCTCCATGCTCGACGTATCGCTCCGGGCCGGCGTACTGCGGGTGATGATGGACTTGCGGGAGAGCCAGGGGATCTCAATCCTGTTCGTCACCCACGACCTCTCACTGGCCTGGGTCCTAGCGGACCGGGTGGCGGTCGTCTACCTCGGCCGGATCGTGGAGGTCGGCACCCCCGACGAGATCATCAAGTCGCCGCTGCACCCGTATACCCGGGCTCTGGTGTCGGTCATCCCCGTACCTGAAGCAGGCCGTCGTGACGGCCGCATCCTGCTCAGCGGCGAGGCGCCGAATGCCGCGCACGTACCGGAGGGTTGCCGGTTCCATCCGCGTTGCCCCCTCTACCGGGAACTCGGCGAGCCTGCGCGCTGTCGGACAGCCGACCCGGCCCTGACCGGCCAGGCCACCGGACGCGCCGTGGCATGCCATTTCGCGAAAGGACAAAGCTGATGCCAGTCACGCCCGAACAAGTGACCCAGCTCCTGACCAGGCTCGTCACGCTCGAGTCGGTGACCCCGTGGTTGATCCCGACTGGGTCGGGGGAGGCCGCCGTAGCCCGGTACATCGCCGACTGGCTGGCCGACACCGGCGCGGAAATCGAGGTCGTCGAGGTTGAGCCGGGCCGACCGAATGTCCTGGCCCGGCTGCGAGGGACCGACGGCGGGCCGACGCTGTGCCTGAACGCGCACACCGACACCGTCGGCTTCGAGGGCTGGCCGGACGAGGCCCTGGTACCGCGGATCGACGGCGACATCATGTACGGCCTCGGCGCAGCCGACGACAAGTCTGGCATCGCCGCCGCGATGTTGACCCTGCGCGCACTGGCCGAGTCTGGCACCAGGCTGCGCGGGGACCTGCTGATCGCTTGCGTCGCGGACGAGGAGGGCGTCTCCATTGGCTCGGAGCATCTGGCCGCGAACCATGATGGAATTGACGCCAGCATCGTTCTCGAGCCGCAGCCCAACGAGGAGCTCGTAGTCGAGCACCAGGGATTCGGCTGGATCGATGTGATCTGCTATGGCGTGGCCGCGCACGGATGCGTACCAGATCAGGGCGTGGACGCGATTGTCCAGCTAGCCGAGGTCATCACGCGGATGCACGCGCACGACCGCCAGGCATTCGAGCCTGAACCACATCCGATGAGCGGCCGGACGGTATTCCACACTGGCACCGTCACCGGTGGCACCGACTACGCCACTTATCCGAACTACGCCAAGGTTGGCATCGAGATCGGAACTCAGCCCGGGGAGCACCTGTCCGACCGGGTAACCGAGATCGAGCGGATGTTCGCCGACGTGGCGCGGACCGAGCGCGGCTTCAGCGGCGAAGTCATCGTCCGGCTTGACCGAGAGCCGTTCGTCGCCAGCGGGCACCAGGCCCTGCAGGAGGTCGTGGTCAGGGCGATGACCGAGGTGCTCGGCCATCCGCCCACGATCACCGGCATGAACGGCTGGACCGACGCCGCACTGATGCAGGCAGCCGGGATCCCGACCTTGCTGATGGGGTCGCTCGGCGGGAACTACCACACCGCCGGGGAGTGGACTTCGATCAGCGGACTGGTCCAACTCTGCGACATTCTGGTTCGCGTCGCGACCAGCTACCTGCGGTGATCGGGCCGCCCGGGCCGGACACCCCGGCTCCTGAGCCTGACCGGGTCGAGCGTCCCGGACTGAAATCCGAACGGATGGCCGAACGGGAACTGGACGACGCGCTGTATTACCTCGGCACGAATTGCGTGCCGTGTGCCGAGCGGCATTTCGAGAAGGCCCGGCTGCTCGGGGCAACCGAGAAGGCGATCGCCGCGGTACGCGCGAAGCATGCCGCGGCCGATCGGACGGTGCCTGATCATGGGACGCCCGTTACACAGCCGTCGGCAGTGCCCCAGCTCGGCATTTAGCACGTCGAGGGCGTCAACGGCCGTCGTCAAGCCGCCCGGGTGGCCCGTCTCTGTGTCTATTTAGTATGCAGAGTATACAGTGTATGCGCTTAGCTGGAATCTAATGCTTGTGACATGACTGCGGTCGAGGTCCCGCCTAAAGGAGTGTGCTCGCGTGAGCTTTAACGAGCGATATGGCGCCTGGGCGAAACGCTCGGGCGAGCTGTTCGCGGAGGCCAGCACAGTTATTCCGGGCGGCGCGGGCAGCAGCGCCCGGACCGTGAAATTCGGTTGGAAGCCATACCCGCCGTTCATGGCCAGCGGCACCGGGTCGCGGATCCGCGACGTGGACGGCCACGAGTTCGTGGACTACCTGCTCGGCCTCGGCCCGATGATCCTCGGTCACCGGCACCCGATAGTGACCGCGGCGGTCGCCGATGCGATCCAGGTATATGGCACCTGCTTCGGCTTGCCGTATGAGCTCGAGATCGAAGCGGCCCGCAAGGTCGTCGACGCGGTTCCCGGCATCGACCTGATCCGATTCACCAACTCGGGCAGCGAGGCGGTCGGTAGCGCCGTCCGCATCGCCCGGGCCTATACCGGCCGACGCCTGATCATCAGATTCGAGGGGCATTATCACGGCTGGCAGGACACGGTCTACTGGTCCAATCATGTAGACCCGGCGGTGGCCGGCCCGGCCAGCCGCCCCCGGCCAGTGCCGTCCGGTCCCGGTGTCCCGGCCGAGCTGGAGGGCACGATGCTGGTGCTGACCTGGAATGACCCAGAGAGCTTCGCGGCCATGATGGCGGAGCGCGGCGACGAAGTGGCCGCGGTCATCACCGAGCCGACCGTCTTCAACACCGGCTGCATCTTGCCTGAGCCTGGCTATCTCGAGCTGCTGCGCGAACTCACCAAGCTGCATGGAGCCTTGCTGATCTTCGATGAGGTCATCACCGGGTTCCGGTTCGCCCGGGGAGGCGCGCAGGAGTACTTCGGCGTCAACCCGGACCTGACCACACTGGCCAAGGGCCTCGGCGGCGGATTCCCGGTCGCCGCGGTTGGCGGCAGCGAGGCGGTCATGTCGATCATCGCGGACGGCCGGTACTCGCATTCAGGCACCTACAACGCCAACGTGGTGGCTTGCGCCGCCGTCTCGGCGACGATGGATATGCTCGCCGAGCCTGGCCTGTATCAGCGGCAGCTCGCCCTCGGCCAGCGGCTGATGGATGGCTTGCGTGACCTCGCGGAAGACGCCGGGCTCCCGGTGATCGTCGAAGGGCTTGGCACCGTCTTCCAGCTCTGGTTTACCGAGCACCCGATCCGGAACTGGCGAGACGCGGAACGCTACGCCAGGGAGGACATGTTCACCACGTGGTGGCAGGAGATGCTGCTGCGGGGCGTCCTGTTCCACCCCAGCCAGTTCGAGAATCTGTTCCTGTCCCTGGTGCATGACGATGCCGACGTCGACCAGGCGCTGACAGCTACGGCAGAGGCATTTGCGGCGGTCCGGCGAATGCCCCAGCTAACCGGCGCGCACGGCTAGAGTTTCGCCTGACGAGTTACCGTATGGAAATGGCCCAGCCCGGCGTGGCGGCAGTCGAAACACTGTTCGAGCCGTGCCGGATCGGGCAGGTTGCCATCGGCAATCGTTTCGTTCGGGCGGGGACTTCAGAGGGAATGGTCGATCGCCGCAACCTTGCCAGCGGGGATCTCGCCCTGCTGCTGGGTGAGCTGGCGCGGCTGGGGGTTGGCCTGGTCATTACCGGTCACATGTTTGTCGACCGCCGTGGCCAATATGACGACGATCAGACCGCGATCGATACCGACGAAGCCATCGGCCCGCTTGAGGCCGTCGCGGCCGCCGTTCACCGGCATGG
>WNFD01008193.1_pt1 | contig 16546 bp, 10 predicted proteins | sample 5400491 | NCBI WGS metagenome assembly WNFD01 (sample SAMN13153343, study PRJNA577476) | soil metagenome | isolation source: 120 cm saprolite under Douglas fir tree site 2 hole 2 replicate 2 | place: USA:California | collected 2015-04-18 | reverse complement strand
ACCTGATGCGGAGTGGCCTGTGATAACCAATGACGGCCCCACCAGTTCAGCGCTTCCGCCGTCCTCACCCAATCGATTGCCGGCGCGCGAGCTGCTCGCCCTGGTGCTTGGCCGCGACGTCGTGCCAGCGCCTGGCGCCGGCGCCGACGGGAGGCGTGGGCCCGCCGGGGGAACGCTGCTAGCGCCCCCGCTACAGCTCTTCGTGCTCAGCTTCCTGATGCTCTTTGTCGAGCTGGCGCTCATCCGGTGGTCCGGGGCGCTGGTCATCTTTCTGTCTTACTTCTCCAACTTCGTCCTACTGGGCAGCTTCCTCGGCATCGGCATCGGGTTCCTACGGGCCCGGGCCCGGGTGAACCTCTTCCCCTGGTCCCCGGTGGCGCTGGCTCTGCTGATCCTTTTCGTCCGGGCGTTCCCGGTCCAGGTCATCCGGAGCGGACATCAGCTCCTGTTCTTCGGCTACGGGACGTTCCACGCGAGTGGCCCGCCCAGTTGGGTCACGCTGCCCATCGTGTTCCTGGCCGTCGCCGCCGTCATGGCCATGATCGGCGAGGGCGTGGCCCGGACGTTCGTGACGTTCCGGCCGCTGGATGCTTACCGGCTGGACATCGCCGGCAGCATCGTCGGCATCGCGGCCTTCTCGCTGCTGTCGTTCCTCGACGCCAAGCCGGTCGTCTGGGCGCTCATAGTCGCGCTAGTCATGCTGCTGCTCTTCGGCAGGCGAATCGGCCTTCTCCAGGTCACCGCGGTCCTGGCGCTGGTGATGCTGCTCTGGTCGGAGTCCCTGTCGTCCAGCGACATCTGGTCGCCCTACTACCGCATCTCATATACGAAGGCGGGCGATGGGTACGCCATCAACGTTAACGGGATCCCGCACCAGAACATCATCCCGGCCCGCAAGCTGCAATTGGTCTACTCCCTGCCGTATCAGCACGCTCCCGGCAACCCGCTCAACAATGTGCTGATCGTCGGTGCCGGTACCGGCGACGATGTAGCGAACGCCCTCCTGAAGGGCGCCAAGCACATCGACGCGGTGGAGATCGATCCGCAGTTGTACCAGCTGGGCAAGCGGCTGAACCCGGACCATCCCTACCAGAATCCCCGGGTCACGGTGCACATCAACGACGGCCGGGCCTTCCTCGAGCAGACGCACACGAAGTACGACATGATCCTGTTCGCCCTGCCCGACTCGCTGACCCTGGTGGCCGGGCAGTCCTCGTTGCGGCTGGAGAGCTACCTGTTCACCCTCCAGGCGGTGCAAGCGGCGAGGGCGCACCTGAACCCGGGCGATGGCCTGTTCGCCATGTACAACTACTACCGGACGACGTGGCTTCGCGACCGCCTGGCAAACACCCTGCAGGTAGCCTTCGGCCACGCCCCGTGCGCCGACAACGAGGGCTTCTCGCTCTCCATCCGTTCGTCTACCTGGACGGTAACTCGATTCCCTCGCTCTACCTGATAACACTCGGCCTGATCCTGCTGGCGTCGATCGTGCTGCTGCGCCCCGTCTCCGGCCCGTACCGCAGGATGACCGGCTACCTCGACCTGTTCTTCATGGGGGCGGCGTTCCTGCTGCTTGAGACGAAGAACATCGTGCAGTTCGCGCTGCTGTTCGGCACCACCTGGTTCGTCAACGCGCTGGTGACAGCGGGTGTCCTGGTGTCGGTGTTCGCGGCGGTGGAGGTGTCGCGGCACGTGGTGATCAAGCGGCCGGCCCTGCTCTACGCCGGCCTGCTCGCCACGCTGGTCGTGGCCTGGGCGGTCCCGCCAGGGTCGCTGCTGTCCCTGTCGCCGCTGCCCCGCTTCGTCCTCGCGGTGATCATCGCCTTCGCACCGATCTTCCTCGCCAACATGGTCTTCTCCCAGCGGTTCCGTGCTACCGGGGACTCCGGCACGGCCTTCGGGGCCAACCTGCTCGGCGCGATGGTCGGCGGAATCCTGGAGTACACGTCACTTGTCATCGGGTACCGATGGCTCCTCGCCCTCGTGGCGCTCCTCTACGGGCTGGCGTTCCTCACCGGATGGCGGCACCTTCGCACCCCCGCACCCGAGGTCACGCGGATGCCGCAGACGGCTGGCCAGGTGGGTAGTTAGCCTGGCTGAGACCGGCTGCCGAACCGGTCGTGCCACGCCTGGCGGCGATTATGCGGGGGGCCGGGCTGATCGTCAGGCAGACCGTGGGCGTCGGCCCGTTCGCCGGTGTCATCGGGCCCCGCCGGCTGGTTGGCGTGTGCTGATTGGCCGGTGTGGACCAGCCCATCGGTGCTCGTCGGCCACATGGCCGGGGTCCGGTCACTGGCCCTGCCGACCATTGCCATCACGCCGAGGACCGCGGCGATCGGGATCAGGGACAGTTGCGGCAGTTCGTACCGCCAGTCGAAGGTGGCGATGGTGAACGGGGGTTCGACCGCGGCGATGACGCCGATCGTGAAAAGCAGGCAGGGGGCGCGCAGCCCGCTGCGCCGTGCCCGGCCGATCCCGGCCAGGCCGGCCACGCCCAGCGCGAGACCGGCAGCGAGAAGCGGGCCAGGCACATAGAAGTCCCGGCCGTAGCCGGTCAGGAAATCGGCCAGCGCGGGCTGGACGTGCGGGCCGCTGCCGGTGTAGGTACGGAGCGTAGCCAGCTCGTCCTTATTGGCCGGGAAGTACGTGTGGAACTGGTGGTACCAGGTCGGGTAGTGCTCGGGGCCGTCGCCGCGCACCGGGGAGAAGCTGTAGAGGATGTCGTCTGCCACCACCTTCAGGTAGGTCAGCGGCTGGTGTTCGATGATCCGCCGGTCGAAGTCGAGGATGATGTGGCCCTTGTTCATACCGGGCGGCGCCTGGAGGATCACCTGCGGCGACCGTGGCGCCCACATGTAGAAGTCCGGGTTGCGCTGCGCCGGCGGTTCCTGCGGGCACAGCGGCCGCTCGTACCAGGGCAGCGACAGGCCCGTGCACTCGGCGAACTGCGCGGTCCGCCCGTACATGAACTGGCTGTCGTAGCTGACGAAGTCGAACCGTCCGTACCACACCTGGGACCAGCCCAGGTAGCCGAGCACCGGGGGCAGGAAGCCGGCGAGCAGCAGCGCCACCAGGGTCGCCCGGCGCCGCCTGGGCCGGATGACAGCCACCAGGTAGAGCACCGCGGGGATTATCACGAGCAGGTCGGATTCCCTGATGATCGTGGCGGCGGCGATCAGCAGCCCGGCCACGGCGGGCGCCGCCTTGCCGATCGCGTCACGTTTCCACACCAGGACGACCAGCGCCACGACGAGCAGAAACGTCGCGCTGACGTCGGTGAGGACGTACTGCTCGATGTCGAGCTGGAGGGGGTCGAACAGCACGGGTACGGTCGCCAGCGCGGCCAGCCCGCGCCGGGCGCCGAAGTGGACGAGAACCGCGTATATCGCCACGGCTGTGGCCAGCCCGAGCAGGTGCTGTATGGCAGCGACCACCGCGAGGTTGTGGGTCAGCACCGCCGGGATGAGCAGCAGCGAGTAGCCGCTGGTGCGCAACCAGTCCGGAGACCAGTGTCCGGTGACAAAGTACCGGGTGTACTCCAGGTACCGCTCGCTGTCCGGGAAGATCAACGCCGGCTGGTAGGCCAGCTGCACCACGGCGCGCAGCGCGGTGGCGCATCCCGCGACGACGGCGAATAGCCAGTGCTGGCGCACCGCGTCCCGGCAGCGTCCGGCAAACTCGTGTGCGATGCGTCGGGACGGGGCGAGGGCCGACATGGCGACGCGGGACCCGGGCGGCGGAAACATGTTCTCCAGCTAACCGCATCCCCACCACCTGGTGCGCCGGTTGTCGGCAACTCGGCGTGACCAGGCCCGCGCGCCGAGCCTCAGCGTCGTGATCCCGGCATCGGCTGGCTCTGCGGCGCCGCGGCGTGTGCATTTGCGCCACCGTGCGATGGATGACCGCGTACTCTCCTTGACTAAAAGCATAGGTAATGACGGGGCTTAACCATGGGCAAAGGTAACGATGAGGCGACGCGGCTGACCGCCGGTTCGACGACGGCATCTGGACGCCCTCGATGAAGCCGGACGGATACGGCTACGCCATACCGCGTTCGGCTTCGTGTTCGGGCGGCCAGCGCAGGCCGAGGCGCGGCCCCGGATGCTCTCACGTGGGGTGACGTGATGACCCGGGGCGCGGCCGCCAGGGCGCAGGACGTCACCACGGCGCAAGATCCCACCGCAGCACAGGCCACGAAGCTCGCCGAGCCGCCGATACCCGGCGGCCGGGTCGAGGCGATGATGGGCGTGCTCATCCGGGCGCTCGCGTTCAGCCCGCTGGCCCGGCCGCTGCCCGCGGTGTCGCTGTCCGCGCTCGGGTTCGGGCTGGTGGCGTTCACCGGGCTGTGCGCAACCGCGCCCGGCGCGAGCGAGGCGACGCTGCCGGTGCTGCTGCCGCTCACCGCGCTGGCGAGCCAGCTGGGCGCGCCGGTGCTTTCTGCCGACGTCACCAACATCATCATGTACACCGGCATCACGCTCTGCTGCCTGGGCCTGGCCGGGATGCTGTGGGCGAACAGCCGCGGCTGGCGCCCGAACCCGCGGCGGGTCTTCTGGTCCGCGGCGGCGGTGGTCGCGGTCGTGGTGAACATCACGCCGGTCGGCACCTCGGACCCGGCCAGCTACGCCGCGTACGGGCGCATCGCCGCGCTCGGGCACAACCCGTACGTGTACCCGCCAGCCGACCTGCCCGGCGGCATCCACAATCCGTATACCGCGCTGGTCGACCCGCGGTGGCGGTCGACCCCTTCGGTGTACGGCCCTGTGGCCACCTGGACGCACCTGGCCGCGGCGCTCGCCGGCGGCAGCAGGCCGTGGCTGACCATCTGGGCCCTGATGATCATGACCGGGATCGCGTTCCTCGCCGCCGGGTACCTGCTGCTGCGCTCGGCGGCCAACCCGGTGCGGGCCGGCCTGATCTGGGCCGCGAACCCGCTGCTGATCTATCTGCTTGTGATGGGTGCGCAGCTCGATGCCTTCGTCGCGCTGGCCGGGATTGCGGCGATCCTGATCTCGCGCCGCGGCGCGACCGTCTGGCATGACCTCGCGGTCGGCGTGGTGATCGGCGTTGCCGGCGGGATCAAGGTGAACGCGGTGTTCGTCGGGTTGGGCGTCGCCGTGCCGCTGATCCGCGAACGCGCTTGGGCACGCCTGCTCCGCACCGCTGCCGTCGCGGCGGTGGCCACGTTCGGGCTGTACTTCTTCAGCTACGGCCCGGATGCGCTCAAAACGCCGCTGAAGGCGTCGACGCGGGTGATCTCGCCGTCGTTCTGGCAGCTGTTCCAGTTCGTCGGCGACCATCTGGACCCGGCGAACCCGTCGGCGACATCGACGCTGATCGGCGTGCTGTGGCCGCCGCTGCTGCTCGCGCTTGCCTGGTACCTGTACAACCGGCTGTCCCCCGACGTGCCCGCCGTGCTCGCGGCCACCTGCGCGCTGACCTTTGCTTGGGTGCTGGTGGCCCCGTGGTCGCTACCCTGGTACACCGCGCTGGCGTGGGTCACGCTCGCCCTGCTGCCGCGCAACTCGCTGACCCGCTGGCTCACGCTGGCGACCGGCGCGCTCGCGCTGTCGCACTTCAACGCCGGGCATCCGGACAACCACCCGGGCGCCCCGACCCCGTAGCCATGCGGCCGGAGCCGGAGCAGTACCGGGCCTGGGCCGGCGAGGCCGTCGGCGCGCTGCAGCGCTGGTACCAGCCGAGGACCGGACTGTGGAAGACCGCGGGCTGGTGGAACTGCGCGAACGCGCTGACCGCGGTGATACAGCACAGCCAGCGAACCGGCGAGCACAGGTACCTGTACGTCATCGAGACGACGTTCGGCAGAGCCCAGCGGGTCAACCCGGGCTTCAGCAACGAGTATTACGACGACGACGGCTGGTGGGCACTGGCCTGGATCGCGGCGTTCGACCTGACCGGCGAGGTGAAGTACCTGGACCTGGCGCGCAAGCTGTTCGCGGGGATGGCAGCCGGCTGGGACGACGTGTGCGGCGGCCTGTGGTGGACGCGCAGGAAAAACTACAAGAACGCGATACCGAATGAGCTGTTCTTGCTCATCGCGGGCCGCCTGCATCAGCGCACGACCAGTCCCGGCAGCCGCGGCAGCGGTTATCTCGACTGGGCGCTGCGCGAGTGGCAGTGGTTCAGGGCCAGCGGGCTGATCGGCCCGGCCGGCCTGGTCAACGACGGGCTGACCGCCGACTGCGCGAACAACGGCGGCACGGCCTGGACCTACAACCAGGGCGTGATCATCGGCGGGCTCGCTGTGCTGCACGAGATCACCGGCGTTGGCGCCTATCTCGGACAGGCGGACGCCATCGCGGCGGCGGCGCTGCGCGACCTGACGGTGCCGCCGGGCATCCTCGCCGAGCCGGGCGAGCGGCGGGGCATGGGCCGCCGCGGCGACCAGGCGCAGTTCAAGGGCATCTTCGTCAGGAACCTGTACGAGCTCTACCGGCACAGTCCGCGCGCCGAATACCGCGACTTCATCCTCGCCAACGCGACCTCGCTGTGGCGGAACAGCAGGAACCGGCAGAACCAGGTCGGGCTGGCATGGACCGGGCCGTTCGACCGGGCCGACGCGGCCCGGCAGGGATCGGCGCTCGATGCGCTCAACGCCGCGGTGGGTGTCAGCGGTCCCGGAGCAGGGAGCACGACCCGTTCGGGAGGGAGCCCGGGAAGCAGGCTGCGGGGGATTCAGCGGGACGTCAGCTCGGCGGACAGCGCTTCGGGCAGGGTGGGGTAGCGGAAATCGTAGTCGGCCTCTTGCAGGCGCTTGGGCATGACACGGGCGCTGGTCAGCAATTCGACGGCGGCCTCGCCTAGGGCCAGACGCAGCGCCGGGGCGGGTACCCGCAGCCATGGCAGGTCGTGGCGGCCGACCGCGGCGGTCAGCGCGGCGGTGAACTCGGAGTTCGTGACAGGAGCCGGGGCGGTGAGGTTGACCGGGCCGCTGACGTCCTTGCGGTCAAGCAGGAACCGGATGGCGCCGATCTCGTCGGATAGCGAGATCCAGCTCATGGCCTGGCGACCGGAAGCGAACCTGGGCAACAGGCCCAGCCGGGCCAGCGGGAGCATCCGGGCGAGTATCCCGCCGCGGGGGGTGAAGACCAGGCCGCTGCGCACGTGCACGACGCGGATGCCCGCGTCCGTGGCCGGCTCGGCGGCCGCCTCCCAGTCCCGGACCAGCCGCGCGAGGAACGCCTGCCCGGCCGGCGCCGACTCGTCGACCTCGCGCCCGCCGGTGTCCCCGTACCAGCCGATGGCCGAGGCCGCCACCAGCGTCGCGGGCGGCGGGCTGAGCCGGGTCAGCGCACCCGCCAGCGCGCGGGTGCCGAGCACCCGGCTGGCCCTGATCTCCGCCTTGTACTTGGCCGTCCAGCGGTGCGAGGCCACCCCCGCGCCGGCCAGGTGCACACAGGCGTCGAGCCCGTTGAGCCCGCGGGACCCGTCCGGGGCGGACGGGCCCGGCGAACCGGGCGCGATCAGCCCGGCGTCGGCCGCGCGCGGATCCCAGCGGACCTCGTCGGCGCCCTGCGGAGCCCGGCGGACGAGCCTGATCACCTCGTGGCCGTCGGCCCGCAGCCTGGCCACGAGCGCGGTGCCGATGAGCCCGGACGAGCCGGTGACCGCGACCTTCATGAGCGCCGGCCCATCCCTGTCACCGTGGCCGGCATCTAGAGGCCAAGTTCTGCCTCGAAGGCCCCTTCTTCCAGCCGGTTCTTCACCGTGATGAGGAACCTGGCCGCGTCGGCGCCGTCGACAAGGCGGTGATCGTAGGTGAGCGCGAGGTACACCATCGAGCGCACCGCGATCACCTCGCCGAGAGCGGGATCCTCGACGACGACGGGCCGCTTGACGACGGTGCCGGTGCCCAGGATCGCGACCTGCGGCTGATTGATGATGGGCGTGTCGAACAGGGCGCCGCGGCTGCCCGTGTTGGTCAGCGTGAACGTCCCGCCGGCCAGCTCATCCGGCGCGACGTGTCCCGACCTGGTCCGGTTCGCGAGGTCGCCGATCTTGCGCGCCAGCCCGCCGATGTTCAGGTCGCCCGCGTTGTGGATGACCGGCACCATCAGCCCGCGCTCGGTGTCGACCGCGATCCCGAGGTGCTCGGCGTCGTGGTAGGTGACCTGATCCCCGTCGATCACGGCGTTGAGCTTCGGGTGCACCTTCAGGGCCTCGACGGCGGCGAGCCCGAAGAACGGGAGGAAGCTGAGCTTGACGCCTTCCCGGGCCTCGAAGTCACGCTTGGCGAGCTCGCGGAGTCGGGCGATGGCCGTCACGTCGGCCTCCACCACGGTGGTGAGCTGGGCCGAGACGCGCAGCGACTCGACCATGCGCTGGGCGATGACCTGGCGGGGCCTGGACATCCGCTGGGTCGTGCCGCGCAGCGAGGAAGGCACCACGGCCGGGCGCGCGGGCGCTGGGGAACGCTGCGGCGCGGGCTGCGCCGCACGAAGCTCCTGCGGCATCTGCGCCACTTGGGGTGCTTGGGGCTGCTGGGGAATCTGGGGGGTCTGGGGTTGTTGCGGCTGTTCGGGCTGCTGCTGGGGCTGGGCGGCGCGCTGGGTCCGGGCGGCCTCGATGACGTCCTGCTTGCGGATGCGCCCGCCGACCCCGGTGCCGGTGACGGTTTCCAGGTTCACGGCGTGCTCGGCGGCCAGCTTGCGGACCAGCGGGGTGACGTAAGGCGCGTCGCCGCCGCTGGGCAGCGGCGTGGGCGGCGGGTACTCCTCGGCCGGGGCGTCGGCCGCCGCGGAGGACGGGGCCGACTCGTCCGGGGCCCACTCATCCGGGGCGGGCTGGCCCTGCGCGGGTACCTGGCTGGCCGGGGCTGGCGCGGCCAGCGGAGCTGGCTGGCCCTGCGCGGGCACCTGGCTGGCCGGGGTCGGCCCGGCCGGTGGGGCCGCCTGGCCGTAGGGAGCCGACGGGGCTGGACGGTCCGGCTGGCCGTAGGGGGCCGACGGCGCTGGCTGGCCGTAGGCCGGGGCCGCCTGGGTGACCGGGTTCGGCTGGCCGTACGCGGGCGGGGGAGCGTAGGCGGGCGCCGAAGGCGCGGAGGAGCCCGAGAACACCGACGAGGCTGGCGAAGCCGACTGGGCCGGCGGCGCATAGTTGGGCTGCGAACCCCAGCCGTCTGAGCTGGCCGCCGGGGCCGGTTCCGGCTGGGCGGCCTCGGGCTGCTCGGGCGCCTGCGGCTCGGCTCCGGCGGCATCGGCCGATGCCGAGTCGTCCGCCGCGGGCGCGGAATCGCCGGACTCGCTGTCCTCGATGATGGCAAGCTGGGCGCCCACCGCGACCGTCTCGTCCTCATCGACCGCGATGCCGCGCAGGATCCCGGACGCGGGCGAGGGGATCTCGGTGTCCACCTTGTCCGTCGACACCTCGAGAAGCGGCTCATCCACCTCCACGCGCTCGCCTTCCTTCTTCAGCCAGCGCGTGACGGTGCCCTCGGTGACGCTCTCACCGAGCTGCGGCATGGATACGGAGACCGACATGATTCTCGTGACTCCTAGGCGTGTACGTGCAGGGGCTTGCCGGCCAGCGCCAGATGCGCCTCGCCGATCGCCTCCGACTGGGTGGGATGAGGGTGGATGAGCTGGGCCACGTCTGAGGGCTCGGCGTCCCAGTTGTAGATCAGCTGGGCCTCCGCGATGAGCTCGCTGACGCGGCTGCCGACGATGTGCACGCCGATCACGCGGCCGGGGCCGTCCGGCTCGGAGATCGCGATCACCTTGGCCGCGCCCTGGGTCTGCAGGATCACGCTCCTGCCGTTGCCGCCGAGGTTGTACGTGAACTCGACGGTCTTCAGGCCGCGCTCGGTGGCCTGCGCCGTGGTGAGGCCGACCGAGGCCACCTCCGGGTCGCTGTAGGTGATCCGCGGCACGCCGTCATAGTCGATCGGGGTGACGGGAAGCCCGCCGATCCGCTCCGCGACCATGATCCCCTCCGCGAACCCCACATGCGCGAGCTGCGGTGTGTCGATGAGGTCGCCGACCGCGGAGATCGAGGGGATGCTCGTCCGGCAGAGCGAGTCCACCTTGACGAAACCCCGCTCCACGGCCACGCCGGCCTCGGGATAGCCAAGGTCATCGGAAACCGGGCCGCGGCCGACCGCGACCAGCAGCAGGTCGGCGTCGAGCGTCTTGCCCCCGGCGAGCGTGACCGTGACGCCGGTGTCCGTGTGCTTGACCGACTCGAACCTGGTGCCGAGCTCGAAGCGGATGCCGCGGCGCCGGAACGCCCGCTGCAGCAGCTTCGCGCTCGTCTCGTCCTCCAGCGGCAGCAGCTGGGGGAGCATCTCGACGATCGTCACCTCGGCGCCGAAGGAGCGCCACACGCTTGCGAACTCGACGCCGATCACCCCGCCGCCGAGGACGACCACAGAATCGGGCACCCGGTCGAGCTGCAGCGCCTGGTCCGAAGTGATCACCCGCTCGCCGTCGATCTCGAGGCCGGGCAGGCTCTTCGGCTGCGATCCCGTGGCCAGCACCACGTGCTCCGCCTCGTAGACGGTGTCACCGACCCTGACCCGGGTCGGCGATTCCAGCCGCCCGGAACCCTCGATGGTGTCGATCTTCCTGCTCGCGATCGTGGATTGCAGGCCCTTCCAGAGCCGGTCCACCACGGAGTCCTTGTACGAAAGCACGCCGGGTACGTCGATGCCCTCGAAGGTGGACAAGACGCCGAAGGACGCGCTGTCCCGGGCGTGGTCCGCGATCTCCGCCGCGTGCAGCAGCGCCTTGGTCGGGATGCAGCCGCGATGCAGGCAGGTCCCCCCGACCCTGTCCTTTTCGATCAGCGCCACGCGCTTGCCGAGTTCGGCTGCGCGCAGCGCACAAGCGTACCCGCCGCTGCCCCCGCCGAGCACGACGATGTCGTAGCTGCCGATGCCCTCTGCCACCCCTCAAGCCTCCTTAGTCAGCCTTAGCTGGCCTACCCAGTCTTCATCATTTCATTTGCCGTCAGCCTGGCTACCGGCAAGCTTGCCTTCCGCTACGTCCGCCGCGATCTGCACGAGCGTCCTGACCGCCGCCCCGGTGCCGCCCTTGGCGACGTACCCGTACGAGGCGCCGTCGTTATAGGCGGGGCCGGCGATGTCCAGATGAGCCCAGCGGACCCCGGCCGGCACGAACTCGCGCAGGAACAGCCCGGCGACGAGCATGCCGCCGCTGCGGTCTGGCGACACGTTGGCGATGTCTGCGATGGTCGAGTCGAGTCCCTTGCGGAGATCCTCAGGCAGCGGCATCGGCCACATGGCCTCGCCCGCCCGCCTGGCCGCGTCCACGATCTCTGCGGCCAGCGAATCGTCGCTAGCCATCACCCCGGCCGTGCGGGTGCCGAGCGCCACTGTCTGCGCACCTGTCAGTGTAGCCACGTCGATGAGCAGGCTGGGCCCATCGACTTCGGAGCGGGCCAGGGCGTCGGCGAGCACCAGGCGGCCCTCGGCGTCCGTGTTCAGCACCTCCACGGTCTTGCCACCGTAGATGGTGATGACGTCAGACGGCCGCTGCGCGGCTCCGCCCGGCATGTTCTCGGCGAGCGGGAGGTAGCCCGGGCCGAGCTCGGCGATGGCCTGGACCGCGGCCAGCACCGCCGCGGCGCCGCTCATGTCGGCCTTCATCGTCTCCATCGCCTTCGGCGGCTTGAGCGAGAGCCCGCCGGAGTCGAACGTGATGCCCTTGCCCGCGAACACCACGGTGCGGACGGCGTCCGGGTGGGTGTACTCAAGCCGGACAAGCCGGGGCGGGTGAGTGGAGCCCATGCCTACCGCGAGGATGCCGCCGAAGCCCTCCTTGGCCAGTTCGTTCTCGTCGAGCACCTGCACGCTCACGCCATGCGCGGCGGCCGTCTGCTGGGCCACCGCGGCCAGGTCCGCGGGCACCATGTCGGCGGGAGCGGTGTTCACCAGGTCGCGGACGAGCGTCATCGCGTCGGCCAGGATCCTGGCCCGGCGGACCGAGTCATCGTGGGCCGTGTGCATGATCTGCTCGATGTCACCGGGCGCGCTCGTGGCCGTCCGGTACTTCCTGAAGGCGTACCCGCCGAGCAGGGCGCCGAGCGCCACCGCCTCGGCCTCGTCCGGCTCGCCGGCGGGCAGGGCGATGGCTATGCGCTTGGCCCGGCCCGGCGTGCCGGACATCAGATCGCGGGCGGCTGCGCCGGAGGCGCGACGAAGCCTTTCCAGGTAAGCCCGGCGTTCTGCGTGGTCCGCGTCGGGGGCCTTGGGTTCGGGGCCGAGGCCCACGGCGACGATGACCGGGGCCGCGAGGGCATGGCCCGGGGGGACGACCCCCCCAGACCCCCCCGCGAGGGCATGGCCCGGGGGGACGACCCCCCCAGACCCCCCCGGCAGGCCAGCCGTGGGGATCTTTGTAATCTCCTCGGCCTTGCCCGTCGCGCCGAGCGCGGTGAGGGCGGACATCAGGTCGATTTCGTCCGTACTTAGCGTGAGAACAGGGCCGTCCGGACCCTGGAACACGCCGATAACGAGGGCATCCGCATCGGTTGCCGTCGGCGCAGACTGGCTGGTAAGCAGTGTGACCGTCATCCTGCTGATCGTAGGGCATCGGCCGGTGTTCCAGCCCTGCCATGACCCTGACTCATTATCACCGGCAAACGGCCGGGTGCGGCAGCCGGAACGGGCGCGAGAAGCAGGCAACTAATCACGTTCGTGAGGTGTCTTAGGGATAGCATCGATTCCTGCCCTGACGGGCGGCGGACGTCAGGCGCGGAACCATCGCTAGCCGGAACACGTTCCGGGGGCATAGCCACATCCATACGTAAGCTCTCGCGATGATCACGGGGGCATGCCCGCGCCAGCCGCCAAGCAAGGCGGCTCGCAAAGCACGGCGACTGACAGAGTAATAGGTGGGAGCTTAAGATGCGGGGCCTGAAGCCGGTCCATCGGCGGGGAGAGGCCAGATGACCACGGCCGGGTACGTGGAGGATCGTTCGGCTACGGCACGGCCCGACGAGGGCGGGACCGGGATCCCGGCCAGGAGAACAGCCTTTGATGACCTGGCCGACCAGGCCGCCCGCATGCCGTGGTGCTGGCCGGCGCTGCTGACCCTGGCCCTCGGCCTGTATGGAATGGGTCGTCCAGAGCTGTGGCGGGACGAAATCGCCAGCTGGTCCTTCGCGAGCCGCCCGGTGTCGAGCATGATCACGACGGCGCGGCACACCGGCGCCACCCAGCTGGCCTACTACCTGCTGCTGCACTTCTGGATCACGGTATTCGGGGACTCCACCGACGCGATGCGAACCTTGTCCGTGCTCGCTATGGCGGCCGCCGCCGCGTGTGTCGCGCTGCTGGGCCGGAGGCTAGCCGGAGCCCGGGCTGGCCTGGTGTCCGGCGTGGTGTTCGCACTGGTGCCGAGCGTGTCGCGGTTCGCCCAGGAAGTCCGGTTCTACGCACTCGCGGTGCTCGTCGCGACGCTGGCCACGCTGCTGCTGGTGCGTGCCCTTGACCGGCCGTCGGCGCTGCGCTGGCTGGGCTACGCCGCCTGCCTGGCGCTTGTCGGCTACGTCGACCTCGTGGCCCTATCGGTAGTCGCGGGACATGTGGTCGGAGCGGCGCTGCGCTGGTGGCGTGACCGGGATGGCGGGCAGTTGTGGTTCGTGCTCGCCGCCGCGGGCGGGCTGGCAGCCTGCCTGCCGCTGGTCCTGGTCGGCTCGGCCCAGGCCAGGAACCAGATCACGTGGATACCAAGGCCGGGGCTCGACCTGACCGACTTCGCCTTCTTCGGCCGGAACCTGTTCTACTCGACCTCCGTGGCGGCGGCGCTCATCATCCTGGCCGTCCTCGCCTGGGCGGTCGCCTGGCGGGAAGCCGCCTTCATGACCGCGACCGCCATCGTCCCCGTCGCCGCCGTGTGGCTGGTGTCGCAGGGTCCGTACTCGTTCTTCTTTCCCCGGTACCTCCTGTTCACCGTCGGGGCCTGGACGGTCCTGGCCGGGATGGGGCTGAGCAGGCTTGACGCGCGGATGGCCGTGGCCGCCGTCCTGGTCATCGCCATCCTCAGCGCGGGTGACCAGCAGGTGATCAGGGAGCCGGGCGCCCACAGCTGGCCGTCCTACCCGGTCGGTATCGCTGGCTCTTACCTGGACTACGCGGGTGCGGCGAACGTCGTCGCCCGCCAGGCGAAGGCCGGTGACGGCATCGTCTACCAGGGCCGCCAGCACCAGCAGAGCTGGCTGATGATCGGCTTCGGTCTTCAGTACTACCTGGCCAGGGACATGCCGCATGGCGTGCCGGTCCCGCACGCCCTGTTCATCGCCCAGACGGCCGCCCAAGCCGGCAGCTTGTACCCCATCCCGTGCAAGCACCCGGCCGCCTGCCTGGGCCAGGAACCGAGGATCTGGATCATCGGCGGCTTTTATGAAAAGAGCCCTTACGAGGCCGTGACGCCGGCCCAGGCCACGCTCCTGCGGCCGCACTACCGGCTCGGCTACCTCAAGCACGTACAGAGCCTGACCGTGTTCCTTCTGCTGCGCAGGTGACGGTTCCCTGCCCGCCCCGACCGAGAGTAGGCGGGGGCGGGCGGTTGGCCTGGACGGCGGTGATCGCGGACATGACACGCGGTGAACGTCCCGTAACCTTTCAGTCAACGTTCAGGTTCCAGCGGGCGAAGACACGACCGCACGCGGGCGAAGACACGACCGCCCGCAAGGATGCTGCGCAGGCTGACGGCGCACCCGGCCAGCGCTATACCTGCCGTGACGTCCTAACGAGACCGGAGGCACGTACCAGGCTCGTTCGGATAAATGGTCTTAGGGGTTTTGCTGTTTGACGGGGAACACGTGACAGCCGGCCGGGTCCAGGCGCAGCCCGACGATCTCGCCCCGGGCCGCTCGCACGTCGGCGAAGACGCCGGTGAGCCGGGTGCTGCCGTCGACGTCGATCGCGTGCTCGTAGCCGCGGCCGCGGAAGGCGACGTCGGTGACCCGGCCGGACAGGTGGTGACCGTCAGACCCCGCAGAGCCAGCCGGCCCGTCCGAGCCGTTCGCGCACAGCCTGACCCCGGTGGGGCGGATCATCACCAGCGCCGTGTCCCCGGTCAGCGGCCCGATCGGCGCGCGGGCGTAGAAGGCCTGGCCCACATGCGGTTCGACCAGCACGGTCCCGTCTTCCCCGCGGCCGATGACGCGCACCTGGAGTTCGCCGGCCAGGCCGGTGAACCGGGCTACGAACGGGCTGGCGGGCCGGGTGTAGATCTCCTCGGGCGTTCCGGCCTGGACCAGGCGGCCTGCTTCGAGCACCCCCACCTTGTCGGCGAGGGCGAACGCCTCGGCCTGGTCGTGGGTGATGTACACGGTGGTCGCGGCCGCCTCGCGGACGAGTGCGGAGATCTCCACGCGCATCCGTTCGCGCAGGTCGGCGTCCAGGTTGGAGAGGGGCTCGTCGCACAGGATCAGGCCGGTGTCGGCGATGAGCGCGCGGGCCAGCGCGACCCGCTGCTGCTCGCCGCCGGACAGCTCGTTCGGGTACCTTTCGGCGAGCGCGCGTAGCCCGACCCGGTCCAACATCTCCGAAGCCCGCGACCGGCACTCCGCGCGGGACAGATGCCGTCGGCCAGTGCTGGCCTGGCGGCGGTGCCGCAGGGCGAACGCCACGTTGTCGCGCGCCGACAGGTGCGGCCACAGCGCGTAGTCCTGGAACACCATGGATAGGTCGCGCTGGTCCGGCGGTACGTGGGTCTTGCCGTCCGCCACCGTCCGCGGGCCGATGGCGATACGTCCCGAGGTGACCCGCTCGATGCCGGCCAGGCAGCGCAGCAGCGTCGTCTTGCCGGAGCCGGACGAGCCGAGCAGCACGAGGAAGGAGCCGGGGTCCACGTCAAGCGACATCTCGCGCAGCGCCTCGTTGCCGCCCGGGTAGGTCTTGCCGAGGTTCTCGATCGTGATGGGTCAGCCACGGATGGCTCCTCCGATCCGCCGCCAGCCGGCCGGCGCCAGCAGCCGGTAGCCGCCGAGCACGGCCCCGACCGCGGCCAGGGCGATGGCCACGGCCAGGACGGCCTGGGCCATGCCGACGCCGAAATGATAGTTGCTGAGGTTGTTCTCGATGGCGATCGAGGCGGGCGGCGATCCCGGCGCGTAGAGCAGCTGGGACAGCGGCAGCTCGAGGAACACCCCGCAGAAGGTGAAGAGCCAGGCCATGACGATGGGCCGGGACACGGCGGGCAGCACGCCCCGGGCCCAGGCGGCCAGCGCGCCCGCGCCGTGCGCCCGGGCCGCGTCCTTCAGCGACGGCTGCAGCTGCGACACCGCGCCGACCAGGACCCGGGCGTTGGTGGGCAGACTGGACGCGGAGTAGGCGATGATCAGCAGCGTCACCGTCTGGTAGAGGTTGATGCCGAGCCGGGACATGATCGGCAGGTTGTAGGCGAAGATGTAGCCCGCCCCGAAGACCACGCCGGGCAGCGCCACGGACGCGAGCAGCAGGAAGTCGAGCGCGCCGGTGGCCCAGTTAGCTCGCGGGGGGACGACCCCCCGCACCCCCCGAGGGCCGACGATCCGGCGCCGGGCCAGCATTCGCGCC
>WNFD01003150.1_pt1 | contig 16546 bp, 17 predicted proteins | sample 5400491 | NCBI WGS metagenome assembly WNFD01 (sample SAMN13153343, study PRJNA577476) | soil metagenome | isolation source: 120 cm saprolite under Douglas fir tree site 2 hole 2 replicate 2 | place: USA:California | collected 2015-04-18 | reverse complement strand
TCGTCCAAGGCTAATTGCGTGCCGGACGTGTTGGACCTGCTGACGCAATTGGTCGGCGAGCGACCCGCGTTGACCTTTGCCGCGATGCTCGTCGTGCACATTGCGGCCGGCCTTGCTGCCGTGGTCGCTGGTGCGACCGCAATGCTCAGCCCGAAGCGACGTGGCCGCCACCCGAATGCTGGCAGGATCTATTGCGCGGCGCTGTGTGTGGTGTGCGCAACGGCAGTGGGTACGGCTGCACTTCATTGGCCGGAAGATGCGTATCTGGTCGTGCTCGGCTCACTTTCGCTCGCTGCTGCGTCACTCGCCTACCTCGCCAGGCACCACCTATGGCAAGGTTGGATTCGGCTGCACATCCTGGGGATGGGCACGTCATACATCGTGCTTCTAACCGCGTTCTATGTGGATAACGGACCGCGCCTTCCAATGTGGGACCGACTGCCTGTGCTGGCATTCTGGGTCGTGCCAAGCTTAATTGGCTTCCCGCTCGTTGTCCGTGCCCTACATGGGAGGTTCGGTGCCCGGCGAGCACGCACGATTGACCGCCCAGTCGCCCTCTAACGCGTCGAAGCATGGGAGTTGCTGCGTGCTCAGCTGTGGCTCCTGGCGGGACGAAGCTGCAGACGGGCCAGCGAATTCCGTATCCCGTCGGCCTCCGCTCACGGCTCTGGTGTCGAGGCTCATTGTGGTTCGTGAACCGTCGACCGACCTGCCAGGTCGTACTCCGGCCAGGTGTGCCGGCGATTGGCCAATGACGGCAATCGCCAGACTGGCCCAAAGGGCCCACAATCCACGGATGCCAGAAACCCCATCGTCGTCAACAACACTCTTAGAGACGTGGCCTGCACACCGGCTGTGCTGAGAACTGCATCACCGATGCGATCCTCAGCACCCGGTCCACGCGTCACCACAAGAATCGTGGGGAAACCGTCGTACTCGCGTGCTGCGCGGGCACTCACGCTATATCGATGATAGGCGGCAAATTTTGCTCGCAGCGCAGCGGCTCGCACTGTGCCACGATCGAACTCCAGAAAGAACCCGTACTCGCGTCGTCCAAGGCGAAGTAGCCCATACCCATCAGGTCGCATGCGACCGTGAGCGCATGCCGCGGCACTGCGCCACTCCACGAGCGCCCCGTCGCCCCGAGTACGTGCCGCGCATGCAATCGCGGCAAACACCGCGTCGGCGCCACGAGTGTGAGCCAGATTGGCGAGGAGTGCCCGGCGGGGGCCGACCGGCGCCCTCGGGCCGCCACCGGCCAGGCCATGATGTCGCACTGCGGCCGCCAGCGACAATCCCATGTAACCAGCCAACATGCGCAGGCCTTCCACGGTCACTTCGACGAGCTCGCGATTACCTTGCGCGGGGTTCCGTAACTCATCCGCCTCCACCATCCGCGCCAGTCCGCGCCTGGTAAGTTCCGAGCGGCGCGCACGCGCCCACCCGATCTTGCGTCCAAGCACGTCGGCGATGGCGCGATCGCCCAGAAACGGGTGGCGGCCGAGGAGGTCCAGCACAATGCGATCGCGCGGGGCCAGATCCCAGCGACGTACCTCCGCCGCAACTTGAGAAACGTCGATCAGACGCGGCAAGCACAGCCACGGTCGGCGCTCGCGCTCGAAGTCGCGCGGCGGTAGTGTCGATAACGGAGTCTCAACGTCATCCGCACGGTCGCCATTGACACGTCTCCGCATTAGGTCGGTCCCAGCCCGCGCGACCCAGCTTTCCCAGGTAGCCACTTCGACGTCGAGCGCGCGGTACCTACCCGGGGACTTGACCGTGTCCAGCAGTACCCACCAGGCGCGGGCCCGGCGCTCGGACGTCGTCGCGATCACCACGGTTGGCACCGCCGTCGCAGTGGTTCCGCACAGACGAGCCAGACCTACCAGCTGACGTCGCAAGGCTAGCGGACTGAAGCCGCCGGTGTCTGCAACCAGTAAGAAACTTCCTTCAAGACGCACACTGCCGGCGTTCTGCCAGGCGAGCGCCGCATACGCGGGCAGCGTCACACTCCGGACTGGTACGGCTCCATCCCATTGAGGACGCCAACGCCCCGGCCGCGACCACTGCGTGAGTCGCGCCGAACCAGATCCAGTCGCCGCGAGGAGTCCCAGCAGCGCGTACAGGCTGAGGAGCGCGGGCAGCTGACTAACCAGCAGCCGCAACGGCGTGCGGCCCAGTCTCCAGGCACGAGCCAGGCTGGCGGAGTCCACCTCGCGCCGCCAGGCGAGCGCCGCCAGGCCAAGATTGCTTATCAGCAGGAGTCGGCGATGCGGCTTCCCCAGGTGGCCAGGGCCCAGCATCACGCTCACGAGACCGCGCTCGACCAATCGCTCCACACCTGCGTAGACGCTGCGGCGGCTCCTGCCTCCGGACAACGGCACAAGCTGACTGATGGGCACTAACGGCAGCCGGCCGATCAACTCCAGCGCCTCCTCGTCGGCTGGGCGGAGGCGCGCTGCTTCCCGGGCGACGCTTCGCCAGGTCGGTGCATCCGCCATGCCCTACGTCAGTCCGCCAGCGGCTCTGTCATCCTCATCGCCATCCGACCCTGCCGGATCGGTCTCCTCGAGCTCCAGCGTGAGCTGAGGAACTGCTGCTGAGTCCGTTCGGCGCTCAGGGGAGGCTCCCCGGGATCGCTGCTCATTGCGCCTGCCGCCTGACCGCGGAGGGCTTACGGTCCCTGCCGAAGCCGGCGGAATCCGTCCGCCCTCAGGGTCGACGTTTGCACGCCCGTGCCCCTCGACACTAACCGGGCCATCGAGCCGTTCGAGGACGGCTGCTCGATCGGCGGCCACCGCCGCGGCGTCCCGCCCGTATTGCGCGGCCGAGCAAGCTGCCAGGACCTCGGCGACCGCGGAGTCGGCCTCTGGCGGCGGGTCCAGACGCAGGTGAAACGCCGGTAGCCGTTCTCCTTCGTGGCTGAGGCGGGCATAGCACTGGTGGTCCCCGAGCTCCACCAGATCCGCCAGCTCAATCCGGCCACCCAGTTCCGGCGCGAGCGCACGTGCATCCTCCGCGGAGCAGTTAAAGGCATACAGGTGGTCCACGTTGGCAAATACCGTGTGCTTGAGCCCCCGGTCGGCATCGATGGCGTCGAGCATTCCCAGGCTCTGCGTGGCCAGGACGAGACTCGCCCCGTACTTTCCCAGCTCCGCAAGGAACGCTTCGTAGTCGGCCGCCGGCAGAGCGTGGAACTCGTCGACGAGCACCGCAACGTGCCGGCGCCCGGCCGGCGGCAGGGCTGCTTGCTGGCCAACCGCAAGTGCCACCTGGTTCAAGAGCGTGCCGCCGATCAGCGCGGCGATGTCGGCGCCGACCCGTTCCTTGGCTCCATCCACGACCACCACTGCGCCATCGCGTACCCATGCCAGCGGGTCGATCGTCGAGCGCGACTGGCCCACGATCGCCCGTGCGGCCTGGCTGGCCGCGAACTTGTACACCTTTGTCTGGACGGGGTTGATGACCTCGAGCTTGAAGCGGTGATCGAGCGGTTTGAAGAAGGTGCGCCACAGCGCCTGCATCTGCGGATCGCGGTGGTTCAGGAGGAGCTGCCCGCGGAACACGTCGTCCTCGAGCACGCGCGGCACCTCGAGGATGGTGTACTGGCGACTTCTCCCACCGGACGGGTCACCCGCGACAAGACGCTGGTTGGCATCGACCAGCAGCACCAGAGCCATTCGGAAGACGAGCTCCATGCGCGGACCCCAGAAGCGGTCAAACTCGTGCTTGAACACGCGGAGGGCGTTCTCGACGAGCTCGTCACGGCCCCAACCCAGGCCCACGTCCAGCAAGTTCAAGCCGAACGGTCGGCGTGCGGCTCTGCCGACGTCGAGATGGACCACCTGGGCGTGGGCCAGCGATACGTCCAGCCCTGGTCGTTCGAGAGGCCCGAGACCTGCGCAGTCAACTGCCGCGCGGCCGAGCCGTTGGTTTCGGACACGTACACCTGGTCGTCAGCGCCGATGTAACCAATCTGAGGCACGCTGTGTGGCGGTGGCGACGCATCCTGGGCCTGCGGCTGGCCCAGCAGGCCACAGCCAGCCGTGCTGGCCGTGAACAGCAGGAGTCCAACCAACCTGGCGAACACGTCTGCGCTCTGCTTTTGCAGACAGCATAGCCCACCTGAATTAGATGTGTGCGATCCCCAGCTCATCGCACACGTGATGCACGACGGCTTGATCTTCGGCGGCATTGTGGAATTGGGCGTATTCGAGACACCACAGGAGCTGCAAGAGCGGGCGCGTGGCTGCGTATCCAGCCGCTATCGGCGCGACCTCCAGGTAGCCCTCGCGGACGGCGGCGCCGGCCGACATCCACCACAATTCGAGTCGGGCGAGATCCGACTCGCCGGTGCTGGCCCACGCGCTCTCGAAGTCCAGGACCCAGGCCAGGGCCGGCCGGCCCTCGCGCATGTCGAGCACCAGGGTGTTGGGGTTGAGGTCCTCATGGCACAGGGTCGGCGCTACGATGTCCGTGAAGACATCCGCGCGCATGTCCAGCAGCTCGAGGAAGAGCGCATCATTGTTCCTTTCCGGCGGATGCGCCGCCTGTGTTGTTGAGTGCGCAAACCCGGGGCGGGCGCGCCCGTGCCGAGACCGGTCGCGTTGACGACGAGCGCTCTTGGTCATGGTTCGTCCACGCGCATGTCCGCGCTGGCGACGCCGAGAGCGGGCGGGATGTTGTGGTTGAGCCGGAACGTATTGCCCCGGTCCCAGTGCGCTTTGAGCGCGGTCAGTTTTGCCCAGTCGTCCGGGTCGTAGGCTTCACGAACCAGCGCGGCGTCGCCGTGCCCGATCAGGAAGTTGAGCATTCGACCGCCGCGTGTCCAAGGGCTGAGCGTCGCGAGCAGGTCATCGTGGGCGTGCTGGATGTCTTGCAGTGGGACACCGCGGTCCAGCCGAGAAGCGAGGACGAGCAGCCAGGCGGCGTCGCGATGCCCGATGGCGTTGCCCGGTTCCGGCTCACGCGCGAGCGCACCGCCGAGCGGGCGCAGTTCGATGACATGGGGCAGCGTCCCCTCCGCGGCGTCGGCAAACGTGCGAATCGCGGCAGCATCGATGGTGCGTAGCAGTGCCGTGCTGCTGTGCGATGGCCCCGCCGGAACCGCGGGTTCGTTGTAGATCTCGGTGAACGGCATCGGGCCGAGCGTGTCGATCAGCGCGGGACCGATGCTTCGCAATGGCGCCACGAGCCTCTCCCCGTCGGCGAGAATCCGGTTGTCGCGGCCGGTCTCAGCCATGACGGCGATGCGCAACTGGACGATTCGCCGCCCACGCAGCGGCTCCGGAACTGCGCCGACATCGGGGAAGGAGATCAGCGCCAGCGAGCTGGTCACCTCATCGGGCACGGTGGCTGCCCATTCGCGGTAGGCCTCCAACGCGGTGGCTGTCAGCTTGGGTGGGAAGAACAACCCTCCGCCGTAGAGTCGGGTGACCGGCATCAGGTCGATGTCGATCCAGCTGGCGATGCCGAAGTTGTCCCTCGCCCCGCGCACCGCCCAGAACAGCTCAGGCTCGATATCAGCGGTGACCGTGAGGTTGCGGGCGTCGGCGGTGACGACGTTGACCGCGCGCACGTGGTCCGCAGCGTATCCGTAGCGGCGCGACAGCGGTCCGATGCCACCGCCGAGCGTGTAGGAGACCGCACCGACGTGCGGCGCCCACCCCGACAGCGGGGCCAGCCCGGCACGTGCAGCTTGCGCGATCACCGCAGTCCACTCGGCGCCAGCCTGCACGCGGGCCGTCCGCGTGTGCGCGTCGATGCCTACCCCGGCCATCCCGCGCGTGGCAACCAGTACCCCGCCGGTCTGCGCGGTCGCAGCCAAGGCGTGGCCGGTGCCCTGCACGCCGACAGGCAGCCCCTGCTCCTTCGCGAACTCGACCGCCTGCCGTATGTCGTCGACCGACGCAGCGGCCACGAGCACGGCCGGCGAATGCGATCGCGCGGTCTGAAAACCTGCCCGCGCATCGTCATACTCCGCGTCGGCGGCCGTCAGCACCGCCCCACTCACCCGACGCCGCAGCGAACCCAGCGCATCGACATCGTCGATGCGCAGAACGCTGGCGTCACCGTACTGGAAATAGCGGGCTGTCTTCATTGAAGCGTGTCTCCTGTGAAGTGCTTCGAATTAGAAGCACTATTTCACTCTAACACTGCTTCGACTTCGTAGCAAGTACACTTCCGGTGTGACCGACAGCATGCACCTCGACGCCCAGCAGCTCGCCGCCTACTTCGCGCTGATGGAGGTCGGCAGCCTCCTCCACCACGCCGTCGAACAGCAACTGCGCGCCGAGGGTGACCTGAGCTACGTCCAGTTCCAGATCCTCGCCGGCCTCAACGACGCACCAGGCGGTCAGCAGCGCATGACCGACGTCGCCGATCGCGTCGTGTACAGCCGTAGCGGACTCACCTACCAGGCGGCGCAGCTCGACAAGGCCGGGCTCATCACGCGCACGCCGTCGCTCGACGACGAGCGCAGCACCACCGTGACCGTTACGCCCGCTGGCCGCGCGCTTCTTGCTCGCGTCCTGCCAGGTCACGTCGAGGTGGTCGGCCGGATGCTGTTTGCCCCGCTCGATCGTCAGGACGTGGCCGGTCTGACCAGCACCCTGGTCCGCGTCCGTGACAGCATCCGAGCCCAACCGCCACGCTCTTCGGCTCCTCGAGCCCAGCGCAAACCAGCTGCTGCCGACGAGCCCCGGCCCCGCAGGCGGTCCAGGCGTGTACTAAGCTAGCGAGCGTCCTGTCGGTCGTGACCAGGAACAACGTCCACATGCTGGGCAACGGGGAGCAGGCGATGCTCATCGCCCACGGCTACGGCCGCGATCAGAGCATTGGCGGTTTATCGGGACTTCGGATCTCAGCGGGGTGTGATCGTGGCGAGTAGTGCCCAGTCGGGCTTGCCGGCGTAGAGCAGTGATCGGATCCGGTAGTTCCGGAACGACGTGAAGCCGAAGGCGGCCCGCTTCACCCGTTTGATCAAGTTGTTGACCGCTTCCGTGGGACCGTTGGTGACATGCGCGGTGTGCCAGGCGACGATCTGGTGTTTCCATCGCTTGAGAGTCCGACTGAGCGACCGCACTTCGAGCGGGTTGTCGGTGTCGGCCATGTCGTCGCAGAGGCGTTCCAGCCACTCGAGTGCCAGCGTGGCATCGGTGTGGGTGTAGAGCTCTCGAACGGCCTCTTTGGCGTGCCAGGTGGCGGTCACCTCGCCCCGGGGATCACCGACGCGCAGAAGCCCGAGGAGCTTCTCCTTCCCCTTCTCATCGATGCGCTCGTCGGCCTTGGTGAGGAGACGCCGGCAACGATAGAGGGGGTCGGACTTGTGGCCCCGATGTCCCATGGTCTCGTTCTGGACCCTCCGGCGGCACTCGTCGAGCTTGGTGTTGGCGAGTTTCACCACATGAAATGGATCAGCCACCTGGGTGGCGTCGGGCAGCTTTTCGTCGAACACCGCTCGGTAGGGGCCCGACAGGTCGAGGGTTGCCCATCGGACGTTGTCCCGCCACTCCTTCCCTTTCGCCTCCAGCCACTCCTTGGGCTTGTCACCGCTGCGACCAGGAACGACGTCGAGCAGCTGGCCTGCGTTGACGTCGACGATCTGGGTGGAGAACTCCTGGCGGTGCCACGGGCCGATCCGGGCGAAGAGCACCTCATCGAGCCAGAGGGCCTCCACCTTCCCGAACCGGTCAGCGTGCTCCACCAGGGCGGTGCCGTAGGCGATGACGGTGTGCCAGTCGCAACCGAGCTCGACAGCGATCTCGTTCACCGTCCTGGCGTGACGGCCAACCTGTTCGGTGACCCACCATCCGGCCCGATCCGACAGCATCAATCGCTTGGCCGCGATGCGCGGCTCGTCCTCGGTCCAGCTGCCGCCTGCACAGGTCTCCTCCGCGCAGTGCCACCGGAACTTGTGCCACACGAGACGGGTGGGACGGCCGAACGCGGAGAGATCGACCAGGGCAACGACCGGGCGGTCCTTCACCCGGGCGAGCACACCGCACTGCGAACAACCCGGACGTCGAGCACGGGTCTCCACATGGATGGACAACGGGAAGCCCACCTCATCGTCGATGCCGAGCACGGTCACGTCGGGCAAGCCGACAAGCAACTCGCACATTCGCGTAGGGTCGGTCACCACGGGGGTCCTCCATCTGAAGTCGTTGAACAACCTCAGACTGGTGGGCCCTCCGCTACGCGCTCGCGGATCCCTCCCGTGTGACTACACCCCGCCCAATTCGGAAGTGCCACTAGAATGACGCGGTGAATTCAACTCCCAGGACCGTGGAGATTGTCAATCCAGGTGATATCTGGACAGCAGCGTTCGACCACCTTCGCCCAGTGGTCGTGCTTTCCAGACTCGACAATGACGATCTTCGGTGTGTGGTCGCTGTCGAGCCAGCCAACGAAGACATCTCGGGTGTGGCCGTGGAAGTTGACCTCGGACTCAATGGCTATGTCGTCCGGGTGGCACTGCCCAGACCAGGGCAGATCAACTGCACGTGGATTCTCACCTCGTCGCAAGAGGATCTGGTTGAAAAGGTGGGGACGTTGAGTTCCGCCAAGCTAGACGAAGTCGAGAATCTGATCCTCATGGGCGATCAGGTAACAATGTGAGCGTTGCAGGTACTCGGGAGTGATCGCGCTGGGACGGAGAGACCATCGCTGAGTGCTACGAGAAGTAGTTCGATTGAATGCCCGCCCGGCATCCCATAACCGCCATGTAGTGCCGGATGCTCACTATCGCGATCACCGCGCCCCGCTCATTTCCGAAGTGCCGGTTGATCACGTCCGTTCGAGCACATGACTACCTGCTCGGCCAGGTTCGGCAGCCAGCGATCGCAGGCCTGCTCGGCAGATCAGGCTGATCGCCGCAGCTCGCAGGCAGTTGGAGTGCATCACTCGCCCGCCTTCAACGCTCTGGCGAGGCCTTCTGAAACCGACGCCATCGGGCTGCGGGTGGCGCGCCTCTAGGCCAGGCTCGGCGTGCTGCACAGCCGAGTTGGGCGTGCCCTGCACTTGCTTTGCGACGAGCTGATTGAAAAGCCGGAGTACGACAAGCTGTGCGCCTGCCCCATTGCAGAAGCCGAGGCGACCACCCTGGAACTTGCCCGCTTGCCCGGCCACATGCCCCAACCCACCTGCCGCCTTAGCTGCTGTACGCCAGCCAGCCGGCGGCTGGGCCGCTTGCTTTGCCACGGCCGACACAAACGCCCACCGCCCTAACTACAGCCAGGCCCAGCGCGACGTACTGGCCAGGCTGGTAGTGCGCGTCGTGCAGGGGCGGGTTGCCCATGGCACCTACCGGGCAGACAGTACATCGAGGCCGCAGCATGGTCCAGCTCGGATTGATACGCTCCGGAAGCCGTGGCGAACGCCAATTGGGCCAGCGGTGCGCAGCGCTACTACGCGGCGCAGAGCTCCATAACGGATGCGGGGCGGTACGCTGTTTTGCTCGATGGGCTGCCATCGGCGATTCCTGATCTCGTCAAGGTCGTTCAGGGATGACGGCAGAGCAGTGCGCCGGTTCGTCGGCGAGCAGTGTAGCAGCAACAGCTCGACATGGCTGCCCATTCCCTCGAGGCCTCCCAAGGCACACGCCACGTCGCACGCGTCAGCCTGGACGCCCGATAGCATGGACGTGATGCGGCGGCGGGTCCTGTTCTTGCCTGGCGCGTCGGGCGCAGGTGAGTTCTGGCAACCGGTGGCCGACCTGCTGCCTGAGAGCTTTGAGAAGGTGCTCTTCGATTAGCCCGGGCTGGGTAACGTTCCCGCCGATGCGCGCGTGCGCTCGTTCGACGATCTGGTCGACTTGGTGCTGGCGGCAATCGATGAACCGGTCGATATCGCCGCGCAATCGATGGGCGGCGTGGTGGCGATCCGAACCGCGCTCGCTCGACCGGACGCGGTCCGCAGCCTGGTGCTGGTGGCCACCTCAGGCGGCATTGACCTCTCGCGCTTTGACGTGGAGGACTGGCGCCCCGAGTACCGCGCCGAATACCCACACGCCCAGCCGTTCGCAACTGATCACCAGCAGGTCGACGTAAGCGACCAACTGCCCACCATCCAGGCACACACGTTGCTGCTCTGGTCCCGCGGCGACCCGATCAGTCCGCCTGAGGTCGGTCAGTACCTGGCGTCGAAACTTCCGCGCGCGCGCCCGGTGGTCCTGAACCACGCCGACCACGTGTTTGCCCGCGACCACGCCGACGAAGTTGCGCCGCTCATCCTGGACCATCTCGACCAGGGATTACAGGCGTAGTTCGGAACGACCGCGTCTCATTCTGCGCGAGAATGTCTCGGAGTATGGATTGGGTGATTCGGGAACTCGCTGCCGAAGATACGCACCAACTCCGACGCGCAGTATCGGCTGACGGTCGGTCGGATCTTGCAAGCATGCGCCACGAATTGGACGCTGCGGTCGGCACGTGGCATCTCGGTGCGTCGACGCAATCGGTCGGGTTCGAGCAACATCGAGTTTCTATCCTGTTTCCTGCCACGCCGTCCTGAGGCCCAACCGGCAATCCAGCTGCAGTTCATGGCCGTAGACCCGATCCTGCAGCGGATGGGCGTCGGGAGCGCGGTGTTGAGCGAAGCGATTCGAGGACTGAAGACCACCAACGCGGTCGTGTTATGGGCGAATGGTCGCGACACCGCGATACCCTTCTACGACCGTGGAAGGCAGCGCCTCCACTCCGCCGCAGCCGGGGTGTCCACACCATCTGATCGAACCGGACCTCACGCGGCTCTCTTGAAACTGGTCTCCGACGAGGATCCGCGAGCAGGGCGAAGGCCTGATTGAGGCTTTTGTATTCGACGACTCCCCACTGTTCCGCTTGTTGTGCGTTGGCGCGCCCGGTCGAGCAAGAAGAGGATCAAGCCGTTGAGTGGTGCAGAACGCCGCGCCTGCGCAAAACCGACTGCCCTACCTTCCACGAAGACCACAGCCTTTCTCACCAGGCCATCATGCCGCCGCCCTGCTCGAGCTTTGCGCGCTGGTAAGCCAGGTTTGCGGCAACCAAATCCTCCATAGCGATCCCCATTGCCTTGTAGACGGTGATTTCGCTCTCATTCAGCCGTCCCGGTGCACGGCCGAGGGCGACGACCCCGAGCGTCGTCGCGCAGTCGCAGTCGATTCCCGCAAGTTCGGCGCAGCCCACCGGAGTCGGATCGAAGGCGTCGAGCGTTTCGACGAAGAGCCGATGTTCGCGCGCCAGTGTCGCGGGTAGCTCGCCAGCCGGCGGGTAATAGCCAACCGACGACACGTGCGTTCCTGACTTCAGCCACTCGGCCTGGATGACCGGTGTCGCGCTGTGGCTAGCGAGGCAAACGATGTCAGACTCGCGGACCGCCGCTTCGATATCGGGCGTGGCTCGCGCGAGGGGGTTCCGCGCGGCGAGGCGTTCAGCTTCGTCGGCGTACAGCGAGCAGACGTTGATGCGCTCGAAATCGCGGATGAGCGGCAACAGCCGCAAATGCTCGCGGCCCTGCACGCCGGCGCCGATGACGGTAGCCACCCGGGCGTCCCGGCGGCCGAGCATGCGCGCTGACAGCACTGCCGACGCGGCCGTGCGGATGCCGGTAATGTACGTACCGTCCATCACGCAGCAGGTCGCGCCGGTGTCCTGCTCGAAGAGCATGATCATCGCCAGATGGTTCGGCAGTCCCAACTCGAGGTTGCCGTCGAACACGTTGACCACCTTCACTCCGATGGGCATGCCGGCCCGCCAGGCCGGCATTGCCAGCGAAAAGCCCTTGCCTGGCACAGTTACTTCGGTTCTTGGGGGAGACTGAACCTCCCCGAGTTCGAGGCCACGAAAGCCGTCCTCGAGCCCGTCGAGCAATTCACCCAAGTCCAGGTACCGCTCGACGTCAGCCTCGCTGAGGGTCATGACTTGCTGAGCGCCCTTGGTGATCTCGAAAGCCGCTTTGGCGGCCCGCCCTGTCTGGCTATTCATGTAAGTCCACTTCAGCTCAATTGATTGGACAGTAGGTTAGATTGGCTCGACTGTTCTGTGGCTGCAGCGTATGCGGTCAGCAACCGGCTCCGGAGCTAGGTCGCGCTGCCGCCGAGGCTGTTTGAGGGGCGGCTGTGGCGCGCGGCAACACCAACGGTATGCATCACTTTGGTACAGACTCGGGTTGCGCCCCGGGCTCTACCGGATCCTGAGCGAGTCGGTCCGCGCGGCTTTGGAGGTAGTGCTGTTCGGGGAGGCTGGTGGTCAGGCGTGCGGCCGTTCGGTAGCAGCGGCGGGCGCCTTCGTGATCGCCGGCCATTTCCAGCAGGTGTGCCCGGACCGCGTGGAGCCGGGGTGCCCGGCCAGCTGATCAGCGGTATCCACCGTCTCGAGTAGGGCGAGTCCGGCCTGTGGGCCCCGCACCATGGCCAGCGCGACAGCGTGGTTGAGCGTGACGATGGGATTGGGTGCCATGTCTTCAAGTAGCCGGTAGAGCGCGACGATCTGCGTCCAGTCGGTGGCATCGGCGCGTGCCGCTTCCGCGTGCACGGCGACGATCGCCGCCTGGACCTGGTAGGGGCCGATTGGGGCGCTGGCCAGGGTGTGGGTGATGAGCGTGATGCCTTCGTGGATGAACTTCCGGTTCCATCGGCTGCGGTCCTGATCGGAGAGCGGGACGAGTCCCCCGTCGGGCCGAGTGCGTGCGGGACGACGCGCGTCGATGAGCAGCATGAGCGCAAGCAGTCCGGCCACCTCGCCGTCTTCGGGCAACAGTGCACGTACCGTCCGGGTCAGCCGCATCGCCTCCGCGGTCAAGTCACTGCGGTGCAAGTCAGGGCCCGAGCTGGCGGTGTAGCCCTCATTGAAGATCAGGTACAGCACGTGCAGGACGGAGCGAAGTCGCTCCGCCCGCTCGGGCTCGGGCGGCATGCGGAACTGGGCGCCGGCTGCCTTGATGCGCTGTTTGGCGCGACCGATGCGCTGGGCCATGGTCGTCTCGGGGACCAGGAACGCTCGGGCGATCTCGGCCGTGGTCAGCCCGCCAACGGCCCGCAGGGTGAGCGCGATCTGGGAGGGCGGGCTGAGGCTGAGATGGCAGCACAGCAACAGCAGGGTCAGGGTGTCATCCTCACTGAACAGCCCGTCGGCGTCAGCGGCCGGCGCGAGAAGCTCGTCCGGCGTGGTCTGCGCGGCCACCCTATCCGCTCGGCGCTTGCTAGCCAGTTCGCTGCGAAGCTGGTCGGTCATTCGACGCGAGGCGACCGTGATGAGCCAGCCCTCGGGACTGTCGGGCACCCCGCTTTTTGGCCAGTGCATCGCGGCCGTTAACAACGCTTCCTGGACCGCGTCCTCGGCGACCTCGAAATTCCGGTAATACCGCACGAGTGCGGTGAGGACCCGCGGCGCCAATCGGCGCAGCAGGTCCTCGATGGTGGCGCTGGTGTTCACATCTCCTGGCCTGACATCTCCATGATCGAACGCACTTCCACCGCTGCGAACCGGGCATCGGGGAATCGCGCCGCGATCTCGGTCGCCCGTTCCGGGCTGTCGCAGTCGATCACGAAGAACCCTGCCAGCTGCTCTTTGGCCTCGAGGTACGGCCCATCCGTGACCGTCGAGACCCCATCGCGGACCCGGACAGTCCTGGTGTTGACGGGGTCAGCCAACGGTTGCCCACCAATCAACTCTCCGGACTCGACCATCTCCTTCATCAATGCTCCGAACTGGGCGCTCATCTCATCACGCTCCGCCTGCGAACCCGCCAGGAACTCGGCAGTTCGCGCGAATGCTGGGTGCCCCCAGCTCTGCGGGTTGCTGTAGATCATCACCAGGTACTTCATGACGGCTCCTCATTGTGGTGGTTCTCGAGATCGTGGTGTGGAATGGCCGCTGCTTCGCCGGACCGGACGGAGGTGAAGAAGCCGCGAATATCGCCGACCAGCAGGTCGGGTTCCTGGTGCGCTGCGTAGTGGCCGCCGCGGTCATAGAAGTTTTGGGAGGTGATGTTGGCGTTGTCGCGCTCGGCGTAGGTCCCGATCGTGTGGACGTCGTACGGGAACTGTGCGAGGCCGACCGGGACAGTCGTCGGGCCGGTGGGCGGCTCCTGCCGCTCCTGCTCAGCGTAGATCCGCAGCGCCGAGCCCGCCGTGCCGGTCAGCCAGTGGATCGAGACGTGCGTGAGCAGGACGTCGGGCTCGAGGCCGCCCATGACCTGGCTGGTCCAGGCGAGTAGACCCGCCGGGGAGTCCGACAGCGCATGCGCCAGGGTCTGCGGCTGCTGCGCCTGGACGTGATAATAGGCGCCCAGGTTCCGCTGGAAGAACCGCAATCCCTCCAGCACCTTCCGATCGCCCGGTGAGAGCTCGGCCAGCGCCGGTGCATCGGCGGTCGGCGGGAAATAAATCGACTCGCCGTCCGGCAGCGAGGGCAGCTGCGTCACGTGGACACCGACCACTTCGCCTGGTGCGATCCGCCCGAGCTCGAGAGAGATATAGGCGCCCCAGTCGTTACCCACCGCGCCGTAGCGCTGGTAGCCGAGCCGCCGCATCAGGGTCGCCCACGCCTCGGCGATCCGGCGCGGACCCCAGCCGGTGTCGGGTGTCGGGCCGGACCAGCCGAATCCGGGCAGTGACGGAATCACCAGATCGAAGGCGACTGCCGGATCGAGACCGTGCCGGCGTGGATCGCTCAGCGGGCCGATGATGTCGAGGAACTCCGCGACCGAACCCGGCCAGCCATGGCTGAGCACCAGTGGCGGGGAATCAGGTTCGGGGGAACGGACGTGCAGAAAGTGCACGTTGGCCCCGTCGATGGTGGTTGTGAACTGCGGGTGCTCGTTGAGCCTGGCCTCCCACGAGCGCCAGTCGTAGCGGTCCCGCCAGTGCTCAACCAGCTCCTGGACAGCAGCACGCGAAACGCCATATCCGTCGGCGCCCCCAACCGGTTCTGGCGCCCACCGGACGGCGGCGAGTCGGTTGTGCAATTCGGCCAGCTCGCTGTCCGCAACCTCGATCCGGAATGTCCGCAGCTGCTCATCAATGACTATTCCCTCATCCTGTCGCGCGCTCTCTTGCTTCATTTCGGCTCCTCAAAGTTTGGGTCCCCGTGCGGGCGCCTCTAAACACAAGGACGGAACAGGAGCCTCGGTCACGACACCCGGCCGCCGATGTCATCAGACCAAGCTCACGACTTCCGACGATCAGCGCCCTACGCGACGCGCCCGTCGTTGAAGTCGGGTGGAGGTTCCTCGCACACGTACCGCGGCGACGGCGACCGCGAGCAAGCGCACCGACAGCTTTAAGCTGTCACAGCTTATTCAGTCTTGACAATCTTTCCTCTCGGTGGATCATGGACGCCTGCTCGACATCGCCGTTATCGAAAACACCGCCGCGGCTGAGGTCGCTCTCGACCCGATCCGCGCGCCTGCTGGCCGAGTTGGCTCAGCCCAAGTCCGTTACGATGCTGGGCCAGACCTTCGGCCTACCCCGCCAGAAGGTCAACTACCACCTCAAAGCCCTCGAGCCGGCACGGGCTGGTCGAGCTCGTCGAAGAACGCCGCAAGGGCAACGTCAACGAACGCATGGCTGCGCGCTACGGCGGCTTCGTATGTGATCTCACCCTCGCGCTCGCGGCGGTCCAGCCCACCCGGCCCGCGCCCGACGGGCTGTCGGCCCGCTGGTTGCTGGCCGTTGCCGCACGGCTCGTGCGCGATGTCGGCGCGCTCAGCACCGGCGCAACGCAAGCCAATCGACGCCTTGCAATGTTCGCGTTGGACGGCGAGGTGCGGTTCGCCTCAGCTGTCGATCGCGCCGCGTTCGCCGAAGAGTTGACCCAGGCGATCACCGCGCTGGTTGCCAAGTACGGGTCACGACATCATTTCGGGAATTCGAGGTGGGGAGCTAGACGATCGATGTCGTCGCCGAAGCGCGAGCGCCCGTTCGCGATCGGACGGTGCGCATCCCGCAGCTTCGCGGGCGATCCGGGCCGCGGTGTCAGAAAGCGTCCGGGCGTGGGCGATGGCGCGGGTGTCACAGCCCGGGCTGCTGTCTCGTCTAGTGGGGTGAAAACGATCCTCGCTGAAGGAGTTGATGATGCGAGTGTTTGTTGCTGGAGCGACGGGGGCGATTGGTAAGCAGCTTGTGCCGCGGCTGGTGGCCGCGGGGCACGAGGTGGTCGGGATGACCCGCAGCGAGTCAAAGCGTGCGCTCCTACGCGAGTTGGGCGCGGAGCCGGTGGTGGCGGATGCCCTTGATCCCGATCAGGTGGCGGAGGCTGTGGCGCGCGCGAGGCCGGAGGTGATCGTCCATCAGTTGACTGCGATCGGGTCGCTTGACCCGCGTCACTTTGATCGCGATTTCGCTCTGTCTGCGACAGCCGAGCCCGTCCCCGTGCCGGGCCTGCTTCGCGTCGCGGCGCCTCGCGTCACCGTGTCAGGTACTGGGCTGGAACCCAGCCTTGCTCTCCGTTGTCGCCCTGCACGAGCGCCCAGTCACCACCGCTGGTGTCGATCAACCTGACCCAGTCACCGTCCATGAATCCTCGCGGGGTCCAGTCGTCATCGCGCGGCGAAGCGCGCAGAACAACAC
>WNFD01014507.1_pt1 | contig 16548 bp, 19 predicted proteins | sample 5400491 | NCBI WGS metagenome assembly WNFD01 (sample SAMN13153343, study PRJNA577476) | soil metagenome | isolation source: 120 cm saprolite under Douglas fir tree site 2 hole 2 replicate 2 | place: USA:California | collected 2015-04-18 | reverse complement strand
GGCAGGACCGCGGTCAGCATGGCGCCGTCGCGCAAGTGGAGGTGCCAGTCGTCGGGCCGGCGCAGGGTGATCTCGTCGCTCATTGCTCGGAGCTTATCGCCCGGGCGCGGCAGCCGGCCAGGGAAAAGGGCGACGGCGCTGGCCGGGAACGGAGATGCCGCAGGCCTCGTTCACCTTGTGTCCCGCTGCCCCGGGGACGCTGCGTGGAGATAGGCATGAGCATCCTGAGAAGCGCTGTCATGGCAGGTGCATTGCTGATCGCGACACCCTCGTTGTTGTCGGCCCAGACGAACCCGGTCGGACCGGCGAACGACCGCCTCAGCGCCATCGCTCCGACCGAGTCGACGAAGTCAGCCACGAGCAAGGACAATGCGGGCTCGATGTTGATGGAGGGTCAGGTCAGGAAGCGTCTGGAGAAGCGCGGCTTCGAGCATGTCCGGGAGGTTACGCCGGAAAAAGGCGGCGGCTTCACCGCCCGGGCGACGCGGGACGGCAGAACGATGACGGTCGTCGTCGACAAGGAAGGTAGGATTATCGCGAAATAGCCGGAGAATGATCGTCGCCGGCTGCGTCCCGCTCAGCCGCTTGTAGACCAAAGCCACCCCGACGCCCTCCCGCGCCGCTCGATATTCGCAGAAGTGTTGCGTTGGATTCTAGAACCGGCCCCTTTGGGAGTGAGAATCGGGGTCGAAGTGAAATTGCACCAATCGGTGTCCGAGTGGCCGTCCCAGCGTGAAGCGCTGCACGGCAGGCCGAACGTATCGCGGCCTATTGAATATCCTTTACGGAAAAATTATATTGTCCGTAGTGGATTTTTCGACGAGGCGTTGATGATGCGGCAAACGGGACGCAAATATGGAGGCGGCACTCCCCTTAACGGTGCAAGGGAGCAGACCTTTGATCGCGTTCAATGTGGCTCTTGGACACACCGCTATATAGCACCTGGTCAATCGCACACCACCGCCCTCCTGTTCTTTTCTTGTTCTTTACAGGAAGGCCATTGCCGATCGGGCCAGGAAGTCCCATCGGTCGATCGCCGTTCAATCGAACCGGTGGCTTCGTTTCCGACCGCACCGGGCGCCCGCGAGGACTCCGCGGTGCGGCGCGCGCCCGCGGCGCCGCTGGCCCTTTCACGGCGCCCGCCTGATTACCATTCGGCGGTCGGATCCTATATAAACGAAGCGCGCCCTGCCGGCGCATTGGAGGAGAGACCATGACCGCCTGCATCGTCGGCTGGGCGCATACCCGCTTCGGCAAGCACGAGAACGAGGATATCGAATCGCTGATCGTCCGCGTCGCCGGTGAGGCGGTGCGCGACGCTGGTCTTGCCCCCGCTGATATCGATGCCATCTATCTCGGCACCTTCAATGGCGGATTCGTACGCCAGGATTTCCCCGCCTCGCTGGTCTTCCAAGCCGATCCGGCCTTTCGCTTCAAGCCGGCGACGCGCGTCGAGAATGCCTGCGCGACGGGCTCGGCGGCGATCCATCAGGGCTTGAACGCAATCGCCGCCAAACGCGCCCGCACCGTCCTCGTCGTCGGCGTCGAGAAGATGACCGAGGTAAGCGGCGCAGAGGTCGGCGACATCCTGCTGAAGGCCAGCTATCTGAAGGAGGATGGCGATATCGAGGGCGGCTTCGCCGGCGTCTTCGGCCGCATCACCCAGGCCTATTTCCAGCGCTACGGCGATCAATCCGATGCGCTCGCTCGCATTGCCGCCAAGAATCACAAGAACGGCGCCGCCAATCCGCTCGCGCACATCCAGAAGGATCTCGGTTACGAATTCTGTCGAAACGTCTCGGACAAGAACCCCTTCGTCGCCGGGCCGCTGAAGCGCACCGATTGTTCGCTCGTTTCGGATGGCGCAGCGGCTCTCGTCCTCGCCGATATCGACACCGCCCTCACTCTCAACAAGGCGGTGGTCTTCCGCGCCGCCGAGCAGGTCAACGATTTCCTGCCGATGAGCAAGCGCGACATCGTCGCCTTCGAGGGGCCGGCGCTCGCTTGGCAGCGTGCCCTATCCGGGGCCAGAATCGGCCTCGGCGATCTCAGCCTGATCGAGACGCACGATTGCTTCACCACCGCCGAGCTCATCGAATACGAAGCGATGGGGCTGACCGGAAAGGGCGAGGGCGCGCGTGCCATTCTAGAAGGCTGGACCGAGAAGGATGGCAAGCTGCCGGTCAATCCGTCGGGCGGCCTGAAGGCCAAAGGTCATCCCATCGGCGCCACCGGCGTCTCCATGCATGTCCTTGCTGCAATGCAGCTCACCGGCACCGCCGGCGGCATGCAGATCAAGGATGCCAAGCTCGCCGGCATCTTCAACATGGGCGGTGCTGCGGTTGCCAACTTCGTCAGCATTCTCGAACCGCTGCGCTAGCTTGCACGAGACATCGAGCGGCTCCTCACGATGAGGGGACGCACGATGGTCATGCAATCTGTCTTCGGGAGCGACCATGGCGCTGATCCAATATCTCACCCGGATCCAATTCGATTTCGGCGCACTCGCCCTTCTGCCGGCCGAGCTTGCGCTGCTCGGCGTCAAGCGGCCGCTGCTCGTCACCGATCCGGGCATCCGCGCCAGTGATCTGTTCGGTCGAGTGGAAGAGAAGCTGCCAGTCAGCTATGCGGTTTACGATCAGACGCCAGCGAATCCGACCGAGGGCGCCGTCCTGGCCGCATTGGCAGCCTATCGCGGTGCCGATTGCGACGGGCTGGTTGCGCTCGGCGGTGGCTCGGCGATGGATCTCGCGAAGGGTGTGCGGCTGCTGGCAACGCATGACGAACCGCTGGTGCAATACGCCTTCATCGAGAATGGCGCGGCCAAGATCAAGCCGCGAATGCCGGCGTTGATCGCCATCCCGACCACCGCCGGTACCGGCAGCGAGGTCGGGCGCGGCGCCGTCATCATCATGCGCGACGGCCGGAAGCTCGGCGTTGGCAGTCCGCATTTGATACCATCGGTCGCGCTCTGCGATCCCGAGCTGACGCTTGGCCTCCCGCGGGGCTTGACGGCCGGCACCGGAATGGATGCGATCGCCCATTGCATCGAGACCTTCATCGCGCCGGCCAACAATCCGCCGGCCGAGGCGATCGCCCTCGACGGCCTTCGCCGCGCGGCAAGCCATATCGAGCGCGCCGTCGCCGACGGCAGCGACCGCGAAGCGCGCTGGAACATGATGATGGCGGCGATGGAAGGCGCGATGGCCTTCCAGAAGGGGCTCGGTGCCGTCCATGCGCTGTCGCATCCGCTCGGCAGCCTCGAAGATCTGAAGCTGCATCACGGCACGCTCAACGCAATCTTCCTGCCGCCGGTGCTGCGCTTCAACCGGCCGAGCGTCGGCGCCAAATGGGAGCGGCTCGGTGAGGCCATGGGGTTGAATCCGGGCGCCGATGTTGCCGCGGCAATCGCCGCACTCAACGCGCGGCTCGATTTGCCGCCGACGCTCCGCGCGATGGGCGTGCCCGAGCAGGTCATGCCGGCCATGGCCGAGGCGGCGACGCGCGACCACTGCAACCCCACCAATCCGCGCCCGGCGAGCAAGGACGACTACTTGGCAATGCTGCGCGAGGCGATGGGTTGAGGAGGTCGGCATGAGCGATTTCGCCGCCCTGGTGCTGCATGAAGTCGATGGCAAGGTGGTGCCGCGCATCGAGCAGATCGACGACGCCGCGCTGCCGCAGGGCGATGTCACCGTCGCCGTCGAATACTCGACGCTCAACTACAAGGACGGGATGATTCTCCGTGGTCTCGGCCGTCTCGTGCGCAAATACCCGCACATCGCCGGCGTCGATTTCGCCGGCACGGTCGCGCATTCGGACTCGCCCGAGTTCACGCCAGGCGACAAGGTCGTGCTGACCGGCTGGCGGGTCGGTGAGGCGCAATGGGGCGGCTATGCACAGCGGGCTCGGGTCAAATCGGGCATGCTCGTCAAGCTGCCCGCCGGCCTATCGACGAAACGGGCAATGGCGATCGGCACTGCCGGCTTCACAGCCATGCTCGCGGTGATCGCGCTTGAGCGGCACGGACTCGCGGCTGGGGCCGGCGAGGTGTTGGTGACCGGCGCTGCCGGCGGGCTCGGCAGTGTCGCGATCGCGGTTCTGGCGCGGCTCGGACATCAGGTCACCGCGTCGACCGGGCGCCGCGCGACGCATGACTATCTGCGCGGCCTCGGCGCCAGTCTCATCGTCGATCGCGCCACCCTCGCCACCGCGCCGAAGCGGCCGCTCGACAGCGAGCGCTGGGCCGGCGCCGTCGATGCCGTCGGCGGCGCCACCCTCGCCACCATCCTCACGCAGCTCAAATACCGCGGTAGCGTCGCCGCTTGTGGCCTCGCCGGCGGCAGCGACCTGCCGAGCAGCGTCATCCCGTTCCTGCTGCGCGGCGTCAATCTTCTCGGCATAGATTCGGTGATGTGCCCAGTGCCGGAGCGGCAGACCGCCTGGGACAGGCTGGTCCGCGACTTGCCGATGGATCGGCTCGATGCGATGACCGAGACGATGTCGCTCGCCGAGCTGGTCTCGCCCGGTGGACCTGGCGACGCCATCCTCAAGGGCGAGACGCGCGGCCGCATCGTCATCGACGTCAATGCGTGAAATGAGAGAAATTGTGGTCGATTGTGCACCTTGACGGGGAGGGCCGTTCGAGCCCGCGCTGACAGCGGAAAAGATTCATTCCGCCTTCCCAAACACATATGGAACTTTCCTCAAATTTCACTTATAGTGTAATTGGGGGCTGGTCCGACGGGCTGGCCGTTCGTGTTTGCGGCCGTGGGGAAGCCGGGTCGATATGCCCGATGATATTTTGTTGAGACGTAGCCTGCTTCGCGCTCTCCTCGCCGCGGGCGGGACGACTTCCGTCTGTGCGGTCGGCATTCTGACACCGGCAAATGCGTTCGCTCAATTGCTCGGGCAAACGGCGGCGAAGGCACCGGCGACCGCTAAACCGGCAGCGCGCCGCCGCACGATCGTCCTCGACCCAGGCCATGGCGGCATTGACCCCGGTGCCGTCGGTTTGAGCGGCGTCTATGAGAAGGATCTCGCCCTCGACGCCGCGCGTCTTGTCGCGCGAGAACTCGAAGCAAGCAAGCGCTACCGCGTCGTTCTCACCCGCACCAGCGACGAGTTCGTGCCGCTGCCGGACCGGGTGGCGCGTGCGCGCGCCGCCGATGGTGACCTCTTTCTGTCGATGCATGCCGATGCGCTGCCTGATCCGGGGATGCGCGGCGCATCGGTCTTCACACTGTCGGAAAAAGCCTCCGACGCGCAGGCGGCAGCCCTCGCGGCGCGCGAGAACAAGGTCGATCTCATCGCCGGCATCGATCTCTCGCGACATGCCCCCGAGGTCAGCTCGATACTCATCGACCTGGCGCGGCGGCAGACCAACAACCAATCGATCCGCCTTGCCCGTCGCCTGGTGGACGATCTCGGCCATGAGGTCGCGATGCTCAACAACAGTCACCGCTCGGCCGGTTTCGCCGTCCTCAAGGCGCCCGACATTCCGTCCGCGCTGGTCGAGATGGGCTGCCTTTCGAACCGCGAGGAAGAGCGTGCCCTGCGCACGCCATCCTACCGCCAGAAGGTGGCGGGCGGCATCGTCCGCTCGATCAACGACTATTTCGACTCGCTCACGAAGGCTTAAGTTCGACTCGCTCACGAAGGCTTAAGCGCCTAGTTCTATAGGGCCTGGCTGCCGCGACGATCTCACCGCTCGCCCCGACGGCTTAGGCTGCAAAGGAGATAGGCAATGTCGGACTCGCTCTATGGGCGGCTCGGCGGATACGATGCGATCGTGGCCGTCGTGGACAATCTGCTGCCGCGGCTGACTTCGGACCCCGAGCTCGGTCGGTTCTGGAAGCATCGGGGAGACGACGGCGTCCGCCGAGAAAGACAGTTGCTGATCGACTTTCTGTGCGCGTCGGCCGGCGGCCCGCTCTACTACGTGGGACGCGACATGAAGACGTCTCACCGCGGCATGGCCATCAGCGAGGGCGACTGGCAGGTGTTCATGCGGCACATTGAAGCCACCCTGGACAACTTCCAAGTTCCGCCCAAAGAACGCGCGGAGGTGCTCGCATTCGTCGAGAGCACCAAGCCGGACATTGTGGAACAGGTATAGATCGACTCCGAGAGCGGCGAACACAGACGGTCAGCCGCGTGCCTCTGCGTCTTGCAATTCCTTGAGCCGCGCATAGGCGGCGATCACCGGGCCAAGGTCCTGGCGCTTGTCGACGCGGTTGGCACCGCCCTCACGCGTCAAGGCGATTTCGATGGCGCGCAATAACAATTCGGCGACCGCGATGAAGTTCTGGTCGCACGCTTGGTCAAAGGCGACCAGAAGCTTGTCGCTAAGCCGCCGGTCGTACGATATCGCCATGGTCATCCTGTATCAAATCGTCTTCATCATTCTGCCGCGAATGGGCGAACTTTGAAAGCCCCGCATTTCGTTAAGTATTGCGGCGCCGCAAAAGGAAGAGACCCTGTTCCGCCAGAAGGTTCGCTAGTCCACCGCCGGCGTCCAGCGCGAAGGGTCGGCCGGCGCGGTCGAGGGTCAGGCTGCGCTCGATCGTGATGTCGAGTTCAGTACACAGCGCAACGAAATCCTTGATCGTGCAGAAATGAATGTTCGGAGTGTCGTACCAGGCGTGACTGAGCAGCGGCGTGATCGGCATGCGGCCGTTGAACAGAAGATGAGCGCGGATCCGCCAATGGCCGAAATTCGGAAACGAGACGATCGCACGGCGGCCAATGCGCACGAGATTGCCGAGGACGAGACGCGGGTTGCGCGTCGCTTGAAGTGTCTGGCTCAAGATCGCGTAGTCGAAAGCGTCCGAGGGGTAGTTGTCGAGATCGCCATCGGCGTCACCCTGGATGACCGGCAGCCCATGGCTGACGCAGGCATTGACGCCAGATTGGCTGAGCTCCATACCGCGGCCGTCGACCTCGCGGCTGCGTGCCAGATGCGCGAGCAACACGCCGTCCCCGCAACCGATGTCGAGCACGCGCGAGCCCGGTGCCACCATCTCGGCGATCAGCCGCAGATCGCTGCGGATGTCGGCCGGCGGCGTGCCGTTCCGTGTGGCGCTGCGCACAAAGCTGCCGTCAGGACTCATGGGAAGGCGAGACCGCGATGCTCGGCGCAGCCGGCGAGAAAGCCGCGCAGCGTGGCGAAGAATTCAGGTTCCTCGAGGAGGAAGGCATCATGGCCTTTGTCGGTGGCTATCTCGACGAAGCTGACATTGGCCGCCGCCGCGTTGAGGGCGTGAACGACGGCGCGGTTCTCCGCCGTCGGATAGAGCCAGTCGCTGGTGAACGAGATGACGCAGAAGCGCGTCTTGGTGTCGCGGAAGGCATTGGCGAGAGCGCCGCCATGCTCGGCCGCGAGATCGAAATAATCGCAGGCCCGGGTGATGTAGAGATAGGAATTGGCATCGAATCTGTCGACGAAGGTGATGCCCTGGTGGCGCAAGTAGCTCTCGACCTGGAAGTCGGCATCGAAGCCATAGGTCACCGCTTGCCGGTTCTGCAGATTGCGGCCGAACTTGCGGTGCAGCGCCGGTTCCGAGAGATAGGTGATGTGCGCCGCCATGCGCGCTACGGCGAGGCCGCGCGCCGGTCGCGAGCCCTTCTTCAGATAAGCGCCGCCGCACCATTCCGGATCGGCCATGATGGCCTGCCTACCGACCTCGTGAAAGGCGATGTTCTGTGCCGAGTGGCGCGCGGCGCAAGCGATCGGCGCGGCGGCGAAGACACGCTCGGGGAAGCTTGCCGCCCATTGCAGCACCTGCATGCCACCCATCGAGCCGCCGATAACGCAAAACAGCGTGTCGATGCCGAGGTGATCGATCAGCAGGCGCTGCGCCCGAACCATGTCGCCGATGGTGATGACGGGAAAGGAGAGGCCCCACGGCTCCCCCGTTGCCGGGTTGATGTCCTGCGGGCCGCTCGTCCCCATGCAGCCGCCGAGCACATTGGCGCAGATGATGAAATAGCGCGTCGTATCGAGCACCTTGCCGGGTCCGGCGAGGGTCGACCACCAGCCAGGATTGCCCGTGATCGGATGCGGCTCGGCGAGATACTGGTCGCCCGTCAGGGCATGGCAGACCAGGATGGCGTTGCTACGTGCGTCGTTAAGCCGTCCATAGGTCTGGTAGGCGATGGTAAACGGCGCGAGATCGATGCCGCAATCGAGCTTGAATGGCTGCGTGATGTCGAACCGACGGCCCGGGCGCTCGGAGGGGCGGACCGGCGCGGCTTCGGTCGAGCGAGTGGGTTGCGAGAATGACACTTCAGGCTCTCTCGGGGCTCTCTTAGCAAGGGCTCTCAAGGTTTGCCGGGAGAACCGCGCATAGCTATGAAGGAGGGCATGGTCATGTCAACGTTTTCTTTGCTTTCGGCGACGTGTCGAACTATCAGTAGCGCTCCCTTTCCCCGCGCGATCCGGACATGGCCAGCGGTAAGCCGACACTCGACGAACTGCGCCGTCAAATCGACGTGATCGACGACCAGCTGCACGATCTCTTGATGCGGCGCACGGAGATCGTCGAAGCGATTGGCAAAGAGAAGAAGGACGGCAAGGTGCCGGCATTCCGGCCGGGACGCGAGGCGCTGATCCTGCGGCGACTCGTCGCGCGTCACAGCGGATGTTGGCGGCGACCGTCGGTCTGCAGGCTAAGCTCGCCATCGCCGTCTACACGCCGGGCACGGTGAGCGGTTACTGGGATCTGGCACGCGACCATTTCGGCAGCTACGCATCGATGACCGCTTTCGATTCGGTCGGCCAGGTCATCCGCGCCGTCACGGACAAGCAGGCGAGCATTGGAATCCTGCCGATGCCGAGTGAGGATGACACCGATCCGTGGTGGCGCTTCATCGTCTCCAACGACCCGGCGACGCCGCGCGTCCTCGCCCGTCTGCCATTCGCCGGACGCGGCAATGCCAGGGCCGCTGGCGGCGACGCACTTGCCGTGGGCATCGGCGCCCTGGAGCCGACCGGTGCCGATCGCTCGCTGGTCGTCGTCGAGACGCGTGGCGAGGTCAGCCGCGCCCGCCTGTTCTCCGCATTTTCCGCGAATGGGCTCGCCTGCAATTTCTTCGCTGCCTTCGATCCCGGCGGCGGCACCACGCTCAGCCTCGTCGAGCTCACCGACTTTCTCGCCGCGGACGACAAGCGGCTGGCGACCTTCACCGCACAGGTCGGCGCCGCCGTCGAGCGCATCCTCTCGCTCGGCAGCTATGGCGCGCCGCTCGTCTTGGACGGACCGCGGGCGGAGGCTTCGCCGGTCAACCGCCCGGCGGCCGCACGCCAGACTGAATTGCCGCCAATCGCTGAAATCCGCCCGACTGATCCGGGGCTGTCCAATTTAGGGCCGACCGATGTGAGACCGCCCAATGCGCGCCTGCAGGGCGCAGCGCAGAGGAAACCCAAATCATGACCGCCAGTTCGCGTCCCTTTCACGATCCGGTTTCCCGTCCCATCTCCCGCCCGGTTCCCCGCCCTGGCATCCTCGATGTCGCCCCCTATGTCGGCGGCGAATCCAAGGCCGCGGGGGTCGCGCGTGTGATCCGCCTTGCCTCGAACGAGAGCGCGCTCGGGCCGAGCCCGCGCGCCATAGCCGCCTATCAGGCGCGGGCCGACGACATCCATCGCTACCCCGATGGCGGCTCGACCGAATTGCGCGAGGCGCTCGCCCGTCATCACGGTCTCGATGCCGATCGCATCGTCTGCGGCAGCGGCTCCGACGAGCTCATTTCGCTGCTCGTGCGCGCCTATGTCGGCCCCGGCGACGAGGTGGTCTACAGCCGGCACGGGTTTCTCATGTACCCGATCGCCGCGACGACTGTCGGCGCGACGGCGGTCGCTGCGCCGGAGAGGTACCTAAGGACCGATGTCGACGCGCTGCTCGCCGCAATCACCGAGCGGACCCGCATCGTCTTTCTCGCCAACCCCAACAACCCGACCGGTACCTACAATAGCGTCGAGGAAGTCGCGCGGCTGCACGCCGGGCTGCCGAAATCGGTGCTGCTGGTGATCGACGCCGCCTATGCCGAGTTCGTTGCGCGCAACGACTACGAACCCGGCATCGCTCTCGTCGATACTGCGCTTGGCGATGGCGCCGAGAACGTCGTCATGCTGCGCACCTTCTCCAAGATCTATGCGCTTGGCGGCATGCGGCTCGGCTGGGCCTACTGCCCGCCCGCCGTCGCCGACGTGCTCAACCGCGTGCGCAGTCCGTTCAACGTCAACGCCGCGGCGCAGGCGGCCGGTGTCGCCGCGCTCGCCGATGTCACGGCCGTCGATCGCGCGCGCGAGCACAACGACATTTGGCTGCCGTGGCTGACGCGCGAGCTGACGGCGCTCGGTCTCACCGTCAACCCGAGCGTCGGCAATTTCGTCCTCGTGCGCTTTCCCGAGGGCACCCGCGACGCCGATGCTGCCTTCGCCCATCTGCAGTCTTGCGGCATCCTCACCCGCAAGATGGGTGCCTATCATCTGCCGGAATGGCTGCGCATCACTGTCGGTACGGAGGACGAGATGCGCGAAGTGATCGCTGTCCTGCGCGCGTTTCTCGGCTCATGAGAAAGCCGCAGTTCGAGCGTGTCGCCCTCATCGGCATAGGGCTGATCGGCTCCTCTCTCGCCCATGTGCTGCGCCGCGATGGTCTCGCCGGCGAAATCGTGGCCTGTGCGCGCAAGGAGGCAACGCGAGCCAAGGCGCTCGAACTCGGTCTCGCCGATCGCGCCACCGAGGACGCTGCCGAGGCGGTGTACGGCGCCGATCTCGTCGTCGTGGCGACGCCGCTTTCCGCCTATGCCGCGCTCGGCGTGCGGATGGCGCCTGCACTACGCCCTGGCGCTATCGTCACCGATGTCGGCTCGGTCAAGCAGGCGGTCATCCGCGACCTCCAGGCAAGCCTGCCGGATACTGTCCATTTCATCCCGGGTCATCCGGTGGCGGGCACCGAGCATTCCGGACCCGAATCTGGCTTCGCCGAGCTCTTCCGCGATCGCTGGTGCATCCTGACGCCATTGCCGGGAATCGATGCGGCGGCGCTCGCCCGTCTGACGGCACTCTGGGAACAGGCCGGCATGCGCGTCGTCACCATGGATCCCGAGCACCACGACAAGGTGCTGGCGATGACCTCACATCTGCCGCATGTCATCGCCTATACCATCGTCGGCACGGCGACTGATCTCGAGGATAGCCTCAAATCCGAGGTCATCAAGTTCTCCGCCGGCGGCTTTCGAGATTTCACCCGGATTGCCGGCTCCGACCCCGTAATGTGGCGCGACATCTTCCTCAACAACCGCGAGGCGGTGCTCGAGATGCTGCAGCGCTTCAGCGAAGATCTGACCGCGCTGCAACGCGCCATTCGCTGGGGCGAGGGTGACAAGCTCGAGGAATTGTTCAGCCGCACACGGGCGATCCGGCGTTCGATCATCGAGGCGAAGCAAGCCTGAGCCAGACCACGGCTTTGCTGGCCAATTCACCATTTCTTTACTGCAATAGATGGAGATTGTGCCTATTGCGGCCCGGCGTCGTCGTCGCCACCGCTATGAGGAAGCATGGTGGATACAGTCGAAAGGGCGCTGCTGCCGGTGCAGGGCCGGTCAGGTTTCGAGGTGGCGGGCTGGGACGGCGTTCGCTGGGTCCTCGAAGGCGTCTTCGACACCGGTACCGACGCGGAGCGGGCAGCCAAGCTGGTGCTGACGCGGCGGCTTGGTGTCCGGCTGACCGAGGAGTTCTTCAACGCGGCCGACGGCGTCTTCAAGAGCCGCGTCGTGTTGACCGAGTTTCGCGACGGCGTGCCCAAACCCGAGCGCAAGCCTGCTCCCGAGGCGCCTACGGCGCTGCGCGATGCCGTTCCCCCGAAGCTCGAGCGCAAGCCGGCCGCGCCGTCCGTCACCCGCGACCGGATCGAGCAGCCGCGCGGCGCCGGCGTCGACACCGTGCTTTACATCGCGATCTCCTCGCTCGTCGTCTCGATCATGGCGATGATCTTCGCCATCGCGCGCTGATCCGGGGCTATTCCCAGGTGAAATTCGGCAGGCGCGCGAGCCGCGCCGGGCCGAGATAGGCATAACCGTTCTGCAAGGTCAGCGGCGCCGCAATCTCGTATGTTCCATCCGGGCGCTGCTTGGCGAGGAGCCCGAGCGCCAGCTTGGCCAGCGCCGCATCGCCGGCCTTCAGACTGCCGGAAGCGACCAGGGCTTCGATGATCTCGTTGTAGCCGCGGATCGTGCCGGTAAGCGCGCCGACCGGCTGCAGCGCCGCATCGAGCGCCAGCGTCCCCTTCGCTGTGAGCGCAAGATCGCCCCAGCCAAGATCGATCGTCTCGATCTCCAGCGTGCCGCCATCGTCGCGCCAGGCGGCGAGGGCCTGGCGGTGTGGTCCGCTCGCGATGCTTCCCTTGACGGCGACGGCGGCGGCTAGGTGATCGATCGTGTCGCCGAGGGGCGGCATACTAGCCGGTAGGGTCACGCCGGCGACCTGGATGCCGGCGGACAGCCACGTCTCGAGATGGCTGGTCACCCGATGCGCCGGCAGGACGGCGTGGGCCGCCGCATGGGCAATGGCGAGTTGCGCCTGACCGGCAATGGCGACGCGCTCGGCTTCCAACGTCACCTCGGCGCCGGACTCTCTCGCCGTATCGTCGCCGCGCCGCACCAGCGTACCGACGAGCGCGGCGGCGTCGACGGTGGTCGCCGGTCGCGCCGGTCCGGGCGCGATGTCGAGCCGCGCGCCCTCTGCCGCAGTAAGCCGCCATTGGTCGAGCGCCCACGGCTGCGCCTCGGCGACAAGCCGCGGTCCGTGTGCCGAATAGCCGGGCTCGACGTCGCTCTGGCCGAAAATCGGGTGCGCGACGGTGACGCGCAGCGTCAGCGGGAAGCCGCCAATCTCGTAGTGGTCCCAGCCGACCGTGAAGCCTTCCGTCCGACGCGCCGTGCTCCAGTCGAGGATGCCGCGCCGCACCAGCTCGGCGAGCGAAAACCAGTAGCCGGTATAGGACGCGACGACGACGACGGCGGCGAGGGGGATGAGGATGAGGAGCTTGCGGCGCATCGGCCGCTCTTATAAGCGGCTGATGCGAGCCGGTCGATGGCGACGCATTGCCGCAATGCGCCGGGCGCGCTTGTCAGGGTATGGCGGCCGACTAAACTGCCGCCGTCTCGCCCGTCCGTGAATAGATGACCGTCATCGCCAAAGACCCTGCTCCCGGAACCGCGACCGGCCCCGGTTTTCTCGCGGTGATGCCCGGCCTCTTCGTCGTCCTGTGGTCGACCGGCTTCATCGCCGCCAAATACGGCCTGCCCGATGCCGAGCCGCTGACCTTTCTGGCGCTGCGCTTCGTCCTCGTCGCCATCCTCATGCTGGTCGTGTCGCTCGGCCTCGGCGCCGCGTGGCCGGCGAATTGGCGCGAGGCCGGCCACGTCGCGCTCGTCGGCATTCTCATCCAGGCGACCTATCTCGGCGGCGTCTTCTACGCCATCGCGCATGGCGTCTCGGCTGGCATGGCGGCGCTTATTGTCGGGTTGCAGCCGCTGATCACCGCGTCACTCGTCGGCCTGTTGCTCGGCGAGGCGGTGACCGCGCGTCAATGGCTCGGCCTTGCCCTCGGCCTGGTCGGCCTCGTCCTCGTTCTGTGGGGTCGCATCGCCTTCGATCTGCAGCACCTCGCTGCGCTCACAACCGTCATCGCCGCGCCGTTCGGCATAAGCTTCGGCACGCTCTACCAGAAACGCTTCTGCACCGGTGTCGATCTGCGCAGCGCGACCGTGATTCAGAACGCGACCGCCGGATTGCTGATGCTTCTCCTCGCGCTGGCGAGCGAGACCATGCATGTCGAATGGCATCTCGAATTCGTCCTCGCGCTCTTTTGGCTCTGCCTCGTGCTCTCGGTCGGCGCCACCATGCTGCTGCTTTTCCTGTTGCGGCGCGGCGCAGCCTCTCGCATCGCCGGGTTGTTCTATTTGGTGCCGCCGGTGACCGCGTTGATGGCTTATTTACTGTTCGGTGAGACGCTCGGCGCGACGGCGCTGGTCGGCATGGCGGTGACCGCGCTCGCCGTCGCCCTGGTCAATCGCGCCTAGCTCGCTCAAATGCCAAGCTTTCTCGAAACACGTGGTCTCGACAACGACGAATATGGCGGTCCCGTCGAGGAGATCCCGCCGCTCTCGGCCGAGGTCGCGACGCGGCTCGCGCAGCGCCAGGACATCTGGATCTTTGCTGCGCGGCTGGCACCGCAGCTTCTGCGTCTACTCGCGCCGCTACCGCGGCACACCCGAGCGGCCGGGACTGGTGCTCGGTCTCGACCGCGGCGGCGCCTGCCGCGGCATGGCGATCCGCATTCCCGCCGCCGAGGCGGCGGGTGCGATCGACTATCTCTGGGAGCGCGAAATGGCGGGTGGCGTCTATGATTGCCGTTCCGTGCGCGTCGCCTCGGCGGGCGGGCCGGCAAAGGCTTTCGCCTTCACCGTGCGCCGCAGCCATCCGGGCTATGCGGGGCGTCTCTCGGTCAACGAGACGGCTCGGCTCATCCTGCAAGGGATTGGCGGGCGCGGCCATTGCCGCGAGTATCTCGCGAAGACGGTGCGCCAGCTCGAATGCCTCGGCCATCTCGATGGGCCGCTGCATCAGCTCGAGGAACGCGTCAAGGAATTGGCGGCGCACCAGCCGCCCTGTCCGTGAGCTCCTGCGCCATGACATTGTGAGCATGGCGCTTGCGCCCGGCGGACAGCCGCGATAACCTACCCTTGCCATGACGCGATCGATCCCGACCACGCAATTCCCGTGCTATTACCGCCGCTGGTTCACACCGGCGGCCTAGGATCGCGCATTCGTCGTTGATACCGAAGCCGCCCCGATCGAGGCGGCTTTCGCGTTTCTGAGCACCCATTCAACGTCGAAATCCGGCCCGTACGGAGCGGCCTCCATCCAGGAGGTCAAGATGTTCGATTTCGATGTCGTTACCGGTCCCGCCAATCTTGCCAGCCTCACCGAGGCAAAAGCCCGACGAGGCGCACACCCGCCGCGCCCTGTCGCCCCGCCAACGCCCCCGCCCGGCGCGCCGGCGGGAAGGCCGCTCGCCACCGCAAACCTCCCTCTTGAGGGCAGGTCTCGTGCCGAATTTGATCCCATTTAGTCATGCAGGAAATCACGATTGATGCCGTAAAGGTGGGGGCGTTCACAGACGGCGCGCCGCGATCGGCGTAACCCGGATGCGGATGTGGCGGTTCACCACCGGGAGGGCAGGTCCGCATGAATATCCGTCAGCTTGCGCCGGTCGTCGTCACGGCCGGGCCGCCGGCAGCTTTATCGGCGAAGCACGGTCAGCTTGGCGAGACGCCGCAATTCCGCACCCTCAAGCCGATTCGGATTCGCCATCGATTTGCGATCAGCAAGTCGCGGCGTTGCCAGCGCGGCCCGCGAGTCGAAGTCTGAAGCGACCGTCAGCCGTGCTCTTGATCGGCCGCATCGACGATATCTCGCTTACCAGCGGGCCGGGTGCGGCTATTCGGCCGCCTCGCTCGCCGCCATCGCCGGGGTGAGCGGTTTCAGCGTGACCGCCGAGACTCTGCCGTCGAGTCCGGTGGCGATCTCGTATTGGAGTCTCTGCCCCGTCGTCAGCGATTTCAATCCGGCAAGCTCAACGGCGAGACGGCGCACCAGGATATCTGCGCCGCCATCCGCCGGCGTGATGTAGCCACTGCCCATCACGGGATTGAACCACTGCACCGTCCCTCTCGCCATTTGGGTTCTCCAGCTCGCTGTCGAAACGAAAGTCACCGCCGCCCCTCATGCCGGGAGCGGCGGTGGTGGTCACCTGCGGTAAGACACGCCGGAAGACACGAGGGGATTTAGTAGTCCATCCCGTCCATGCCGCCGCCGGCCGGCTGCGCCGGCTCGCTCTTCTCCGGCTTGTCGGCGATCATCGCCTCGGTGGTGACGAGAAGGCCCGCCACCGACGCCGCGCCCTGCAGCGCCAAGCGCACGACCTTGGTCGGGTCGATGATGCCCGCCTTGATCATGTCGACATAGGAGCCGCTCTGCGCGTCATAGCCGTGATTGGCGTCGCTCTTCTCCAGGAGCTTGCCGATGATGACCGAGCCATCGGCGCCGGCATTCTCGAGAATCTGCCGCACCGGCGCGTGCAGCGCGCGGCGGACGATGTCGATGCCGACCTTCTGGTCGTCATTGTCGGATTTGAGCTTGGCGAGCGCCTTGCTGGCATAGAGCAGGGCGACGCCGCCGCCCGGGACGACGCCTTCCTCGACCGCCGCCTTGGTGGCATGCATCGCGTCGTCGACGCGATCCGTGCGCTCCTTGACCTCGACCTCGGTGGCCCCACCGACGCGGATGATGGCAACGCCGCCGGCGAGCTTGGCGAGACGCTCCTGGAGCTTCTCCTTGTCGTAGTCGGAGGTCGTCTCCTCGATCTGCGCCTTGATCTGCGCGATGCGGCCCTCGATGTCCTTCTTCTTGCCGGCGCCGCCGATGATCGTCGTGTTCTCCTTGTCGATGCGCACCTTCTTGCAGGTGCCGAGCAT
>WNFD01003149.1_pt1 | contig 16549 bp, 13 predicted proteins | sample 5400491 | NCBI WGS metagenome assembly WNFD01 (sample SAMN13153343, study PRJNA577476) | soil metagenome | isolation source: 120 cm saprolite under Douglas fir tree site 2 hole 2 replicate 2 | place: USA:California | collected 2015-04-18 | reverse complement strand
CGGCCAGGGCTTGCGTGTCCGACATTGCGTCCGGTGGATTCTCTACCATTGCCGAGAGCGTTCCGCTTGCATCGGGCCAAAACGTGACGGACGGCATGGGTTTGCCGCCGGCCTTCGGTATGAGCCACAACTGCAGCACCCGCTGTTCACCCGGGCTAGGCACTTTCCAGCCGCGCACGCAAATACCAAGCTCCGGATGCCACATGGCCTCCAGCTGCGGCATATTCGGGTCTTTGGGCGGCATTTTGATTTTGACGGACTTCGGATCCATCCAAATCATTGCTTCCTGTGCTTGAAGCTTAGCCACGCGCAGTTGCTGCTCGAGCTTCTGCCGCTCGGCGCGCTGGGCCTCAGCTTGCTGTTGGAGATTTGCAACGGTGTTGCGCAGGTGTCGTTCGTTCCAAGTGGAGTACGCGGAAAACAGCAACAGTGCCGCGACTCCGGCCCATAGCCACCAAGGAACCCCTGCTCCGGGAGCAGGCTGCCGCGCCGGGCCGCCCGCAGCTTCCGCGCGCACCGTTTGCAGCAAGCGCCCCTTCAGCATATCCGACGGCTCGGCGTTCGGCGCGAGGTAGGCGAGTTGACTCACGAGCCAGCGAGCTTCTTCCAACGCCTTCGCACACTCAGCGCAGCCGCTCGCCAGGTGCGCTTCGATTAGAGCGCTGTCCGCCGAGTCAAGCGAGCCAAGCGCGTAGGCTTCGATCAGCTCCCGGAATTGGTCGTGGCTGTTCACGATGTTGCCTGCAAACCTTCCTTTAAACGGATCAATCCGTTGCGAATCCAACTCTTCACGGTGCCCAGCGGCTCGTTCAGCGAAGCGGCAATCTCGGAATGGCTTAAGCCTTCAAAATAGGCGAGCTCGATGGCCTTCTTTTGCGCCCCAGGCAGCGAACCGATCAGCGCGCGCACGCGCTCGGCCCGACGCTTTTCGTCCAATGCCTTCTCGTATTCCGGGGCCGCGGCGGCAATTTGCGGGAACTCTTCGGTCTGCTCTTCGCGCCGGCGCTGCCGCTCGCTCTTCAATCGCAAGTGGTCCAGGGCGCGGTTGCGCGCGAGGGTAAGCAGCCAGGGCACAAGCGGCCGGCTCGCGTCGTAGCGGGCGCAGTTCCGCCACAGTTGCAGGAAAACGTCCTGCACCACCTCTTCGGCCGTGGACCCCTGCCGCAATATGCGCAGAACCAGCGAATACACGATGCGCGAGTGCCGCTCGTACAATTCTTCGAAAGCGCTCACATCCCTGCGAAGAAGCTGCTGCATAAGCGTCGCGTCCGGCGACACTTCATCGTTGCCCTTAGGTGAGAAAACCGCCAGGAACACGTTTACGCTTCTTCGTCTCCTGCAAAACTATACGCGAAATTTATCTAACTGGATGTACGGTGGAGCAGCGATCCTCGCCCGCATTCAAACAAGCGTCGAAGTTATGCAGACCTAGCCTTGGTTAAGAGCGCTTCCGCCGCTGCCATCCCCAGTTCTACGCAATTCCCAATCGCCGGCCCACGGAAATAATTGCCGACAAGAAACAACCCCGGCAGGTCGCCGCGTAATCTCTCGAGCGCCAGCAGGCGTTCTCCATGGCCCATGTTGTATTGCGGCAGAGCTCGTCGATAAATCTGAACATGCGAAAACACTGGCGCGGCACGAATGTGAAGAACCGGCGCAACCTCCCGATGCACCAGCGCAGCCAGGTCCCCGCTCGAGAGTTCCGCGGCACCGGGATCGGTCGCTCCCCCAACAAAACTGGTGAGCAGCACATGTCCCGTCGGTGCGCGTTCCGGGAATAGCGACGAGTTCCAAACTGACCCCAAAACGCGCAGCCCGCTTGATCGCGGTGCCAAGAACCCAAAGCCGTCCAATGAATGCCCAACATCCTCCCGCCGGTAAGCGAGCGAGACAACAGCCACGGGCGCATACTCGATCCCTCCCAACACTGGCTCGAAAGCGGCATTCATATCGCGCAGCAGAGCGCCCGCCACCTCGGCGGGCGCGGCCAACACCAAACGTTCCGCGACAGTGATTTGCTCGCTGCCTGCTTGACGAAACCTCACTTCGAACCTGATCGTTCCTGCCTCGCGCCGAGCACGAATTCCAAGCACCTCCGTACCGAGGCGCAGCCGCGAACCAATTCTCTCAGCAAGCGCACGCACCAGCGTCTCATTGCCGCTACGAAAGCTGAGCAAGGTGGGCCGCTCACGCGGTCCTTTCCGCGACCTTGCCGCCCGCATCATTCCGCGAATTGCGCTGCCTGCAGACTTCTCCGCCTCATACAACTGCGGAAATGCCGCGCGCAGACTGATTCGTTCCGGATCCCCCGCGTAGATCCCTGAAACGAATGGCGCCACAAGCCGGTCCAGGAGTTCCTCGCCAAATTTCCGGCGCACAAATGCCGCGATAGATTCGTCTTCTTCCGGGGCGCGGGTGGTGCCAAATGCATCGCGCGCAATCCTCCACTTTGTCCGCGCTGATAACAAAGAGGAAGTGAGCATGGCAGCTGGGTTCAGCGGCACGGCTCGCAGCGCGCCTTCTATCAACACGTATCGCGGCGCGCCGGGCGGCGCGTGGACAAGCTGATCCGCGATGCCCAGTTCCGTGCAAAGCGATCGCAGCACTGCGGTGCCGCTAAAGCTCTGAGGCCCTAGCTCCAGCAAGAACCCATTACGCACTTCCGAACCAATCACGCCTCCGGCACGCGGCGACGCATCCAGCACCTGAGCTTCAACCCCGCCTTTGCGCAGGGCGTAAGCGCAGACCAACCCCGAGATGCCCGCGCCCACGACAATGGCTGGAACAGAAGAGGTCATCTCGCGGAGCGACTAAACATGTCAGAGTGTTTTCGAGAACAGCGGCTTGGCCGCCAACTGTTGCTTTTCCAGGTAGGGATCAAAGACCATAGCCAAGTTGCGAATGAAGATTCGCCCCAGCCATGTGGTGCGAATCTCGCCGGGTTCGAGCAAAACCAACCCATCATCGCGCGAAGCCTCCAGCCGCGCTAACTCGTCTGCAAAATAGCGATCGAAGTCGACGCCAAATTCCCGCGCAATTTCTTCCTTAATGACAACGGTGTGGCAAAGCAGCCGGCTAATTACGGCGCGCCGCAGTCGGTCGTCTTCCGACAGCCGGTAGCCGCGCATGGTGGCAATGCCGCGCTCGCCGACCGACTTCTCCCATGCGGCCAGCTCACGGTGATTCTGCGCGTAAGCATTTTGTATCCCGCTGATCGCCGTCACCCCCATGCCATACAAGTCCGCGCCCGCTTTTGTCGTATACCCCTGGAAATTCCGGTGCAGCGTGCGCTTCCGCTGCGAAATTGCCAGCTCGTCTTCCGGCTTCGCGAAGTGATCCATGCCGATGTACAAATATCCAGCTTCGAGAAACTTGAGCAGGCCGGTGCGAAAAATCTCGAACTTCTGCATGCCTTCCGGCAGGTGCCCTGCGAACGAGCCTTGCTGCTTCTTCAGCCACGGTACGTGCGCATAGCTGAAGAGGGCCACGCGGTCCGGGACCAATTGCAAAATCTGATCGACCGTGTGCGCGAATCGCTCCGGGCTCTGATAGGGCAGGCCGTAAATCAGATCCACGTTAATGCTGTCGAAGCCCAGCTCGCGCGCGGCAAACAGCAAGTCGCGGGTCAATTCGAAGGGCTGAATGCGGTGAATGGCCTTCTGCACTTCGGCATGGAAATCCTGGATTCCCATGCTGAGGCGATTGAATCCCAGGCGCCGCAAAGTTTCCAAGTGCTCGCGCGAAGTGACGCGCGGGTCGACTTCAATCCCGATTTCCGCGTCGGCTGCAAACGTAAAGCGCGCGCGCACGGCTCCGAATAAGTCTTCGATTTGTTCCGGGGTCAGATACGTTGGAGTGCCACCGCCCCAATGAAACTGCACCACCTCGCGCTGCTTCGAAACGCTTCGACTGACGCGCTCCATTTCCTGTTTCAAGACGCTGAGGTACGGAGGCGCGACGCGCTTATCCTTTTGAATGATTACGCTGCAGGCGCAGAACAGGCACAAACTCTCGCAAAATGGAATGTGCATGTATAGCGATACGGGGCTCCGCGCGCGTTCGGCCTCTTCATGCACGCGTTCCAAGTCATCCGGGCCGAAGGAGTCATTCCACACCGGCGCGGTCGGATAGCTGGTGTACCGCGGTCCGGGCCGGTTGTAGCGCGCCAAGAATTCTTCGCCGACGCGTAACTCCTCGCGAATCTGCTGCAAAGTTGGATTCGCCAGTTTCACCGTTCAGCCTCAACCTTCAACGCGACGGCACAACAGCGGGCGCCTCGCTTGCAAATCGCGCCTGCTGGCCCGTCTCGATAAAAATCTTGGCGTTTTCCACGGGCGTGTGCTGCAAAATCCCGTGGCCTAAATTCAAGATGTGCCCCGCGCCGTTCAGCGTCGCCACAGTCTCCTGGGTCACACGCCGGATAGTGGCTTCCGGCGCAAACAACACAGCCGGATCGACATTGCCCTGCAGGGCGATTTTCGGGCCCAGCGTCTTTCGCAACTCCCGTAAATCCACGCGCCAATCGACGCTCAAGACATCGGCGCCTGAATCCGCGGCAGCGAGCAGCAAGTGATTCGAGGCTTTGGTGTAGTAGATCACGGGCACGTTTTTGCCCAGACCCGACACAATCTCCTGCACGGCGGGCAGCGTAAAATCCAAATAGTCGCGCAAATTCAGTTCCCCACACCAGGTGTCAAACAACTGCACCGCCGCGACGCCCGCGCTAATTTGGGCCTGCAAGTAGGAAATCGTCGCTTGCGCGATGCGCGCCAACAATTCGCGAAACGTTCGCGGCTCTGCGTACATAAGGCTCTTGATCGTGGCAAATCCCTCCTTGGTCCGTCCTTCGACCATGTAACTTGCCAGAGTCCACGGGGCGGCCGCGAATCCCAATACCGGAACGGTTGGCCCTACTTCGCGCACCAGGCGCCGGATGGCCTCCATCAAGAATCCGGTCTCTGTTTCCGGATCAAAATTATTTAGCTTTCGAACGTCCGCTGCGCTTCGCACCGGCTCGGGCAAATTCGGCCCGGCATCGTCGAGTTCCAGCTTCAAACCCATGGCTTCGGCCACAATCAAAATGTCGGAGAAAACAATCACCGCGTCGACGCCCAGAATCCGGAACGGCTGCAGCGAAACCTCCACCGCCAGCTCCGGCGTCTTGCACACCTCTAAGAACGTATGCTTTGCCCGAATCGCGCGGTACTCCGGCAAGTAGCGCCCCGCCTGGCGCATCATCCACACTGGCACGCGTGGCACCGTCACTCCGCGACAAGCCCGCTCAAACAACTCCTTGCGGTTCAAATTAAGATTGCTTTGCTCGCTCATAGGCTCGCACGTTACAAGTGGGCTGCTGCCCTTAGATTCGCCAATCTCCGGGCACGCGAGAAGCATAACAAATTCCCGCCCTTGCTGCGGATACTGAGGCTTGCTTCACTAACTTCGTAGATTCTCTTGGCATTCCGTTTGTTATTGGTCGCAGGCAAATCTAGTTTAGAATTGCCGCGTGGGGATTTTGCGCAGGATTTCACGCTGGATGGGGGCGGAAAACACTATGACGCATTTCATTGCGGGGCAAACTGCGCCCGGTTTTTCGTTGAAGGGGCTGGACGGGAAAAGCTATTCGCTGGAGGCACTGCGCGAGAAGGGTCCGGTGGTGGCGGCGTTCTTCAAGATTTCCTGCCCGGTGTGCCAATTTACGTTTCCATTTCTGCAACGGCTTTATCAGCGCTATGGGGACAGCGGCGTCACCTTTCTGGGCATTTCGCAGGACGATGCCAAAGCCACGGCTGGTTTCGCGCGGGAACACAGAGCCACCTTTCCAATGGTTTTGGATGAGAAGGAGAAAGGCTATCCGGCATCGAACGCGTACGGACTGACGAGTGTTCCTACGATTTTCCTGATTGATGCGGATGGAAAAGTTCGCGTCAGCAGCATGGGATTTGTGAAGGATGATTTGGAGCGGATCGCGGGGGAACTGGCGGAGCGGAGAAAAATCGCGCCGTCGGCGCTATTCCGGCCGAACGAATCGGTTCCGGCCAACAAGCCCGGTTGAGGGTCGAAGAATTAGGTCCGGTCGGACCTAAGGCCAGGGAGAGACACCGAAGCGGCATTTCCGACGCGGCATCGGAAATGGCTGGCCTTGGGCGCACGCCAGCCTGAAGGCCGCCGCTACGTTTCTTCCAATACGTCTTTCTTGTGCTTCGGCGGGCGTTTGCGCTTATCGGGGATTACGCGCGTTGCCGCAGGCGCTATGCCGGAGGCTCGAGCACGGCGTCGGGCTTCCTTGCCCGCTTCGAATCGCTTCTTCTTGCGTTTTTTCACGACACCGGCTCTCCAAATGATTTCTCTCACGCCGGACGATGCGTGGTCAACTAGCTAGTCTGATCGTGGGAAATTACAGGAAGACGAAGCAGCGGAAATTGCCGCGGTCGGAATCCAATCAAGGTCAGGGGCGTTCTGCTGGAGCTGAACCTGGATTTGGACGCAAACCATCCGAAGCAACGATAAGACTCAGGATTTTCTTGAGCTCTCTTTGATGCTGCCGGTACGAGGCGGCTGGAAGCGGTATCCCACCCAAGGCTCAGTTAGGATGTATTTTGGGCGCGAGGGATCTAGTTCAATTTTTTTCCGCAATTGATTGATCACGACGCGCAGATTTTCCGTCTCGTCGCCATAATCCGGCCCCCAGACGGCCTGCAGCAGCCTGCGATGAGCAAGCGGCTTGCCTTGATTGGCAACCAGATATTTCAGGACGTCATATTCCTTCGGAGTTAGGTGCACTATTTCGCCCCGCACGGTGATTTCCCGCGCTTCAAAGTCGATGCTCAGGTCCTTGGCCACAAAGGGCGGCATCGCCTCTCCCGGAGCGTAGCGGCGCAGCGCAGCGCGGATACGCGCGAGCAACTCCTCAATGCTGAAGGGCTTCACCACGTAATCATCGGCACCGGCATCGAGGGCGGAGACTTTGTCCCGCTCGGCATTGCGCACGGTCAGCATGATCACGGGAGCGTCTGAAATGCGGCGAATTTCGCGGCAAGTCTCGAGGCCACCCATTCCCGGCATATTAACGTCCAGCAGAACCAAATCCGGCCGCTGCTTGCGAAAGGAGTCGAGGGCTTCCTCGCCAGTCTTGGCCTCGCTGATCACGTATCCCTGCGAGCTAAGAGTTGCGCGCATCACGCGGCGAATTTGCGGTTCGTCGTCCACCACTAGGATATTCGCGGCGTTCAACGGATCTCCTTTCGCCCACGGTCGACCGGAAGCGTAAACGCGAACACCGAACCATGGCCCAACTGACTGGTGACGCTGATGGTCCCCTGCTGGGCGACAATCAGCGCCTTGGCAATTGGCAAACCCATGCCCGTTCCACGCACCAAATAGCGCTGATCTTTGCCGCGATAAAACTTGTCGAAGATCATGGTTTGCTCGAATTCATCGATTCCCGGACCGCGGTCGGCGACGCTGGTGGTAATCGTGTCTCCGGTCAGCTCGGCGGTGATGGTGATCGGCTGATCCTTCGGCGAATACAGGTTGGCATTGTCAATCAATTGCACCAGCGCTTCTCTGGCGCGTTCGCGGTCGGCGCGCACCGGCGGCAAGTCCGTGGAGATACGCAGGTCCACTGGGCGCCCGTCAAGAGATGCGCTGCAGTGCCCCAAAGCGGCCCGGATGATTTCCTCAGCCGGCACAGGCGCGAGGTCCAGAGTGACCTCGCCAGCCTCGAGCTTAGCCATCTCCCCGGCTTCTTCGACCAAGCGGTTCAAGCGGTCGCACTCCTCGTTAATGATGGAGAGAAGCTCGTGCGTCTGCGTTGCGTCGGAGGGAAGCGAGGAGAGCAAGCTGCTGACCGCGGCTTTCATCGAGGTGAGCGGCGTGCGAAAGTCGTGAGTGATCGAGTCCAGCAGCGCCGACTTGAGCCGCTCGCCTTGCCGCTCAGCTTCGGTCTGGCCGAGCTGCTCGACGGCGCGCGCACGCTCAATGGCTATCGCCACCAGCGTGCTGATGGCGTCCAACGATTGGCGCGAAAGCTGCGACCCTGAAATCCCGAGGCTGCCGATGGGGCGGACACCCAGACGGATGGGAATAAAATACTGGCCTTGCTGAGTGTCGCAAGAAAACTCATCAAGCGAGAACGCCTGTTTCATCTTTTCTTCATCGAGATGAGCCGCACCAAACCCAGAACGGTAAAATTTGTCCTTCTGCGGAAGAAACAGCGCAGCCGCGCCGGCTTCAAAACTCTCAACGATGTAATCCGGGATCGCGTTCATCAATTGAATGACATTGCCTTCGCCGAGGAGTTTGCTGCTGAACCGGTAGAGGCGTTCCACTTCGCGCCTGCGCTGGTGCGCCTCGTCGGCTTCCGTGCGGATGCGCGAGGAAAGCTGGCTGCCCACAATGGAAGTGACCAGGAAGGCGAACAGTGCGACCCAGTTTTGCGGATCGGCGATGGTCAGCGTCCCAACCGGCGGCAAGAAGAAATAATTGAAAGCCACTACCGCCACGAGCGACATGGCCACGGAAACGGCCATTCCCCACACTGCCGAAACTGCTAGAATTGCCAGCAGAAACGAAAGTGCCACAGTCGTTTGGTTCACGTGCAGAATGTGGCGATAGAAAAAGGAAATGCCGGCGACTACGGCCAAAGATACCGTTATCCCGATAATCCGGCCGGCTAGGAATCTCTGCATCGCTATATTCTAGCGCATGCGGAAAATTCATCGCGGAGAACATAGGCCTTGCCCAAAAAGCCCGAAGAGTGGCTGGAAGTCGCTTCGCCGCCGCAAAAAACGCGCGGCATCTTCAAGCTTTTCCTCGGCTATGCGCCAGGCGTGGGCAAGACTTTCAGCATGCTGAGCGAGGCGCTCCGCCGGCGCAGCCGCGGCGAAGACGTGGTTGTGGGCGTGGTGGAGACGCACGGACGCAAAGCGATCGAAGAACTAGTCACGCAAATGGACCACGTCCCGCGCAAGAAAATCGAATACAAGGGCACGGTGTTCGAGGAGATGGATGTGGACGCCATCCTGGCGCGCCATCCGGAAGTGGTGTTGGTCGACGAGCTGGCGCACACCAACATTCCCGGCAGCAAACATCGCAAGCGGTACGAAGACGTGCAGGAACTGCTGGCGGCCAAAATCGACGTCGTCTCCACACTGAATATTCAGCACATCGAGAGTATTGCTCCGGTGGTGCGGTCCATCACCGGGATCGTTGTGCGAGAAACGGTGCCGGATTGGGTGCCGCTCACCGCTTCCGAAACAGTTATGGTCGACCTCACCCCCGAGGCGCTCCAGAACCGCATGAAGCGCGGCGACGTTTACAGCAGCGACAAGGTGGAACGCTCGCTGAGCAATTTCTTTCGTCGCGGGAATCTCATCGCGCTTCGCGAACTAGCGCTGCGCCAAGTCGCCGAGCAAGTCGACCGCAGTCTCGAGTCCTACATGGAGGCGCAGGACATTCGCAAGAACTGGGGCGTGCGTGAGCGTATGGCCGTGTGCATATCCTCGAATCCCGCTGGTCAGTATCTGATTGCCCGCGGCGCGAGAATGGCCCGCCGGATGGATGCGGAGTTATACGTCGTTCACGTGGACCGTGAATTCGGCCCCAAGGAATCGAATCAAAATGCGCTAGCGGCTAACCTGCGCTTCGCGGAGAGCCTGGGCGCGCAGGTAATTCGCCTGAAAGGGCGGAGCGTGGCGGATTCCGTCGCGGCGTTCGTTCGTTCAAAGCATGTCACCCAAGTGATTTTCGGGCGCGCGCCGGTTCATGACTGGCGGAAGTATCTTTATTTGTCCGCAGTGCACCGCTTCTTGCGCGAGTCGCCAGCGGTCGACGTTCACATTGTGACCCAAGAGCCGGAAGACTAGGACCCTTACGGCTTCGCCGATGCCCCTTGCGCTTGCATGCTGCCAGCCATCTGCACTTCGATACTCACCGTGTGGTCCACCTTCAGCAGGAAATTTCCGGGATTCTTCAGTCCCCAATCGTTATAGGGGACACTGAAGGTCGCGGTGCCCTTCCACTGGCCGGAGGTGAGCTCCGCTCGCACGGGCGCAGTGAGCTCGTGCTCGCTGCCGTGCAACACGCAAACTCCGTGAAGTTGCGCGCTGGAAGTACCCTGAGGCTGCACCGTGCCCTCCACGCGGTCGGGACGGAAAACAATATCGGTGAAGCGACCACTCTCGAGCACTTCCTTGTGCATTTTCTTGTCGCGGGAGTCATTGCCACTCTGCCCGCTGATGGCATCCACCACGATTTCGCCAGCTGCTTTGCCGGTGGCCGGGTCGAGGCGCAAGGTCCCGCGCTTGAGCGCGAACGTTCCGTGTACGGTGTGAAGACTGCTGCCGACTGTGTAGTGCACGCTGCTCTGCGCAGGATCGACGGTCAGGACGATTTCGGCGGCACCCGCTGCTACGGGCGCTTGTGGAGGACGGTGGGCAGCGCTGGCCGAAAGCAGCACGGCAAAACCGAGTAGGGCCGCGCAGGTAATGAGATTCTTCCGAAGTGTTCGCGAGGTCATGAGTGTTCCTTCTAGGCAACGACGAGGCGCCAGCCAAGCAGCGCTCCCGTCTCGGCAAGATGCCTCGGAGAAGCGGCGCCAACGTGAACCGCGAGGAGCCTGGCAAATAGATCCGGATGCGCTGCCAGAGCACGCATGGCGCGGTGACGCAGCTTGGGCCGGCTATCGAGCAGCAACAACAAGCGTCCCAAGAGCGTTGGTCGGCGAGCCAGGCGCCGGTGCGCTTGCTGATACGCGCCGAGATCTCTCACCTGCATGGCGGCGGCGAGCGCCAGCGCCTGCCGGAAGCCCAGGTTCAGCCCATCGCCGGTAATGGCGTCGACGCTTCCGGACGCGTCACCGACTAACGCAACAGCGCCACGATGGACGCTTTTCAGTTGACGCGTCACCGTGACGGCACCGCGTTCCGCTCCGATGCATGTAGCACAATCAAGGCGTCTGGCCAACCCGGAAAATTGCTCTTGGAGCGAGGACAAACGCACTCCTGGGAAACGCGAAACCAGGACAACACAAACGGACTCTTCCCCGACGGGAGTCACATAAGCCTGCGCGCCTTCGCCCCAATAAACCTCCACATGGCGGGACCACGGCTCAACGCGATAGTGCACTCGACTTGCGTATCGCTGTGCGCCGTGCGTTTGATCGTTTAGCCCACACCACTGACGTACCCGGGAACCGACGCCGTCTGCGCCGACAATCCAGCGCGCGCGAATCGTTCCGTCGCCAATGAGGACCTCGTCGTTGCAAATCCCAACGACCGGCGTGTGCCAAAGAAAGCGAACGCCCAAGCTCTGCGCCCTTTCCAGAAGCATTTGGTGAAGCACCACTCTGCGGACACCTAGTCCGTGTTCCTCCGGGAAGTCGGCTTCCGCGCTGGTGTTGCGTTCCCAGAAGCGGAGTCCATGGAAAGGAAAGCCATCGGAAGCGCTTAGGCTAATACCGAGATCCTGCAGAGCGGATAGTGCGTCAGGCATGAGGCCTTCGCCGCAGGCTTTGTCGACCGGCGGCGTCGCGCCGTCCGCAATCGTGACGTTGAAGCCCCGCTGGCGTGCGGCTATCGCGGCGGCAAGCCCGGCCGGGCCTCCGCCAATTACGAACACGTCCGTGTTCTTGCTCATCCAACTCCTTGCCGGTCGTTGCCATCAAGGCAACCCGCTTCGGCTGGCTTTTCAAGGCCAGATGGCCTTCTTCCTTTGATGGCAGATTTACCAAAGAAGTGCGCTGGCGACGCCAAAAAATTGTCAAATTCTTGTCTTGCCGACACTTTCCGACGTTCCCTTGGGATGCCGCCTTTTTTGTTAAAGATGCCCAACGGGCGAGCAGCAGCCAATTACTCTGATTAATCGCATTTATCGTAACGAACATTAGTATTAATTTGACTGATTGTCCCTGTTCCGCTTATGCTGTTTTCCCCGGTGGAGAGGCGTGCCACGCGTCCGCGGTGTCGTGGAATGCGGTGGGTTGCTTCAACGTCGGTCCATAAAATAACGAAGAACCGCAAGGAGACTCGGAGTGACACAGCCGGCGCCAAAACCACGCAGCCATGCCTTAATTGACGGTGCCAATCGTGCCGGCGCACGCGCCATGCTGCGCGCCTCCGGGCTTCGCGATGAGGACTTCGCCAAGCCACTGGTGGGCGTGGCCAACACGTGGATCGAAATTGGGCCATGCAACTACCATCTGCGCGAGCTCGCTGAACACGTAAAGGCCGGCATTCGCGCCGCGGGTGGCACGCCGCTCGAATTCAACACCGTTTCGATTTCCGATGGCATCACCATGGGTACGGAAGGAATGCGCACGTCGCTGGTCAGCCGCGAGGTGATTGCGGACTCCATCGAGCTGGTTTCGCGCGGCAATCTGTTCGACGCGCTAATCGTCTTGGTCGGCTGCGACAAGACCATTCCCGGCGGCGTGATGTCCCTGGCTCGGCTCAACATTCCCGGACTCATTCTCTACGGAGGCTCCATCGCCCCGGGCCACTTTGAGGGTCATGCCGTAACCATTCAAGATGTTTACGAAGCGATTGGGAAGCACGCGCGCGGAGGAATCACCGACGCGCAACTCAAGTCCTTGGAAACTGTGGCGTGTCCCGGAGCCGGCGCGTGCGGCGGCCAGTTCACGGCAAACACCATGGCGCTGGTCTGCGAATTTTTGGGCATCGCGCCGATGGGATTGTCCAGCGTTCCGGCCACAAATGCTGCCAAGGGCAACGCCGGCTATCGCGCCGGTGAGATGGTCATGGACCTTCTTCGCCGCGACATCACGCCATCCAAAATCATCACCAAATCAGCCATTGAAAACGCCATCGCGGGAGTCGCCGCCACAGGCGGTTCCACCAATTCTGTCCTTCATCTCCTGGCCATCGCCAGCGAAGCAAAGATTCCCTTGTCGATAGACGATTTCGATCGCATTAGTTCTCGCGTTCCGATCCTGGCGGACTTGAAGCCGGGGGGCCGCTTTGTAGCTACCGATCTCTACGCCGCCGGAGGCACTGCGCTCGTGGCCAAGCGCATGCTCGAAGGCAAATTTCTTCATGGGGAAAGTCTCACCGTAACCGGGCGCACGCTCGCGGAGGAAGCAGCCGCAGCGAAGGAATCGGACAAACAAGAAGTTGTACGCAAGCTCGATTCTCCCCTCAAACCCACGGGCGGACTGGTGATCTTGAAGGGCAATATCGCCTCGGAAGGCTGCGTCATTAAAGTCGCAGGCCACAACCTGCAAACTTTCAGCGGGCCGGCAAGAGTGTTCGACGATGAAGAAGCCGCGTTCGCCGCCGTCGAGGACCGAAGCATCAAGGCTGGCGATGTCGTTGTGATCCGCTACGAAGGCCCGAAGGGCGGACCCGGAATGCGCGAGATGCTCCAGGTAACTGCGGCGCTGGTCGGCGCGGGACTCGGCGATTCCGTCGCGCTGCTCACCGACGGACGCTTCTCCGGCGCCACCCACGGGTTCATGGCCGGCCACGTCGCCCCGGAAGCCGCGATTGGCGGCCCCATCGCCGCAATCAACGATGGCGACATCATCGCCTTCGATATTCCCAAGCGGACGCTCAACGTTAAGCTCACCGACGCCGAAATCCAGCGCCGCCTTTCCACCTGGAGGGCGCCCCAACCCCGCTTCACTAGCGGTGTGATGGCGAAGTACGCCCTGCTCGTCTCGTCTGCCTCATTGGGAGCCATTACCGCCGTACCCAAGTCGTTTTCAACCGCAGCGCAAACTGCCTCGAGGACATCATGAAGCTCACCGGCGCGGAAATTCTCTGCGAATCGCTGACCAGGCTCGGCGTGCGCCACATTTTTGGCTATCCTGGCGGGGCGATTCTTCCGGTATACGACGCGCTTGGCAAATCCAAGCTGCACCACATTCTCGTGCGCCACGAACAAGGTGCAACGCATATGGCCGACGGCTACGCGCGAGCTAGTGGCGGCGTCGGTGTGGCTATGGCCACCTCCGGCCCTGGCGCAACCAACATGGTCACTGGCATCGCAACCGCTATGCTCGATTCCTCGCCGGTGGTTTGCATCACCGGACAAGTCAGCAGCAAGCTGCTGGGCTCCGACGCCTTCCAGGAAATCGACATCACCGGCATCACCATGCCGATCACCAAACACAATGTGGTCGTCTCTCGCGCTGAAGACATCGCGCGCACCGTTCGCGAAGCCTTCCTGATTGCCAATTCCGGCCGGCCCGGCCCGGTGCTCGTCGATATCACCAAGGACGCGCAGCAGGCCTCCTGCGATTTCAACTGGGAAGCTTCTGCTCCGAAGCTGCCGCCCAAACGCCAGCGCATCAACTATGAGCCGGCGGATTTTGAGCGCGCCGTCGAGCTTCTCAACAGTGCCAAGCGCCCGCTGATTCTCGCCGGCCATGGGATCATGGTGTCCGGCGCGATGCGCGTCTTCGACCAGTTCGTCCACGCCGGCAATCTGCCCGTGGCCATGACGCTCCTCGGCATCGGCTGCTTCCCCGCCAGCGATCCCCTCAACCTCGGCATGATGGGCATGCACGGCGAAGCCTGGGTCAATCACGCCATTCAGGAAGCTGACCTGCTCATCGCCGTCGGCATGCGCTTTGACGACCGCGTCACCGGCGATTTGCGCACCTACGCCAAAGAGGCCCGCAAGATTCACATCGAGATCGACCGCTCCGAGATCAACAAGAACGTGAAGGTCGACGCTGCTCTCATCGGGGATGCGCGCGAGGTGCTGGAACACCTTCTCCCGCGTCTGGAACATCGCGAACGTGGCGACTGGCTGGGCCACATCCGCGAACTCAAAGGCGACTCTGCAGTTAAGGATATTCAAGGCCTGCCCGACAATGGCCATCTCTACGCCGCCCACGTCATCAACGATCTCTGGAAAGAAACGCGCGGCGAGGCCATCGTAGTTACCGACGTCGGCCAGCATCAGATGTGGGAAGCGCAGTATTACCATCACAATCAGCCGCGCACCCTCGTGACCTCCGGCGGCCTCGGTACCATGGGCTTCGCGCTGCCTGCCGCCATCGGTGCAAAGTTCGCCAAGCCCGAATCTGATGTGTGGGTGGTGGTCGGCGACGGCGGCTTTCAAATGACCATGTGCGAGCTAGCCACCATCGTCCAGGAAAAAATCAAAATCAACATCGCCATCATCAACAATGGCTTTCTCGGAATGGTTCGCCAGTGGCAGGAGTTTTTCTACGACAAGCGCTATGTAGCCACGCCGCTGGTGGCGCCGGACTTTGCGGCGCTCTCCAACGCCTTCGGTATTCGTGGCGAACGCATTACGTCGCGAGCCGATGTCACTCCCACCATTCGCTCGGCTCGCGAGTCGGCGGAGAGCGTCTTAATCGATTTCCGCGTCGAGCAAGAAGACTCCGTGTATCCCATGGTCCCCGCGGGCGGCGCACTGCACGAAATGATACGCCGGCCCGACAGCCCGCTCGTGGAAACAGCTACGGAGCCGTGATCGAGGATTTATGCAGACACTTGTCGCGTATGTAGAGAACAAGCCCGGCGTGCTGAACCGCGTGGCCTCGCTGGCTCGCCGTCTGGCCATTAACATCGATTCGCTCACGGTTGGTCCCACCGAAAACGAAGAGATTGCGCGCATGACCATCGTCGCTCACACCGACGAAAAGGGTGCGCATCGCCTCGAAGCCAGCCTCGAAAAGCTCGTCGATGTGCTGCTCGCGGAAAACATCTCCGAGCGTTCCCTGCTGGAACGCGACCTCGCGCTCATCAAAGTGTCCGCCGACCAGCAATCACGCCCGCATTTGATGGAGCTAATAAAAGTATTCCGCGCGCGTGTCATCGATGTCGCGCCGGAATCGCTCATCGTGGAAGTCTCCGGAACGGTGGACAAGATCGACGGCCTCCTCGAAGTCCTTCGTCCTTTCGGTGTTCTGGAAATGGCGCGCACCGGCCGCATCGCCATGACTCGTGGCAGCGACTTGCTGCGTCCTCCCGGAGCGCCGTCGAAAGACGCGGAAACAGAACCTGCGGGAAAAGCAAGCTAAAGATTCCTCAACCTTGGAAAGGAAAAGAATGGCAAATCTCTATTACGACAATTCCGCGGACCTCGGCCTGATTCAGGGCAAGAAGGTCGCGATCATCGGCTACGGTTCGCAGGGTCACGCGCATGCGCTGAACCTGCGCGACAGTGGCGTCTCCGTGCGCGTCGGCCTGCAGCCCGGCAGCGCTTCCGCTTCCAAAGCGCAAAAAGAAGGCTTGACCGTCAACACGCCCGCCGAAGCCGCCGCCTGGGCCGACGTCATCATGATTCTTGCGCCGGACACCAAGCAGCCCAAGCTCTATCGCGACTCCATCGCGCCGCATCTCGCCGCAGGCAAGACGCTGATGTTCGCGCACGGCTTCAATATTCGCTTCGGCTCGATCAAGCCGCCCGCATCGGTGGACGTCTCCATGATCGCGCCCAAGGCCCCCGGCCATCGCGTTCGCGAAGTCTTCACCGAAGGCGGCGGCACGCCCGCGCTCCTCGCTGTCGAGCAGGATGCCTCCGGAAAAGCAAAGGCGCTCGCTCTTTCCTACGC
>WNFD01003147.1_pt1 | contig 16557 bp, 11 predicted proteins | sample 5400491 | NCBI WGS metagenome assembly WNFD01 (sample SAMN13153343, study PRJNA577476) | soil metagenome | isolation source: 120 cm saprolite under Douglas fir tree site 2 hole 2 replicate 2 | place: USA:California | collected 2015-04-18 | reverse complement strand
GCAGCAGCAGCGGACGCTTGCTGCGGTTGATGAGCACGAGCTGGTTTACAGAGGCGCTTGCGCTGTAATCCGGGATCGTGTGAACTCCATCGCGGTTGCGCACCATGCGGACAGTCCCGCGCTCGCTGACGATCACTTCGCCGCTCGCGAGACCTTCTTCCAGCGTCAGAAAGCTGCTGGTGTCCTGCGAGGAGCCGCTAACCACCGGAAAAATCGCAATGTTTTCGTAGACGACTGGATCGAGGATGCGCCAATCGCCTTCCGCACGGGAAGCGGCCTTATGTGGGTTTGGAGCAGCCCAAACAAAAGCGAGGCCTCCAAGAGTGGCGATGGCCGCCAGGGCGGTAATGGCAACAGCGAAAAGCGAGCGTTGCATGGAACCTCCTTGCAGGGAATAAGAAAGACCTGCTCAGGAATTAGAACGGGGCGGCTGAGATTTCTTGCAAGGAAACAGAACTAAGAAAGCGAAGAGATAGCCGGAGGGAGAAAAAACCTTAAAGAGAGGAAGCCGGGCCGTTCAGCCGTTCGGGTCGCCCAGATTGATGCGGCCCTTCGGCCGTTTGTTCTTCAGCGCTTCGCCTTCTTCGCGTTCATATTCGGCGATTTCCTCTTCGGTGTACGAAAACGACTCGCGGGAGGCGAACATGGAGTTGGACTTGGCGGCTTTTTTCTTCTTTTTGCGCAGCTCCCCAAATTCGTAGCGCACCTGGCGAATCGGCGCGTCGATCGCTTTTATTTCCACCAGCAGATCGCTGACCTTTTCCAGGAAATCGTGCAGATGGAAGGGCCGCAAAACGTACGGAAGCTTGGCGCGCTCCAGCGAGCCGGTATACTGGTCGCCGCTTACTTCTGGAACGAGATACAAGGCGCGCAGACGGCCGCCTTCTTCGACAGAGACGTTCGTCAATTCACGTAGGGTGACGAAAAGGGGGCTGTCCGTGCCGGTGAGGGTCACATTGGCAATGACCAGGGACCACTCCCCGGTGCGCAGCTCGGCGAGGAACATCTTGATATCAGGCACGACGCGCACACGCCAGCCCTCAGAATCGAGGATCTGCTTCAGCGCTCCCTGGCTCTGGACATCATCATCAAGGATGAGGATGCCCACCTGCCGGGGTTCAATCGGAGACGCAGGGGTACCCATTGTCAAAGTATAGCCTTCGGGGCGGTTGGGGCGGTCCCTGACTGCCAGGGGAGGCGGCGTATCGGCTAATAGGACCCTTAGTTGTTGGTTGCTGGTTCTTGGTTTCGGAGCAGAGGCAGATTTCTACAGGTTTCTGCGGTGGCCGCTGGCTCCAAGGCTACTGGCCGATAACGAAGGTGGTGGCGGGGGTGTAGCGCTTGGAGGCGGAGCCGTCCCAGAAGATGCGATACGTCGAGGAGGGCCCAGAAGAGAGGCGGGCGGTGTAGAAAACTTGAACGCCGTCTTGGGACCATTCGCCGTGGCTGGAGGATTGGTCCGGCGGAGTCAGGATGACGCGGCGTTTAGCGCGCAATTCGTAAAGGAAAAGACCTCCGGAGAGGTGACTCGCATCCGGCGGAGCGCCGGGAGGCGGGGCGGTGTAACTGGCGGAAACGAGAAGCAGGTCGGGATTGCCGGGATTGACGCGGATAGTGTCGGAGTCGCGGATCTGGAAGCTGGAGCCGTAGATATTTTGGAGGAGCGCAGTTTGGGTGATTTTGCCGTCGTCCGCGATCCAGTATGCGTTCTGCAGGTCGGTGGCGAGGAGAATGTGCGCGTCGATCCAGCCTTGTAATGCATTGATATTGTTAGTGTAAAGAGGTGCGGGGGTTTCCGGTGCCGCTGCCTGGAGCGTCCACACCTGCCATCTTTGATCCAAATTGGTGAGATAGGCGATGCGGGAATCGTCAGGCGACCAGAAGGGCTGGCGAACGTTGCCATGAACCAGATCGCGGGAGCGGCCGGTGTCGAATTCGTAGAGGACAATGGTGCTGTCGGGACCGGACTTGGAGTCGGAGCGGACGTAAAGGAGTTTTTTGCCGTCGTGGGATAGAGCGAGGTCTGCCCCGGCAGACGGTACGATTTTCTTCACGGCTCCGCGGCTTAGGACGATTTTTCCCGCCGAGTTGATGTAGGCCACAGCGGTGGGTGGCTTGAAACCGGTCACCGTGGTTTCGGGCGCGGGCTTTTTCTTGGCCGCGTCGTCCGCATCGTCGTCGATTTGGTTGGTGATGCGCGGAAATAATTCGGCGGCAATGCGCGCGCAGCCACTCAGGGTGCCGAGCTGGGGATGCTCGACCACCGCGCGAAATGTGTATTTCGTTGCGGACATGCCGTCAAAGCAGGCTTCGCGCGACAGGTGGATAGTTATCGCGGTTCCGGTCCCGGTGTCCTTGCCGTGGTAGGTCCAGGCGTCACCGGAAGGGTCGTGTGCGACTTCGGCAGGTTCGAGAGTTATGGGCGGATATCCGGGACGATCCAGGCGTTCCGGACCTTTTTGTCCGATGCGCAAGCTCCATGCGGGATTATTTCCGGAGGCGAGTAGAAGAATCGGATAGTGCTTGGATTGCGGCGCGGCGGGAGCTGCCGCACCTGAAGGAGAAGGTGGCTTCTTGGTCGCGGCAGGAGCCTGTGCCCGGGCTGCGGAGCCGGCGCTTGCGACCATTATGATCCAAGCAAAGAAAGCTGACCTCGCTCGCAAAGGCATGCGCCTGGCTGAATCCTCCGGATTGAGGATACCGCGTGAACGCGGGAGGCACAAATCGGGGATCAGTATGCAACCGAATGAGCCCAGCCCCAAAAGCAGAAGATGCTCCGTGCAATTTGAAACTGTGCGGAGCTGGGGCGCCGCCGTGCTGCGCCCCCACACGCGCAAGGTTAGTGGATGTACGGAGGGCGATCGTCGCGATCGCGATCTCGGTCGTAGTCGTTGCGGTCACGGTCCCTGTCCCGGTCTCGATTACGGCCGTGATCACGGTCCCAGCCGCGGCGGTCGTCATCGTCCCAGTCGCGAGACCACTCGCGCCATTCGCTGTCGCGGCGATCGATCACCTCGAAGTCGGCGCGGCAGCCACGATCGACCCAGATGCGGTCGCGGTAGTAGCCCCAGGTACGGTTGAAGACGCAATCGGCTTCACTGCGCTGGCGAACGATGAAGACGCCGTCGAGCGTGTCGATGGGACAGAAGTGCGGCCCCATATCGTCGGAGGGGCAGTAGATGAATGCGGCGGCGCGGGACTGCCAGTCTCCGGTGACGCGGAAGTCCGCACGGCAGCCGCGGTCAACCCAAATGCCACGTTTGCCGTAGCCCCAAGTTTCGCCGTCGATGCAACCGGCTTGGCTGCGCTGGCGAATCAAGCGCACACCGAAGCGGGAATCGGCGGGACACCAGACGCGCTCCATGGCATCGGAGGCGCAGTAGACCATGTAGGTATCGCCCCAGCCACCAAACTCCCCGTCGCCGCGACGGCGGTCCTCGACGGCTAGGTGAGCGCCAACTTCAAATTCGGCGCGGCAGCCGCGATCGACCCAGATTCCGCGATGGTCGTAGCCCCAAGTGCGGTCTTGAATGCACTTGGCCTGGCTTTTCTGGTGAACCATTTGAACGCCGCCGGTGGTGTCGACGGCGCAAAAATGGCGGTGCATGTCATCGGAAGAGCAGGACATCCGTAGGGCCGTCTGTGGCGCGGGCGAGGCGTAAGCGGATCTGCTTTCGAAGGCAATCGTCAGGATAAACGCGCCAGCAATCAGGGCTAGGGACACAGGCACAAAATTTCGCGAAACAGAAGGAAAACGGGTCATGGCGAATCTCTCCATTTCACGCCCGGGCCGGCGAAGAGCAGATTTCTGGCGGATTAGCCGGCGTAGGGTCGGGATAAAGGGCCGTTAAGGCCAAGATAGAGAAAATTTGGCTGGACGGCCAGCAGGATTCCGGGAGGAGTTGCGGGAGCGGCAATAGCGATTTCAAGGGCGTACGGTCGGTGCATGGGGTGTGGGAGGGGCGAAGAAAAAACAAAGAAAGTGCTTGACAATAGCGAAACAAAAGCGAAAGATGGAGCAGTTGTGAGGTGGGCCATGTCCCCAGTTCTTTCCAATCCGGCGCCGGGCGTGTTTGACCGGCGCCCCGCTCAACAAACCGCGCTGTTCCCCATCCATTCCACTGACCACTTGACTGAACCAGGCCCAAAAGCTCGGACCGGATCTGATCTTGCCCCGATCGTGACTGGTCCTGGCGGCAGCATCTCGGGTAGCCCCATGCCGGATTGCCCCCCGGCGTTACCGGAGGAACATGGCGCCCCACGCCATGCAGAAAGCCGGACCCGAGATGCCGCCGCGCGTTGTGGCGCGGAGCAATCCTCGCCGCTGGTTGGCATCGCCCGCCTCGCAGCCAATTCTCCTTGCGCGGAGACGCAACGGAGTTCGCCGGAGCGGCCGGAGTATTTTTTGCTGCCGGTACGCTCGATTTTGAATCGATGCGATTCGAAACGCGTGCCATTCGAATGGACGATCAATCCATACAGGGGGTGCGAGTTTGCGTGCAAATACTGCTATGCGCGGTACACGCACGAATACATGGAGCTAGACGGGGGAGAGTTCGAGAAAAAGATTTTCGTGAAGAAGGATGCGGCGGCGCTGCTGGCGCAGGACATGCGCCGGTACTCCTATGAATCGCGAAGCTCGGGGGGGATGTATCCGGAGCACATCGCGATTGGGACGGCGACCGATCCCTATCAGCCGGCGGAGCGCGAGCACCGCGTAACGCGTGCCTGCCTGGAGGAGCTGGCGAAGCGCGAAGGGCTGAGCATCTCGCTGATTACGAAATCGAACCAGATTGTGCGGGACATTGATTTGTTCACAAAGATTGCGAGGCGATCGGAGCTGTCGCTAAACATCACGGTTACCACGCTGCGGCCACGGTTGGCGCGATTGCTGGAGCCGCGCGCGCCGCGGCCGGACTTGCGATTGGCGGCCGTGAAGCAATTGACGGAGGCGGGGCTGGCGGTGGGCGTGTCGGCTTGCCCGCTGATACCGGGGATGACGGATCGCGACGGGGAGATGGAGGCGCTGGCCGCGGCGGCGAAGAATGCCGGCGCGCAGTGGTTCTTCTCCAATGTGCTGTTTCTGATGCCATCGTCGGCGAAGCAGTTCTTGCCTTTCGTGCGGGAGAAATTCCCGAAGTTGGCGAAGCAGTATGAAGAGTGGTACGCGAAGAATGGGTATGCGCCGGAAGAGTACCGGAAGAGGATGTCGCAGCGGGTGGCGAAGATCCGGCAGGAGTATGGATTTGTGACGCGGCCGTGGGAAGAACGGACGCTGAGGACGAAGAGACCACAGCTTTCGCTGGGTTGGCAGGCGGGAGAGACGCTTTTGCGTGCGGCGGGATACGAGACAACTTCGCGGATGATTGGATAATCAATGCTCTTACGTTGAGGTCCTTCAGCTACCCTCATCGGGTAGCTTCAGGATGACACACTCTCGTGCTCGCAGCGGCTAGGGGACGATGATGCGGGATTCTTCGCGCTTTAGTTCCTGGGCTTCGGGGAATTGGCTGCGGAGGAATTCGATGTAGCGGCGGGAGCGGGGGCGACCGTTGGTGCGCAGCAATCCCATGCGGTAGAGAAAAACCAGAAGATAGAAGATGTCGGCGTCTTTGAGCGCGGAGGAGTTGCTGCGTTCGGCTTGCTGCTGCTTTACTTCGGCGATGAAGCTGGTGAGCGCGGCGTAGAGCTCGCGGGGAAGGCGCGCTTCGGGCGGCTTTTCGTAATAGATGCCGCTGCGGAGGGTCTTGTAGGTTTCGGCGAGGGCCTGGATGCCGGCGAGGACGTCGGGGTCGGCGGCGTCGCGTTGGGCCGCGCAGAACTTCGCGATCGTGAAAGCGAATGCGGCCATGAGTTGCTGCTGCCTGTGGACGACGTCGGAGGGGAGATTGACATCCAGCAGAGGTATGTCGGGCGGAAGCGAGCGGGGATGCTCGTCCTCGTAGCGATGCGCGGCGATGAGGTGGGAGCAATCCGGCGTGCAATCTATGGTGACTTCGCGGCCGGTGCCGCAGCAGACGGCGCAGATGGTCTCGCCTTTGGCCGGACAGAAGCGCGCGCCTTTGCGCTTTTCACAAATCGGGCAGGTCACACAGCCTCCGACACTCCGAGAGCAAGAAAGAGGATACGCTGCGTTGCAGCAAGAAAGCAAAATAGGTGCCGAGGCTATCGCAACGACTGGGCGTCTGGCGTCTTTACGTGCTCAGGGCGGAAACCCATGCCGATGAGGCGCGCCGGGATGCGCTGCAAGAGAGGCCAACGGTCGACGAGCTTGAGAATCCAGGGCGCTTTGACGCGAGTGCTGCCGAGGACGCGCTTGATCACGCTATTTTGAATGGCAATTTGCATCCGCTGTGTCGCGCGCGTGGGGAATTCGCGGCGCTCTTGTACGGCAGCGAGTTCGTCGTCATTCGCCGCTCGCGTGCGCAGCGGCGCGGCTAGAATATTGGCGGCGGCGACGGCATCCTGAATCGCCAGATTGATGCCCACGCCGCCAACCGGCGACATCGCATGGGCCGCGTCGCCGATGCACAGCAGGCCTGGGCGCCACCAACGCTTGAGGCGATCCACAACCACCGTGAGTAACTTAATCTGCTCCCAATCGGCGAGCTCTTCCACACGGTCGCACAGAAAGGGGGCCAGCTCGGCAAGATGCGCGCGAAAGGCGGGCAAGCCGCTGGCGCGAAGGCCCTCATAGCTGCCCTTGGCAATGACGAAGGCACACTGCCAGTATGCGCGGCGGTTGAGCATCACTAGGAGCTTGCCGGCATCCACGCGGCCTAGCGTAATCGGCGGATCGCTCTCAGCGCGCGAAATGCGCATCCAGAGCACATCCATGGGCGCGCCAAGATTGATGATTTCGAGGCCGGCTTTTTGACGAATGACGGAATGGCGGCCATCTGCGGCAATGGTGAGACCGGCGCGAATCTCAAGCTGGCCATGTGCTGATTTTGCCCGGACACCGGTAACCAACCCGTCCTCGACGAGCAGATCGGTAGCTTCGGTGCTCATCAACAGGCGAAATGAGGCGTAGCGCTGGGCCTCTTCGGCGAAAAAATTGAGGAATTCCCATTGCGGCATGAAGGCGATGAATTTGCAATGCGTTGGAAGATGCGTGAAATCAGCCAGGCGCAGGAGTGATTCGCCGATCCAGCCATTGAGCTGGCGCACTTCGTCGTGAGAACGCTGAAGGAACTCTTCGAGCAGACGCAGCTCGTGCATAAGCTCGAGAGTAGAGGGGTGAATCGTGTCACCGCGAAAATCTCGAAGAAAATCGGCGTGTTTTTCGAGGACCAAAACATCCACGCCAGCGCGGGCCAGAAGATACGCAAGCATCATGCCGGCAGGGCCGCCACCGACGATGCAGCAACGGGTGTTTACTCGCTCCACGCCTATAGTCCCTTGGTGCACCTTGAGGTTCCTCAGTTAGAATTTTGGCTGGACAGATCTTTCTTACAATTGGGTTAAGCGAGCACATTAGAATGTGTTCTACAACCGCGGAATAAACTCATCCTAGAAAAGACAAAGCGACCGGCCTAGCGCAGAGGCTAAGGCCACCTGTTCGCTTGTTTCGGAAAGCTTCTGCATGCCCTGGACGTGGTTATTTGTTCTTCGGAGACTTCTGGTTTAGCAACGAGATCAGTTTTTGGGCGGCTGGCGGAACAGCGACGGCGCCCTTGAAGATGATGCTCTCTGCTTCGACTTTTTTCCCGTAAATGCGGGCGTTGGCGTCGCCGTCGGGGCGCACAGTACCGCCGGCAAGCGAGATGCCTGCGAAGAGACCGCGGGCTCGTGAATAGGTGAGGATTTCAGCGCGCATAGTGACGTCGGTTTCGGCGGAAGCATTGCGTCCAACAGGGCCAGCGGCGGCAGACGCGTCGGCGCCGAGTTTCACTTTGCTCTTCAGGATGGAGTGAGCTCCGCGGTCGTTCATAACCAGAAGGACGAAGTCGGTGGCCTGGCCACCAATCTGAAATCCGACGCTGCCGCCTTCGAGGGCCATCATCGTCGGGGCGCTCCAAGGGCCGGTGAAGTGCTCGCCGGTGCGGCAGGTCATGGCGCCCCGGCCATAGCTACCGCCGACAATGAAAGCGGCTTTCAGAACGGACGGGTACACGATTACGCACTCCGATTTGTCGAGCAGGTCCTGCGGGATATCGTCGGGAATGTCCAGGATTTCCTTCAAGATCAGTCCGCAGTTTTCCAGGCGATCCGTCTCCTTCTTGTTGTCTACCGCTGCAAGCGGCAATGCAAGGGCTATCGCCAGCATAGAGGACATCATGGGCTTCAACATCAAGTCACCTCGCTTAAATTTGGGTGATGCGATTCTACGTTTCCGAGGTTTCTGGGCGCAACCCGCGGAGCTCTCCAACCTCGTTTTTGCTGCGACGTCCTTTGACATGTGACACAGCAAGCGAAGCGTTGTGCTGTTTCGACTATACTTTCCCGGAACGCAATTTGCCAGCGGGAGGAGCGGTGCGGGTCGGCTTTGTTATCGCGGTGATGTTCGCGTGCGGGATGTTGGCCAGCGATGTTTTGGATGCGGCGGAGCCTGGGCAATCGAAACCTGTCCCTGCTGTGGTTTCGAAAGGTAAGAAGCCGCGCGTTGCGGCGGCAACGCGGAAGTTTGGCGAGCGCGCTGACGCGCTGTTGGCGGCAGCGCCCGCGAACAAGGGCGAGTGGGGGCTGTTGATCGCCGATGCGGAAACGGGCGAGACGCTCTATGAGCTGAATGCGGACAAGTATTTCGTGCCGGCTTCGAACATGAAGCTTTTCACCACGGCACTGGCGCTGGCCAAACTGGGCCCGGACTATCGCTTTCACACCACCTTGGAAACAGGCGGAACGGTTTCTACGGAAGGCGTGCTGATGGGCGATTTGTTCCTTGTGGGTCGCGGCGATCCAAATCTGTCGAACCGGAAATTTCCCTACGATTTGAAGGAGGAGTTCGACGGACCACCGGAGAAGACGCTGGCGGAGCTTGCCGATGCGTTGGTCGCAAAAGGGATCAAGGAAATTGCCGGAGACGTGGTCGGCGACGACAGCTATTTTCCGCGCGAGGTGTATCCGAACGGGTGGGAAATCGACGATATGGTGTGGGAGTATGGCGCGGCCGTTTCCGCGATCGTGGTGAATGATAACACCGTGACGCTGACGCTGACCGCGGGGGAATCGGCGGGCGCGCCGGTGCAGGCGGTGATTGCTCCGTCTACACCGGACTTTATTGTGCAGAACGATGTGGTTACGTCCGCGGCGGAAGTGAAGCCGGACTTAACGCTGACGAGGGAGCCGAATTCAAAAATCGTGGTGATTCGCGGCTCGATGCCGGCGCACAGCACGCCGCGTAAGCTGGTGCTGGCAGTTCACGATCCTGCCGAACACGCAGCGACACTGTTGACGCGGCTTTTGGTCGAGCGTGGAGTCAAGATTTCTGGAGTTTCGAGGCCGATGCACATCGCGGAACCTGGGGCGGCTCCCCACGCGGTGCTCGCGGAGCACGTGTCGACGACGCTCGGCGACTCGGTGAAACTGGTGAATAAAATCAGCCAGAATTTGCACACGGAGATGTTGCTGCGGGCAGCGGCTCGAAACACGGCGATGTGGAACACGCCCGAAGATCTCATGAAGGTTCCTTCGGATTTTTATGCGGCGGCGGGAATTGCACCGGGAGATGTGATTCAGACGGACGGCTCCGGACTCTCGCGGCACGATTTGGTCACGCCGAGGGCAATCGCGGCACTGTTGAGGTACGCACAAGGCCAGCCGTGGTTTGCGCCGTACTTTGCGTCGCTGCCGGTGGCGGGAGTCGACGGGACGCTGGAAACACTGATGAAGAACACACCCAGTGCAGGACGCATCCATGCGAAGACCGGGTCGGTGGAGCACGTGCGGACGCGGTCGGGCTTTGCGGACACTTCTAGCGGGAGGCGGCTGATTTTTTCGTTCCTGAGCAACAACCAGGGCGGAAAGAACCATGAAGCGTCGGATGCCTTGGATGGATTGTGCCTGGCGATGATTGAGGAGTTTGATAGCAAGCCACCGGCCAGCCGCGCGGGCAAACACGCGCATTGATGCGATGAAGGAAGAACGGATCGTCACGGTGTTTGGGAGTTCGCGGCCGCAAGAGAGCGATGCGGAGTACGAGGAGGCGCGCGAACTTGGGCACATGCTTGCAATTAACGGGTTCTCCGTGTGCAGTGGCGGCTACGGCGGGGTAATGGCGGCGGTGTCGCGTGGCGCGAAGGAGGGCGGAGGCAAAACGTACGGAGTGACCGCGCAGTTTTTCAGCGCGCGGGCCAATTCGTGGATCGACGAGGAAGTGCGCGTGGCGACTTGGCAAGAGCGGCTGTTTGAATTGATCCGCATGGCGAACGGGTTTGTGGCGTGCAGAGGTGGCACCGGGACCTTGGTGGAGCTTGCGGTGGTTTGGGAGATGCTCAACAAGTCGGTGATGACGGGGAAGCCGCTGGCGGTGCTGGGAAATTTCTGGACGCCCATTATTGAATGCGTTCGCGAAGTCGAGCTCGGCCACCACTCGCCTTGGGGCGAAGCCAATGGACGGCTGATCCATGTAGCCGCGACGCCGAAGGAAGCGGCGCGTCATCTGAGAGAGATGTTGAAGTAGCAAGCGATGGCACGAACAGCGCAAGACGTTTTGGAATTTGACAAGCTGAGGGAATTGCTGCGGCTGCGCACGACGTGTGTGCTCGGCAAGCGGGCGGTAGACGCGCTGGAGCCCGGCACGAACCAGGCGGCACTGGAAGCGGCGTTCGCGCACATTCGTGAAGCACGAGAATGGCTGCGCGCCGAACGCGAGCTCGGTTTTGGCGGGCTGGCCGACCCGCAGCAATGGCTCGAGCGCATCGAAGGCCCGGGCGTGGTGCTGGATGCGGCGGAACTGCTCGACGCGGCATCGCTGCTGGAGACGGCGGGATGGCTGCGGCAGCAATTTCGCGATGAGGATGTGAAATTTCCGCTGCTCGCGGCGCGCGCGGCATCCCTCGCCGACTTTCGCGCCGCCCTGGCGGCCATTCGGCGTTGCGTGCTGCCAAACCGCGAGATTAGCGACGACGCGTCTCCCGCGCTGCGGAGGATTCGCGGAAGCATTGTGCAGACGCGCGAGTCCATTCAGAAAACGCTGAAGCAAATCTTGCGGGCGCGAAACGCGGAGGCCAGCGAAGATTACGTGACGCTGCGCAACGATCGCTTCGTGATTCCGGTGCGCGCGGAGAACCGGAGAAGCGTGCCAGGGATCATGCATGGCACCAGCGGAACAGGGCAGACGGTCTTTCTCGAGCCGTTTGAGACAGTGGAGACGAACAATCAGCTGGTGCAACTTGGGGAAGAGGAAGCCGCGGAGATTGTGCGCATCCTGCGTGAGTTGACGGAGCGTTTGCAGTTGCTGCGCGGTCCGTTGATCGCTGCGGCGGAAACGATCGGCGAACTGGACAGCATCTTTGCGCGGGCGCGGTTCGCGCGGGATTTCGATGCGGCTATGCCGGAATTTACCGCGCAGGGCGAATTGCGGCTGGAGGAGGCGCGGCATCCGGTTCTGGAAGACAAGTTGCGGCGCGAGAATCGCGCGATCGTGCCGATGTCGCTCGCGCTCGGAGGAGGCGAGCGCGTGCTGGTGATCAGCGGGCCGAACACCGGCGGGAAGACGGTGGCGCTGAAGACGACGGGCATCGCGGTGCTGTCCGGCCAATCGGGAATTCCCGTTGCGGCACAGCGCGCGGCGCTGCCCCTGTTTGATCGCGTGTTGGTGGATATTGGCGATGAACAATCGATCGCCGCGGATCTTTCCACGTTTTCCGCGCACATGCTGAATTTGAAGGCGATGCTCCAGGCCGCGACGCCGCAGTCCTTGGTGCTGGCGGACGAAATGGGCACAGGCACGGCGCCGGAGGAGGGCGCGGCGCTGGCGGTAGCGTTGCTGGACGAATTTCGCGCGAAGAATTGCATTGTTCTGGCGACCACGCATCACGACCGCTTGAAGACGTACGCTTCGACAACGCCGGGTGTGGTGAATGCGGCGGTGGAGTTCGACGAGGTGAACCTGCGGCCGACATATCGCTTGATGGTGGGCGTGCCAGGCGGGTCGAGCGGGATTGCCATCGCGCAGCGGCTGGGGCTGGCGAGTTCGATTATCGAGCGCGCTAGATCGCTCCTCACGCCGGAATCGCGCGAAGCCGCGAACCTGATCGCATACTTGCATCGTAGCCGCGATGAATTGGACCGCATGCAACAACAGATGACCGCGGAGCGCCACGCGCTGGAAGAGGAGCGTGCGAAGTTGCGCACGCAATGGGTCCAGCGGCAACAGAAACGCATCAAGGAGCTCGAAGAGAAATTTGCAGAGATGCAGAAGCGTTTTGACGAGAACGTCGCACGCGTGGTCGAGGCGGTGAAAGAGCGCGAGCTGCGCGGGCAGATGGAGAAGTCCGCGCGGCGCAAGATGCAGGATGTTCGCAGCGAGGCACGCGAAGAGCTGAACGCGGCGGTCGTGCAAACGCTGGCGGATTCGCAAGCGGACCTCGGCGCGTCCGCTCAATTGGAAACCGTCAGCGCCGAGCGGCTGCAACCCGGCGCGCGCATTCGCGTGCGCGGATTCAACAAGCCGGTGATTTTCCGCAGGCTGGACGGTAGCTCCGCAGAAATAGAAGCCGGACCGCTGCGCATGAAGGTGGCCGTGGATGAGATCGTGGGCATTGAAGCAAATGGACCGACTGCGGTATCGGCCACAGCGGCGAGTGCTAGCGTTTCGATGCATTCACGGCTAGGAGACGGCGAGCGAACGGAGGAAATCAACCTGATCGGCTCGACCGTCGAAGAAGCGACCGAGCGCGTGGACAAATTTCTTGATGATGCCGCCCTTGCGCACATTTCCCGGGTCCGCATCATTCACGGCCACGGCACTGGAGCCCTGCGAAAAGGACTCGGTGAGTTTCTCAAGACTCATCCGCTCGTCGCGCGACAATCGTTCGAGACTGAAGAGCGCGGCGGCAAAGCCATCACGGTTGTAGAATTGCGATCCTAGAGTCCAATGGCGGAAGCTGGTTCCACTGCGGAGAGGGTCAAGCAGCAAGCCGACATTGTTCGGGTTGTAGGCGAATACGTGCGCCTCAAGAAAACCGGAAAGGATTTCAGCGGGCTTTGCCCTTTCCATCAGGAAAAGACGCCGTCGTTCACGGTTTCCCCGATCAAGCAGATTTTTTACTGTTTTGGCTGCGGCAAGGGCGGGGACATTTTTAATTTTGTGATGGAAATGGAGCGCTGCGAATTCCCCGATGCGCTGCGTGTTGTCGCCGAAAAGTGCGGCATCTCGATTCCCAAGCCGAAGCCTAGTTCGCCAGCGGAGCGCACGCAGAGCAGCGTGCGGGCAACGCTGGTGGAGATGCACCGCGAAGCGCAGACGTTGTTCGAGAAGCAGTTGCAGGGGACGGCGGAAGGAAAGCTCGCACGAGCGTACCTGGAGGACCGCGGCCTGGACAAAGCGACGATCGAGCGTTTCGGAATTGGCTACGCGCCGAGCGGCGGCGACGTGCTGCTCCACCATATGAAAGGGAAATACGCGGAGAAGCTGCTGGCGGAGTCGGGCTTGGTTTCCCGCGGCGAGGGCGGGCGGCTGTTTGATCGCTTTCGACGCCGCATCACGTTCCCCATCGCCAACGAATCCGGAAAAATCGTCGCCTTCGGCTGCCGCGCCCTCGGCGATGACCAGCCGAAGTACCTGAACTCGCCGGAGACCCCGATCTATTCAAAGAGCAACGTGCTTTATCACCTGGACCGCGCGAAGGAAGCGCTGCGGCGGTCGGATTTCGCCGTCTTGGTGGAAGGCTACATGGATGCCATCGCCGTGGCGCGGGCCGGAATCAGCAACGTGGTGGCAAGCTGCGGCACGAGCCTGGCGGAACCGCAAATCAAGCTATTAGGACGCTTCACCAAGCGGGTGATTGTGAATTACGACCCGGACAACGCGGGCCAAGCAGCCACCGAGCGTTCCATCGCAATTTTGCTCGAACAAGATTTTGAAGTGCGCGTTTTGGCGCTGCCCGGAAAGGCCGACCCCGACAAATTCATTCGCGAGCAGGGCGCGGATGCGTACATGAAGCTGCTGAAGGAGTCGCCGCCGTACGTCGATTACTTGATTGCCCGGGCGCGGCAGATGGACATGACGACCGCGGAAGGCAAGCTGCGCGCGGTCAACTTTCTACTGCCGTACGTGCAAAAGATTCCCAACCGCATCTTGCGCTCGGAATGGGCCACGCGCATTGCGCAGCAACTGCGCCTCGACGAGCCGGTACTTCGCGCGGCTCTGAGCAGGGCCGCAACCGAACGTCGCAGCGAGGTGAAGACGCAGCCGGAGTTGATAGGGCGCGCTGCAAAACCCGTCGAGCGGCGGCTGATTCGCATGCTGGCGGAGGGCGAAGGCTTTCGCGGTGAACTGGCGCAGCAGCTTCAGACGGGTCAGCTCTATCTTGGACTGGAAACTGAAAAGATATTTGTCGCACTGATTGCCGCCGGCCTCTCCGGCCAGGCGGTGCAAGCGACCGAAATCGCCGCCGCGCTCGAGGAGCGCGACCGCCGGCTGCTCTACGAAATCCTGTTCGAGGAAACCAGCGAGCTGACGTGGGAGGAAGCGGAGAGTTGCGTGGATGCGCTGCGGCACCGGCAAGCCGAAAAGCAGCTTGCCGACGTGCAGCGGAGCATCGAAGCTAATCCCGCAGCCCCGGAAATGCGCGATTTGCTGCAAAGAAAGCAGGAGCTGATGCGGCGGCTGGCGGCTGCCCGCTAGGGGCGCAAAGAAAAGACCGGTATCTTTTCACAACTTTTCCTCAATTAAATCATTGACGCCAACGGACTTAAACGTATAGCGTACTAGGGTTTCGCGAGTGACGGTTTTGCCGCTAAGTGCATCTAATGTAGAGGATTAGCGGCAGGGGCAGCACCAAGCGCGAGACGCGGGCGACGCACGGGCGAGCGGCAATTACGCGTGCACAAGCTTCAAATAACGTACTTGGTGACCGCGGGGCGGTCAATGAGCAGAGCGATCTTCCGGGGAAGTACCCCAACGTCGCGCTGGCGAGCGCGTCCGTTTGTGCCCCAGCGAATCTAATAAATTTGGCCCGAATAGCGTCCAAAGCGGCGGATTTGAGGTGAGATTGGGGAGGGATTTGTGGCGGTAGTAGGTCTTGAAGAGAAATACGATGCGGTACGCCAGCTCATTGCGGTCGGCAAAGAGCGCGGTTACCTGCTCTATGACGAAGTAAACGATTCACTTCCGGCGGAAGTACATTCCTCGGAAGAAATCGACGACCTTCTCACAACATTTGAGCGCAACGGCATCGAGATTTACGAGGATGCGGCGTCGGCCAAGGCCGCACGCGCGGTCGAGGTGTCCGGGGAAAGCGGCGACCACGAAGTGGTGGTGAAGGAAGACGCGCACGAGGGCGAGAGCGATCTGGATTTAACTCCCGGCTCGTTGGAAAAAACCAATGACCCGGTGCGCATGTACCTGCGCGAAATGGGCACAGTTCCGCTGCTGACGCGCGAAGGCGAAGTGACCATCGCCAAACGCATCGAGCGCGGGCAGCTCGTGGTGATGAAAGCGATCACGCGGTCGCCGATCGTGATCAAGGAATTGATCGCGGTTGGCGACGATCTGCGCAAGGGTGTGCGGTCCATCAAAGAGATCGTGCAATTCGACGACGAAGAGCTAACCGAAGAAAAGATTGCGAACAAGACCAAGCAGACGCTCAGGCACATCGAGAAAATCGCCAAGCTGTATGACAACGCGTTGAAGCAAGCGATTCGGCTGGAGAAGACGCCGAAAGCGAAGAAGCGCTCGTATGTCCGCGCGAAATGGGGTGTGGCCCGCACGCGCGTGGAGATCTCTCTTGCCGTTCGCGATATTGATTTCAACCCATTTGAAAAAAAGCGCCTGATCGACAAGATGCGCGGTACGGTGGAGCGCTTGCAATCGCTGGAGCGAGAAGCAGGCAGGTTGGAGCGCCGCGTGGACGCCGCCAAGGGCGAAGTGGCCGCGGAAGCGCGTAAAGAATTGCGCACGCGCCGCACCGAACTGAAAGATATCGAAGAGGCCAGCGAAGTCGGACTCGCGGAACTGAAGCGCACCCTGACAATCATTCATCGCGGGGAAGCGGAAGCGGAGCAAGCCAAGAAGGAATTGATTGAAGCGAACCTGCGCTTGGTTGTTTCCATCGCCAAGAAATATACGAATCGTGGCTTGCAGTTCCTGGATTTGATTCAGGAAGGCAATATCGGCTTGATGAAGGCGGTGGACAAATTCGAGTGGCGCCGCGGTTACAAATTTTCGACCTACGCCACCTGGTGGATCCGCCAGGCCATTACTCGATCCATTGCCGATCAAGCGCGCACCATCCGCATTCCCGTGCATATGATCGAGACGATCAACAAACTGATGCGCGTGCAGAAGCAATTGGTCCAGGAATATGGCCGCGAGCCAACCCCGGAGGAAGTGGCGGAGGAAATCTTATTGCCGGTAGATCGAGTGCGAGCGGTTTTGAAGATGGCGCA
>WNFD01014485.1_pt1 | contig 16559 bp, 17 predicted proteins | sample 5400491 | NCBI WGS metagenome assembly WNFD01 (sample SAMN13153343, study PRJNA577476) | soil metagenome | isolation source: 120 cm saprolite under Douglas fir tree site 2 hole 2 replicate 2 | place: USA:California | collected 2015-04-18 | reverse complement strand
TGCGGCGGAGGATCTTCAAGGCGGCTCAGGAGCAATCCTGATCGCCCTTGCGGCTTGCTTGACCCGTGTGCATCGAAAGGTGCATGCACGGGTCTGAGGGGACCCCTGGTGCAGCAATGCACCGGGGGTTACCCGGTGAATCGACCGGCCCATAGAACGCGGCTACGCCACGGCCGTCATCGCAGTCACTGGGGGCTGGCTGGCCGCAGCGATAGCGGCCGGGCCGTCCGTGAAACCGCTGCCGGCTATCGCAGGTATCGCCACGGTGATACTCGGCATTCCGTGGTGGGCGCACCGCAGAAGGCGCGCGCGGGTGCGCGCTGTGCGCACTATGCAGGCGTGGCCGGAAATGGCTGAGAATATCGGCCTGCCCCGGTCGCATATCGCCTCGGTCGTGGTCGACGCGTGGGGATGGACCGCGCGCGTTATTCTCCGGAAAGGGACCACCGCGGCCCAGGCAATAGAGAAACTACCCGCCATTGAATCCGGCCTTGGCCTGCGGCCCGGCAGCGCCCGCGCTATCCCCGACGCGCGCCGCGCGGACCGGTTTATCCCGCGGGTCATCGAAACCGACCCGCACGCCCAGCCAATCCCCTGGCCGGGTATTTCGGCTGCGTCAATTACCCGGCCGGTAGAACTCGGCCTGTTCGAGGACGGCCGGCCCGTGCGGGTGGTCATCCTGCGCCGCAATGTGCTGGTCGGCGGAATCGCTGGCGCCGGGAAATCCGGGATCATTAATATCATCCTCGCCGTGCTGGCCGCGTACGGTGATGTGATGATCTGGGGTGTCGATCTGAAAGGAGGCATGGAACTCCAGCCATGGGCGCAGTGCCTGGCCCGGCCACTGGCCACCACACCACAGGAAGCCATCGAATTGTTCGCCGATGCCATCGCGGAACTTGACCGGCGTGCCGCGCTCATGACCAGGCGCGGCGCGCGGCTCTGGGAACCATCACCGGATATGCCCGCACTGGTGATCGTGGTCGACGAATACGCGGAACTCCCCGCCGAAGCACGGGAGCACGCGGATTCGCTGGCCCGGCGCGGCCGCGCCGTTGCCGTCACCCTGATTGCCGCGACCCAGCGGCCAACTCAGGATGCGATGGGCAATAACGCGGTCCGCTCGCAGATGGACGTGCGGATATGCCTTCGGGTGCGGGAACGCCGTGACGTCGACCTGATCCTCGGCCAGGGATCATTTGTGAGTGGATGGCACGCGCATTCGCTCACCCTGCCCGGCGCATTCCTGATTTCCGCACCGGAGCACACAACGCCGGAAAGGGCACGGGCCTACCTGATCACTGACGACCAGGTGACCGGCCACGCGGCGCGGCACGCCCGTACCCAGCCGGGTGCGGAAACGCCCGTCTGGCGTTCTGCGGTCCCAGGATCGCCCTACAGCGCCGAAACCGTCCCGGCCGGTACCGATGACGGGTCCGGGGCGGACGGGGCGCTGTGGGCGGCTCTGCGGGATGCCGGGCCGGGAGGGGTCACGGTCGCCAAGTTGCTCGCGCTGACCGGCATGACCCGCCCGACGCTGTACCGGCGTCTGAGAGCGCATGCCAGGGCTGGGCGGGTGGTGCAGACCATCCGGGGGTCCTGGCGCGCCACAGGGCCGTCTGACGGCCTGCCACCACCCCGGCCCGCCTCGCCACGGCGGCCCCCGGGGGGTCCGCGCCGTGGCCCGAAACGGCCTCCCGGCCGTGACCCACAGTGACGGAAATCCGTCCGTGTTCGTCTCACGCCTCGCGCGCGCCTACGCGCGTTGGGGGCGCATTCCCGCCGTGAGACGAGACAACGAGACAACCACTCACCGTGACCGCCGCGTGCCGATCGCTGGCTGCCGGCAGCCAGCGCGACGGCAGCCACCCCACAGGAAAGATAACCGACCGAACAGAAAAGGCGCGGCGGTTAAGGAAAGCCACGCCGGCGGAAGGGAGGTGATGCCCCACGAAAAGGCCAGGAAATGATAACGGAATAAAGGAGGTGGCCTATAGGCGGCGCACGAAACCACGGGGCATGCTAGGCGGCTCAAACCGTCTGCTCTCGGCACGCGAGGTAGCTGGAATGCTGGGCGTGCCTGAGCGTACCGTCCGGGACAAATGGCGGGCATGGGGACTGCCCGCTTACCGGATAGGTAAGCACCTGCGGTGGAAAGAACGCGACGTGCTCGCCTGGATCGACCGCCAGGCAGCCTAAGCACGCGAAAAGACCCCGCCCGGCAAACCGGGCGGGGTCCGCGCGTTCCGCGCCGCTCAGCGCTTATGCCGCCGCGCTCCATTCCGCGTATTCCGCGTTCAGACCAGCCGCGACAGCAGCGCCGACACGAACGCATGCCGCAGGCTATGCGGCGTGAACCCCGCCGGGATACCAGCCTTCCTCGCATTGGCGTTGAACCCGTGCCGGTACGAGCCATAACTCGGGAACAACCCATCTTCGCGGAACAGGTACCCATCCGGCAGGCCCTTCACCATCGCCCACAGGTAATCAGGCACCGGAATGTCCCGGTATTCCCCCGCCTTACGATGCTTCAGCGGCCTTGTCTTCTTGCCGTCCCGGCTTGCCTGCTCATACACGCGCAGCACCGCGCCACCGTCCCGGAAACACGACCTCTGCACGGCCAGGGCTTCCTCAATCCGCAGCCCGCACCCCCGCATAAGCCAGATCGTCAACGGGAACTTAATCCCGCCGGCCAGCGCCACAAGCTGAACATGCGAAGGGAACACGAAATCATCATGATCCCCGTTCGCGCCGTTATCCGGCAGCACGATACCATCACAGCGGTGCATCGTGATCTTCCCCGCATGCACCGCCTCATCAAGCACCCCGGTAATCAGGGCGCGGGCAATCTTCCGGCGTGAATTGCTGCCCCCGCCCAGCCGCACCGTCAAAAGATCCAGCACGTCATCCCGTGCCTGCGCCACGGCCACCAGAGTCCGGTCACCCAGCACCGGCCCGACATGCGCACGAAGGATGCTCCTGTAAGCCTCCGTGGTCAACTCAGTCACGGCGTGCCGGTTAATCCATTTCTCGCATTCATCCCCGAAGCGAGCACTGCCAAGCTTGGGGTCGATGAACACCCGCGCGCGCTTGTCATGCGCGATCTTCAGTTGCGCGTCCTGGGCCAGCCGCCTGCCCGAGCCGTACCGGGGACGGCCGCTGCTGTCCAGCTCATCCGCGAAACTCAGCTCACGCTGCCGCCCATCAGCCCAGAAGCGTAACGTCCACTTGTGGCCGCACGTCTCCCGCCTGGCACACTGGCACTTCTTGAGGATGGTCCCCTGACGCTGCACCATGATCGACTCCCGACCCTGACTTTGCTCTGACCCTGACGAGCCTTACAAGCTCCTGACCTGCGACAACTGCCAAAATATCAAAGAACCGCCGTTCGGTACGCCGCCGACAGTGCGTCGCTCCGGGGCAGCGGCATTCCAGAACCGGATATTCGGTATGCGCTGCAAACGCTGGAGCGCGCGCCTTTCGTGGGTGGCGATCCTCGTGGTGCCTGGCTTGGAGTGCTTTTCTGGCCGCGAGTACCTCGATGGCCAGTGGGGCGGTGTAGTTGGCCCGCCTCTAGCCGAGCCAGGTGTCCGGCCGGGCCGGCCAGGGTAGCGGCGGAGGAGCAGACTCAGAAGGCGGCGTCGGCGGAGCCGGGGTGCGCGATGAGTTCTGGAGCCCGCCGCGGTCTGCCTTACCAGGCCGTCGGCGAGAAGGAGACTCAAGGTGGGCGCAGCTGAAATCCTGATGGAAGGAGTCGTGTTCGGCGAGTCACCGCGCTGGCACGACGGACGACTCTGGTTCTCTGACTGGGGCGCGAACCAGGTGATCGCGCTCGGCATCGACGGCAGCCACGAGGTGGTGGTGACTGTCGCATCATTCCCCATGTGCATCGATTTCCTGCCGGACGGGCGGCTGCTGGTCGTGGACTCTACGCAGCGCCGGCTGCTGCGCCTCGAGCCCGGCGGGTCGCTGGTCACGCATGCTGACCTGTCCGGAGTCTCGGCCAAGCCATGGAATGACATCGTGGTCGATGATCGGGGCAACGCCTACGTCAATACCATTGGCTTCGACTTCCCCGGCGGCGAGTTCGCGCCGGGCCTCGTGGTGCTCGCCACGCCATACGGCAATGTCCGTCAGGTCGCCGGCGACGTCGCGTTCCCGAACGGGATGGCGATCACCCCGGAAGGCGGAACGCTGATCGTCGCCGAGTCGTACGCCAGCCGGCTCACGGCGTACGACATCGGCGCGGACGGCGGCCTCGGCAACCGGCGGGTGTGGGCGCAGACGCCCGGCGACCACCCAGACGGGATCTGCATGGATGCCGAGGGCGCCGTCTGGTACGCCGACGTGGGCAACCAGCACTGCGTGCGGGTGCGCGAGGGCGGCGAGGTGCTGGCCACGGTCAACCTGGACCGTGGCGCCTTCGCCTGCGCGCTCAGCCGGGGCCAGGACCCGCACCTGTTCGTCGTCGCCCAGCACTTCGGCGGACCCCAGCCGGCGCAGCCCACCGGGCGGGTCGTGGCGTTCCCGGCGCCCGCACCGGGCGCCGGGAAGCCCTGACCAGTGGGTCCGGGCGACGGCTGCGGTCTGACCTGGCAAGAGCCGCCGGCGAAGACATGATTACCGGGAACCGGCGCATCCGCTGCCCTCGTCCCAGCCGAGCTGGTATTCACCGGCCCATCCGATAGCGCTCAGGGAGCCACGCCACCGCAGGCGCTCGCGATGCCGATGTGGCAGCCGCATCCGCACCCGAAACCGATCGCAGAGCGTGGCCGGCTCGCCGACGCCCGCAGATTGCGCGCCACTTCCGCCGATCTGCGCGATAACGGCGCCTTGGGTGCCTACAAGTGAGGCGCACAGAAACGGGTCTGCGCATGTCTGCAGGCACTATGCCGACGCTAGTCATGCTAGGAAGCGACAGGACCCCGCCCAGCATGACAGCATCAGGCTGATCAGCGGACACCTGCTGGTGATGCAGCACACCGATATGCCGGTGCCGAATTGGCAGGGAGCGGAAGCTCGACGCGCCGGTCTTGCGCTCCGTGATCGCCACAGGACCTCAGGGTGCGAGCACGTCGCTCAGCTGAGTGTGATTCTTAGCCGCGCATTGTCTGGGGCCCGCAGAATCAGTCGGTCGTCGGCTACGGGGTCAGCGAGACCTGCCCGGCGGACCTGGTCGAGGAAATCGACGAAGTCCAGCCAAGACAGCTGGTTGCGGATCTGGTACGGCAGCTTGGCATAGAGTTCCTCGGCGGTCAGGCCGCCGGAGCGGGCTTCAGGGGTGAGCTGGAGTTCGGCGAGCACGAGTTCCTGGGAACGCGTCAGGCGCACCTGGTGCACGTCGAACAGCAGTGGCAGGACAGCTGGAGCGACCAGGGGCAGCAGGCCGGTGACGCCGGAGGCGGCTAGGACGCCAGCCAGGAAGGCGGTGGCCAGCGCGCCGCGGACGAGGCCGCCGCGCAGGTCAATGACCCAGCCCCCGCCGCGCAGGTCCAGTGCCTGCTCGCCTTCGGTGTCGGTGGCGGCCGCGCGGAAGGCGGTCTGGAAGGTACGCAGTCCGGTGTGGGTGGCGCCGTCCTGGCCGGGGAACATCTGCGCCCACAGCGCAGCAAGGTCATCGGAGGTTATCGCTGATCGGTCGGCGGCAGAGGCAGTGAGGCTGGCCTGGAGGTAGTCCTCCAGCGTGCCCGTATCGCTCATCGGGTGTCCCTCGGTAGCGCTGATTGGGTGTCTTCTCCTGCTCCGGCCGAGCCGGCACGGCCGCCGATGCCGGTGAAGGTGAAGTAGGTTTCCTCGGTGATGAGATGGCTCAGCGCGATCCTGACCGCGTCAAGACGGTCGCGTATGGCATCCGGGTCCTCGTGTGCCACCGCTGGCCAGCGACGCTGCAGAACCATCGTTAGGGCGTCGGCTTGCATATCCGAGCACACCGCGAGGAAGGTTGCCCGCTCGTAGCCGAGTTCGGTGGCCGGACCGTGGCAGATACAAGCGAACCCAATCCGGCTTTCGGTGTCCGAGGCTGCTTCAACGGTGCCGTACTGGATCTGCAGGCCCAGGCTGGCCCAGTGCTCGAAGTGCACGAATGGATTGAGGTCCATGAGGATGGTGACCGGCCCGCACTCCAGCAGCGGTTCCAGCCAGCGGCTTTCCCATGGGGTGTCCGTCAGCAGCGACATGGACACGCTGGACACCACGTCCAGCCCGCCGATCTGGCGCTGCAGGGCCCGCAGCTCACGTGGCCTGGCCACCTGCCACAGCCGCAGCGCCGGTGCCTGAGGTGTCCCGGCGGGGGTGCGGATCGCCACCACGGGCGCTGTGTCCGCTAACGGCAGCGGCCGGAGTTCGTCGGTGATGGCGTGCTGCGCGCGGAGCGTCCCGGCGCTCCTGGCGACCAGGAAGGTGTAAAACCCGCCAGGATCCCGCAGCCGCAGCACCTGCTGGCGGTGCCGTCGCGGGACATCGGCTAGCAGCATGACCCTAGCCGCTAGCGGCTGGTCCCGGACGCGCAGCCGTTCCAGTCCGAAGTCCTGCATTATCTTGCCCGGCTCGGCCGCGTCGGCCGTCGCAGCCGAGAACGTGTCTCGGGCGGCTGGGGCCAGCCGATGCACCGCAGCGACAGTCTCGCCGGTAAACGCCTGATGCCCGTTGTAACTCAGGACCCGCGCGCCCCGGCGTTCGAGCGCCGCCGCTGACCGGTCAAAGCACATCCGCTCCGCGATCGCTGCCGCCCGATCTTGAACCTCCTCATCCTCGTCACTACTGCCAGCAGGATCGCCCGGCTGGCTGGTTAGCCAGCGCAGTGCAGCTTTCCTGTCCGCAGGCTCCAGGTGGTCTGCGATGTCATGGCTGATGCTCCGGCCCAGTTCCTCGCCGTCTTCGATGAGCATGTCCAGTCTGACGTCCGGCAGGTCACGTGCGCGCAGGTCGGCCAGGCGGAATCGGTCCAGACCAGTCCGCAGTGCTTCTGGCAGCCCGTGCGACTGCATGCAGGCCCGGATTGCGCTGATGACCACGTACCACTCCAGCTGGGAGCCACGGGGAACCCCCACGGCGAGCTGGCATGCGTCGGCATAGTGGGCGAGGTACTCAGGCCGGCCGGCCAACAGCGACTGCCCGGCAGCCCGATCGGCCAGAAAGGCGCCCGTGTAAGTGGCGAATACTTCATGAGTCCGCCGACACGCCTCGATCACGCTCAGGGACACATCGCGGTAGGCCGCTGGGTCAGGCGCATGCTGGACCAGCGAAGCGCAGGCGTGGAAGAGCGAACCCCAGGCCGTGCTGTCGTTGAGTTCCGCGTGCATGATCTCGTGCAGGGTGACCATGCGAACCGCAGCGTCCGTCGCGGCCCCCGGTGGACACCTCCCACTGCCCGTCGACGTACCGTCCCCGGCCAGCAGTCTCCGTGCCGGAGGCGAACATGAGGACGCCAAGATGATCATCAGGGCTCGCGGCCACTCCGCCCACCTCATCACAATAAGCCGCGGGCAGCCGTCCGTGGGTATGCGAGAAGACCTTTCTCAGCAACATTCAGGCGATCATCTTGTGCTCGAATAGCACCAGGACAAGCGCAGGCGGTGACATGCTGGAGCGTTCGCCAGCGCTAGCTAAAAAGCGCGAAGCCGCGCCAGCTCCAGCACTTCCGGCGCTACTGGCAGTCGCAGAGCGTGGCGCCAGCCCGGCAGCTATGGCGCGCACTGCCGCCGATCTGCGCGGCAGTTGCTGTTTGGGTGTATGCCAGCAGCGGCGCGACATAACCGGCTGTTCGGGAGACGCTGGCGGAGCGATGTTGCTGAGGAACCTGAAAATGCCGCTTACGTCTAATCTTCTAATCTTCTAATCTTCGCCGGCGGCGTTTACGGACTTTCGGAGGATTGAGCGGATCTTGACGGTCGTGCCTGTACCAGTGCCGTGCATCCGGCGCTCGTGAACTCCGCCTGGCCCGGAACAGGGTGCATCGGGGTGACGTTACCCTTCTGGTAACCAGGCCCGAGCGTCAGGAGAAGACTCGTCTTGAGCGTGACCGCCGCCACTCGCGCCATGCTGCGCGGCCGGGCGGCCGCAGTGCTCCACGGCAACGACGCAGGCAACTGGACGAAGGCGTCACCGCATCTGTACCCGCACCAGTGGAGCTGGGACAGCGCCTTCATCGCAATCGGATGGGCGCACCTGGACGTCCGGCGGGCCCTGGCGGAGCTCGAGGAGTTGTTCGCGGCGCAGTGGTCGACGGGCATGGTGCCGCACATCGTGTTCCGGGCGGGCCCAGACGAGCCTTACTTTCCCGGACCGAAGTGGTGGGACTGCGCCATCGCGCCGGCGGCGCCAGCGCTCCCGGTACAGACGACCGGGATCTGCCAGCCACCGGTGCATGCCCTAGCACTGCAGCGGATCTGGCAGCTGACGCCGGAAGCGCAGCGGCCGGAGATCCGCGCGCGCATACAGGCGCTTTACCCGCGGCTGGTCAAGTGGCATCGCTACCTGGCCACGCAGCGCGACCCCGAGGCATCGGGACTGGTCACCGTCTACCACCCATGGGAGGGCACGGACAACTCCCCGCGCTGGGACCACGCGCTGGCGCGCATCGAGGTGGCCAAGCCCGGCCCGTACACCCGCCTGGACACCAGTCAGATAGGAGACCCATCGCAGCGGCCCACCGACTGGGACTACGACCGGTACCTCTGGCTGGTCGGCCTGCTGAGGAAATACCGGTACGACGACGCGCAGATCTACCGCCAGTACCCGTTCCTGATCAAGGACGTGTTCTTCAGCGCCGTCCTCGTCGCGGCGAACGCCGCGCTCCTCGACCTGGCCAACGTAGCTGGGGCCAGTGACGGCGACCGCGGGCAGCTGGCCTGCTGGCTGGACCACGGCCGCGAGGGGCTGGCGCGCTGCTTCGACGCCGAGTCCGGCCTCTGCCTCGACTACGACGTCCGCGCCGGGGAGCAAATCCGGCTGCGGACGTTCGCGGGTTTCGCGCCGCTCTTCGCGCGGACCGCGGACCCCGGCCAGCGCGCTGCCCAGATGCGGCTGCTCGACTCGGAGGACTTCTGCGGCAACCCGCGGTTTTGCTGGCGCCTGCTGCCGAGCACGAGCCCCGCCGAGCCGGCGTTCGAGCCGCACAACTACTGGCGTGGCCCGGTCTGGCCGGTCATCAACTGGCTGCTGTGGCACTCGCTGAGCCTGCTCGGCTACTCCGGCCGCGCGGAAGAACTCCGCCGCGACTCGCTCGGCCAGATCGCCACGGCCGGGGAGTTCGCCGAGTATTTCGAGCCGTTCACCGGGAAGCCGCTCGGCTCGCCGCAGCAGTCCTGGACGGCCGCCGTCGCGCTGGACTGGTTGGCCTCCGATCACGGCGGCGAAGCAAGCTAGCGGCGGCAACCCGGCCCAGGCGCAGGAAGGCCCGTGGCCGCCCCATGCTGCCGCGTGGTCGACCCCTTCCGCGGCCGCTCACACTTAGGCGGCCGGTCGCTCGCGATCGCCGCCCGCACCGTGTTCCGCGAGACCCCCATCACCCGCGCGATCGCCTTGACCGGCATCCATTCCGCCCGGTGCAGCCGGCGGATCTCTGCCCAGTCCACGTGACGAGCAACAACAGGAGCGGTCACAGGCACCACGCTCCCTGCCGAATATGCCGAGCCGTTCCGTGCGGGTACGGCTCGGTCGAGCGTGTTGTTCTGCGCGCTCGCATACCGGGCGCAACCGCATATGTCAGATGCACCATCTCGGCTTCCACGAAGGTCAGCAGTTGGTCCGGTCGACTGTCAGTCGCGGTCGTCGAGAATCGTCAGGTCGAGCCGGGCGAGCCGTTCCGGGTCGGCGAGGAAGTCCATTTCGGCGATCTTCCCGTTGCGGACGATGACCGAGGCGATCGTGAACACGACGCCGTTGCGGGTCGCAACCACGCCGGCGGCACCGTTGACCAGCGCCGGGTGCATGGTGAGGTCGACGCGCGACCACATGACCGCCCGTCGCGCCACGTCGAGCGCGCCGCGTACCTCGGCGGACGCGGCGGCGAGTGCCGCGCCGCCGTCGGCTCGCAGCACGACGTCGGGGTCGAGGGTGGCGATCAGCGCGTCGAAGTCGCCCTCCCGCGCCGCAGCCAGGAACGCGTTGACGACCTCCCGTTGGGCGCTCACGTCGACGTCGGGGGTGGTGGGCTGTGCACGGACGCGGCGGCGTGCCCGGCTGGCCAGCTGGCGTGCCGCCTGCGGGGAGCGGTCGATGAGGCGAGCGATCTCCTCGAACGGGACGCCGAACATGTCGTGCAGCACGAAGGTGAGCCGCTCAGGTGGTGTCAATGTCTCGAGAACCACAAGCAGCGCGAGCCCGACCGAGTCCGCGAGCAGCGCCTCGTGCTCGGGATCGATGCCGTCGGCGCGGTCGACGATCGGGTCCGGAAGGTGCGGGCTCAGCGGCTCCTCGCGGCGTACCGCACGTGAGCGCAGCATGTTCAGCGACACCCGCGCGACGACGGTCGTCAGCCACCCGGAGAGGTTCTCGATCTCGCCGGGTTCGGAGCTGCTGAGCCGCAGCCAGGCCTCCTGCACGGCGTCTTCGGCCTCGCTCACCGAGCCCAGCATCCGGTAGGCGACCGCCCGCAGGCGGCGCCGGTGCTCCTCGAACCGCTGCGCAAGCCAGTCCTGCTCGCTCATCCGGTCACATCCTCCCTCGGCAACGGGTCATAAGGGAGACCCGCCAGGACCGGCCGATGTGACCGGACCGCGCGCAGCGGCTCAGGTGTCACTGATCACGCTCGGCGCCGGTCACATCTTCGACTTCTGAGGTGTCTCCCCAGTAACCGCATGAACCCGAGTGAGAGGAACACACGATGCGAGTCTTCGTTGCCGGCGCCAGTGGCGCTCTCGGAAGCCGTCTCGTACCGCAGTTGATCGACGCCGGGCACGAGGTGATCGGCACCCATAACTCGCCGGCGAGTGTGCAGCTTCTGCAGGAGCTCGGCGCCGAACCGGTCAGACTCGATCTGCTCGACGCGCGTGCCGTGCGCAAGGCGGTGCTCGACAGCAAGCCGGACGCGATCGTGCATCAGGCAACGGCGCTGGCGGACATCAAGTTCGGCCGGAGCCTGGACAAGACCTTCGCCACCACCAACCGGTTGCGAACCGAGGGAACCGACGCGCTGCTGGCCGCGTCCCGAGAGGCGGGCGTGCGCCGGTTCGTGGCGCAGAGTTTCGCGCCTTACCTGTACGCGCGGCAGGGCGGGCCGATCAAGACCGAGGCCGATCCTGTCGATGAGACTCCGCCACAGAACACCGGCCAGACCTACGCCGCGATCACCGACCTGGAGAAGGCGACCACCGACTTCGGCGGCATCGCATTGCGATACGGCGGGTTCTACGGCGCCGCCAACGACGCGCTGATCGAGCCCGTTCGGAAGCGGCAGTTCCCGATCGTCGGCGACGGCGGCGGGATCTTCTCCTGGCTGCACCTCGATGACGGTGCCGCAGCGACCGTCGCCGCCCTCGAGCACTCCGGGCCGGCGATCTACAACATCGTCGACGACGAACCCGCCCCCGTGCGCGACTGGCTCCCGGTGCTCGCCAACACGCTGGGCGCCAAGCCACCGCGCCACGTGCCGGCCTGGCTGGCGCGCCTGTTCGCCGGCCCGGCAGCCGTAGTGCTGGGTACCCAGGCACGCGGCGCCTCCAACGCTAAGGCAAAGCGCGAACTCGGCTGGACTCCCCGATACCCCAGCTGGCGCCTCGGTTTCCCGATGACCTACTCGGCGATCGCAGTCGCCGACGGGCACGCGCCCGACCGGGGCGCCGGAGCAACCCGGGCGCGCGACTGAGCGCTAGCCCCGTGAACCGCGCTCTGCCGACGGCACACCGGTGCACGAGGATGACCGTAGCGGAGCGCGCGGTGGATTCAACGCCCGCGCTGGTCGCGATGCCCGCCAGGACGATCTGGGTCACGCCGAGGTCTTGCAGGTGGGCGTCGAGTAAGGTGCCGTGGAACGCGCCCCACCGCAGCTTCGTGACCCGGATGTCGTCCGGCTGCGGCTGCAGCTCATCGAGGAGATCGGCCCAGTCCGCTGGCGGGGTGACGCCGGATTGACTGGCTCTGGATGGGGCTTCGATGGGCCCGGGTGCCCGGCCCGTGACGTTCACGAGCACCACCGGCAGGTGGTGGCGGCGGAATGCCGTCGCTAGGCTCGCCGCCCGCTGCACGATCTCATCGACGGGATGCACGGCCGGGACGGCGAGGATTCCTCTCTGCAGGTCGATCACGACCAGCGCGGGCTTGCTGTCCATCGCGCTCAGTGTCTCGTGTGTATTTACCCTCACCCGCGGGGTCGCTTGCCCGGCTGGGACACGGAATCCCTGGTCAGGGTGCCGCACTGATCATCGATGTTGTTCGGATCCGAGCAGGTCTCGGACTGCGGCTCGCGAGACCGACGGTGCCGCTTGTTCCAGCCAGTCGAGCGGTGTGCGGCCGTGACTGTCGCGGGCGTCTGGGTCTGCTCCATGGTCGATGAGTACCCCGATCGTCCTCAGGAAGCCAGCCTTGGCGGCGTAGTGCAGAGCTGTGGCGTTGAGAGCCCGGACGCCGGTCGTACCTTTAGGGTCCGCCGGTACGGCGGTCGTTCGCGCGGGCACCGTGGCGTAGTAGCGCGCGGACGTACTCCGGATCGTCCTTGCGGCCCTGGTTTCCCGTGCAGCTGGCACCGATCCACGAGCCGGAGGAGTCGATCGACGCGCCGCGGCTGGCAAGCAGCGGAGCGAGCTCGGGATGTAGGACCCAGCGTCCGGCGCCGATCCGTGTCGCGTCCGCCCCGTGTGCCAGCAGCAGCTCGACCATCGCCAGGCTGCCCTGGGCGGCGGCACCGCGCAACGCCCGTACATAGCCTGGAAGCGGATGTGCGGCGTGGTCGAGGATGAGTCGCAGCGCTGCGACCTGCCCGCCCGCGACCGCGTGTTCGACGGGTGTGATGTCGAGGACGTCGACCGCTGGATCCGTCGCCTCGGCAAGGTTCGGATCGGCCGCGAGCATCCGCGCGAGCGAGGTGAAGTCGCCGAGGAATGCCGAGGTGAAGACGTCCTCGCTGGCACCTGCCGCCATGAGCAGCGACTCGACCACGGAACGACGCTTCATCCGGGCCGCGCACAGCGGCGTCACGAATACCACCCGCTCGAACGCCACCCCGGTGACGCCCACCGGAAGGTAGAAGGGATGGTCCGCTCCCACGCCGCGGTCCAGCAGCATCCGTACGATCTCGGCGCGGCCAGCCAGGGCGGCCGCCTGCATGATCGCAGCGGCGTATGTCGGACGCAGCAGATCCGGTGCCTCCGCCAGCGCCGCGCCGAGCCCGACGGCATCACCACGACGAGCGAGATCCCTCGCCTGCCCCACGCTACGGGCGCCGATCCCGCACCAGGCCACGTGCCGTGGGCCGTTCTTCGATTCGCTTCCGCCCGCGCCCTTCCCGCCGGGCCTGTTCCCGCGCCCGGGGGGCCTTGCCGAGGCCACCTGTCCGCTGACGAGAACCAGGGCCAGGGAGCGGACCTGCGCGAAGATCGCCCTGCGGTCGTTCTCCGCCGCGACTGTGGCCTCCATCGCCCGGCGGAAGTGTCCCAGCCACCGGCTGGCCAGCGCCGGCGTGATCGGAAGACCGTCGTGGCGTTGCCTCAGACCTGCGTGGGACTGCTCGCTGTAGCGACGGGGACCGCCCAGCCACTCACCGAAGAAGAGCTTCTGCATCGACCGGCCGTCAGCGAGGTCGCGCGGGAACAAGGGACGCAGCTGCTCGTCGTCCTCGAACCCCTCATACAGCAGGTCAACCAGTCTGTCGATCGCCGGCTGACCGCCGATCCGTTCGAACAGATCAGTACCACGGAAAGGCCGGAAACCCGGCGGATGATCCAGCAGGCTGCGGTGCTCAAGGCCCATAAGATGCGCGGGATTCATCCCGGACACGTACGATTCCGCGCCGGGACCCAACTGCCTGCGGAGGGCGGTGGTGTACTTCTCCCCCCCGCGAGCTGCGGCGCGTGCCTTCTTCCCGGCGGTGATCTGCTTCTTCGGCATGGTTGCGTCCATCTCCGGCGAGACCCCACGCATCCCGCCGACGAAGGGCATGCATGCCAGACAGCGGGTAATCGCGGGCCCCGAAAGACCTTGACCGGCGATGCCATCATGCGGCGTAGGCGCCGTTGACAACGGCGGCGGCGGACGGCGTACGGATCATGCCGTGACGGGCACTATAACAGTCACCGTCAATAGTCCAGACGCCTGTCTGCCGGAACCACGTGTCAACGTCGAATTTTGGAATCTGCATTGGGCCGCCGTTGACACCGACGACGTGGTCCGTCGAGGCCGTCGCGGCCTTGGTCAGGAGGGGCGGGAGCCGCTCGGTCACATGAAGCCGATGTGTCCGCGGACGGTGAGGCGACCGTGCCCTCGATCGATCCTGCTATGTGGACGAGGAGATGAAGATCCTCGCCGACCTTCAGGGCGAAGGCGTCGTCGAACATGCCTACCGGCGAAGCCAGGGACCTGGCGTCTTCCTCATCGTGGACGCCAACGACCTCGAGGACGCCCAGCGGCAGCTGGGCCGCCTTCCCTTCGTGGCGCTCGGGCTTCTGACCTTCGACCTCACACCGATCAACGAGATGTAGGTCCACTCCGAACGAGCCCACCAGGCACCCACGGCAATCCGGCGCGAGGAGGCACCGTTCGCCCATCACGCTCTGTAGTCGGTGCTGTCCACGGCATGACACGCGATATCCGTCGATCTGGTACATACCGGATTGGCTTGGCGGGGTGCGCTACCTGAACCGATCGATCGTTCTCGCGCGTCCGTCGGGCAAGATCAATATAACTATCACGCCGATGACCGATCGTTTCGACCTGTAGCAGCGACGTGCAGGTGGAGATGCCGGTCGTGTTGTTCGTTTCCGAGGGCCCCCGGACTCAGCGGCGCAGGGCGGTCTCCCGCTCCATATGCGACAGCTTCTCGGGATTGCGCATGGCGTAGAGCCCGGTGACGAGGCCGTCGTCGATGCGCACCGCCACGACGGTGTCGATCTCTCCGTTGAGCCGGAGAATCAGCGCCGGGTAGCCATTGACCTGTGCCGGCTGCAGCGACGCCGCGGCGGCGATCCTGCCCAGGCCGGTGGCCAGCAGGCGGGCCACCTTGCCGGCCCCCACGATGGGCCGCAGGACGGCCTGCTTGACTCCGCCACCGTCACCCAAGAAGACGACATCCGGCGCGAGGATGTCGAGCAGGCTCTGCAGATCGCCCGTTTCGGCCGCCCGTTGGAACGCATCGAGCGCGTCTCGGGTCTCGGCCGGGGATACGGCCCCGCGCGGCCGGCGCGCCGCGACGTGTGCTCGTGCCCGGTGCGCGATCTGGCGGACCGCGGCCGGGCTCTTGTCGACGGCTTCGGCGATCTCGTCGTACCCAAGGTCGAACACCTCGCGCAGCACGAACACCGCCCGCTCGGTCGGCGCGAGCGTCTCCAGCACCAGCAGCATCGCCATCGAGACGCTGTCGGCCAGTTCGACGTCCTCGGCCACGTCGGGCGCGGTGAGCAGCGGCTCGGGCAGCCAGGGGCCGACATAGGACTCCCTACGGCGCCCGAGCGTACGCAGCCGGGCGAGCGCCTGGCGGGTGGCGATCCGGACCAGGTACGCACGCTGATCCCGTACCGTGCCGAGATCGACGCCCGCCCACCGCAGCCAGGTCTCCTGCAGGACGTCCTCCGCATCGGCGGCCGAGCCGAGCATCTCGTAGGCGACGGTGAACAGCAGGTTGCGGTGGGCGAGGAACGCCTCGGTGGCGAGGTCCGGGCGGTCGCCATGAGCGAGCGGCGCGGCTGTGCCCATTGTTCGCTTGCTGCGCTCGCTCATAGCTGGCTCCTGCCTGTTCGTTCTCGACCGTGCCACACACAAGACGCCGGTCCCAGCCGCTTTGTGACATCCCACGATCAGCGGTGCACATCACAAACCGCGCTGTCACAAGGATCGGGTCGCCGGCATCTCCATGTTCGTAAGGACGCCGCGCGGAACGATCCGCGCGGCACGCAACTCCCCGAGTGAGGACGAGGTCATGGACGCCCGATTCAACATGTTCGACAACGAGATCGCCGCCAAGTTCGCCAAGCGGTTCGCCCACGCCGGCCTGGTGATCGCGCAGTCGCCGCTGCCGAAGTCCACGCAGGAGCTGGTGTCGCTGCGCGCCAGCCAGATCAACGGCTGCGGCTGGTGCATCGACATGCACACCAAGGAGGCCGCAGCCGCCGGTGAAACCGCGGTCCGGCTCAACCTGGTCGCCGCCTGGCGCGAGTCCACCGTGTTCACCGAGGCCGAGCGGTCCGCGCTGGCGCTCGCCGAAGAGGGCACCCGGCTCGCCGACGCCCACCACGGCGTGTCCGACGAGACCTGGGCCCAGGTACGCAAGCACTACGACGACGACCAGATCGCCGCGCTGGTCTCCTTGGTCGCCCTGATCAACGCGGCCAACCGGCTCGCCGTGATCGTGCACCAGCAGGGAGGTTCCTACGAGCCCGGCATGTTCGCCGCTACGTTCAACTGATCGGCAG
>WNFD01003435.1_pt1 | contig 16562 bp, 16 predicted proteins | sample 5400491 | NCBI WGS metagenome assembly WNFD01 (sample SAMN13153343, study PRJNA577476) | soil metagenome | isolation source: 120 cm saprolite under Douglas fir tree site 2 hole 2 replicate 2 | place: USA:California | collected 2015-04-18 | reverse complement strand
TGGGCGGGTCGTACTCGTTCACTCGATTGTCTTCCAAGGAAAACCAACCGGAATCGTCTACATGCAACGCGATCTCAAAGACATAAATGGACGATTAGCGCAATACGCGGGAATTGCCGCCATCGTCTTGTTGATGTGCCTCCTTGCAGCGCTCCAGTTTTCCTCGATATTTCGGAAATCGGTAGCGGATCCGATCGTCAATCTGGCGGATCTTGCCCGAACTGTTTCTCGCGACAAAGACTATTCGGTCCGGGCAGCGCTAACCGGCGGCCACGACGAGCTTGCCACGCTGATCGAGACGTTTAATGAAATGCTGGCACAAATTCAAGAGCGTGACGGAGCTTTACAGAAAGCTCATGACGAGATGGAACAACGGGTCCAAGAGCGCACCGCCGAACTAGCTGCCACCAACAAGGAGCTCGAAGCCTTCAGCTATTCGGTATCTCACGATCTCCGGGCGCCGTTGCGCGGCATCGACGGATTCAGCTTGGCGCTGTTGGAAGATTATGCGGACAAGCTCGACGCCGATGGAAAGGACTACCTTCACCGTGTGCGTGCCGCAACGCAACGGATGGGAATCCTAATCGACGACCTCTTAAGCCTTTCCCGAGTGACCCGCACCGAGATGAGACTGGAAAAGGCGGACCTGGGTCTGATCGCCCGGTCCGTTGCCGAAGAGCTGCAGAAAACGCAGCCGGAGCGCCGAGCTGAGTTCCGGATTGAAGAAGACCTCGGGGCGTTCGTCGATTCCCATCTGATCAGAATCACGCTTGAGAACTTGCTTGGCAATGCGTGGAAATTTACCTCGAAGCGTGAGTCGGCTTGTATCGAGTTTGGCAGGACGCAGCGCGACGGCGGATTCACCTACTACGTTCGAGACGACGGCGCCGGATTCGACCCTACCTATGCGGATCGGCTTTTCGGCGCCTTCCAGCGTCTTCATGACAAGAACGACTTCCCTGGAACAGGTGTGGGATTGGCGACTGTCCAACGGATCATTCACCGACACGGCGGCCGCATTTGGGCGGAAAGTGCCGTTGAGAGAGGCGCGACATTTTACTTTACGCTGATGGAGACGAGGCACAGGGGAGCGTGAATCGTGGAGGATAAAATGATTCTTCTCGTGGAAGACAACGCCGATGACGAGAAACTAACTCTTCGAGCTCTAAAAAAGAACAACATCCTCAATGAGGTAGTGGTTGCTCGAGATGGCGCCGAGGCTCTCGACTATCTGTTTGGGACCGGAGCTTACGCGGGGCGCAATTTGAGCGTCATGCCCGAGGTCGTCCTCCTGGATTTGAAATTGCCTAAAGTGGACGGGCTGGAAGTACTGCGCCGTGTGCGCGCCGATGGTCGTACAAAGCTTCTCCCTGTCGTCATCCTCACATCATCAAACGAAGAAAATGACCGCATCAATGGCTATGGTCTGGGTGCCAACAGTTATGTGCGAAAGCCTGTGGATTTCAACCAGTTCAGTGATGCGGCCCGCCAGCTTGGACTCTATTGGCTGGTTCTGAATGAGCCACCGCCGGCTAGGAGAGCTTAAATGGGTGTTCCTCTTTGTGTGTTGATCGTCGAGGATTCGGAAGACGACGCTGTCATGGTCCTCCGCGAATTGAAACAGGCCGGCTACGATGTCGACTTCAAGCGCGTGGATAGTTCTGACGCCTTGAAGTCCAGTCTCGCAGCACGGCAGTGGGACCTCGTAATCTCCGACTTTTCTATGCCCCGTTTTTCTGGTACGGATGCTTTGAAACTCGTTAGATCATCAGGCTCCGAAGCACCTTTTATTTTCGTTTCAGGAACCATGGGCGAGGATACGGCGGTAGCGGCGCTGAAGGACGGTGCGCAAGACTATCTGGTCAAAACTAATTTGAAACGGCTAGTACCTGCGGTCCAGCGCGAACTGCGAGAGTCAGAGGAACGCCGGCAACGCAAGCGATTAGAACAACACGTGCATCAGCTGCAGAAATTCGAGGCCATCGGGAGGTTAGCCGGTGGCGTTGCGCACGATTTCAATAATTTGCTGGGCGTCATACTGGGGCAGAGTGAGATTCTGCTTGACCGGTCGCACGACGAGGGAATCACTCATGGCTTGGAGATGATACGGGAATCTGCCAGACGCGGCGCGAGCCTTACGCGCCAACTGCTCGCCTTTGGAAGGCGGCAGGTTCTCGAACCCAAAGTGCTAAACCTCAATGTGATTCTGGCGGATGTCGAAAAACTGTTGCAACGCGTGATTGGAAGGGATATCGAATTAGATTTCCAAATAGATGCCAAAATAGGCAGCGTAAAAGCCGATCCCGGCCAATTGGAGCAGGTAATCGTAAATCTTGCCGCGAATGCGAGGGACGCGATGCCGGCGGGTGGCAGGCTGACGATGGCCACCGCAAACGTTGACCTGGACGAAGCCTATGCGGATCGCCGGGTAGTAGTTCGCCCGGGACGCTACGTGCAACTAGTCGTTAGCGACACTGGATGCGGCATGGACAAAGAAACCCAGTCCCATATTTTTGAGCCTTTCTTCACGACCAAGGAGCAAGGGAAAGGTACGGGGCTGGGCCTCGCGACGGTTTACGGCATTGTGAAACAGAGTGGTGGCTACGTTTGGGTTTACAGCGAGCCGGGCCACGGCACTGCCTTCAAAATCTACTTACCGATGGTGGAAGCCGCCGCAGAAAGTCCGCGATCTGTCGAGCGAAGTGAAGAGCTGCCTCGTGGTTCGGAGACGATCTTAGTAGTCGAGGACGACGCCTCGCTGCGAGAAGTCACTTGCGAGTTCCTTCAAAGCAGTGGCTACACCGTGATATCGGCAGAATTATCGGGAGAAGCCCTTCACCTGGCAGAGTCACATAACGGCCCCATCGACTTGCTTTTGACAGACCTGATCATGCCAAAAATGAATGGCCGTGAACTCGCCACCAGACTCATCAAAGCGCGGCCAGGAATGAAGGTTCTCTACGTCTCTGGCTATGCAGACGGCATCCTTCGGGCTGGCGTGCACGGGCCGTTGGAGGAAGGGCTGGCATTTCTTCAGAAGCCATACACTCGTCGTATGCTCACGCGGAAGATCCGTGAAATCCTCGATTCCCAACCGGCCGTCACCACGCAACTTGCGGAGGCCGCAACGCCACGCCGGCCACAATAAGAACGGCCACTCCTGATCGCAGAAGTGGCCGCGCAAATTGCCGGAATCTAAATTGTGGTTCTTCAGTTGGCGCCGACGGCCGCCTGGATTTCGGATTCGTCGATGTCGAAGTTCGCGTAGACGTGTTGCACGTCGTCGTGTTCTTCGAGGGCTTCGACGAGGCGCACCATTTGCGTGGCCTGCGGGCCGGTCAGCTTGATGTAGTTCTGCGGGACCATGCCGATCTCAGCCGACGCGGGCGTGATTCCGGCCTTGGTCAGCGCTTCCTTCACCTTTTCGAGCGCGTCCGGCGGTGTCACGATATACCATGCGGAGCCGTCGTCCTTCAGATCTTCGGCGCCCGCTTCCAGCACGAGGTCCAGGAGCTTATCTTCGGTCGCCGCTTCCTTGGGAACGGAAATCTCACCCTTGCGGTGGAACATCCACCCGACCGCGCCGGCCTCGGCCATGTTTCCGCCGTTCTTGCTCATGAGATGGCGAAACTCGCCGACCACGCGGTTGCGGTTGGTTGTGACGACCTGAATCAGCATGCCCACTCCGCCCGGGCCGTACCCTTCAAACGTGGCCTCTTCATATTGCTCGCCTTCGAGTTGGCCAGTGCCGCGAAGAATCGCGCGCTCAACGTTTTCACCTGGCATGTTCGCGCCCTTAGCCGCCAAAATCGCGGTTCGCAAGCGCGGATTGGAGTTCGGTTCGCCGCCGCCGATGCGCGCGGCAATGCTGATTTCGCGGATGATTCGCGTGAAAACGCGGCCGCGCTTCGCGTCGGTGGCCCCCTTCTTATGCTTAATCGTGGCCCATTTTGAATGCCCGGACATGACACATCCTCGTTTGTTTCACGTGACCGCGGCCTGGCCGGGGTCATCGATGGAAGAATTTTGCGCCGCAGAGCGGTTTCAGAGAACGCCGGCAGATTTGCGGCCGCACTCTACGGCGGCCGTGTCGCTGCCGAACATCACGCGAACCGAGGTACGGTCGCCAAGAAAAACGGCACCAGTGCGGAGACTTACGGTGAACCGCAAACCCCTGCGGAACGACGGTAGTTTAGCACAGCCGCTCACATCGGAAAACGGGTTATACTCCACTCCGGGGCACCCCGTTGAATCCGACAGACTTCCGCATGGTCGCCGTGCGTCGCGCCAAAAACCCAGGGGCCTGCCATGCCTGAGCGCCAGTACCGCGTCCTCGCCGTCGCGACGCATCCTGTTCAATACATGACGCCGATTTTCCGCCGCATGGCCAAGCACCCCTTGCTTGATTTCCATGTGGCCTATTGCAGCCTTCGCGGCGCGGAAGCCAGCCACGATCCGGAGTTTGGCGCCGACATTAAATGGGACGTGCCCCTCCTCGACGGTTACTCCTGGACGCACGTCCCGAATCGCGGTTCCGGCGCGGAATCGTTTTTCGGTCTCTTCAATCCGGGGCTGTGGAAGCACATCCGCAGCGGAAACTATGACGCGGTTCTCTGTTTTATCGGTTACGTTCGGGCCACTTTTTGGATTTCTTGCATGGCTTCGAAATTCTCGAAAGCGGCGTTCATTTTCGGGGCAGACGCGACTTCACTCACCCCGCGCGACGGACGCAACTGGAAAATCCCCATCAAGAAATTTTTCTGGCCATGGCTGTTCCGGTTGGCCGATCAGGTGATCGTCCCGTCCTCGGATGGGCGCGATTTTATGTGCTCGCTCGGCATCCAAAGAGATCACGTTTCGTTGACGGGAGACTGCGTCGACAACGACTGGTGGATGCAACAATCGAAGCAAGTCGATCGCGCGGCCGTCCGGGCATCGTGGGGCGTTTCCCCGGATGATGCCGTTATTGTATTCTCGGCCAAACTCCAGCAGTGGAAGCGCCCACTCGATCTCCTTCGGGCTTTTGCGAAGGCAAATCTTCCGAATGCATTCCTTCTTTTCGCCGGCACGGGCCCTCTTCTCCCCCAACTCGAGTCCGAAGCTGCTAGCCTCGGTGTAGCCTCACGCGTCCGTTTCCTGGGGTTTGTCAACCAGACGCAACTCCCCGCCGTCTACACTTCGTCCGACCTTTTGATTCTGCCCTCCGACTTTGAGCCGTTCGGCCTGGTCGTCAACGAGGCCATGTGTTGCGGGTGCGCCGCCGCGGCCAGCGACCGCGCCGGTGCCGCGCGGGACCTCGTCGCTCCGGTATCTGCAGACTTCGTCTTTCGCTGTGGCGACACAGACGCGCTTGCTGAATTGATGAAGAAAGCGACCGCCGACCCCGCCCGCCTCAAGGAATTGGGCCGCGCCGCCTTCGCCTACGTGAAGACCTGGTCGCCAGAGCGCAATATCGCCGCAGCCGTGGAAGCCGTCGAGCTCGCCGTCTCCCGCACAAGCTCCCGCGGTAGAAAGACTTCTGCAAATTCCCCGGCCACTGATCCTGTCCGTCGTGGATCACAAGAACTTTCCGAATGAAGCTGTTGATTTATTCACATTTCGCCGCACCGAGCATCGGCGGGGTCGAATCCGCCGTGCTGTCCCTCGCTGGCGGTCTCATCGAACTCCGCAATCCTAAGGGTGATTCGGAATTTGAAGTAACTCTCGTGACGCAAACACCGGCCGGCAATTTCGATGATCGCACGTTGCCATTTCGCACCGTCCGTCAACCGAGCCTCTTCCAGCTGTGGCGCATGGTTCGGCAATGCGACGTCATCCACATTGCGGGCCCCGCTCTTCCGCCGCTGGTTCTAGGTTCGCTTGCCCGCAAGCCTGTTCTTGTCGAGCACCACGGCTACCAAGCCATCTGTCCTAACGGTCTCATGGTCCATCAGCCGGACGGCTCCATCTGTCCCGGGCATTTCCAGGCCGGTCATTACGCGAAATGCCTGCGTTGCCGGGAGTGCGAAACTTCGGGACTTCGCAGCCTGGGGGCCCTAATTCTGATGTTTCCGCGTTCATGGCTCTGCCGCGCGGTTTCAAAGAATCTTGCTATTTCCCACCACGTCCTCGAGCGCCACGAACTGCCACGCTCATCCGTCGTCTACTACGGCATCGAAGATCCGCTCGGGAACGGCACCGTCGATTCTCCTGCAGCCAATGCAAGTGGCAAACTCTGTTTTGCCTATGTTGGCCGTTTCTTCCCAGAAAAAGGGATTGCGATCCTGCTTCGAGCGGCCGGGATGTTGAGGAAAGAAGGCTGCGAATTCGAGGTTCGCTTAATCGGAGACGGACCGCAGCGCCCTAAGCTTCAAGAAATCATCGAAGCAAACCATCTGGGGTCCTGCGTTCGCATCACCGGGTATCTCACAGGTGCAGCGCTGGCGGATGTGCTCCGCGACGTCCGTGTAGTCGTCATGCCGTCGGTATGCGAGGAAACCGCTGGATTGGCCGCCATTGAGCAGATGATGCGCGGCAGGCTGGTGATCGCATCCAGGATTGGCGGACTTGCCGAAGTGGTCGGCGATGCCGGTCTCCAATTTCCTCTAGGAAACGCGGAAGCCCTCGCGGACTGCATGAGAAGGGTGATGCAGGATCCTTCCATTATCGACTCAAGCGGTTTGAAAGCTCGGGAGCGTGCTCGCCAACTCTTCTTACGCGCACGAATGGTGGAAGGGCACGCAATTGCTTACAGGGAAATCGTGCGCGGCGGAAGCAAGAGAATGGAGCTGATCTGAAATCATGACGGGCTTTCGGACGAGACTCTTCTCGGACATAATTGCCGTGTGCCGCAAGGGACACTTCGATGAGGTTTAGTTTGCAGGTCTCGCCGTTCCAAATTCGCCGGAGTCCGATTTTCATCTTTGGCTTCCTGGTTTTCTTTTTTGTGGCGGCCTACAAAACTGCCAGCTACGTTATCGCCGGAGATATGACTGGCCTCGCCTTTGTTACTTTGGCTTTTGCGGGTTGCGCGTTTATCGTCGCTATGCTCAATAGCTGGCGCAACGGCCTGTATTTCTTCCTGGCTTGGCTCTTGTTCGAAGATTTTGCGCGGAAATACCTCGGCAACAACATGGCGATCTATTTCGCCAAGGACGTTTTGGCTGCGGTTGTCTATCTCTCCTTTTTCCTGGCCTACCGGCGAAAAGAAGTCACGTCCTTCCGGCCTCCCTTCCTCGTGCCGGTTCTTTTGTTTGTCTGGTTTGGAGTGATGCAGGTCTTCAATCCCGCGTCTACAAGTTTGATGTACGGCGTTCTGGGCTTGAAGCTCTTTTTCTACTACGTCCCCTTACTTTTCGTGGGATACGCCTTGCTCAATTCCGAGACGGAACTGCGCCACTTCTTTTTTGTCAACATGATTCTCGCGTTGATCATTGTTTCTCTGGGGATAGCGCAGGCTATCATCGGCCATACTTTCCTGAATCCCGCAATCGTTGCCGAGGATATTCGCGAATTGAGCACGCTCTATAGAGTCTCGCCCATATCGGGTCTGACCATGTACCGTCCCAATTCGGTGTTCGTGAGTACCGGCCGTTTCGGGAATTTTCTCCTGGTAACTTGGTTGCTCGTGTTTGGCTTCAGCGGTTACCTCCTTCTCCGCCACAAACGCGGCAGGACTCTTGCCTTCATAGTTCTTGCTCTCACAGTTGCAGGCCTCGCGCTTTGCTCTTCACGAGGGGTCGTCCTTTGGAGCTCCGGTTCGGCGCTCGTTGGAACTGTCGCGTTCGTCTGGGGCGCGCCCTGGCGTCAGCGCGAAGTCTTGCGGGTCTTGAGGGGTGTCCAGCGCACCGTTCTGGGCATCGTTCTGGGCATCGTCGTCTTGCTTGCGACTTACCCGGAGGCGCTGCTCTCTCGAGTCGCGTTTTACACCGAGACGCTTTCGCCCAGCAGCAGCGCGAGCGAGCTCCAAAGCCGGACCTGGGATTACCCGCTGCGGAATTTCCTCGGCGCGTTCGGTTACGACCGTTGGCCCTACGGCTACGGCATCGGCACGACTTCCCTGGGCACTCAATATGTTGCACGTATCTTTAATGCGAAACCTCCGGTCATCGGCGTGGAGAGCGGTTTCGGCACACTCGTTGTTGAAATGGGGATCGGGGGCCTCGTGCTCTGGTTCGTCATGAGTTTCGCGATCCTGTTCTCGGCGTGGCGAGTCGTAAAGAAACTGAGAGGTTCGCCCTGGTTTCCCCTGGCGTTCGTCATCTTCTGGTACGCGGGACTGCTCTTGATTCCTATGACTTTTAACGGAATCCAGCCGTACGAAGATTTTGTTTTGAACGCTTATTTTTGGCTGCTCCTTGGCATTCTGTTCCGCTTGCCGACTCTTGCTGTATCTGCCCAGTACGCCGCCGTCGCGCAGCTTCCCCAAACGTACAGTACCCGGATGCGCTGACTTGCGCCTCGCCGTCGTCTCACCCTTCGTTGACCGCCGGCATGGCACGGAGCGCGCGCTTACCGAATTGCTGGAACGCCTCGCGCGCAAAGAGCATTGCGAGATTCATCTCTATGCCCAGCGCGTTGAGGGCCTTGCCCTCGATCAACCAGGCCTTAGTTACTCGCGAGACTCCGGGGCGATCATCTGGCATAAAGTTCCTTCCGTGCCAGGTCCTCATCTACTACAATTTCTCGCATGGCTTTTTCTGAATTCGACCTGCCGCGCGTGGGATCGCCGGGTCCATGGACTTCGGTTCGATCTCGTCGTTTCACCTGGAATTAACTGTCTCGACGCCGATGTTGTCATCGTTCACGCGCTCTTCCATCGCCTCCGGGAACTTGCACGCGAACAAGACCGCCATGCGGCAAGGCCCAGTCTTCTTCGGCGAATCCATCGGCGCGTCTACTATGCTCTTCTGGCTGGATTGGAGCGCCGCATCTACACGGACCCGAAAGTTTCACTCGCCGCCGTCTCGCAGCGCACCGCCACGCTCCTCGCCGATTATTTTCACCGGCAAGATGTCCGAGTCATTCCCAATGGCGTTGACACGGCGCAGTTTTCGCCTTCCGCGTGGCTCGCGCTGCGTGCGGAAGCGCGACTGCGCCGCGCGATTCAGGAAACTGATTTCGTGTTGCTTCTGATCGGAAACGATTGGCGCGTCAAAGGACTCGAAACCGTTCTCCGCGCCATGAGTAGTCTTCGAGATTTGCCAATTCTCATGATCGCGGCCGGGGACGATTCTCCGCCCACTTTCCGTGAAACGGCAAAATCGCTTGGCATTTCGGAGCGGTGCCGTTTTGAACCGTCTCGTGAAGATGTTCTCGATTTCTATGCGGCCGCCGATCTCTACGTCAGCCCGAGCCGTGAGGATTCATTCGGCTTGCCCGTCGCGGAAGCCATGGCTTGCGGCCTGCCCGTAATCACTTCCATGCATGCCGGCGTGGCCAATATGATTCACGACGGAATGGATGGGTTCATTCTTCGCCAGATTGATGATTCTCATGATCTCGCGGGAATACTCCAGCGGCTTTACGAGGACGAACTCCTGCGAAGAACTGTCGGCGATGCGGCGGCGAAGGCCGCACTAGAGTGGACTTGGGACAGGAATGCCGCTGAAGTTTGGGAGCTATTGAAGGACGTTGCTGGTAGAAAACCTCCGTCTCCTGCACGGAAAAAGTAGGACGCAGCCGCGGCTCAGCGGCCCAGTCGGTGCGCTTCGACTGCTTTGCGCGTCGCTTCCAGCGTGAACGTGAGAGATTCCTTCGGAATCCCTGTCACAAAAGGTCTGATCATCCAGCCAAGCCCGGTGGGAATGTCTCGCGTCAGCGACGCCACTTCGCTTTGCAGGTAAACGCCGCCGTCGCGCTCTTCCATGCGCCACCACGTTTCCATCCGCCACATGAATCCGTCATCGTCGCCAGGTGTTTTTTCGCGTTCATCGCTTTTCCCGGCGTTTTCTACTTCCGCGATGCGCACCGCCGAGCTGCGGCTGTGAGCTTTTCCCGGTGCATCGTGGAAGTACCGCACTTCATGCTCGGTGTTCAGCACCACGGTGATCACTTTGTGCCGCCGAAACCTCAGGAAGACCCGGAAATGATCGCCCTCTCGCGATTCGATCTTCGATCGTTCGACGTCCGGTGCATAGTACACGGAGTGCTGGTCATAATCTTCAAGCACGCCCAGCACGTCTTCGAGTTTCGCTCCAGGAATGAACACCACGCCGGTCCAGTGATGAATCATCCCGCCCGGGCACGCGATGGGCTTAGTGTTGTCGAGAATTTCCAGCCTTTGCATCTTTACTTCGCCGCGTTTCAACGCCGCGTAAACCTCCGCGCGTTGCTCCTCAGGGAGCCCATCGACCCACAGCAGACCTGTGCCGCGCTTCAGCTCGCCATCATTTCGCGCTTCCGCCAGTTTTACGTAGCGCTCAAACGCTCCCTGAGTCTCCCTTTTCAATTTTGGCGGCGCCGGTTCGCCGGCCTGCGCGACGGGCGCAGAAATCTGTTGCAGCGCCAGCGTCACCAACAGGAACACGATGAGTCTCGCGGCGATGTTGTTTATGGCCTTCACCTGTCGCGCGAACCCTTCAGATATCACCAACGCGGCTTCTCTTAACCTATTCATTTGAGAGCGGTTCCTGGAAATATCTCTGCACACGGCTGCTCTAGGATGCAAGGCGGATACCGATGGATGCAAAAGAAAGGGAGGGCCTGGCTGCAGGCCCTCCTACTGTGTGCTCTGGTCTGAACTGCCGAGGGAAGCAAAAAAAATCAGGCGGGTTGGGTAACTCGCACACGGCCCCTTGCGGAGCCGCTGTCCCCGCGCGGCCCCCAACCCGTTCTTCAGAGACTACGCACCTGCATTGCAGGCCACAATGGGTCAGCGGAGCCACTCGACGGGGTACTTGGGTTGTAGTACAGACGGCCCTCTTTTCAAGCGAGAGACGCCGTAACAATCACACTAAGTCATTCAATCGCAATAGGATACACCTAGGACTGCTTGCTGATTCCCGGCTCGCTATCCCGAATAGTACTACTTCTCATCCGCCTCAACTCCAGCCTCTTTCGCACTCGTGCCTCACCAAGAGTGTCCGCCTAAGAGATCAAGATTTGCAATTGCTTGCAGGTATCCGGTCGCTCCAACTGCAAAGTTTTCCTTTGACTCTCCTCTATCCCATGCTATAATTAGTGTCGTAGATAACTCCATTTGGACTGCGGGAGCTTGCTCCCGCTTTTCTTCCTTCGGGCCTCCCTGTTCTGCCCTTGCTCGCCCCTAACAACCAAAAACATGCCCTTTAGAATCAATCATTTGCAAAATGCTCATTCTGTAAGTCTTTTCTTTTGATATTCATGCATCATTGATGGGGGGTGGGGGGAGGCTTTCACTCTTGCGCTTCTCTAGGCGCTCCGTGCGGCCAGTCTGCAAGAGCAAGCTCTTTCTTTTCTTAGGTCTTCACACTCTTTGCTGTCTTTGACTGCGTCGCCGCAAATCGTGCCACTGAAAACAAATGACTTGCGCGCACCGAGAGGCCCTTTTTTCACCTAAATCTTTTAGTTTGATATTCTTGCGCACTCTTTTGTCCATTTTTGCATTTACAAAAAACTCAACTCTTTTGTTTTCAAGCGATTCCGCACTCTTTGCAAAAAACACCCGGGGGTGGGGTACCCCCTACGCCTTCGGCAACGGCACTCGCTTCCATAACTAGGAACTGCACGCAGATCATTGGCAACCAGTTAGGAGTTACTGCCCGACGACGCTCTTTCTGCTATCTTCTCATTACTGAGCTACAGATCGCGGATGTTGGCCGTCCCGAACCTAAGAAGATCATCGAGCGCGCCGCGAATTCCAGCATTTCCTTCTGGAGTCCGCTATCCCGGCCCATTCACGCCGCTTAGAAATCCGCCGAGGTGCCCGGTTAAAGTCACAAGGGCAACCGCGACTGCCTCGATGGGCAGGCGGTAACTGGGCAGAACTCCTCCAAACTTGCGCTGTGCTCTCAGGTGGACGAGAAAGACTATCCAAATCAGCAGGCTGGAAGCCCAACCGAGTACCAGATGCAGCAGGAGGATGCCTTTGAGCCGCTGACCTTCGAGCTGCCACTGCCAGGCGAGCACTCCGGTAATGATTACCGGCACCGTGACGACTGCCGCAGCCAGCAAATTGCAATAAGCCGCTGCGGCCAGAAATTGCCGCTTCGTCCACTGTGCCAGAAAATCGAAGGCCACGCCCGCGATAAACAGGGCGATCGGAAAATGAATCAGGACCACGTGTTGCGCGTGTTTAGCAAGCAGCGCCGCTTTGATGTCGAATGGATGCAAGGTCTCTCCTCACTCACTGCACGATGACCTTGGCGGTCATCTTCGGATGAATCGAGCAGAAGTATGGATACGTTCCCGCCTTGCTGAAGGTGAAGGAAAACTTTTCGTCCGTATCGAGTACCTTGGATTTGAAGGCACCGTCCGTGCTGACGACCGTGTGTGGTATATCGTCGCGATTGGTCCACGTCACCGTTGTACCCACCGTCACCGTCAGCGTCCCCGGGCCGAAGCTGAAGTTATCGATCTTCACTTCCGTTGTTTCCGCCTTCTGCTGCGCGGCTGCCAGGAAGTTCTTCTGGCCTATGGTGATTGTTCCCACGCCGATTACCAACGCCACTGTCAGAACTGCAATTGACACACTTCTCCTCATGTTTTTTTCCTTTCTATTTAGTTGCCGATCAGATTGTTTTCTTGGTTTGAACTAATTCCCAGTTACGCAAGCGTCGAATCGACGACGGCCAGCGCGTGCTGCCCCTGAACGTAGTTCACATCGGTGATTCCAAGGACGCTCTTCAACTGCTCCGCCGGAACTTTCATCGGCCCCGGCGAATCTGCCTTGCCTGGCTGCGGTTGCGGAAATGCAGTAGACGCAGCGGTGTGAAACGTTACATTGCCCTCGACCTTCTGCAAGGTTTGGTGAATGTGACCGTTGAGCACCGTCACCGAGCCAAACTTCTTCAGGTACGATAGCGCCTGAGCGCTATCTTCCGTACCCCAACCCCATTCTGGATAGACCGACCAGAGTGGAATATGCGCGAATACCACAATCGGGGTGCTGTGGTTCAGGTGCTTCACGTCGTCTTCCAGCCATTCGAGCTGCTCGTGGCCCAGCGTTCCGAGCCCCCCGGCCTTCAAATTCAGGACGTTGACCAGCCCGATGAAGTGCGCACCTTTCTTGTCAAAACTGTACCAACCGGCGCCTTTGCTGCCTTTTCCATAACGCTCGAGGAACTGCTTCCCTTCATCGTTCAGCACGTCGTGCTCACCCGGTACATAGAAAACATCTTTGGGCTTTGCACTCTTCAGAATCTGGTCGACGGTATCGAACTCCTCCGGTTTCGAAAGATGGCTGATGTCGCCCGTATGCAGCATGAATTCCGGCGCCGCTGACAGGGCGTTGATTTTGTCCACTGCGGCTTTCAGTGTGCCAGCAACGTCCGGATTCGCCGGCTTATTGAAACCCATATGGCTGTCGCTGATCTGCACGAAGCTCAGTTCGCCAAGCGCCTCTTTCGGGCTCAACTCCGGCAGCCGGCTGAGGCTGTACGATTTCAGCACGCCGCCGCTCATCACACAAAGGGCTCCCGTACCCGCCCAAGCCATGCACTTCAGAAATCCACGCCGGTCGATCCCATCGTGATTGTGATCGTACAGGATTTCGTCTTTCGCCTTATTCGCCATCGCTTCCTCCTCGACCTTTGAAGACACCAATATCTGTAACTATTCGCTGTCGCCCGTTCCCGCCAATTCTCTTGGGAGGGCGGCGCGGGTGAGAGAGTCCAGGGAGCCCGCGCCGCATATGGGACGTGTTTCGCTTGTCCAGACTAAGGGGGGCCGCGAATTATTCCCGCTTCAGATGCTCACCAACCTTTTGCTTATAGAGTCACATCCAAGAGGGAATTGGGAATAAAATCCCTGTCGAGGCAGTTCCTATCCATGAGTGGCTCTGACCAGGGGAAAGGCTCGGACGTGTTGGATGAGCAGGACCGGGCGCGCTTCGAGCAGCTCGTTCTGCCGCATCTCGATGCCGCCTTCAATCTGGCGCGCTGGCTTCTGAAAAGCCGCGCCGATTGCGAAGACGTTGCCCAGGAGGCGATGCTCCGTGCCTACCGCTTTTTCCGCGGTTTCCACGGTGGCGATGCACGCGCCTGGCTTTTGCAGATTGTGCGCAATACTTGTTATACCTGGTTGGAGAAGAATCGCCCTGTGGAACTCATGACGGAATTCGACGAAGAATTGCATCTCCAGCCCAGCGCCTCTCCCGAAGCCCTGGCGATCGCTGCAGCGAACCGCGAGCTCCTCACACGCGCCCTCGAAACGCTGCCCCCCCGCTTCAGGGAAGTCCTCGTCCTTCGCGAACTGGAAGGTTGCTCTTATAAGGAAATTGCATCCATTACTGCAATCCCCATTGGCACCGTCATGTCCGCGCTGGCCCGAGCCCGCCAGCGTCTCCAGCGAGCGCTCACGCATGCATCTCCGCAGGAGGCCTCCCGTGAGCTGTGATTTCACGCGTACGGTCCTTCACGGCTATCTGGATGGCGAGCTGGATGCTGCCGGTGCGGCGGAATTTGAACGCCACCTCGAAGGCTGCCGAGAATGCACGACCGCCCTCGGCGCCGAAGAATCGCTGCGCTCGTCCCTTCAGCGCAGCGGTCTTTACGAAAACGCTCCCATTGCCCTCCGCAAGAAAGTTCGCGCTGGTCTCGATGCTGCGACCGCTTCTTCCGTTGTCATTCGCATTCCCGCTTGGCGCTGGCTCGCGGTTGCCGCCACCGTTCTGATTGTTGCTTCCGTTTCCTGGTTTGCCCGGCCGCGGGTTCAGAATAGCGCCGCTACTTCTCCCTTTACTACCGCGGAGATCATCGATGCTCACGTTCGCTCGCTTCAACCCGGCCACCTTACCGACGTAGCTTCCACCGACCAGCACACCGTTAAGCCTTGGTTCGACGGCAAGCTCGCCTTCGTTCCCCCGGTGAAGGATTATGCGGATGAAGGTTTTCCGCTCGTCGGCGGACGTCTGGATGTTCTCGGGGGCCAGAATGTCGCCGCTCTGGTCTATTCTCGGCGCAAGCACATCATTAACGTTTTTGTGCTGCCCACCAAGGAGCCGGACACACCGATTCATCCGGCTGGCCTGCGGCAAGGGTATCAATGGCGCCACTGGCGCCGTCAGGGCATGGAGTACTGCGCCATCTCGGACGTCTCTGATTCCGACCTCTACGAGCTTGCCCAGCTCATGTATCAATAGAATGTTTTTTTGGGGTTCTTGATCGCTGGTTCCGGATCACTGATTACCGCTGAGCATGCAGCAACTAAACGTCTGAGCCCGTTTCGTTCGAACGGCAAGTTACTGCTTTGGCTTGCCCTTCACGTACGCCTTCGGAATTTCTTTTGCGTAAATCAAACGCAGCGTCAGGCTTTTCGTCTCCCCGGACCGCAGCGTGACGTTCTTCTCCCAGGTGGAAAAGACTCCCTTTCCAGACGCCCGGAGATCGTAGTTGTCCGCCTTCAGCTTAGAAATCGAGAAATGCCCATGCGAGTCCGTGTGCACCACGTGCGGCGCGCTGCCGCTCGACGATTGATAGGACACGCTCGCGTGGGCCACGGGCTTGTCGTCCGGCCCCAGCACCACGCCGCTCAGCGTGGAGGAGCCTTTGCTTTGCGGCGCGGCGGATACACCGCGTGCTGTGACCACCGCCAACAAAAACATCACAATCAAATGCAGTGCGCTTCTCATTCGTTTCATCCTTACCGGTGCTCTCTCCGTGAAGCACTGTGGAACAGCCGTGACTCCCCCACTGTGGAACAGCCGTGACTCCCCGCTGTTTCTACGCAAGTCTCAACTCACTAACTCTGAGTGTAAAGCGTGTCTGGCGGGACGAACCGTCGTAGAAGGAGAATGTGCTTCACCGCCAACCTGCCAGTTCGGACAGGTACGTGTTCTCGAAGCTTTTCGCTTACATCGTCGCTTCGATTTGCAGTTCGTCGATCATTTGTTCCAGCGCGTTGTTGGCTTTATCGCGCTGCGCTTCGGTGTCCTGGATCTTTTTTCGCAGCGCGTCGAGCTGGGTTTCTTGCTCGTCCAGTTGCCTGGTGTAGCGTTGCAACAGCGCTTTTTCCTCCGCGCTTCCTCGCAGCGCCTTCATGTTCTCGCGCAGCCGGCCCTGGTCCTCAACGATCCGGTCGATGTCTTTCTGGCGATTCTCCATCTCCTCTTCCAGCTTCGCCACCACCGCCTTCTGCGCGGTGATGTTGGCGAGCGCCTGTGCCATTTCCGGCGTGATCGTGCCTTGTTTTACAAACACGCCGATCTGATCCTCGTTCAGATTCGAAAGCTGATAGCTCGTGGCCAGAGTCCTCACTTCCTCTACTGGCAATGAAGCGGTGGCCTTGGATGGGACTTCTACACGGAAGCGGTAAACGCCGGGCGCTTTTTCGTCGGGCTCCTTCGCCGCCTTGGCGAGCTGCCACTCCACTCGCGCGGGATGTTCGATCACTAAAGTTCGCTTGCCTTCGTCCTGATTCCGCGCTGTATACAAAGTGCGCTCATG
>WNFD01005615.1_pt1 | contig 16563 bp, 13 predicted proteins | sample 5400491 | NCBI WGS metagenome assembly WNFD01 (sample SAMN13153343, study PRJNA577476) | soil metagenome | isolation source: 120 cm saprolite under Douglas fir tree site 2 hole 2 replicate 2 | place: USA:California | collected 2015-04-18 | reverse complement strand
TTGGCGTCACTGTCGTTATTCCGACGCGAAATGAGGGGCGACATCTTGCGCGTTGTCTGGAAGCGATTCGGCGGTTTTCCGAAGTCTATGTCATAGATTCGCAGAGCACTGATTCAACCGTTGAAGTAGCTCGCGCCTTTGGTGCAAAGGTGGTGCAGTTTCACTACCATGGCGGCTGGCCGAAGAAGCGGCAATGGGCGCTCGATTCGCTTCCGTTCGAGAACGATTGGGTCTTGCTGTTGGATGCTGACGAGGTTTTGACCACGGAGTTGACTTATGAGATTGAAGAGGCGATCCGCGATTCCAATCTCGTCGGGTACTGGATTTTCCTTCGGATCAAGTTTCTTGGAAGGGAACTGCGCTTTGGAGGAAGCGGTTTCTGGAAGCTGTCTCTTTTCCGGCGGGGCAAAGGACATTTCGAGTGCCGCTTGAGAGATCAGGATCAGTCGATGAGTGATATCGAGGTCCATGAGCACGTGGTCGTGGATGGTCGTGTCGGCAAATTGCAGCATGTCCTCCCCCACCACAATGTCGAGTCTCTTGCGCGGTATTTGACCAAGCACAATGAATATTCAAACTGGGAAGCCAGGGTTCTTTTGCAGTCGACGGAGCAACCTGGCGAATTGCCTCCTGCATTGTTTGGGAATCAGGCGCAACGCAGGAGGAGGCTAAAGAAACGTTTTTTCCGGTTACCAGGTTCGCCGATATTTTTCTTTTTATCCAAATACATATTACGTCTGGGTTTTCTGGACGGAGTGCCAGGTTTAATCTATTGTGTTCTCCAATCGACACATTTTTTCCATATCAAGGCGAAAATGTATGAACTAGAACACACAGCGAAAGCTTCAAGGTAGCGACCGGTAAGTCGTTCCATATCATTTCAAGGTAAGTCCAGTCGGCGCGCGTTAGTTAGGAGTTTTCTGCTTGTACATCCTCGCAATGCTTATCACGGAGACGCCTCCGCCTCGATCATAAAAAATGGGCAGCTTGTAGCCGCCGTAGAAGAAGAGCGGTTCAATCGAAAAAAGCATTGTGCGGGTTTTCCGGCACTGGCAGTACGGTACTGCCTGGAAGTCGCGGGTATTTCCCTTGATCAGGTGGATCATATAGGCATTTCCCGAGACCCCTCAGCGCACCTCCATAAGAAAATTCTATTTTCGCTTACCAAACTAGCCAGCCTTTCTGGGCTAATTGCGGCGCGGCTCGCCAATGCGGCCAAAATACGCGATCTCCGTCAGGACTTGACGAGAGCGCTGGGAATTCCCGTTTCGGAGAAGGTGCAGTTTCACAATGTGGAGCACCACAAGGCGCACATGGCCAGTTGCTTCTTGGTTTCGCCATTTGAACGCGCCGCGATTTTGTCGATCGACGGCTTCGGCGATTTCATTAGCACAATGTGGGGTATGGGAAAGGGAAACCATATCGATGTGCTGGGTCAAGTCGAATATCCTCACTCAGCGGGCGCAGTTTATACCGCTACTAGCCAATATCTCGGTTTCACTAAGTACGGCGACGAAGGTAAGGTAATGGGACTTGCGCCATACGGACAGCCCCGATATCTGAGGGAGTTTCGTGACATCATTCGGACCGACAACGGCAGTGGCTTCAAATTGAACCTCGACTATTTTCTACATCACTCCGAAGGAGTGGACATGACCTGGGATGACGGTTCGCCGACGATTGGCCGCATGTTTTCCGACAGGTTTATTGACACCTTCGGACTCGCGCGTTCGGCTGGCGAGCCTCTTACCCCACAGCAGGAGGATATTGCTGCATCGCTTCAAGCGCGACTAGAGGAGGTCGGATTTCACATTCTCAACCAGCTCTATGAGGAAACCAAGCTGGACAAGCTCTGTTTGGCCGGCGGCGTCGCTTTGAATTCTGTGATGAATGGGAAAATTCCGCGGCATACGCCTTTCAAAGAAGTTTTCGTTCAGCCGGCGGCTGGTGATTCCGGGACCGCGGTGGGTGTTTGTTATCACATTTATAGTATGATCCTTAGTCAGCCTCGGTCATTTGTAATGGAGCACGCCTACACCGGGCCGGAGTTTACCGAGGCACAAATCGAACAAGCGTTAAAACAGAACAGTCTGTCGCATCGCAAGTTGAGCAATTGCGCACTCACCCAGGTGGCTGCGCGAGCCATTGCCGACGGGAAAATCGTTGGCTGGTTCCAAGGTCGAATGGAGTTTGGGCCTCGTGCGTTGGGCAATCGCAGCATTGTCGTCGATCCGCGCCGGTCGGAAATGAAGGACATCCTAAATGCGCGTATCAAAAAACGCGAACCATTCCGTCCGTTTGCTCCTTCCATCCTGGAGGAGCGTGTCGGCGAGTACTTTGAGCAGACACACCCATCGCCGACGATGCTGATGGTTTATCAGGTCAAAGAAGACAAGCAATCCGTAATACCAGCGGTCACACATGTTGATGGCTCAGGCCGGTTGCAGACGGTTTCTCGCGAAACAAATCTCCGCTACTACCAGCTCATCAGCGACTTCGAGAAGTTAACCAACGTGCCTGTTGTACTGAACACTTCATTCAACGAGGATGAGCCGATCGTGTGCACGCCCGAGGAAGCCGTGAACTGCTTCCAAAGAACACGCATGGATGTTTTGTTTCTGGGCAATTATATGGTGCAGCGCTGATCTAACCGGACACTGCTGGTGTCCCTGCCAATGAAGATTCTGATTTTAAACCAGGCTTTCTATCCCGATGTTGTCTCAACCGCTCAACACGCGAGTGACTTGGCAATAGGCCTGACGCAGGCGGGACACGAGGTCACCGTTATTTGCAGTTCTCGAGGCTATGACGATCCGAACCTTCGATTCCCGAACCAGGAAACTTGGAACAGGGTCAAAATCGTTCGCGTGCGATCGACCGGGTTGGGCAAGATTTCCAAATGGCGCCGTGCCGCCGACTTCGGAACCTTCATGGCAAGTTGTGTGTTTCGTCTGTGGTCGTCGCCGCAGTTCGACGTTGTCGTTGCAATGACCTCGCCGCCGCTGATTTCTTTTGTCGCGACTCTGGCAGTGCCGGGCAGGGCTCGCAGTTTGGTGTTCTGGTCAATGGACCTCAACCCCGACGAGGCAATCGCCGCGGGATGGCTGCGGGCCAAATCCCCAGTCGCGCGTCTGCTATCCCGCATGTTGTTGCACAGCTTGCAACGAGCTGATCGCATCGTAGCGCTGGATAGGTTCATGAAAGACCGCATTCAGGCGAAGGGTATCCCGGCGAATAAGGTCCTGGTCGTGCCGCCTTGGTCGCACGATGACTTCGTTAGATTCGATCCAGCGGGCAGGGAAGAGTTCCGGGCCAACTATAAGCTTTCCCGTAAATTCGTCGTAATGTACTCGGGGAACCATAGTCCGTGTCACCCTTTGGAGACCCTCCTCCAAGCGGCTGAGCGCCTGCATGAGAACGAGGATGTTGCTTTCTGTTTTGTGGGGGGCGGGAGCGAATTTGGCAAGGTGAAGGAGCGTGCTCGGAACCGCGCCTTGCGCAATGTGCTATGCCTTCCGTACCAGCCGATAGAGAAGCTATCGGGATCGCTATCGGCGGCCGATCTCCACGTTGTCGTGATGGGGGATCAGTATGTGGGCGTTGTCCACCCATGCAAAATCTACAACGTGCTCGCCGTGAAAAAACCCTTCCTTTACATCGGGCCCAAGGAGAGCCACTTGACAGACATCATTAGACCATCTAACGCCTATGTTTCGTCCCACGGTGACGTAGAAGGAGTCGTAACAAATATCCTACACGCGATGAGCAATACCGTACTTGGTTCGCCGCGTGGTGTTGAAGTGGAGACGCTGTTTTCGAAAAATCGACTAGTTCCGCAAATGATCAGCGCCGTTGAACAGGTGGGAGATCAAACGCGTGGCAATCTAGTGCGGCGGGCCACTGCGGGCCACTGAAAGAGGTTCAGCGAATTACGCTTTATAGCTCTCCATCACTGGTTCTAGATCCTGTATATCGTAGGGGTTCCACGTGTTGTGACTTCAGACGGCTGCCGCGGACCCCAAGTGGTTTCGCTACGGAACATGATGCACCGTCTGATGGCATACAGCACAGAGCGTCATTGAACCTTTCCATACGGCGGAGTACTCTGGCCAGGCTGTGGGGGGAAAAAGTACTCGGCGAAACTGCCTACAGTGAAGGAGGGAAAATGTTTCAATCAACAATTGCAGAGTGGTCGTACTACCTCGGTTGCGTCAGTGCTGCAGTGGCAGTCGTTTACCGAGCATTGTGGTTTGGGAGTTTAGGTACGCGACTGTTCGGCTCACCCCGAGTGGTTCCTCACCACCTGATGGAACTCAGCATTCTGTTGTTTGTCCTCTCGATCGCAAGCAATGTGCATGCGATGGTTCATCGCGAGGACGGCAAAGCTGCCATACGCAGGGTGGCGTGAGCTATCAGACAATCTAGTACGTTTCGCCCCATACTGACGTAGAGGGCGTCGTATCAAATATCCTACGCGCGATGAGGAATACCGTACTTGGTTCACCGCGTGGTGTTGAAGTGGAGACGCTGTTTTCGAGAAATCGGCTCATTCCGCGAATGACTAGCGCCATTAACTGGTGGGAGAGCAAACGTCTGAACATCTGGCGCGGCGCGCGACGAAAAGGGCAGCGGGCATTCGCCAACCCAGACCCAATGATGCAGAACTTGTATTGGACGCTTATTGCGTCTGGGGCGAGAACTGACACGGCCGCCCGGGGCGTAGTTCGTCGTACAGTCCCGCGACCCACTGCTCCACGAACCGTCGCCGCCATTTGCCCACGGTCGCGTTGGTCAGTCCCAATTGTCAGGCAATTTCTTGGTTCATCTTTCCCGCCGCGCTCAGCAAAACGATCCGCACGCGAGTCACTAGCCCCGCTGGAAGCGAGCGTGAACTGGCCATGCTTTCCAGTTCTGCCCGCTGCTCCGCACTCAATACCAGCACCGCTTTTGGTCGTCCCATCGCCCTAGGCACCTCCATTGTGCATCAGAGATGCCTATTTTCCCTGCAATACTAATGCCATTTACTTATGGGACAGGACACTAGAAGGGAACGTGATATATCGCGGCGGTTCCAACAGTGGTAAGCAGTGCACTGGCATTCAGCGCGTTCTTGATCCGACTACTGGGGATAAACAGTATGTCCTCGTCCCGGACGGAAACGTCGTGAGCCTTGCCACGTAGTAGTTTGGTCACGTCTATCTGTTGTTCTTGAAATCCATTTTCAGTACGACGAAGCAGTCTGGTTTTTCCCGCCGAGGCGACGTGTGTCGGCCCACCGGCGACAGCTACGACCTGCAACACCGTGATTCCTCCCGTGGAATTTAATACGTACCCGCCCGGCCGGGTTACTTCTCCCAGCACGTACACGATACCCGCCTTCGGGACTACAACGGTATCGCCGGGCTGCAGCTCGACATTGCTGGCTGTCATTTCGGCCGGATTCTTCGAAATGGAAAGAGTCGTCGCGTCTTTCTGGCCTCGGTGGCTGATTATGACTTTATTGGCAGCCTTGTCGGTGGGGCCGCCGGCGGCCTGCAACACGTCAAATAGCCGGTGTGGGCCAACAGCGGAATAGAAACCGGGCTTGGTAACCTCGCCTGCTACGGAAATTCCGCTGCTGGTGTATTCCTTAACGTATACCGAGACTTGCGGGTCGTTCACAACGTTACCTTGGCGCAACCGAGCCTCGATAGCCCCTTCCGCCTCACTGCTACTGAGGCCAGCGATTCGAACATACCCGATCAGCGGCATGGAGATGTTTCCATCTGCGCTCACCCGAGCGTGCCCGGAGAGGTCCGGTGCGCCGTATACTGTGACCTCTAGCTCATCCCCGGGGCCGATGACGAGTGCGGAACCATTGGCTGGGGCAGTCTTTCGTTCTGGGGATCCAGAGAGACGCTGAGGGTCAATTCTCGATGGTTCCGTCGTTACGTCACCTTGATGAGCAGATTCTTGAAGAGGGCGGCTGTTCTGTGCCAGGGCCACTTGAAGCGTTCCAACGATGCCAAGCACAACCACTTGGCTCAAGAGGTGCGAGAAGACTTTCTCGATGCGCTGCATGGTCCACACGATTCTAATGCCGAGCGGCACAGACATACAATCCGAATTTGTCCACTACATTTCATCTCCTTGCAGCATCGCCTGAAATATGCACGGAAACTGCATCTTGAATTTTGTTGTGCATCTATAAACTCGGATCTCGGCTAACATCTGAGTTTTTGCACATGTAGGCGGGAGGATAGTATTGCAAAGCGCAAGTCCGTCCTATAACTTTGTTTTATTCTTTTCAATCTGAACGGTGGTGATCTCGGCGAGTTGGAAGCCTCGTGCGTCTGATCTGCTGTTTTTTGTTTCGCGACCGCAAAAAAGGAGACACGGGACATGGGGAGGCAGAAGCGGATATTAGTAACGGGTGCCGGTGGCTTTATTGGCCACCATTTGGTGAAGAGACTCAAATTGGACGGGCATTGGGTCCGGGGCGTCGACCTCAAGCATCCAGAATACGAAGTGACAGCAAGCGACGCGTTTGAGATCCTTGACCTGCGCAAGGTGGAAAACTGCCTCCTGGCTACGCGCGGCGGGATCGATGAGGTCTACAACCTTGCCGCCGACATGGGCGGCATTGCCTACATCACCTCGTATCTGGCGGACATCAGTCGTAATAACATCCTGATCAATGCCCAGATGCTTGAGGCCAGCCGCCAGAATGGGGTCAAGCGTTTCTTGTTCTCCTCTTCTGCCTGTGTCTACAACCAGAGCAAGCAGCAAGATGCTGCGGTCATTCCTCTGCGTGAGGAGGATGCCCATCCTGCCGATCCAGAGCCTGGCTACGGCTGGGAGAAACTCTTTGCTGAGGAACTCTGCCGCTACTACTACAAAGACTACGGCTTCGAGACGCGGATTGTCCGCTTTCACAACGTCTACGGGCCTCTTGGCACGTACACAGGCGGCAAGGAAAAGGCGCCAGCTGCTATCTGTCGCAAGGTGGCTCTCACCGAAGAGAATGGCGAGATCGAAGTATGGGGGGATGGGGAGCAGACCCGCTCCTTCATGTTTGTGGATGATTGTGTGGAAGGACTGATCCGGATCATGGCTTCTGACCACCGCGGCCCTCTCAATTTGGGAAGGGATGAACTCGTAACGATTAACGAGTTGGTCGACATGGTGGCCAAGGTTGCGAGCAAGCGGGTCACGAAGCGGCACAATCTCAGCGGGCCTCAGGGTGTGCGCGGTCGCAACAGCAACAACACCCGCTTGCGCGAGGTGCTAGGTTGGGAACCCTCCATCCAGTTGGAGCGAGGGCTCGCCGTGACCTTCGAGTGGATCGCAGCTCAGGTTCTTTCTAAGGCTCCTATGTCCCCAGTCGTTTCTGCTGCGGCAGCTTGAAGAGGATGAGTTCGAACGATCCCAAGGGAGCACGTCGGCCTGACCAAGATGTAACGCTGTTCCTAGGACCACGCGGGTTGTATTTTAATCATCTTGGATTTTTTCACAGGTACCGAAAAAGTAGATTGCAACTCGTGACTTTAAGTTGTTATAGTTCTTCCGACCCATACTAGTTCGCGAATATTCTTGAGCGGTAACAAGTGCTGTCCGATGGTAACCCGGGGCAGTTGGCTTAGGGGCGATCGGCTTAGTGTGTTTGACGCCGCTTCTGGGCTCTCGCTGCGGAGGTTTAGTTGACGCTGTTGTATCTCATCACTTTCGCAATATCGCTGCTCTTCTCACTCATCCTCACTTGGTTCATTCGCAATCTAGCTATGGGCCGCGGATGGGTGGCCCCCCCTCTTCAAGACCGTGATCTGCATGAAACTCCCTTACCGCGCCTCGGCGGCGTGTCCATAGTCCTGTCGTTTCTAATCAGTCTTGGAATTGCGTTGTTGGCCAGTCGGCATTTCCCCGGACTTGTTTCTGGCCCTTTCCTGCAGGTTCTCCTGACGATTCTTGTGCCCGGGACCGTAGTTTTCCTGCTTGGCATCTACGACGATATTTATTCGGTCGGACCGTACACGAAGTTTGCGGTTCAAGCGGTTGCTGCCATCATGCTGTTTGCCAGTGGTTTGAGGATTCTCGATCTGCCAGTGTTGTTTGGTGCGCGGCATTTAGCTTGGCCCATTGGGCTTCCCATTACAGTTCTGTGGGTGATTGGGATTACGAATGCGTTCAATCTTATCGATGGTCTGGACGGACTAGCCGCCGGTTCTGCGCTGTTTTCGACGTTGGTCGTTTTTGTGGTCGCAATCTTCAGCGGTTCGTCCCTCGTATCGCTTCTGACCATTGCTCTGGCTGGAGCAATTTTGGGTTTTCTGCGTTTCAATTTCAATCCGGCGACCATCTTTCTTGGTGACTGCGGGAGCTTGTTCGTTGGATTTATGCTCAGTGCCTTGGCGTTAGCGGGCGCCCAGAAGGCGCCCACGGCCATTGCCGTGGCTATTCCGGTTGTCTCCTTCGGTCTGCCGATTCTTGAGACCACTCTCTCCGTGCTGCGGCGCTTCATCGGCGGCCGACCGGTATTTACGGCCGATCGTGATCACATCCATCACAAGTTGCTACAGAGCGGCATGTCGCCCCGGCAGGTTGTAATCGTGCTTTATGCGGTGTCGGGTCTTTTCGCTCTGCTTAGCCTGTTTCTTTTGTGGCCCACCGGAAACACCTTGGGATTGGTTTTGGCGGTACTTGGCACAGGTATATGGTTCGGGGTGCAACGCTTGGGATATCTCGAATTTGGCGAGCTAAGGCGCGTTGCTCAACGGACGATGGAACAGAGAGAAATATTTGTCAATAATCTTTCAATTCGTCGGGCCACCGAAGAGCTAAAAGGCGCCAGGGACTCCGCTGAGTTGTGTCATATCCTGAAGTCCGCTTTTTCTACCAATGATTTTGACGGGTTCGAACTGAGCGTCAAGGCCCAACTGGAGGAGCATCCAGTGGTAGGCGATACGGGGCTACGTGTGGGTCCCAAGGAAAGTCTACATTTCGAATGGAAAAAGCCCGGTGCTTCGAAGTTTCGAAGCAATTGGGGCGCTTGGCATCTTACGCTGGAGTTGATGACCACCAAGAGCCGATGGCTTGGCTCGATAAGAATTTACCGACTTTACAGGGACCGCGCTCTACTTGTGGACACAAATCTTTTGACTTCGGTCTTCCCGGTTGTCCTAGCCGATGCGGTGGAGCGCGTGCTAGCCTCAAAGGAAGGTGTGGTCCCCGAAGTCACAGCAAATACAGAGTTTATAGCAGCCGAGGCCAGTTAATCTTCCCCTTCTGACAACATAGCACAACGACAAATCACAGACGCATTACCGAGGAAGCAGACCTATATCCTGCTTGGCTACGTCATGCGGTTTGTCGTGACCCCCTCTGGTCGGGGGAATTACTGCCCAACCGAATTTCTTGACCGGCGCCCCCCGCTTCGGCGCTACAATGTCACTGCCACGCTAGAGTTTTGAATTTCCGGCAGTTTGGCATCGTTGGGCGAAACAAGGAAAAAGGAAAGAAGACCTCGCTTCCCGAATTTTATGTTTCTGGTTCTTAGCCGTGTGCCGGCAGCAGTGGCCATCAGATGGGAGCGGAGCCTCAGGGCCCCTCGGAAGGAAGGTGATATGAAGAATCGAATATTCATGACGCTGCTCTTTTCAGTGGTTGCACTTCCTGCATTCGCGCAGCAGACCAATTCAAATTCAAGCGCCCAGCCAGCGGCATCGGCGGCTCAATCTGCTTCGGCTGCACCGTCCGTGACGGCCGCGGGCAGAGAACCGTTGCAGCCTCCCTCTCATCAAGACTTCTGGGACGGCGATGAACCCAGCTTCGGAGCGCTCATCTTGCACCCATTTGCCACTAAGGAGTACGTAAGGCGGCATGTTCAGCCCATCCGGGACCGGGTCAGCGAACTCGAAGAGCTGACCGCGTCTGACGGTAAAATGATCCGGGACGTAGATGCACGCGCCCAGCAAGGCATTCAGTTGGTCTCCGCCAAGGCCGATATAGGCGATCAGCATGCGCTAGAAGCCGCCAACAAGGCTCAGACGGCCAATACGATGGCGACCTCCGCTCAGACCCGCCTCGCCGCAGTCGAGGCAGTGGTCGGGAACATCGATCAATACAAGTCCGCGCCGCAGACCGAGATTCGTTTCCGCCCTGGCCAGACCGTGTTGAGCAAGCAGGCCAAGAGCGCGCTCGATGAGATAGCCACCCAGCTGAAGGATCAGCACGGTTACATTATCGAAGTGCAGGGCTTCTCTTCTGGTCAGGGCCAGACTGCGATCGCCAACTCCCGGAAGGTAGCCGACTCGGTGGTACGGTACTTGATGTTGAACCACGAGATCCCGGCGTACCGTATCTTCGCGATTGGGACGGGCAGCGCTGCTGTGGCCAAGGGCACGGTTGGTGCACGCGTAGAAGTCAGCCTGCTGAAGAACGATATGGGGCAGACTGCCAAACAATGACGAAACGGTGCACTCGCTTGCAGTGAGGCTCGAATCCTTGCAGGCGCGCACCTTTTCTCGGAAGCCAATGGTAAGCTCTCGGATTCTGCGGAATCCGGGAGGAGACAACGTTTCGGTGTTCCCGGTCTCACCGTTCGAGAAAACACTGAGCGACCGATTATCGTGACCTTGGGAACGAATCAATTCGTGGGATGTGACTTAGAGAAGCAATCGAACGTTGCCAGGATTATCCTGAAATAAAAGGGGAACAGCTGGTAGTGAAGACGGGGAGTCTTGGAAAATAGGGAGCGGACGCATTTCCCTTTGGGACGGACACGCAGCTCAACCCATCGCGGACGTAGTCGTGCAGAGGTTAAGTGTTTAGCAATCGCGAGGAAGACGTACTTTTTTACAGCTTCGCGCTAGCGTAAGAGTTGATTTCGCAGTTCAAGCAAACTTCTTCAAAAGCAGGTGTAGTCCAAGTCATGTGTTCCCCCAAAACAATCGTCGGTGCGCCTGTCACCATCGAACGTTTGTAAGTCTAGTCGAGAGCCTGCCGAAAATCAATACCACGTACCACTCGTGGCGAAAACATCGTCTAGATTCCATTGCCAATAGCCCATTTAGACTGCATGGAATTGAGAATAGGTTGCAACAAGAGGACGACATCCCACTACGTGCCCTCACGCACCGCCCGTGCCTTGCCACTCCCCTTACTCCCAGAGGCCTGATCCGCGGACACTTCTTGCTCCCCTTGCTGGCTCGGAACACGGTCAAGCTCTTGAACAAGGGGGCGCGTATCAACCGGCTTCGATTGGGGAAGCAACGCACTCTGGGGGCAGTTCCGAGGTGTTCTTCCAAATTGGCCACACCGCCGCTCATTTCCCGGATGCATGTCGGTTGACTGCACCACTCATGGCCGCAGCTTCACCCAGGCTGAAGTAAAACGACGCTCCCTTGTTGGTCTCGGCTTCGGCCCAGATGCGTCCCTCATGCTTTCGGACGATGCGCTGCACCGTGGCTAGTCCCCACGCCGGCGCCTTCAAACTCTTGGTCGGTGTGAAGCCGCTGAAATGTTCCAAAGAGCTTGTCGGAATATTTCGGATCGAATCCTGCGCCATTGTCGCGAACGAAAAGCACAAGTTGGCCGGTTTTGATGTGACCCCTGAGGGTTGATTGTTGACTGGTCAATCTCAATGACCGCTCGCTCACGACGGCGGGTATATTTGACGGCATTGGACAGAAGGTTCGCGAACACCTGCTGGACCAGTCCGGGATCGCAATTGACAGGAGGCAGCGACCCTACACGCCAGTCAATCTTTCGGTCGGTGGTTTCGGATTCAAGGTCGTGGAGAACGTTCTCAACCAGTGAATTCAACGACGTCATCCGCAGATCCATGCTACGACGGTCAAGCCGGGCCAGATTGAGCAGATCGTCTATCATCCCGCCCATTTTCTGGGTACCTTCCTGAATGCGTTTCAGCCGGAGTTGAGCCTCGGGCACCAATTGAGGGCCATGTTCCTTGATCAACATCGCGGCATCTCCATTGATATGGCGCAGAGGCGCTCGTAAGTCGTGCGAAACTGAGTAGGAAAAAGCTTCCAATTCGTCATTTGCAGCTACTAACTGCACACTACGCTTCTGCAGTTCGTCGGTGCGGTGTTTAAGGGTCAAGAGGGATCGTACGCGGGTGAGCAGTTCGATCGGATCCATTGGGCGCGTCAGAAAATCATCTGCTCCAGCTTTGATGCCTTCGATCGGTCCTGCTTGTCGGAGAGTGCCGTAACCAGAACGACGGGTATTAAATACGTTGCCGGGTTGTTCTTAATTCTCTCGCATGCCTCAAATCCGTTCAGGCGAGGCATCATGACGTCAAGAAGTACCAGGTCGACTTGAGTTTTGCTGAGTTCTTCAACGGCAGCTGCGCCGTCCGGCACAGTAATCACCTTGCTTCCCTGCGCGGTGAGGAGTTCCTCTAATAACTCACGATTTGCGGCTTGATCATCGGCAACTAGAATGGTTCCAGTGATTGGCGGGTCTGACTGCTGCAACATTTTTCACAACTTCCTTTGGCCCATGCGGTGTAAGCGTCGCATAGAAGAAGCGCGCAAGAGCTAATTACCGAAGGTCACAACTTACAGGGAGAAGGTGAGCGACTGATGGGGTTGAGCCGCCCGTTCGACAGCAATCTGTTGAGACCAGCATTTGGTGTTGGTACAAGCACTCACTTGGGGTATCTTTCTGGATCTGGCTGCTGAAATGTCGGCAATCTACCGAAATGTCGGCACTACCCAGCAGCCGCTTGACTTAGTGCGTGCGTGAAGATAGATAGAAGTGCGTACCATCTGTGCAGGAGCCGGTGATAGAAGTATGCTTGTGGGAAATGCTGTTCCCTGAATCGTGTTATCGTGAATCGGCTCAAGAGAAAGGTGAGATGCATGACACCGCTGAAACTCCTTGTTGTGGAAGACGACACAGCGAGCCTGGAGTTGATGACCGAGGTCTTTACGTATCTCAAGGCCGAGGTGCGTCCGGTCAGCGACAGTGAGAAAGCAGTCGGCATCGTCAATCAGGAGAAGTTTGACGGAATTTTCCTGGACTTGGAAATGCCGAAACTGAATGGTTTCGATCTTGCCCGCATGATCCGCAAGTCGTCCTGGAATAAATCTACCCCAATTATCATCGTCACCGGCCGCGATGAGAGACAAACCATGCAAGAGGCTTTTGCCCTTGGAGCAACTTTTTTTCTTCAAAAGCCTGTAGACCGACAAAAGCTAACCATCTTGTTCCGGACGGTGAGTGGCGGCATGTTGGAGAATCGACGCAAATACGTCCGGGTTCCGCTTCAAACAGAGGTGATTTGCACTGTGGGTTCTCGAACGATACGCGGGATAAGCTGGAACTTGAGTCAAGGCGGGATGCAGGTCGAAGCTAATGACTTGCAGGTCGAAGCTAATGACTTGCATGTCAAGGACACGGTGCGATTGTCCTTCCGGCTACCCGTTTCCGGAACGTCCATCGACGTGATCGGCACAGTGGCTTGGGCAGGTGAGAACCGTCAGGGTATCCAGTTCACGACCCTGAGTCCGCCAACTCAGCAGTCGATCAGGAAATACATAGTCGCGGTCGAAAAAGACTAAAAAACTAAAAACAAGAGGACGACATCCCGCTACGTGCCCTCACGCACCGCCGGTGCCTTGCCACTCCCCTTACTCCCAGAGGCCTGATCGGCGGACACTTCTTGCTCCCCTGGCTGGCTCAGAACACGGTCAAGCTCTTGAACAAGGGAGCGCGCATCAACCGGCTTCGATAGGTAGCCATCAAACTTAGAACTCAGGATCTTTTCCCGATCGCCCCAAAGCCGTCCAAGAGCGGCATGCCGATGTCCAGCAGCACTAGGTCCGGCTGACTCTGTTCCATCATGCCAAGCGCTTCTTCGCCGTCACACGCTTCCGCTACGGTGTGTCCACGCATCTCGAGTAACTCGCGGAGTAGTTCACGGTTAACGGGATTATCTTCGGCAATGAGAATCTTGCTCATGACTGCGCTGCGGACCTTGCAAGCTTTCGGCCCCGAATAACCCGTTCCACTTCAGCAACGAGCTGTTGCTGCCAGGAGCCATTTTTTAGCAGCAATGCCTGGGTCTCGCGCGCAAGCAGATCAGACTCTTCCGGTGTCAGGCTCTTTCCTGTCATCACAAAAATGGGCAGCTGCTTCAGGGCGGCGTCCTGGCGTACGTGGCGGATAACCTCAAAGCCGTCCATACCCGGCATAAGCAGATCGAGCAACACTGCACTCACCAGTTTGGAGGAGAGTACTTCCAGAGCTCTCTTGCCGCTTTGCACACTCTGGGTCTCGTATCCGGCCGAGCGCAGCGTTTCCTCGAGGAGTTCCAGGGTTTTGGGGTCGTCATCGACCAGGAGGATGGCGGCATCATCATCGTATTGATAGGGCACATGCTTGCGGATCGTCTCCAGCAGCACCGACTTGCGAATGGGCTTGATCAGGTAGTCGGCTGCGCCTAAAGCGAACCCCACCTGCTTTTGATCAACGATGGAGACAACGATGATGGGAATGTTCGCCGTTTCGGGGTTCTTTCTCAGCGCTGCCAGCGTCTCGAAACCACTGCTACCCGGCATCAAAACGTCCAACGTGATGGCATCGGGCTGCAGTTGTTGTGCTCTTCTCACGGCTTCGGCTCCCGACTCGGCCATCGCAGTGCGGTATTCTGGATCCAGGTAGCTGGCCAGGAGTTCGCGGGCAGGACCTTCGTCGTCGACGATAAGGACCAGAGGCTTGCGGCCTTCTGCGGCCGCCGCGCGATGGGGAGCCGTCGCACTGACGGCATCAGTAGCTGATGTCTTTGTCGTTGTTTTTGCCCCTGCGGGAAGGGTAAAAGAAAAACGGCTGCCCTTGCCGAGTTCGCTCACCAGCGAGAGCTTGCCGCCTTGTTGTTCGACTAGGCGCTTGGTGATGGCGAGTCCCAACCCCGTGCCCTCTTGAGTCGAATCCTTGCCACCTTCAACCTGGCGAAACTCCTCGAAAACTACGGCCTGATCTTCGGCGCGGATGCCGATTCCGGTGTCGGTCACCGATATGCAGACAAAGTCTTCGTCTTCTGCGCATGCAATGCTAATTCGACCGTCCTGGGGCGTGAACTTCACGGCATTGCTGAGCAGGTTGTACAGAATCTGCTTGAAGCGCACCCGGTCAGCATAGGCGGGCCGGTCTATCTCGAGCATATGTTCGACCTGAATGTTCTTGGCCATGGCCAAGGGACGTATGGTGGAAAGGACCTCGGGCAAAGCATCCTTCATGTGAAAGTGTTCGCAGTGCAGTTCAAGTTGTCCGGCTTCGATTTTTGAGAGGTCGAGAATGTCGTTGATCAACTGCAGCAGGTGGGCGGAGCCCTGTTTAATATGGTTGACGAAGCGTTTCTGCTTGGGGTTGAGCTCGCCGGGAACTCCTTCCGCCAGCAGGTCGGAAAAGCCCACAATCGCATTCAGCGGAGTCCGTAACTCATGGCTCATGCTGGCGAGGAACCGGCTCTTTAGGCGCGTGGCGCGTTCCACTTCGCGATTCTGCAGCTCAAGCTCCTTATTGGCAGCGGCGAGCTGCGCAGTGCGCGCCTGGACCCGTTGCTCCAGCTCGCGGTGAACTTGTTGCAGAGCCCCCTCGCGCTCTTGAATCTGGCCCAACATTTCATTGAAGGCATGGATCAGGATGTCGGGTTCGTCACGATTACCAGTTGAAGTCGCCCGCACGGAATAGTCTTTGTCACGAGAAACAATTCCCGCAAGTTCCGCTAAATGCACGATGGGTTCGGCAACCGCTCGCTGGAACACCGACGCGACAAGAAGCGCGGCGATCAGAGACGCGAACAAAACCATGGCCGCGATACCCGCGTATCGCTTCAGCCGGTGGCTCATCTCCTGTAGATCGGAACGGATAAAGACGCTGCCGGAGGGCTTTCCCTGAAACACAATCTTGCGGACCAGGACGAGTTGGCCCTCCTTAAACCAGTGGGCTTCGATTTGACCGGAGGGAATCGGAGGGAGCGCAAGGCTTTGGCCGGCGCCATCCCGCCGGTACATGGCGAAAGGTCTGCTCTCGGGCGTGTAGATGCCTGCCGATACGATGTTGGGGGCAGCCTTCAACGCAGATAAAGTGCTCTCCGCTGTCTGGGGATCATCGAAAAGAAGAGCAGAGACGCTATTAGACCCGGCGATTTGAGCCTGAATCGACAGGTTATGCACCATCGCTTCTCGAAAGCTGACCAGGTCGTACGCGACAAACGCCGCGCAGGAGATAAGCAGGGCGGCGCCACTGACCAGTATGTTCATTCTGGTCAGTCTCTTGGTGATCGAGCTGTCGCGTGACCAAAACATCGTCAAATCAGCCACCAGACTGGGCGCTCCTTTTCACGTTAATTGCAACTTTAAGCAGCTGGGAACTTAGAGTCAGGCCAGCCCGCTCGGCACTCGTGAGGTTGACCTCGAAACGCACTTTGTTCGCTTCGACAACGAACTGGATCATTCCTCCGCGGCGAGTAAACTGCGGCATGTCACTGACGGTTAAGACACTCGTGTTGTCCAGTGCTGCTAGGATCTCCTTGAGCTGGTTCTGTTCTGAAGAGCTGAT
>WNFD01003139.1_pt1 | contig 16586 bp, 17 predicted proteins | sample 5400491 | NCBI WGS metagenome assembly WNFD01 (sample SAMN13153343, study PRJNA577476) | soil metagenome | isolation source: 120 cm saprolite under Douglas fir tree site 2 hole 2 replicate 2 | place: USA:California | collected 2015-04-18 | reverse complement strand
GTCGTCGCTGGCGGCCCGCCCCCGTCACATCCGGGCCACCGTTCACCAAGGGAGGCAGTCGCCGATGCGCCAGCTCGCGTACATGCTCCTGGCGACGTGGGGTTCGACCGCCTGCTACTACTACCAGCCGCTCGCGACGCCTACACCCGCCCCCGGTTCCTATCTCTCTGCCACCTTGACCGACACCGGCGCTGATCATTTAGCGCGCGCTATCGGTCCCGACGTGCGGGCGGTGCGGGGGCGCCTCCTCAGCAGCGACACCGCGACGTTCACCTTTTCGGTAGTCGCAGTCAGCCTCCACCATGGCGAGGACGTGACATGGAAGGGCGAGCCCGTGACCATGAACCGGGAGTATATCTCCGCGCTCGGACAGCGCCGGCTCGCCAAAGGTCGAACGGCTTTGATCGTCGGCGCGACGGTTCTGGGGCTGGTGACTACCTACAAGGTGTTTCAAGGCATCGGTTTGATCCCAACCAACGGCCCAGGAATCCCGCCGCCCAGATGAGCCCCTGCTAGAACACGGCGACGCTTGAGCGGCGGAGATTCGACTCCAGCGTCCATTCGATCGCCTGACCAGGCTGGATGTTGAGCGTTTCCGTTCGGACGGATTCGGAGCTCCCGATCGCCTCCCCGTAGAGACGGAACTGATGGGAGATGCCGAGCACGCGCATCGGCAGGAGGAACTGCTGCGTCGTCGCGGCTGTCACGGTCCCGACGCGGGTGCGTAGGCCGTCGTGCTCCACGTGGACCGTGATGTCGACGAAGTGATGGTTAGTCACGGTGAGGACGACTTCCACCGGATCGGCGCGGGCTGACCGTGGTGCTGCGCCCTGCGTGGCGTGGTGCCGCCCGCAGGCCGCGCCCACCAGCATGAGAAGGAGCGGCGCGAGCCTCGCGCTGACCGGGGAAATGCGAAGCGGGCGGGGCATCGGGCGGATCATCCCGCCCTCAACCTACCGCCCGCTCCGGGACCTGCCTAGAGTCGCGTCAGTCACCCGGCGGCGGGCGCCGCATCGCCACCTGCGGCTTGGGTAGCGCATCGAACTTGACCTGCTGCGCCGCCGTCAGCAGTGCGCGGATCGCACCGTAGTGCGTGTCGACCTGCTGCTGCAGCCCCTCCATCTCCGTGCGGATCGAATCCATCTTGGGCCGCATCGCCTCACGCTGCTCCGGCGTCATCTGGCCCATAGGCCCCATCGACTGCCGGAACGCGATGCGACGGTCGGCGGCCTTCTTCACGACTTCGTTCAGTTCAGCGTAGTGCGGGGCGACTTTGGCCCGCTGGTCCGTCGTGAGTCCGACCGCTTGAGCGAGCGAGTCCAAGGTCGTCCAATGGTCGGGCGGCGGGCCCATGCGGCCCATACCCATGCCTGGCTGCTGGGCGCGCGCGGCCGGCACGAGGAGGACCGAGCTCAACGCCACGGCAAGCATACGACGCATACGGGTTAGCTCCGGTAAAAGGGTCACTATTGATACGCCTGATCCCCGGTTCTGTTCATGGCGGACCTCAAGGCAGCCTCCGCTCCTCAAGCTACTTGACGTGCCCCGATTCTCGGCGCAGCCTAGCTGCGGCGGTGGCCTCCCAGCTCCGCCGTTCACTACATACATCAGGAGGCGGTGATGCGCCCTCCAAACGCTTCCCTCGCCCCTCTGTGCGCCATCGTCGGGCTGACAATGGCACTGTTGGCGAGCCCTTCACGAGCGCCTGGTCAGGACACCGCGACCAGCAGCCGTGCCTCCACGACCATCACCGCAACTCTGTTGAGACGGCTCGCCGAAGCGGTGGATGGCCACCGCAGCGGCCGCCCAATGTGGGTCGTGGCTGCCTATGCATTTCCCCACGAGGTTCTGGGGGTCTACCCCGATTCCGCCAAGGCCGCCGAAGTGGGCCGCCGCCCGGGGTTCCATGCCTTCGGCCCGTTCGCGGCGCTCCCGGACATCCCCCACGCGACGAGTTATGCGTACGCGACCCAGCCCTGTGTGCACTACTACCCGACGGTGTATAACTGCCCAGACACCTTGATACCGATCGGGGTGGCCTCGACACAGGTAGAGTCCGTGAGCGTCGTGGTGTTCACAACCGGCGGCGCGTTACATCGAGCGAGCTTTCGGGGAGCCGACGTCGACGCGATGTTCTTTACGATGTCCGCGATCGACAAGTTTGTCATCCCCTATTACACGCTGCTGTACGGCGCGGATTATGGGCGGGAGATCAGGCGAAGGAGCCTGCGCGCTCTGCATCGGGAAGCCGCCCGCTGACCGGGAGGAAATCCTGGGGGCAGCTGAGGCCCCTAGCGTCGTCAGGGGGCCGGGTGCACGAGCGCGGTGAAACCGGGGTCCGCCCGCAGCGACCGAAACGCGGGGCTCTCCGCGATGACCCCGCGAGCCTGCGGGTTGACCTTCAGATACCGGCTGAGCAGCTGCAGTGCTGCGTCGCGCTCGCCGAGCAAGAGTCGCACAGCGGCCTCCTCCGCCGCCATTTGCGACGCGACGCTGTCGCTCACCCCTGCCTTGGCGCGGCGCATCACCGTCCGTGCGCTGTCGCCCATGCCCGACCGGGCGAGCACGGCCGCGACCATCATCCGCCGATCAAGCCGGGCAAGGGGCAACGGATCGATGGTATCGCGAGCCTCCGTCGCCTGTAGCACCTGCCACGCCTTCGCGACCTGTCGCGCCCCTACGGCGGACCAGCCGAGGATGCGCAGCTCGCAGTCCATGAAGTTCGGGTCGGTGGGAAACCGCCTGACCCCCTGAGCACACCAGAACCGGGCGTCGTCGAACTGCTCGCGTAGCAGCAGCGTGACGTAGAGATCCCTGATGACGTCCCTGGCGTCACTGAGGTAGGCGTCGGCCTCCAGGGCGCGGCGCGCCGCCTGTCCCGCCTCCACAAAGCGGCCCGTTGTGTACAGCAATTCGCTGAGCGCGTACCAGGCACGCGCGATCCCGGGATCCTCCAGGACCGCGGCCCGGAGATCGCGCTCGGCCGCCGCCAGGGTGTCTGGAGTGCCGGCGACGCGGTTTCTCCACAGCTCGAACCGTAGCGTTCCCCGCAAGGCCAGCGCCATGGCCCGGGGTGCCTTCCCGGACAGCACGCGATCTGCAAAACCGATCCCCTGCCGGATTCGCGACGCGAACAATGCGGACGGACCCGTCCCCAACAGGACAAGCCCCTCTTGGAGCGTCAGCCATCCCCGCGAGAGCGCCGGCGCACTCCACCTCGGGTCCAGGGATTCCGCCCGGGCGAGCAGGGAGTCGGTCCGCCGGAAGACCTCCAGCGCGGCTGTGATGTTCCCGTTTCGGTACAACGCCCGGCCGTCCTCCAGCAGTCCTTGAGCTCGCTGGAATGTCTCCCACGCTTCGACGCTGTGGGTCTCGGATCGGTGTTGACGCGTCTGGACCACGCGCCCGAGCCGTTCGCGCAGGAATTCCGCCGTCTCGACGGTGATGCTGTCCCTGAGCTCGAATAGATCAGCATGAGGGAGCTCGACTGTCCGGCTCTGCAGGAGGTCGCCGGTCGCGGCGTCGATCAGGCGCACGTACACGCGGAGGCGGGTGCCCAAGCGGGCCACCCCTCCTTCCACAATGGTCCCGACTTCGAGCGCCCGGGCAATGCTGTCGAGCGGCAGGCTCGAGTTGCGATAGGGCCTGACGCCGGCCGGACTCCGCACATGGAGCACGGCCACCCGACTGAGCTCATCAATCAGCTCCTCGGTAAGGCCGTTGGCGATGTACCCCAGTGTTCCACTGTCGCTGAGATCGCTGAAGTACAGCACCGCAATGTGGGTCGGATCGAACGCCATCCGCTCCGCGCGAGACCGCACTAATGCCCAGGCTAGGGTTACTCCGACCACGACGACGCCGGCCACGACGGGTAGGCGCCACCGCCGCATGCCCCGGCCCGGAGCTGCTGGTGACGTCAGCCCACTCAGTGCTGCGGCGAACTCTTCTCCCGTTCGGAACCGGCCTGCCGGCTCGCTCGCGAGGGCTCGCTCCAATGCTTCGCGCAGCCCAACCGGCACGCTCGGGCGCAAACCGGTGAGTGACAGGGCGCGCCCCCGCTCCGGCACACGTCCCGTCAGCATCTCATACAGGACGCACCCCAGGCTGTAGATGTCGCTGCGGCCGTCCACCTCCTCTTCGCCAGTGGCCTGCTCGGGGCTCATGTAGTCCGGCGTACCGACTGCGAGCCCGGCCTGGGTCAGCCGGCCCCCCCCTCCCCTCGCGGCGCTCACCGCGCGCGCGATCCCGAAGTCGGCCACGACCGCGTGACCGGCCTCGAGTAGGATGTTCTCCGGCTTGATGTCGCGGTGAACGATGCCTTCCCGATGGGCGTGGTCGAGAGCGCTGGCGACTTGGCGCGCGAGGGCGATCGCCTCCTGGGCTGGCAGCGGAGACTCGCGTTCCAGGCGGTCCCGCAGCGATTCGCCCGCGACGTAGGGCATCACATAGTAGAGGCACCCGGAGGCTTCTCCTGAGTCGTGAAGCGGCAGGATGTGGGGATGGGTGAGACCGGCGACGACTCTGATCTCGCGGAGGAACCGCTCCGGCCCCAGCGAGGCCGCGAGCTCGGGGCGGAGTGCTTTGAGGGCCACGAGCCGCTCGTGGCGCAAGTCACGCGCGAGGTAGACGATGGCCATGCCGCCGCGACCGAGCTCCCGCTCGATCGTGTACCGATCGGCCAAGGCGGCTTGGAGACGGGCCCGAAGGTCGGCCACGCGGTAAGTTAGGCCGCTCGCGGATACGCGGCCAGCACAGCCCGAACCCCTTCACATGATGCAGGTTACCAACTACTTTGCAGGGCTCCGATGGCGGACCAAACCTTCTCGCGTAGCCAGCTCCTGCTGCTCGCCGGGACGGCCAACCGGCCGCTCGCGGAGGAGATGGCACAGCATCTAGCGCAGCCGCTGTGCGCCGTGACCATCCGTCGTTTCGCCGACGGCGAGATTTTCGTCAAGATCGACGAGAATGTGCGGGGGCGGGACGTGTTCATCATCCAGCCCACCAATCCGCCGGCGGAGAATTACCTAGAGCTGCTGCTGCTGATCGACGCGGCCCGGCGCGCCAGCGCGGCGCGCATCACGGCGGTGCTGCCCTACTTCGGGTACGCGCGCCAGGACCGCAAGGACCAGCCGCGCGTGGCGATTAGCGCGAAGCTGATGGCGAATGTGATCACGCACGCCGGCGCGGATCGCGTGCTGGGAATGGATTTCCATTCTCACCAGGTGCAGGGGTTCTTCGATATCCCGGTGGACCATCTGTATGCCGCCCCGGCGTTCGTGGCGCACTACCGCCAGAAGGACCTGCGTGACCCGGTGGTGGTCGCGCCCGACGTCGGCTCGGCAAAGATGGCGCGCGGGTTCGCCAAGCGGCTGAACGCGTCGCTGGCCATTATCGACAAGCGACGGCCTTCGGCCAACGTGGCCGAGGTGGTGAACGTCGTGGGCGAGGTCGAGGGCAAAGACTGTCTCATCCCCGACGACATGATCGACACGGGGGGGACGATCACCGAAGCCGGGGCGGCGCTCCACCGCCTCGGCGCGAGACGCATCTTCGCCTTCGCGACCCATGCCCTGCTCTCAGGGCCGGCCGTGGAGCGGCTGCGCGGGGCACCGATCGAAGAAGTGACGGTGACAAATACGATCCGCCTAAGCCCGGAACGGCAGTTCGAGAGGTTGAAAGTGTTGTCGATCGCCGGGCTGATGGCCAAAGCCATCGGCTACGAGCACAGCAATCAATCGGTCAGCGCGCTGTTCGATTAATCACGGACGACGGATAACGGATTAACACATGGCAACTATCATTTCTCTCGAGGCGCAGCCGCGCGAACAGACCGGCAAGGGCGCAGCGAGGCAGGCCCGCTTCCAGAAGAAGATTCCGGCCGTGATCTACGGGCACGGGCGAGCGGCCCAGCCCCTGACCGTGGACGGGCCGGCGCTCGAGCTGGCGCTCAGCGGCGTGGAACCCGAGAGCACGCTCATCGAGCTCACCGTCGACGGCAAGAAGACCCGGGCCCTGATCCGCGAGATCCAGCGCCACCCGATCCGCCCGGACATCATCCACGTGGACTTCTACGAGATCCACGCGCACGAGAAAGTCACGCTCAAGATTCCGGTGCACCTCGTGGGCACGCCCGACGGCGTGCGCAACGCGGGCGGCGTGCTGGACCAAGTGACCCGGGAGGTCGAAATCGAGGTGCTCCCCGAGCACATCCCTGACCGCGTCGAATTGGACGTCACGGCACTCGCGATCGGTCATTCGCGTCATGTGCGGGACCTCACGATCGCGAACGCTACGATCCTGACTTCCGCCGACCTGACGATCGCGACGGTGGTGCCGCCGCGGGCCGAGGAGGAAATCGCCCCGGCGCCCGAGGCCGCGGTCGAGCCGGCCGAGCCCGAGCTCATCCGTAAGGTGCGTGAGGAAGAGGGCGAGGAGGGCGAGGGCGAGGCGGCAGCGGCCGAAGGCGGGACGGAGCGGAAGGCCGCGGAGGCCAAGCCCAAGGCCGAGAAGGGCGAGAAGAGCGAGAAGCCGGCGAAGCCCGAGAAGCCCAAGGGCGGCAAAGAGAGCTGAGTCCTGCGCGCCGTCGTCGGCCTGGGGAATCCCGGTCCCGAGTATGCGGCGACGCGCCACAACGCAGGGTTCCTGCTGGCCGATGCGGTGGCCGCGGGCTGGGGGCTGCCGCCGTTCCGCCGGGCGGAGCGCGCACGCGCCACCGAGGGGGTGGTTGCCGGCGTCCCCGTCCGCGTGCTCAAACCCACCACAATGATGAACCGTAGCGGAGCCGCCCTGGCGTCGCTACGCGCCGACCCCACCTTCGAGCCTGCCACCGACCTGTTGATCCTGGTCGACGACTTCAACATCCCGGGCGGAACCTTCCGGCTGCGCGCCGAGGGATCCGCTGGCGGGCATAACGGCCTCAAGAGCATCGAGGGCGCGTTGCAGTCGCCGCGGTACGCGCGGCTGCGGATCGGCGTCGGGCCGCTCCCCGCAGGGGCGCCGTGGGAGGACTACGTGCTCGACAGCTTCACGCCGGAGGAGACCGAGCAGCTTGAGGGGCTGCTACCACAGATGGTGGACGCGGTGGACAAGTGGCTGGTTGATCGGACGCTCGGAGGGTTGGGTGGCCGGACAGATTGATCGTCTTTCCCATCAGTCGATCAGACAACCCCAACTGCTAGACGCTCCAGGTTCTCCCGCTGCGCAGGAGAGCGTCCAGATCTTCGAGCCGCTTGCCGGCAGCGGCGATCTGTGCGTACACCTCCCGCTCGTAAGTAGGCCCGGGCTTGCAGTACAGCACGCCGAGCGCGACCGGGAACTGGGGCGGCTCTAGGGCGATCAGCATCCCTGCGAGCGCGCGGTTCGTCTCGTCATGCACCAGCAGGTCGGCCTCCGTCACCCCACCCTCCCCGACCGTCACGACCTCAAGCTCCAGGCGGCCGGGCCTGAGCCGCAGGCCCCGTTGCTCGTCCGTACCGAACCGCAGCGGCTTGCCGTGGCTGACGTGTAGCTGGCGGTCGGCGGCCACCGTCTTCTCGGTGAAATGGTCGAACACGCCGTCGTTGTAGACCACGCAGTTCTGGAACACTTCGACGAACGACGCCCCACGGTGCGCGTGAGCCCGCTTCAGGACGTCGACGAGCGGGAGCTGTTGGGTATCGACGGCGCGCGCCACGAACCGCGCCCCCGCCCCCAGGGCGAAAGCGCATGCCGAAACGGGAAAATCGACCGAGCCATCAGGAGTGGAGGGCGAGCGCGTGCCCTGGCGCGACGTGGGTGAGTACTGACCCTTGGTGAGCCCGTAGATCTCGTTGTTGAACACGATCAGCTGGAGGTCCACGTTGCGGCGCAGCACGTGCAGCGTGTGGTTGCCGCCGATGCTGAGCGAGTCGCCGTCGCCGCTGATTACCCACACGTCGAGCTCGGGGTTGGCGAGCTTGATCCCCGTGGCGATCGCCGGCGCACGGCCGTGGACCGTGTGGAACCCGTAGGTCGACACGTAGTACGGGAAGCGCGCGGCGCAGCCGATCCCGGAGACGAACACCGTGTGGTCGGGCCGGGCGCCGACGTCGGCGAGGGCGCGCTGCATCGCCTTGAGAATGGCGTAGTCACCGCACCCGGGACACCAGCGGACTTCCTGATCGGACGCGTACTCCTTCGGCGCAAGCTGGGGGGGGGGCGTGGCGGTAGCGGTCACGATCTCCCTCCCCTTTCCCCATTCCCCATTCCCCCGTTCAGGCTCGCCCGAATCCCCTCTAAGATCGTGGCCACCCGGAACGGCTTGCCCGTCACCTGATTCAGCCCCTCGGCCGGCACGAGATACGCCGCGCGCAGCAGCTGCACCAGCTGGCCCGCATTCATCTCGGGCACCAGGATCCGCTGGAAACGCCGCAGCAGGTCGCCCAGGTTGCGAGGGAACGGCGCCAAGTGGCGCAGGTGAATGTGCGAGACGTCGAGCCCGGCGGCGCGCGCCTGGCGGACTGCCTGGTGGATCGGGCCGAAGGTCGAGCCCCAACCCACGACGGCGAGCACGCCGCGATCCTGGCCTAGCGCCACCCGCTGTTCCGGGATGTCGCGCGCGATCCCGGCGATCTTCGCGGCGCGCAGCGTCGTCATCCGCTGGTGGTTCTCGGGATCATAGGAAATGTGCCCGGTGTCGGCGCTCTTCTCCAACCCGCCGATGCGGTGCTGCAGGCCCGGCGTGCCCGGCACCGCCCAGGCACGTGCCAGCGTCTGGGGATCGCGCACGAACGGCTGGAAGTCCGTCGGGTCAGTCCGGAACCGGATCGGATGGCGTGGCAGGCTGGAGAGGTCCGGCACGCGCCACGGCTCGGCGGCGTGCGCGAGGTAGCCATCCGACAGTAGGATGACAGGGGTCATGTAGGTGGTCGCCAGGCGCACCGCCTCAATCGCCACCTCGAAGCAGTCGGCCGGGCTCGAGGCTGCTAGCACCACCAGTGGCGCGTCGGCGTTGCGGCCGTGGACGGCCTGAAACAGGTCGGACTGCTCCGCCTTCGTCGGCATGCCCGTGGACGGGCCCGCGCGCTGCGAGTTGATCACCACGAGCGGCAGCTCGGTGGCGATCGCGAGGCCCAGCATCTCCGTTTTCAACGCGACGCCCGGTCCGGAGCTCGAGGTGACGCCCAGGGCGCCGGCGTAGGATGCCCCCAGGGCCGCGCCGATCGCGGCGATCTCGTCCTCGGCCTGGAACGTGATGACGCCGTAGGGTTTCAGGGCCGCGAGCGTGTGCAGCAGCGCCGAAGCCGGCGTGATCGGATACCCGGCAAACACCAGCTTCTCCAGCCCCGCCGCCCGCAGACCCGCGAGCAGACCCCAGGCGATCGCCTCGGTGCCGCTCACGGTGCGATACACACCGGGTGGCACGTCGGCCTTGGCGATCGTGTAGCCCGTAACGTGATCGGTCAGCTCGGCCGTCTCCCCGAACGCGTGTCCGGCACGCACCGCGGCGACGTTGGCGTGCATGATCGCCGGCTTGGCCGCAAATTTCTGCTCCAACCAGGCGATGGTCGCCTGGTGCTCGCGACCGTACATCCAGAGGAGCAGACCGAGCGCCCACATGTTGCGGCAGCGGTGCGCTTCCTTGGCCGTGACCCCGAACTCCTTGACGGCTTCCGCGGTGAGCTTCGTGATGTCGAGCTTCAGGAGTCGGTAGGGCGCGAGCGTGTCATCGACGAGGGGATTCTGCGGGTAGCCCGCCTTGAGGAGGTTGCGCTCGGTAAAGGCCGCCTTGTCGGCGACGATCAACCCGCCCATCCGCAGGTCCTTGAGATTCACCTGCAGCGCCGCCGGGTTCATCGCGACCAACACGTCGAGCTCGTCGCCCGCGGTCAGGATGTCGGTCGAGCCGAAGTGGATCTGGAAAGCGGACACGCCGAAGGTCGTGCCGGCGGGGGCCCGGATCTCAGCCGGAAAGTCTGGGAAGGTGGCGAGGTCGTTGCCCGCGAGCGCCGTCTCGACGGTGAACTGGGTTCCGGTGATCTGCATGCCGTCGCCCGAGTCGCCGGCGAATCGGATGACGGCCTGCTCTCGCTCCTGTCGGGGCGGGGGGGCGGAAGGGCGAGAGGGGGGCGTCGCGGCAGCCATCGGATGAATCATACGTATGGGCTCCACACGGGGCCAGCGGCGCCTTCCCATCGTGCGACGAGCGAGCGAGAATTCCACCCGCTATGCTCCGTCTCGGCATCGTCGGCCTCCCCAACGTCGGGAAATCCACCCTCTTCAACGCTCTCACCTCCTCCCACGCCGCGGCCGCCGAGAACTATCCCTTCTGCACTGTGGAGCCGAACGTGGGCGTCGTGGAAGTCCCGGACCCTCGCCTCGAGCGGCTGTACCGAATCGTGCAGCCGAAGACGAAGGTCCCCGCCGTGGTCGAGTTCGTGGACATCGCCGGGCTCGTGAAAGGCGCTTCCCAGGGCGAGGGGTTGGGCAATCAGTTCTTGTCGCACATCCGTGAGGTGGACGCGGTCGTCCATGTGATCCGCTCCTTCGAGGATCCGGACGTGGTGCATGTCATGGGCCCCGTGGATCCGGTGCGCGACCACGACGTGGTCACAAGCGAGCTTGCCCTGGCCGACCTCGCGGTGCTCGAGCGACGGCTCGAGAAGACGCGCAAGTCAGCCCGCGCCGGCGACAAGGACGCCCAAACCGAGCTCGTATTACTGGAGCGCGTGCTCGCGGAGCTGAACGCCGGGCGGGGCGCGCGCGAAGCCGGCGAAAGCGAGAGCGCGGTCAAGTTCCTCCGCCAGCTTGGCCTGCTCACGGCCAAGCCAATTCTGTACGCGGCGAACGTGAACGAAGAGGACCTGGCGACGGGTGGCGGGAAGTGGCTGGAGGCCCTCCGGAAGGCCGTGCAGACCCACCACGAGGAGGCCGAGATCGTGCCGTTTTCCGCCAAGCTCGAGGCCGAACTGGCCGACCTTTCAGGCGAGGAGCGGCAGGAGTTTCTCGCTGGCGTAGGGGTCACGGAGCCCGGGCTCGACCGCCTGATTCACGCGGGCTACCGCCTGCTGGGCCTGCAGACGTTCTTCACGGTTGGCGAGAACGAGGTGCGCGCCTGGACGATGCACCGGGGTGGCACCGCCTTCGCGGCGGCGGGGGAGATCCACTCGGACTTCCAGCGTGGCTTCATCCGGGCCGAGACGGTCGGTTACGACGATTTCGTAAAGGCGAGCACCTACAAGGCCGCTCGGGAGCAGGGGCTCGTCCGGAGTGAAGGGCGCGACTACGTAGTGAAAGACGGAGACATTCTACTGTTCCGGTTCAACGTCTGAGCGCAAGCCGTCGGCGATCAGCCGCCAGCCCTCAGTTGCACCGCTAGTGCTGATGCGGGGCGTTCCCGCCCACGCGATGCTCGGTCCGCTGAAAAGCCAGGAATTCATGCACGGCGCGCACCGCTGCCGAGTCCCGCGTAACGATGCGCACTTCGCCCCCGCCGGGCAGCGGGTGGAACACGTAGCGGATCGCGCCCTTCCTGACCGCCATGACGCTCGTGCCGGGCACCTCGCGCCCGTGCACGAATCCGGGGACGGCGAACTCGCCACCAGCGAACGCCCGGCTGATGTCCCGCAGATGGGAGCGGATCGCGGCGATGCCGGCGGCGTCGGTTGAATCTCGTACCAGGACGATCCGGCCCCCATCCGGCAGTGAGTCGAAGCGGTGCAGGCTGGTGTACTGGTCTACGCCCATTGCCATCTTCCCGCGGTCCTGCAGAGCGCGAAAGGCTGAATCCTGGGCCGCGACGGGCGCAGCCACCAGGAGCAGCATGATAGGTATGACGAGACGCATGTTGACCCCCCCCATGTTGACGTAAGTACGCAGGAGGGTCCCATCCCGCTGCCCTACCGGCCATGCGCCGCACCGCCTATCTTCCTGCCTCCCAAATCCCCTACTCGGCGCCGCACCAGTGCCGGGTCGCTCATGTCCAAAGGGAGGTGTCATGACTCGTCGCTATGAGACGGTCTACATTTTTGACAGTGCCCTCGAAGAGCCGGCCATCACCGAAAAGCTCGAGAAGTTCCACGCTCTCCTAACGGCGGGCGGCAAGGGCACGATCACCAACGTCGCCCATTGGGGCAAGCGCTCCCTGGCTTACCCCATCAAGAAGAAGGAGAGCGGCTACTATGTCGTTGCCCAGTTCGAGACCGCCGGCGACCTGCTGCCCGAGTACGAGCGCGCCGTGAAACTCGACGAGGGTGTGCTGCGGTTCCTCGTGGTCGTCTCCGAGGGCTTGCCCGCCAAGCCGGAGCCGGCTGCGGCGGTCATCGCCGCTGAAGTCGTGGACGAGATCGAGGAGGACGAAGCGTGAGACGACCCGCGAAGACGTGCCCGGTGTGCGAGTCGGGCGTGCGAGTGCTCGACTACAAGGATGACCGCACCCTGGGTCGGTTCCTGACCGAGCGCGGCAAGATCCTGCCGAGCCGGCTCTCGGGCATGTGCTCCCGGCACCAGCGCCAGCTGGCCACGGCGATCAAGCGGGCGCGCCAACTGGCGCTTATTCCATACATCAAAGGTCACACTGCCTAGCATGGCCCGGCCCGGCGGCGTGTGGCGTCTCGCGCTTGGCGTCGTCGCCTTCGTGGTGTTCTCGTCGGGCAACGTGGCCCTCGTGGGACTCCCGTTCGCGGGGCTGCTCCTGGCGGCGGGGCCGTCTAGCGCCCGGGACTGGGTGCTCGTTGTGGTCGCATTGCTGCTCGGGGCACTTGGCATCCTGTCCCCCGCCTCACATAGCCAGCTCGACGGTGTCGTCAGTGCTTACATCGTGCTGGTCAGCGTTTCCTTTGTGAGCATCGCCCTGCTCCAGCCGGCCTCTTTTCTGAGGATGGGGCTGCGCGCAACGCTCTGGGCGACGGCCGCGGTTGTGGGGCTATCCTGGTTAGTGTGGGGAGGCCTGCCGGTCGCCGTGCTGCAGTGGGAAGCCACTCGGGAAGCGGGTCGCGCCGCGTGGATGGTGGTGGAGCGACTGCACCAGGCCGTGACTTTAGTGGATCCAGTCGTCCGGGTCGAGAGCGCGACCCTGCCGGCGATGCTGTGGCTCGAGACCCTCGCCGGCCTCGCCCTAGCCTGGCAGCTGCATGTCCGGCTGGCGCGGCGGCCGTTGGGGGAGCCGTTGCGGCCGTTTCGTGAGTTTCGATTCGGCGATCACTGGATCTGGGCTGTCGTCGGCGCGTTGATGGTGTGGGTGCTGCCCGCGCTGGCGGGGTTAAGGGGGGCGGCGCTCAACGTGTCCGTCGTCCTCGCCGCCTTGTACTTGTTACGCGGCGCGGCGGTCGTGACCGCCTTCGCCGCGACGACGGGTGTTTCCGCGATAGCGTTGGTAGTCAGCGCCGTTGCGGCCGTCGCGTTGGTAGTTCCGCTGCTCGTCCTGCTCCCCGGGCTATGTACGTTGGGGGTGACGGATACCTGGCTGCAATTCCGGCACCGGCTCGCTGGCCGGTCGCCGCACACGAGAGGGTGAAGATGGAGATCATTCTGCGGGAGGACGTGCAACACGTCGGCAAGGCTGGCGAGGTCGTCAACGTGAAGGACGGCTACGCGCGCAACTACTTGCTGCCGAAGGGGCTCGCCTACCGCGCCACCACGGCCAACAAGCAGAAAATCACCTACGAGGCCGAGCGCATCGCCAAGCAGCGCGCCGCCGAGAAGGCCGCGGCCGAGGGCGAGGCCGGCCAAATCGCCGCTGTGCAGCTCACGTTCCTCGTGAAGGTCGGTGAAGAGGACAAGTTGTACGGCTCGGTCACCTCCAGCGACATCCAGCGCCAGCTTGAGGAGCGCGGGATCCACGTGGAGAAGCGTCAGGTCGACCTCCCCGAGCCGATCCGCGCCCTCGGCGAGTTTCGCGTGGGAATCAAGCTGCACCCCGACGTGCGCCCCGAGATCACGGTGACGGTCGTCAAGGAGTAACCCGCCCTGACGGAACAAAGCAGTGAGCCGGGCCTATGAATAGCGGCAGGGCACGTACGCGCGTTGGACGCCGGCCCCCGCCCCCGCCCGACTCCGCGCCGTGGCGACTCGCGCTTGAGGTGCTCGCCGATCGCAAGGCGGTCGATGCGCTGGTGCTGGACCTGCGCGGTCTGTCGGGGGCGACCGACTACTTCATCATCGTGTCCGGGACATCGGACACGCACGTGCGGGGAATGGCCGAACACCTGCTCGAGGCCCTGAATCCCCGAGGCGTCCGGCCCCACCATGTCGAGGGCCTGGCGCAGGGACGGTGGGTGTTGTTGGATTACGTGGATTTCGTGGTGCACGTGTTCCATCCGGAGCTGCGGGAGTTCTACCAGCTTGAGCGGCTCTGGGCGGACGCGCCGGTGGTCATCGCGGGCGACGCGGAGCCGAAAGGATGAGCGCGATGCGAGGGTTCGTGTGGTTGGCGCTGCTCGCCGGGGGTTTGATCCCCCTCCCGGCCGCCGCGCAGTACTTCGGGCAGAACAAGGTCCAGTACCGGACCTTCGACTTCAAGATCATCCAAACCGAGCACTTCGAGGTCTACTACTACGACCGCGAGCGGGCGGCGGCGCTCGACGCCGCCCGCCTCGCGGAGCGCTCCTACGCGCGGCTGTCCCGCGTGCTGCACCATCAATTCCAGGGCCGCAAGGCGATCATCCTGTACGCCTCCGCGTCCGAGTTCCAGCAGACGAACGTCGTGTCGGAGGACTTGAGCGAGGCGGTTGGTGGGGAAACGGAGTTCTTCAAGCACCGGATGGTGCTCCCCTTCACCGGAGCATATTCCGACCTGGAAGAGGTCATCCAGCACGAGATGGTGCACCAGTTCCAGTTCGACGTGTTCAGCCGCGGGCGCATCGGGGGCGGCATGCAGACGTTGGTGACGGTGAACCCGCCCGGCTGGTTCATGGAGGGCATGGCCGCCTACTTCTCTCGGCCCGCCCTCGACCCCGAGACGGCGATGTGGCTGCGCGATGCCTCGCTCGAAGGTCACCTCCCGACCATTCAGCAGCTCACCTACGACCCGCGCATCTTCCCCTATCGCTTCGGGCAGGCGCTCTGGGCCTACATCGGTGAGAAATGGGGTGACGAGGCGATCGGCGAGATTCTGCAGGCGTCGGTGACGGCGGGCATCGAGGGCGCGTTCAAACGAGCCCTCGGCCTGACGTTGGACCAGCTGTCTGACGAATGGCGGGACGCGGTGCAGACTACCTTCCTGCCGCAGCTGGGCGAGCATTACCGCGCCCGGCGGATCTCGCAGCCCCTGCTGACGGAGAAGCGCTCCCAGGGCACGGTGCACGTGGCCCCCGCCCTCACACCCGACGGGAGGGACATCGCCTACATCAGCGAGAAGAACAACTTCTTCTTCGACCTCTATCTTGCCGACGCCGAGACCGGCCGAGTCAAGCGGCGGCTCGTGCAGTCCACGCTGTCGAGCAACTACGAGAGCCTGCGGTTCATCACCTCCGCGGGCAGCTTCTCCCCCGACGGCCGCTACTTCGCCATCGCGGTGAAGCACAAGGACCGTGACGACCTGGTGATCCTGGACGTCAAACGGGACCGCGAAGTGCGGCGCATCCTAGTGCCGCTGAACGGCTTGACGACGCCCGCGTGGTCTCCCGACGGCCAGCAGCTCGTCTTCACCGGCTACGACGGCGGCCTGTCGGACCTCTTCATCATCAACGCCGACGGCACGGGCCTGCGGCGGCTCACGAACGACAAGTATGCGGACTTGCAGCCCACGTGGTCGCCCGACGGCAAAACGATCGCCTTCGCCACCGACCGCGGTCCCGAAACGAACTTCAGCACGCTGCAGATCGGGAATCTGCGCCTCGCGCTCTACCACCTCGAGAGCGGCGTGATCGAAACGCTGGGGCACATGAGTCAGGGGAAAAACATCAATCCGGAATGGGCGCCGGACGGACGGTCCCTCGCGTTCGTGTCGGATCGCACGGGCATCAACAACATCTTCCTGTACGACTTCACGGACGGCAACGTCTACCAACTGACGGACCTGTACACGGGCGCTGCTGGCATCATGCAGCTCTCGCCGCTGCTGTCATGGGCGCGGCAAGCGGACCGTCTCGCCTTCGTGTACTACGAGGACGGTAATTTCAACGTCTACGCGGTGGACAACCCCCGCTCCCTAAAGCGGCGCCCGTTCCCCGACGGGCCCGCCCCGCCAATGGTGTCCCTCCTTGCGGCCCGACGCGACACCATTCGGACTGGGGCGGGAGTGGCGGCGGGGGTGATGGGAGCAGCCACGCCGCCTCTGCAGGGAGCACCTGACGCGACCTCGGTGTACCGCGGCCCCGGAGGCTTCCGCCCGTCGGCGGCCCCGACGGCGACCGAGACCGCCACCGGCCCGGTGTCGGTGCGCGATCTGATCGATTCGACGACCGCGCTCCCGGACACCACGGAGTTCACCTTCAAGCCCTACAAAGTCCGCTTCTCAGCGGACTACGTCGCGCGACCGACGATCGGCTACCAGCGCGACAACTTCGGCCGCGGCTTCTTCGGCGGGACGGCCATCTCGCTCTCGGACATGCTCGGCAACCATACCCTGATCTTCTCGGGCGCGGTCAACGGCCGCCTGTCGGAAGCGCAGGTGCTCGCAGCCTACATCA